>Ga0116231_10002997_pt1 | contig 35285 bp, 26 predicted proteins | sample S1TSphgellanicum_2_FD_89695 | JGI IMG/M metagenome (GOLD analysis project Ga0116231, IMG submission 89695) | Host-associated microbial communities from peat moss isolated from Minnesota, USA - S1T2_Fd - Sphagnum magellanicum MG | ecosystem: Host-associated > Plants > Peat moss > Unclassified...
AAAAAAAAAGTTTTTTGGTTTAAAAAATTTTGGTTTTAATTTTTTTTAAATAAAAAGCAAAAATTTTTTTTAAAAAGGGCCTAAAATTAAATTTTGAAAAATCTTAAAAAAAATAAAACAAATTGTTTTTTTTTTTTTTTTTTGGAAAATATATATTTTTAAAAAAATATTATTTAATTTATAAAATAAGCTTACATATATTTAGTTTGAAAAATTGTACAGGAGGAAGAAGGAAAAACCACAGACAGAGCAACCAAGCAACCAAGCAGGCGACCAAGCAAGCAACCAAGCAAGCACAGACCTGTGGGTAATAGGAGTTGGTTTATTTGTTTACCCAGTGGGCATTTTCTCAACGAACGTGGGTAGCATGGCCATTCTGCTCCCGCCTTCGGTGGTGAGACCAGCGGTCATTTCCAACGTCATTGCCTCCGAGATCTTGCGCAAGAGGTGCAGCGGCAAAGCGCAGCGATGCTGGAACTCGTAGATCAGAGCTTGCACCCGTCCTCCTCCTCCTCCTCTTTCTCCTCCTCCTCCTCCTCCTCCTCCTCTTCCTTTCTGCCATCCAAGCAACACGCTAGCCATCGCCAATACCGCTACGCATGCCAGCGTCGCCGTCGTCATCAGCCCATTGTTGACAGAATCCTCATGTCCCATGATTTTCCCGCAATTTCACGCCGCGGTCGCCTACTACCAGATCAATTGCACCACTTGCCCCCGGAGCTCTCGCACTTAGACTAGACTTCCTCCTTGTCTATGTCAATGTCATCCTCTTCGCAACCGGTCCCAGGCTTAATTCCATTTAAACATAAAGGAAAGTTAGCAATCCAGAGAGAGAGAGAGAGAGAGAAACAGAAATTTAGAAGACTCTCTTCGCCCAAATTTGACCTAAACTGGACGACGAGATGATCAAAGTACTTACAGTTGTTGCTTTGATGCCGGATTCTCTTCTTCAAGGATCTCAATCTTCAGCAACACCATTGCTCCTTTATGAATCTGAGTCTGCTGCAAATGCATTCATGGCCTGATCTCTGACGTTGCTGCAAATAATTCTTTCCTACTTGCTTGCATGCATGCATGCACATGAAAGAAAAAAACAAGAACAAGAATCATGCATGGGTTTGTTCCTTTCTTTATTTCTTTGGTTCCGAATTTGAAAGAAACAAAAACCCATGATTCATTCCCTCATTCTTTCGCTGAATTGAAGAGAAAACTTCAATTAAATTATACCCTAAACTTGCATCATGGCATGGCATGGCAAGGCAAGGCAATTTATATTCTAATTTCTGTGCACTTTTGAATTAGGGTAACCCACATCCATATAATCATATATATTTGTTCAACACAACATTAAATTCAAATGAATGAATCTAAACTTTTCTTGTCTCGTCTTGTCTTTTCTTTGCTTTTCTTTGCTTTCCTCTATGATCAAATCTAAAGAATTTGAGATTAAATTATGTGTGCAGGAGGAGGAGGAGGAGGAGGAGGAGGAGGAGAGAGAGAGAGAGAGAGAGAGAGAGAGAGAGAGTGAGTTGGGTGACAATAATATTAGAGAACTTTTGAATATGAAATTTGTATGTATGTTGTGCTATGAATTCCTTCATCACCCACTTGAGATTTTGGGGATTAGCAAAGGCAACAATTGTGTGAAAAGACACAACTTATGAAATATGATGAAACCCCCTTAGAACTCCCCTCTTCTTTCCCTTCTCTCTCTCTCTCTCTCTCTCTCTTTACTTCCTTTTTAAATTTCTTTTCTTTTTCATTGTGGTTAATTGGACAAGGCTCTCAAGTATAATAATACAGTTGCATACCAAAATTGGATTTATTTATTTATTTTTATAAAGTTCACAAAGGGACCATCTATAGATATAGTAAAAATTGTATAGTGTCTAAATTCTTCATCCCTACCAAACCTACCATTTTTCCTTTATGTACATGGCATGTATAGACCTAGTAGCTTTCCCTCCTACCAACCCACTTGGTCCCTCCACAACAACCATGATAAAAAATGGTGGATAGTCACCCATCCTTGAGTGGGTCTAATAGAAAATAATAATCATCCTAGTTCTTTTGGGTCTTGTTTCTTTTTCTTTTGTAGAAAAGGGGGTTTATGGAAATTACTCAAGATGTTAGCATATATATATATATATATATATATATATATATATATACACACACTAGCAAATTGTATATAACTTAACACCAAGTTGCCATTTTTTGACTAGATTGGTGGGATGGGTGTGTTAATTTTGAAATTGCTTATCATGGGATTGAATTATGTAGCCACTTTGGATTTTGGTCCAAGTCTCACATTAAAGTACAAGACCTAGTAGGGATGGTTCCACTTAGGAACATATTGAGCTTGGTATTGAATATTGCATTAGGTGGCAACAACTTCTATGAGGGCTTGTTCCAAAGCATAGGGGGTGTTTCCCAACTATTGATTCACATTACAAGTGAAAGTAACAAGATTAAAAGTGGAGTTGAAACACCAAAAGTGGATACTCTAAAAGTAGAAATTGGAAACTAATATTGCTTGTAGCTAAGGGTATAATAATGTGTACAAATGACTTGGGCTCTGTGTTGTTACACACTAACAATGACAATGAAATGATGAACATAAGTGAGTTGATTTAAGTTTCATTTGAATGAAAATATTGAATGATATATTACATGCAACTTGAATTGAATCCAAATTTAATTAAACAAAAATGAGATGTAAATTGATGTATAAGATATTGAAAATATGCTCATCATTTCCATCATTCATAAATATGATATTGAAAAAATGCAACTCCAAAAAGACACATTTCCATTTCATTTCAAGACAAATTTCAACTAGAAATCTATTATGGTAGGATGAAACTACTAGTGGACCTTCAACTTGTCTACCCTATACAACTCCAAAGTTACCATTGGGTGCAATCATGGTCACAATACCCCTCATTCTCTCCCCTCCCCCACCCCGCACAACCATTGGAATATATAAGGACTTTTTCATATTTTATCAAAAACAAAATTTACATAGAATAAATTTAATTTTAAAAAGTCCAACAATTCAAAATTAGATAATTTGTATAAAAGACTAATAGATGGCATAATAGATGGCATAATAATATTGGCTCTCAAAATTAATAAATTATAATATCTATTAGATTTAAATGAAAGGGGTGGATGATTCATTCATTCTCCTTTTAAGTCTTTAAAACGTAGTGGGTGGAGCCTTGGGCTTGTTCTCCATTTCCATACTTCCATGTTGTTAGTCTATCAAAAAAGCATTGGAATAGGATTAATATGTGTAGGGAACTTATGATACATCAATTTGTTGTCTTGATTGTGAAACATTCATAAGGGAAAGTTTTCGTGTATTTGGTGAAAGTTCTCCATAAATAATGGTCTTTAGGTTCATGTGGTGAGCTCCCCATTGGGTGTAGCCATCTTAAAGACCAAGCTTTAAGTGCACAAGTGATCCTAACCCAAAATATGTAAGTTTCAACTCTTGTATTGTGTGTATGATGAATGTGTTGTTAAGCATTTTAGTTTGCCCAATCCATTTTTGTGTAGGAGGAACATATTTTAAAAGCAACCTTCGAAGGTCTAAACCTTTCTTAGACTTCTTAAACAATAGATGACTACATGTTTCACCTTTAAAAATTCTTTATAAATATATAATAAGACATCAAATCACATTACGCTTTTGGGATGTCATAGAACATGCCTTTGAATGCAAGTATTTAACATAATGTTTTGACACCTCAATGGACGTTCAACATTGTCTTTATGAGAATATATATATTATTGCATTATCTAACATATAAGCAAATAAGTCTGAAATTTTTAACTAGGTAACACCACTAGCCTAATATACCACTATTAATTATTGATAATTATCTTTATACTATTTTTTCCATCAATCTAATAACCAAATATATACCTATAATGATCCTCAGTAGAACCACACAAATGTTTGCACTCGTTTTTGCTTCATATGCATCAAATTTGTGTCAACAAATGACAACTTGTCAGAGACATATGAAAAAATAAAATTCCTATGATTTGTTTCATGAAATTCATATTTTTTCCTACATAATAAGTATAAGTTCAATGGAAATTCTTCCATTATACACATGGAATTTGAACTTTGAGCCTTCTTCATTGGGACCATTATTTAAACAACTTTTTGTAGTAGAAAGAGTGGTATGGTGAAGGAAAAAAAAGAATTATTAAAAATTCGCTAAGCCAATTTAATTGCAATATTTTTCTCATAATATCTCTAGGTATGACAACATGTGAAAGGGGATTCTCTAGGCAAAATGAAATGCAAAGTGCTTTGAACATTTTGGCATATATATTGGATAATTTGAATGCATTGATACCATTATAAGGTATCTCTCTCTTTTTTAAAATAAATATCCAAACATGCAAGAGTCAAGCAAACAAACTTTAAGGCCTTAACCAATGTTTTTTTTTAAAATCAAAGAACCAGTTTCAACCCATAATTATGATTTTCAAAAAGTCAAAAGCTTTATACAAACAAAACCTACCTTGAATTGTTGGTTATTTGAATTTTCTTTTAAACCTTGGAACCACATGTTATTTTATTCTAAAATTCTCAAAACCTCTTGTTAAAATATCCACAAACCTACATTTTTCATCTTTTTAAAAATCTACTTTTTGATTTTTTTAAATCACTTTTTGCAAATAGATATAATACAATTTCACCTTTGTTATTATATTTCCACCCATTTTGATGTTAAGTGATGTTCTTATATGCACACTACATGGTACAATTGCAGGCACTCACATTTTTGTATATTTTATCCTACTTTCACCCATCAAAAAAATAATGGGCAAAATATTACCGGCAAAAAATCAATGGCCACTTTGTCAAAACCTAACATTGATTATTAGTAAAATTTTCACCCAAAATTAATTCAATTAATCAACATTGTTATGAAAAGAAAGTCATTTCACCCATATTTACAATTTATGTATTGGGTCTAAAGCTTACATGAACATTATGGCTTGAACACAAATATTCAAATGACAAAATATTGTATTTGTTCCAATTGGTATATAAGATATATAATTTTACACGATATTAAATATTTATTACAAAAAATTAGTTTTCTATAAGGTAAATTATTTGTTGTTAATAACCTAGTTCATTGTGATCAACCTTCTAATATTTTTGTTTGGGGGTTTCATCCAATGTTGGGCAATTTTCACCTTTTTGAAATAACTAACAATTTTTATTTTTCTTAAAGTAAAATAAATAAATAAATAAATAAATAATAAAACCAATCTATTTTTTTAATTATTTCAAATTATGATACCTTGGTCAATTTTTATATTATCATAAAATATGAAACTATCGATTTCCAAATAAGTTGGTTCTCATCTACATGAGGTTCGAACCCATGGAGTTGATCCCTTTAATGTAAACATAAGATTTAAACATGAAGTCACAATTACCCATGTGAAAAAATAAAAATTTAAATTGATTAATGTTTATTCATCCTAATGGTTTTAAAGTTAAATTAAACCATTGACATGTGTAAACTTTAAGGTTTGGGTTTTTAAGTAATTTTCAAAGTGTTAGTTTGAACCCAAATTAAGATTCTTTGGTTTTCAATTTCAAAAATGGCTTGAAAATTGAATGGGTTAGTGATGTTCACCGAACACTACTTTTATCCCCAATGCAAATTCATAAATTTTCATGTTTTTTGTTTTGAAATTCCAAAGCACACAAAAGGAATAGAAGGTGTAAATAATGCCAATATTTGATATATATTTTGTTTTATGTTTTGAACTTAAATTTGTGTGCTTTGCATGTAAATGTTTTTCTTATTTCATTGGGTGACTTTGTTAGTTTTGATAATGTTGAGCATTAATCCCCTAGCACATGACATGTACCCAATTTACATGTTATATAATTTGGTGTCATCCTTTAATATACCTTCACAATGTGGTACTTTGATATTATTTTAATTGAGTTGTTGAAGAAATTCAAAATTTGGCCTCATAGTTCAACATGAATCCATTAAAAATGAGATTACATATTAACTCTAAAGGGCCTTCCCAAGACATTGTTAATAAAAATACTTAAAAGATTGTGAAGATTTTTTTTGTAAATGGAATAGAGTTAAAGAGGTCTAGTTCACTTAGGAAAAGAATTAAGAAATTTATCTCAAATTTTTAGCATTTAGGACCAAATTATCAAAAATCAATTAGAACGTCATAACTCATTAGCTTTTACAAATTCAACCCACAAAAGTAATCTAAAACCAACACTTACAATTTGCATGCAAACTCCATGAGAGATATTCATAACAAACATGGATACCTAATGTTAGATATGTGAACCTAATTTGAGAAAAAAGAGGTTCAATGTAAAGCATATATCCTCTTCAAAAAGTTGGTAGTTAGTGGTTAAAGTGGGCATGTAGATGTGGAGGGAGCTCCATCAACACACAAAAAATCCATAAAAAGATTTTTAAATGCAACAAAAACTAAAGGATGTGTTTTTGCTTCCATCTTTAATTTGGCAGCACAAGGTAAAACTTTACACCTCCCATTTCTTTTACTTCAAAAACTAGCCATTACAAAACATCCACCTTTCCAAGAGGATAAACACTCTCCAACCTTAGGCCTCAATCTAGAATATGACACAAAGGCAAGACAACATTGAAGTGACCATTGAAAATATCTTCAAAGAGGTCAATAAAAAACTAAATAAGTAAGTAAACCCCCAACCATCTACACCAACAACAAAATCCTCAAGATAGAATTTTTTTTTAAAAAGTAGTTTAAAATAGAAAATTCACCTATTCCATTACCATTACATGTATCAAAAAAATTATAATCATGCATCCCTAATGGAAAATTTTGGAAAACAACAACACAAGAAACACCAAATACATAACAACAATAGTATTTCAAGAGGATTTAATGTAATCTTTCACTATCTTTCAAATCCAAGTAGTTCAAGAGAACAAGGCAATGCAAGTAGTATGCAATAACACAATTCATGCATAACAACATCGTCTTGGTCACAACCCCAAGCTCTAGCCCTAAAAACTATTGAAGAGGAGGTGAACAAGAAAACAAACAAAGGGATAGGAGGGTGAATCTCCTTCCTTTGAGGATTTATAACCTTCGTAGTCCAAAGGAAGAACACCCCATTTGTGTATCCTAACCCATTGTCACAAACTAGCAAGAAGCACCAACATCCCCATAGGGTTTGGACGTCCTCCCCTTATAAACCACTAAGTTGCAACCTACAATTACTCATTGGTAGTTACTCCCTACTCAACCAATTATCACTATGTCACGACAATAGGCACTCAACCAACCCATGTGTAAAAGCAAACACTTGCAACAATTTGTGACTTGTTATGAGTGCATGGTACATGAAGCAATAAAAGGATGATTTGGCTATTCAATAGGAAGGGCGACTGGCAATGTAGTAGCAAGGTGGTAGATTAGAACATATGCAGCTAATAGGCACATGTTGAGAAATTGCAAATTGCAGAAGCTTAACTAACCAACAAGTGTGTGTCTTTTAAAATTACAAAAGAATTGTTTGAATTTGAGTTTAAATAGGAAGTACAAGAGTTACAAAAGGAGATCAACATGTTGACATGTATTGTCATCAAGTTAAAGACTCAAGAACCATATTTTGCATGCTACAAGTTGCAAGAATATGAAGACTTCAAGGTAAAGAATGTTTTTTTTAACATGTGTCATGAAACATTGGGTCTATAGGTAGGTGAGTTAGCAAAATGGTGGGAGGAGGTACGTGATATGTTTGAAGTAGATTTGCAACATGTGCTATAAGAGATATGGGTTGATGAACAACTTTACTAACATCAAATTCAAGCATACATGATCACCTTTTCCAACTTCCAATACATTCCACCAATATTGATTCTGGAATCACCACCAAGTAACCTTTACAATCAAGTAAGTCCTAGTGGTATTCAACTAGATTCACCATTGGGTGACAAAACTAAGCAGGAGGTGCTAGTACCTATTACTATACACACACCAACAAAATTCAAAGGTGGTGGTGTTTTTCCTAGCATTAATCCAATTTTATAAGAGGAGGATTTGGAGGGTCAAAAGATGTCATCTCAATCCATAGAGTTCATTATTCCGTTACATGACTTGGAACAATCTACATAAGAGTTGGAACATGAACAAATGGCAAAACTTATATTGTTCCCTTCTCAAACACCATTGGTTGATGTTCCATTTGAGATGAAAATACATATTCTTGATTCCCACCCAGTACCTAGAATGACAAGAGGTTGAAATTGATCTATTACAAGATGTTACACAAGTTTATTAGCAAGAATAGATGTTTAGGCTTTGTAATAATTATTTCTCTTTCACATAGCAAGGATTTCAAGGATGGAATCCAAAGTAGAAGGGGGGTAATGCTAGTGGAACATGTAGGTAGCATAAGGACTAAACATGTAAAATTTTTGACAACTAATTCATATTGAAACATGAGGTAGGTTTTGAATTTTTGTTGTTCCAAATGGGGTTTTGGAAGGAAATGGAGCAATATTTCCTCTCCTCCTTTATTTGGTTGTGTATCATTTTTGTGGGCAAGTTTTGGAGGTTCTAAAGAGCATTGAATTGTATAATAGAACATGTACATGTTGAATGTAAGAAACTAAAAACAATTAAGGTTTACATAACAAGAATTATTCAGTATTTGTAGGTAGTGAACATGTGAAAATTGTATGGAAATATCGTTTGTAGATATGAAAACTAATAGTTTATCCATCATTTTTCATACATGTTTTTAAAATATTTTGCATATAACTAGAAGTTAGTATGTACCAATATGTGTTGAAGAAGTTTTAGGAGTAACGTTTTGCAACATCAAACAAGAATGAAGGTACAAAAAAAGGCAAGGTTGTGAAATGCACAAGGGATTGGTTGTGTTTGTGGGAGGGATCAAAAGGAGGTGTTAGCTTGTTGGGTCTAAGCATGGTAAATTAAATCACTCGTGTTATTTGCATCATAAATGGAAGTAGCCACTAAGTAAGCTTTGATAGATTGAATTTAAAAATATTATTTAACACAATGTTTCATAAAACTTTTTTTTTGATTTTGTTATGATTGTATTTAACAACCACATGTTTAAAGTAGTTACAAATAAAATTCATCAAAATATAGATAAAAATCACAACTTACAAAGCAAATTGCAAACAACATCCAAGTACTTAACCAATGTTTCTCAATGCATTTATTTCACATGTTTCTTTCACATTTTGTTGTACATTACAAGGTAGGTTTTTAAGAAAAATATTAACTTATAGGTAGGTAGGTAAATTGGAGGTAGGTTGTAAATAGGTAGGTGTAAATTGGCATACTTCCCTATTACACCCACCTATCTATTATGTACCTAGGTATGTTAGGAAAGTAACTTACAATACTTATTTAGTAAAAAAAATATTTTGACTTAACCTAGATTCACCTACCAATCTACCTAATATTATGTAGGAAAATAATATGTAGGTAAGGAATAATAATTGCCTACTTAACTTAAATAACCTACTAAATAGGTCTAAGATAATTGCCTAATTTAACATGTACTAATGAAGTTTAAGCCTAGGTTCCTTGACCTACATTGACATTTATTTAATGATGCACCCCTAGGTTTATCAAGTGATATCAAAAGTACACAACCTATTGATTTTTGATTTTGTAGTGAAATGCAAACCCAATGCAAACTTATTAGTTCTTAAAAGAAAATGGAGGAATGAAAACTCTATGATAGAATTAAGATGAATTCATGAACGTGAATTCAAGGCAAAGTCTACATGGTCACTACAAAGTGAAATTAAAATGGTGCACAAATTAAATGACTAGAAACACACATTCATATGATTCATCATAACCCAAAGGAAGAGTCATTACTTTCCTTCCTACGATACACATTGTGGATGGTGGCAAGGCTACATGAAAGTGGCAAACAATTTTAGAATTTTGAAGTGTGAGTTTTGAAATTGCCAATTAAATGGAATGTTGTGGGATTTTAACTTCCACATATGGATTTTGATGTAGGGATTTTCAAGGGAAAGGTTGTAACCCTTGAAAAGACGTTTCCAACAACATATCGCATTTTACCCTTGTATCAAACATTTTAATACCCAAGAGTCAAACTATCAATTTGACTATTGGCCATTTTTTTGGTCATAATGTGTTTTAAATATCCAAATGGGAAATGTGACATCACTTTAAATATAATTTTCTTAGGAGCTTTGTAGTGGTCTACCAAATGCCTAATTTCAATGCTTTGGTCCCCAAACCTTGTTCCAAATATTTGAAACACTATAGGATTTCAACTCCCAAGTTGGAAACTCATTTAAGAATGTTGAGACTCATTTTTCCACACTTGTAAAAGTGTGCTTGAGTCCCAAACACTCTCTAACTTGCTTCCTCTTTCATGTTTTAGCCTTAGTTGTAAGTTGAATGATAGGGTCAAAAAAAGATGTTTTGTTTGAATGTAATACAATCAATGATATGCATGGACAAGAGTGATGTCAACACTACGGTTGTTGAGTTCTTGCATATTTGATGAGTTTTTTTGCATTAGATGAAGTGTTGAGTGTTAACATGTTTGTGGAGTTGGACAAAGTTTTGGGTGTTGAGAAACACATTAAAGTCCCCCAAAATTATTGTCACATAATGCAATTTATTTGCATTTCAAAAGATTGACAAGATGTGTACACCAAACTTGATAACAATATTTTGAACTTTGGGTAGATTTGAAAAGTTTGGAACTTGACTTAATCAATTATTCAAAGAAATTCAACAAAAGAGGAAGCTTTGTTATGTGATGAGTATATTTTGACCAAAATAATACTCGTCACAAAGTATGTAAAATGAAAAAGTTTAATATATGTCAATTTAGTGAGGTTATGTGTGATTTTTTCTATGAAATTTCAAGTGAAAAATGAAAATGGTATACTAAAAAATAATCCACCAATTTTTTTGACAATTATTATTATTTTTTAAGCACTTTGGTTTTTTTAAATCAATGTTATTAAGCCATGAAAATTTTATTATTGAATATTTTATTGACAAAAACATGTCAAATGAATAAAATGAGGTTTTTAAAATTGGGCATAATTTTATTTTTTTCATTTTGTTTTCCTTTCCTAAAGGAACATGGCACCCAAAATGACACCCTATGATATTTTTTCCTTGCTAATGAATTCATAGGACTATATGAAATGTCAAATGTTAGGTAGAAGTAGGTGTGCATTAATTGTGAATGGTCAACTTTTAAAAGTCATTCAATATTGTAGTATAGTGTCATGAGGGCCCATGAACTAACTGCATGCATATTGTTATAATGTTCTTAATTTCATATTCTTGTTGCAAATGAAGGTTCTTCTACTTGATTCATTTTCTTCTCCAAGATGGAAGTGAACACAAATGTTTTGTCCCAATGCCTTTGTCATCTACCATTTTGATTGTTGTGGATGTGTTATTCCAAGTGATGCACCTATGTGTTTCAAGGAAACCTACTCCTTTAACATTGTGTGCACATAGCCCACAAGGTCCATGCCTTCATGTTCCATGGTTTACATGAACATGTCATACATTTTCCACAATAAAAAAATAGAAAATAGATAATCACATTGCCATGTTGTTGCCAAATTTACAATTTTAAATATTATGATTTACACTTTCAAAAAATGTCATGAAGTGTATCAACTTTTCATAATCAACAACATAAATTCTTAAAACCTTGAAATGTTATAAGAGAATCTATAAGGACTTGCACATTGTGTTAGCCTCACAAAACTAATGTTACCTAGGAGTGTGCACTTTTCATAAAGTGTCAAGTTTGTAAACTTCATAGGAACATAAAAGCCACATATCAAAAAGTGATGAACATAAAAGGTGCACATCTTCCAAATGAGTCTCCTAAGTACATTCCAATTTAATTAACAAATTTGTTAATGTAACACAAGACCAAATTATAGCACAAGGAGAAAAACAAACTAATTGTGAATCTATTGCATGTTTGAAAAGTCACAAAATAACTTTTAACATAATGTAATTGATGGCAAATCACTGTGAATTTATTGTGTTTGCTAGTTGCACCATCTTTGTACTTCATGGATTTTATGTGACTATTAAATGCAATTATTCAACTTTTGAACCTTAATTCATAATTGTTGCACTCAAGACCCACCTACCTATGAACAACAACCCAAAGTTCTTAATATCAAATACCAAGCACCAAAAAGACCAACATATTTGTTTTTTTAAAGAAAATTTGAATGATTTGCCATCACTAACAAATAGGGCATAAAAAAGGAAAAGTAGCAAGTTGGAAATATTTTAGCAAAAGTAAAAATAAGTGAAATGACAAAAACTAAGACATGATGAACCTTGTGAACCTTAATTTCAAAGCCAAGCCAATGAACAAAAACCCAAAATTCTTATTTCGAATACCAAGCACCAAAACCCTAACACATTTGTTATAAATAGAGGCTAATTGATTAGCCATCATTAGGATTCAACACGAGATAGAAAATCAAAAGCAATGACTCGGCAACATTATGCTAGGAGATGTTTTTATAATAAAATGGAACATGGAGGATAAGAAAGGACAAACCTTGCAAAGTTTGGGATGTGCAACCTAATGTATTAAAAAATAAATCCATAAGACAATATAATTACCTTACAATAGAATGTCACCTATTGTACTTACTATTATAACAACATAGGTGGCAATGGCATGGTGCTAATGCTTGAATTTCAAATTCATCTTACCAATCTTTAATAACAAAATCTATAGCTTCTACTACTTGTTCGCATGTGAAGTACCTTGAAACTCAATTAAGAAATGTGAAACCCTCTATTTGATGTTGAAAATTTTGCCATAACTAGTGATTCTATGGGTAAACATGGCAAACATGACAACTCTAAGGTTGCAAGATCTAACTTACTTGTAAGGGTAGACAAGAAATCTACATCTAGGATTAATGTTAAGAGTGAAATGACCAAGATAGCTTTAGAAATAAAGCACATGGATTAAACCCTAAGCCAAGCTGCCAAAAATGATTTTGACATTGAACATTTTGACTTGTGATAAGAGTTTTTTGGCCTGGTTAGAATCATTTTTGGCATTGGTTTAAGGTAAAAGTCTTTTTTCATATCTTGGTTTAGGGAATGAGCCACTTTGGTATAGTTTTAAAGTCATGTCATGTATAGTTTTTTTTGGTATTCTAGACTTTTACAATCCAATGCATTTTGGCTTGTGGTATGAGAATTTTGATGTGTGGTTTAAGCACTTTGGCTTATGGTTTAAACATTTTTGCCTTGTAGTTTATGCATTTTGGCATGTGGTCTAAGCATTTTGATTTTGTACATTAAGGTTATAATATTCTTAAGCATTTTGGCTTATAGTTTAAACATTTTTGACTTGTAATTTATGCATTTTGGCATGTGGTCTAAGTGTTTTGGTTTTGTGAACTAAGGTTATAATATTTTTAAAGAATTTGGTTTATGGTGTAAACATTTTTGACTTGTGGTTTAAAGATTTTGGCTCATGCTTCAAGCATTTTGGCTTATGGTTTAAGCATTTTTGACTTGTGCTTTAAACATTTTAGCATGTGGTCTAAGCATATTGGCTTGTGGCCTCACACATTATTACTTGTAGTCTAAGCATTTTGGCATAAGGTTTAGACGATGAATCAAAGTATTTAAGGCTAGAAAAAAGACCACTCCTCTAAAACAATTGACCATGGAACAACATAAATGACATAATTTTTTTTAAAAAACATTTATTGTGGTATTAGACAAACGTCTGAAGATTTGAAAAAGAATATTCCATGGATCATAAGAAAATTACACCATACATATTTTGCACAACAATACCAATGTATTGATCATCGTAAAAAAAATGTCCTTGGGTGTAATAAATACCCAATGATCATAGGTTTAAACACATAAATATTTGAAATATAAATACAATTCTAGGATTGTGTAATAATTAGTTTTTTCTAGCTTGATGTTCCAATTTAGGCCAAAAATTTCTATCCAAAGACAATATCAATGTTTTGTGCCTTAGCATTTTGGCTTAAGGTTACAATATTTTGAAGCACTTTGGTTTATGGTTTTGAGCATTTTCAATTATGATCTAAGCATTTTTAGCTTGTGGCATGAACAATTTTAGATTCAATGAATTATTGTTGGTTCTAGGTATTTCAAAAACTTCAAATAACCACTAGGTTTCATGAAAGAACCGACCAAAGGCCTCGCGGTTCTTAGGTGGACGTTTGATTTTTTCAAATTTAAAAAAAAAAAAAAAACCCCCAAGGCTATATATAACAATTGGGTATTTGATTTTTCAATATTGGGTATTTGGGAAATTTTTTTGGGGGATAATAACCATGATTATCAACTTTGATACCCGACTTGATACCCATCAGGGGTATACCAAACCAAAGTCAATACCAAACCAACACTGGTTAAGAGTTAAAGACCCTTCATTCTTTCACATAATTTCAATACCGTTTGGAAAGGGTAAAGGGACCCACAGAGTGAACCAGCGTTCACCAGCACATCATCCACTGGATGACTCAGGTGTGGATGAACCTCAACTTGAGTTAATATTTGGTTTCACCTTGGTAAGCAATTTCTGTACAGAAATAGGTCTCATATATAGGTAGGTAGAGAGGTAGGAAAATAGGTAACTAGTAGGTAAGTAGATGGTTTAGACAATAGGTAAGGGCTAATTTTATTACCTACCTACTAACAACTACCCACTTGTGAGTTGTTAGTAGGTAGGTAATAAAAAACCAAGCACTGAGCTGATCACCATGGTTATCTAGGGACCTAGAGACCCAACAGAAAACTGTTTCCTGACCACTTATCATCCATCCATCCTTCAGTGGGTGCTGGTTCACTGTGGCCGCCTGGTACGACATGGTAGACACCAAAAAGGTTTATTTATTTATTTATTTATTTATTTAAAAAGAACATTTTCAATACCCACTTGCAGGTTTTTTTTTAATTATTAAAAAATTTCGATATAAAAAATTGGGGATTTTTTTTTCCAAAAATTAGCAAAATTAGTCTAATTTAGACTAGAAATTTTTGAATTTCCCAAAAAAAAAATTCAAAAAAGAGGATTTTTTTAATAAAAAATTTCAAAAAAATTTCAAAAAGTTTCCCAATTATTTTTCAAAAAATTGACAAAAGTCGTCGGAGAAAAAACTGTAGTCTTCTTCACACGAGCAGTTTCATGGATGAGAAATGGTGGCGTTCACACTATCGTGCTCTGCGCCTGCAGTCTGTCGTGCTCTAGCGGTTTTCGTGTCGTGGAGCTTCGGCGTTTTTGAGATTGTGCCCTGCGTCCTCCGCGGCTGGCGGATAAGCGTCGCGTCGCCCCTGTCTTGCTGCTGTTGCTGCGGTTGTGAAGGGAAAGCAAGAGCAAAAGAAAAGGAAGGCTTTGAACTCCGCTTATTTTTTCTTTTTTTTCTTTGGCGCGGGTATTTTGTGCGAAGAAAGGCGTGTGGAGTGATGGCGTCATTTGCCGGCACACAGCAGAAGTGCAAGGCGTGCGATAAGACTGTGTATTTGGTGGAGCAGTTGACAGCAGACGGTGTCATTTACCACAAGTCTTGCTTCCGATGCAACCATTGCAAGGGCACACTTAAGGTCAGTCTTTCGTTTCCATATCTGTCTCCCTTTTCTTCTTCTTCTTCTTCTGCCTCTGTAGCCATCTGCCGCGTCAATCTGTATGAAAGATAAGCAAAGATAAGCAAGTCTCAGTGACCGGAGGTGTTGCACCGTATCCACTTCGGTTCGCCATCCCTGTTGTCCCGGACTAGACAGTGGTTTTGAAGTCTTTCTCTCGAATGTTGCAGTTCGTAGCTCCTCAGGGTATGGTGGATCCCGTGGTTGAGAAACAACCGGGGCAACGATCCTAGCGTTTGATGTGCGATGGATGCTTACTAGAGGCCAGATTTGTGAGAGCGTCAGAAGAATGTGATGTCACATCGTGTGAATTGTTGGCATCAGAAGTGATTTTCTAGCTAAGAGCCTGCAGATTTGGCATCATCTTAACATGATCGAACTGTTACTGGAGTGTTGATGTCAGATCTGTTGCCATGCTGTTGTAAAATCAAGGAAGCATGGTTGTATAGTTGATGTCATGCATGACGGAACCCTGTAAAGACATTCTGTTGTGAATCTACCAGGAATGGATGTTATCCAGTTCCAGAGAAATGGTGACTGTACTACATGTGGCAGTCCTACATTGGTGTCAGTGCATTTTGTTGCATGTGTTGAACTCAGTTTGGTGCAAACTGAGTGTGTATCCAGTAGGGGAGTCACGAGCCCTGAGTGTTTAGTCAAGAGGGGGAAGACAGTATTCTCCTTGTTTTAATGAGGTTGTGGTCTCCTGTGGCTGTTGTGAATAACACTGCAAAAGTGAAATTCACATGTAAACTCTCAAGTTGCAGAATGACAGATATTTGAACACTCATTTTGGGTGTGTTGGTTGCAGCTTGGAAACTATGCCTCATTGGAAGGTGTTCTCTACTGCAGGCCTCATTTTGAACAGCTCTTGAAGACAACAGGGAGCTTTGAGAAGAGCTTTGACAATAAAACCGGCACTGAAGGTTTGTATTTTCTATGACAACAGAATACTTCAATCAAGATGATATTATTTCCCATGGCTACTGTTGATGTATGCATCCAAGTAGTTACCCAGTGGTGTGCTTAAAGGATATGTTCAGGGTGCAGGAGGGTGCCTAACCACTACCATCTGCATAGGCCTCTCTATGCACTCAGATGCTTGCTCCACTAGAATGAAATCAAGCTTAACCTTGTAAGCTTGTTGCAGCTTTTATGTGGATACTTCTAGTTTTTAAAATTAGTTTTGCCTCTTGATTGCCAATCCACATCATGACCAAGTCTTTCTTTTGTACCAGAAGCTGAGGATACATAATTTTGTAGAGTTGTCTGCCCTAAGTTTGATTAGACATTTATACACTAGTTACATCCACTGTTTGGAGCTGATGAAGGTGAAGTCATTAGGGAGTAATAGTAGTGTGTCATTGGCATGCATGATGAAGGCGATGGTTGTGGAGACAATCACTGGGTTATGACTGTGCTCATGATTGTCATTGTCTTGTTTGTTTAGAACTGACTGAACATTTAATTAGTCACATTGCTGTTTTTGTTGGATTTTCGCTCTGCAATCACATTGACATTCTCTGATAAACATGTTGATAGTTGGAAGGTTTCCAATGCAGAATGCCAATGAATTCTCTTTGCTGATTGCAGTAAACAATTTTAAAGTTGCAGTGAGGACATTTTGAATAGTGGAAGCATGTTTGGAGTATGAACATCTTTTAGGGTTGTCCAACTGACAAATTTCAGCATGTATGTGGTGGAACAGCATTGAAGAAGCTCCCATCTGACAAGCAAGAGGTGCGATCTACTGAACACTGCCTAATGTGCATGCCCTTAAGTCAATAATGTGAGATATTGGACTAGCTAGTGGAATTTCAGAATCAGCAGTCTGATATAGTCACAGAGGGGAGAATGAAAGCTGTACAGAATGGGAGGAATAAGGGCTGAAGGTGGTGATGGGAATCATTTTGTGTTCTCATTTTTTGTGTGCTTATGCAACAGCACAAGGCACCCACAAAGGCATCATTGCTGTTTGCGGGGACACAAGAGAAATGTATTGCTTGCAACAAAACTGTGTATCCAATTGAGAAGGTATGAATTGTGTCTTGTCTCTGTCTCTCTTCCCCTCCCTATCTCACCTACGACATTTTGTTCCAGTAGTAGTGGACACCTTTAAACCCTAAACCCTAAATTCTCCATTTTGTGGTCAAGGATATAGCAGGAGATAGAGTGTGCAGATCTCCCTGTGACCTGAAGGAAATATGTGGGAATTTTCCTACTGTAATTTAAATCACTGTCAAATCTGAAATCTCATCCATGCATCCTTTGAAGGTAGTTTTAATATGGTCAGTAGTTAGTTTTCTGTCACCAAAACTGGTGCCCACCATTGGAAACTATGATCTGCCCTGTGTTTCAGAGGAGAATCTCCCATCACTTTGGTTGAATTGATGGCACCCGGGTGGGTGGCCTAAGGAGGCAGAGGATCACAGAAGTTTTGAAATTGCTTAGACTTCATATCCCAGACATCCTGATTTTTAACCTTCAACCTGCAGAAGTCCTAATCTGCCAGATGCACCAGCATTTGGAATAGAAATAATATTGCAGCAGCTGTTTTTTGGCCTCTCTGCAAAGTCGCCCTTTATAGCCTTGTGGAGAGGTATTGCATTGTTGTGTTCTTCTGGATGCCCTCCCAAGCAATGAATGAGAAGAAGGGGAACTCAGAACACAAATTTGAGGAGTCATTTTCTTAGTACCTGGAGTGGTATCCTACTGGGGCAACTGCTGGGGCATCAAGCCAGCCAAGTGGTTGGAACCTGTAGCTGCCTTGCAAGTGCTTGCAGGTTCAGTTCACCCTAGACCATACATACCATAACCAACTCAGCTATATCGGTTGTTATTTGGTTGAGGGTTCACTGAGAAACCATGTGGGTACCTGAGTGTGAAACCTTTGGAGATGGTTGGGCAAGTGCATTGGCTCATGCCCCCATTGCAGCATTTAGAAAGTGACCACCTCTGAAAGGAGGCAGTATGCTTGAGGATCAAGGGTCATGCTACATTAGTTTACAAACTAAGTATCTCCTTTTGTAAGGATTGGTACGGTTCAATTTCTTACGCAAGAGGGTTTGCTATTGTTTCAAGTGTTAATTTAGGTGCAACTGTGTAATCAATGTGGTTGTCTGTGATGCAGACAAGTGTGGAGGGTCTGCCATATCATAAAAACTGCTTCAAGTGTATCCATGGTGGTTGCACAATCAGCCCCTCCAATTATGCAGCTCTGGAAGGGCGACTTTACTGCAAACATCACTACTCCCAGCTCTTTAAGGAGAAAGGAAACTACAGCAAGTTCAACAACACCCCAGCATTGAAGCCAACTGGTAGCAATGCAAGCACTGAATCCTAAGATTCCCAAGCACCTTCAGGACCATCTGGCAAAGGCATATGTTATGTGTTAATCCTGATTGAGACAGGTTCCAAGTAGGTTTCCTGTTTGCCAGGAGAGATAAGTGTGTTTGGAAGCTTTGAGGGTGGGCTTCAGAAGAGGTTTGACTCCTGAGGTTGGTAGAAAGGTATGCTGTGTTTTCAGTCATGCTGTCAAGAGTCTTGGAGGTTTAGGTTTATCACCTCCTGAAAGTTCCTTGAAGCTTTGCAGATCTTCATGAAGAGGGGTTGCATAGTGTGGTTTTTTAATTTTTTAAATGCCAATTTACCTTTCACTTGTCCAGTGGCTCATTCAGGGTCTGCAATGTGCAGTAATCTTGCAGATATTCCTGAGTGTTGCTAGAAACAAGGGGAAGGATTAGCACTTATTGGAGCTGTTGCAATGTCTTCACTTGGGCTTTGGTGTGCATTTGGGCACGCTTGTCACTGGATGAACTAATCCAGGGTTTTTTTGTTTTTTCTTCCTTCATGGAGGGCAGTTAGAGAACGTGTGAGTAGCTGTGTAGCCTAAGCTGATTGTATACATCATGAATCAATGATAATGAAAGATATTTACTGAGTTATTCTGGTGACCTTAACACTGAGTGTTATTTTGGAATAGTGACTGATTTTTGGTTCTCCTGGATTTTGTAGCTTGCTCTTTGCAACAACATCAAATTATATGTACTTGCCTTAATTAGTCAAAATGAGTTGTCTGGCAATGCTTGCTCGATCGCTAGTAAATGCAGTCCTGGAACAATTTTGGGATAGTTGTGGAGGTCTTATAAGACATGATGGTTTTGGTTGCCAGTCTGACATGAGCTGTACTAAAGAACCTCTTGTGTTGTTTGAAACTGGCTTGCAGATATCAAGTTCTGGAACCTCTTGCACTGTTTGAATCTGTATGAATCTGGCTTGCAGACTTCAAGTTCTGGAACCTCTTGCGTTGTTTGAATTTGGCTTTGCAGCTTTCAAGTTGGGGACCTCTTTACATTGTTTGATTCTGGCTTGTACTCAATCTGAAATAGGTTTTGGGGTAACGAACTTGAACCTTGCTTAGGGTAGGGGTCTCTAATGTAGTGGTGGTATGCTCTCATAGGCTAATCTTGTTATGATTCTTGGGATGGCATCATGCCCATACAACCTGTGAAAAGGAAATTATTCTTTTGATTGTGTTGTGCAGAGATTTCAAGCAAAGGTGATGATGGTCACTTTGTCCAAATTGGGGGGCTTCAATCTGCCATTTACAGTAATTTCAAACTCTCATACCTTCACTAAGTTCCAAAGAAATCATATTGTCTGTCAACGCTTGCTAGAAATCTTTGCAGCTAAATTTTTGTGAACATTATTGTTGGATGTGATAGTCTTTTGCAGGTTCAAAGTTCAAATATTCAAACAACATGGTGAGAAATGATGTACCCTCTATAAGAGCATCTCCAGCATTGCTGAGTATGTTGCCCTGCAAAAATATTTTTAACATCCAAGTTTAGTTACTTTTCTTTCAACCCCACCCATACAGCAAATAGGTGTGGGACCACAAATAGCAAACCACCTCTGAACAATGAAGTATGATGGTGCAATCTCGGAAATGAGCAAAGAGTCAGGTCATATTTATTACACTCTTTTTTGGAGGTGCACAATGTTATTGTGCCTTGTGCCAGCCACTGCAAACTCTGCAGTTATGCTGAGCCAAAATCATTTTCCCAAGCCAAACTGGCTTATTTTGACTTTTCTTCATCCAATTTTATGACGCAGGATTATATCTTGAGCCTGCTGGAGATGCTCTTTCAGGGTTAAGATAATTTGATTGCAAGATGAATTTGACAAAAAGAAGAGGATGTAGAATTTGTGTTATAAACTGAAAGTAGACTAGATGAAAAAAAAAATGGGATGGATGTATACCGTTCGACGATTCCTCGGGTTTAGACGACGATGGACGGCGATAGATGGCGATAGCCGTAGGAGTGGATAAGGGTTTAGGACGGCGATAGCCTTGCGTTCACTCTCTACAGCGCTTCTGTGGCTCTTTTGCTTGAGCTTTTCTTCTTCTTCTTCTTCTTCTCGCTCGCTTTGTGTGGTTGCTTCTTCCCTCCCTTGCCTTCCGTCTCCTCTGCGACCAAGGGTGGAGCTCTCTCTCTCTCTCTCTCTCTCTCTCTATTGTCTATCTCAAGTAGAGGGAAAGGGATTTCGAAGTACGTACAAGGTTTCTGTTTATAACAGACAGAAAGCGGATTTGGAAGTAAGTGGAGGTTTTTTGTTTGTCACCAGAGGAAAGGGATTTGGACCCCCGGTGGTTGGGTGGGTGGGTGAGTGGCGTGCAGGCTGTTTGTTTTACGGTCATGGCGTCGGTTGCCTGCACTGCTGTGTCTCCTTGTGCCTCAATCTCCATTTCGGCCTGGGGCTCCAACTCTCGTCACTCCTCCGTCGTCTCCCTTCGTTCCTGTAGAGCCGTGAGCTCCTCGTGTTTTCTTGGCAACCGCTTGCAATGTAAGTAATATCTTGGTCTCCTACAACTCTCGAAGTTTTATTTTTTGGTCTTTTGTTAGGGTTTTTTCTGTTCCTTCCTCTTTCCTTGTTTGCTGTCTATTGGGTCGTTATTCGGTTGAAGATTTGCCAAGGAGCTTGGGACGGGTTCAGAAAGAGTCTCGAGTTCGTGTTCAGTCATCTCTCGTAGGTAACATGTCCAGGATGGGTCATAGAAATCCCTGGACATGAGGAAGTCAGGGTTTCTGTTTCAGAGGTTGAAAGTTTTTGCTAACTGTCGCAATGGGCGGCCAATGGAATCAAGTATGGATAGGCCAGAAAGCAGGTCGAGGATTTTGTAATTTGCTGTCTCAGTGGTTAGACATCCATTAGGGTTGATTTATGTGCTATGGAATGGTGGCAGCCCCTGCCCGTTATGTTGGGTAAGTGGTTGGTAAGGCCTGCAGACAGTGGCATTATCAGAATAAGGCACCTGCCTGCGGCAGCAGCCAAGGACAGTTCCAAATCCTGGTAACGCCCCCATCTGAGGGCCTTCCTGTTTGTAATGACCTGTCTGGTCATGCACATGAAGAAAAAGTGGCAGGCCCTCACGAAATGTGTAAGAATCTGCCCAGTAATGAAAGATGACCTCCTGTCTCAGGAGGGAATCTTCAGATTTAAGGCGGCCTCCCAGTACACTTGGAAATTTCTGACAGGTCATTATGGTGCCAGTAGTGCACCGAATCTTGGCACCTTACCCAACATAATGGGCAGGGGATGTGACAATTCCATGACATGTAGGTCTGGAGTGGCAGATACAACGATTTTCAAGAACTATTCATGTTTAACAGACACATTTTGGTCAATGTTATATGATTCTATGATCATCACCAGAAAATTATGTCATATAATGTGGTCAAGAAAATGACATAATCTGCCACCCCAGACCTTAATGTGTTAGAGAGAATGTTTTCTGGTTTTGGATTCTGGTCATGCCAAAGATATGGGCCAGTGTAGCTGCTTTGAATTGAAAGTTGAATGGTGTGGGGCCAGGGGGAGGAGGATGTGCAACTAGGGTGCTTCCACCACTTGTTATAAGAAGACCAGTGCTGGTGAGAGCTGCAGCAGCACCAGCCACAAAGAAACCCGACCAAGCAGAGAAGAGGGCTCGGCAGGCTGAGAAGCACCGATTGTACAACAAGTCAAGGAAGTCAGAAGTGCATACCCGAATGAAAAAGGTGAACATACCCTGAATCCTGGTGTCCTTATTCTTGTCAGTAACTTCTGTAGGATTGTCTGTTGTTCCTGTGCCATGTTATTTTTCTTCTGCTTGGTTCTTGAAGAATGTGTACTTGGTCTTTGAAGAATGCCTTGTCTATGCAGGTTTTTGTAGCCCTTGATGGTTTGAAGAAGAAAGGTCAGGCTACCTCTGAGGACATTGCACCTGTGGAGAGCCTGATTGCAGAGGCTTTTTCAATTATCGATAAGGCAGTTAAGGTTGGCACCATTCACAGAAACAAGGGAGGTCACCAAAAGTCTCGCCTATCTCGGGCCAAGAAAGCTTTAGAAATTCAGCTTGGTTTGTACTCGCCAGTTGCTGCTTCTTAGGGCTTACAAGCAATCCAACCTTCACCTCTAACCATCATTCTTGATTTGTCCTGCCCATGAACTTCACAATTGTTTACACAGTTCTCGGTTGGAAAATTTGTTTTCTGTTTGGTTCACAAGGTGGGGTTGATCTGGTACAGCAGGGCATTACTGTGTTGGACCAGATGTTCAATCAAGTGGATGATTGTAAGTTTGTGGTGTAGATTGAGACACAGGAATCTGATAGGACTATAATCACCCAAGACCTCTAATCATTACCCAAGACACACTCTAATCACTATCTATCTGCGAGAGATGTTTTGTCAGCCCAAATGTTTTTGTACCACACTTATGCAGAGTTGCCCAAGGAACCTTGATAGGCCTGTGCCTACCTTGCCGTCAGTTGTCAGCTATAAGGTCAAATGTGTGGTGCCCATATGTAGGGGTTCCACTCTCCTGCAACTTGAGTTCTCTGGGGGTTCGGGGTGTGGGTATACTTACCCCTTTTCTCCCTGAAAGCACAGCGGTGTTTAAATCTTGAAACCCTAAACCTGAAAAGATCGATTGGACAAAGTGATATACTATTCAAGTCTTACCCAAGCACGTTCAAGTGGTTTTCTGCAGATCTTCATCCAAACAGAGGCATTTTCCTGCTGTTGTTGGGCATGCTCTTAAAGCCTTAATTACATTTGTGGCCATGTTTTCTATCTTCTTTACATGATTGGACTAATGACCACTTCAATGAAATCCATGTTGTCAAAGAAGATTTCAAAGAGAATGGAGTGTTTTTAGACATGGATGGAGTTTGTCAAATGAATGCAACTAGTGGTATGGGTGAAAAGGATTACATGGATGAAATTGATGAAATCTCACAATAAATAAAGAAATATTTCCAGTGATGATGTTTTGTCGAAACTAGTTTATGTAGGATGGGATTTTGGTGATCATCATTGTGACAATTTCAGAGTCATTACCGATTATAATTCGTTGTAAATCAAATTCTATTTTTAAATTGTTTTTCTTTTCTTCTCTTTTACTTGTTTGTATCTCATTTCCAATTATAATTTGTTGTAAATCCAATTCCATTAATTTTAATTTTTTTTTCTTTTACTTGTTTGCATCTTGTTGTCTATCTTGCACCCTTTTAATGTTTTTGTCTGTTTGTATCTTGTTGTTTGTCACTGGAATCATATTGTGAACTTCTCTATTGAATCAATCAATGAATCTATTCCATGTATATCAATTATCTTAAAGAAGTTTGAAATGGGTTTTATATTCAATGACTCTTCATTACACCAGATTCAAAAGGTTGGCCCTTATGGAGTATAAAAAGAGTGCCAGAAAAAATAATAATAATAAAATAAATTACAAATTCGAGCAAAACATACATTAAATTCATCAACTTTAGTATAGTTATGTAGCATTTGTACCTTGACATCGAGCTCAAGGCTACATTGCACTTCTCTTGTTCCATCTACAACAATTGAATTTAAAATATGTGTTTTCTAAAAAGTCAGGTGTATTGAACTCTAAATGTCTATATGTCAAAATATTGGGTTCTCTACTTTCAACAAATTGACTTTGTGAATATCTTTTTCCAGCACATCAAGGCTACATCCCATTGTAGGTTGTCGTGCTGTAAAGATGTGTGCACAAATTGATTTTAGTAGTCGAGCAAATTTCATCAACCAAAGACACAATTTAAACTTATATTGAATATGAAGTTTGGGGAAAATGCATGTACATATATTGGATATGTAAAGAAGTGCCACCCACTAAAATAGCACTCCAACAACTCAAGCAAAACATATGCATTTCATCAATTTCAAAATATTTCCCCAAAAATGTATTAACCCAATTCTCATCAACATTTGCATATAAAATGCTTTCAAAATGTCATCGGGATACCTTGTTGGGTGTATACATGATGATCATGTGTATGTCTCTTTCATCGACAACATTAACCAAATTTTAAAATGTGTAAAAAAAATGGTGTTAGACATGAATAATCTCATCAATTTTAACCAAAAGAAAAATTAACATTGATGAAAATATTTGTCCCATAAAAATGAAAGCATTGATCCATTTATTCATGAGTCATATGTTTGTTAGTGTCATACACTTGTTGAACATGTCATATTTGGTTACATAATCAGCTATAGATTTTTCTCTCAAGCACAAGCTCTGATGAAAATCACACCATTATAGGTCATGTTAATTCTTCTCCTAACAAGATTGAAAGTGATTCAAAATATGCATCAAACGAACATATTATGCATAGAACCTTTCAATCATGATTAATGAACGAAAGGGTTTTCTTAATATTTGGATTGAATATTTGTAATCTCAAAGGTACCAAAAGCATTGTTTGCAAATAAGCCAAACATTCTTTCACAATATGGAATTTGGGAATGTGAACAAGATTTGATTCGTTTTTTATATTCAAATAATATTGAGCCATTCAATTAATTGTGATTTACAACATTTGATATCATATTCCTCAATAAGAGCTTGTAAATTTCAATGCACATTCATTTTTCTAAATGTTTTTTCAAGTCAACACATTGAAGGTCACAAAAAATGACATTGTGGAACAAAGATCAAATATTGAGATACCTTGTGTTTACATTCAACATTTTAGCTTTTGGATTTGGCATTGGAACTTTGATTTCAAGCTTGTCTACTGTAAGCCATTCAATTCTATCTTCCTTCAATGGTGTTGGTCCCTTTTGTACCTAAAACACTTTCTAGGATCATGCTTTGTTAGCTAGAATGTAAACATTCAATCAATTCAGTTTAAGTATATCATAATTTCTTGAGTGACAAACTTTTACAAGTGTGAATTTTCCTTTGTGACGATGTTCAATTTTTTATTTATTGAACTAATAAATCAAAAGTATGAGACCATATTGATTGTTTAGAACATTGGGCATCCTCAATAACCAATACATACATTGAAAATGAATCTTGAAATGTAAGCTAAAAATTATATATTTGTTTGAATGTATGTCTAAACCATTTAAACATACATGAATTGAACATATATGGTATGTTTTCAATGTGTTTACATGATAATAGTTGTTTGCAAAAGTTCCATGTCACAGATGTTCATCAAAAAATGTTTTGATTACAATGTTTTATATTTTCAAGTTTTTGAAATTCTTCATTGTAGGAAGAAATTTAAATGTGTTTTGTGTGGCAATTGAAATTCTATCAACAAAAGCATATATCATGGATGTAGGCGAAATTGGTTAACATAAACTATGGACAATGCGCATGTGGTTACATTAATTCAATCTCTTTAGGATTGGCCATCACGTCATTTCTTCTACGATCTTTGGCCCATGTTATTGTTCTGTGGGGAGTTGTATGTCCCATTTATAGATTGATTGGTTGGATACCAAGAACGCTTTCTCAAAGATATAGTACATGGGCTCATGGTTTTGTTTTGTGAGTGATTTGATTTTCATTTGACATTGATATTCCTTTCACAATTGAAATATAACCATCTTAATCATTGTTAAATGTTGCAATTCTAACATTCTATATTAATTTACATGATTGAAATTGTGATATATTGTGAACATCAACAATATGTTGTTAAATATGGTAGTAACATTTTGTTTGGTTTGTGCAGCATTTGTTTTACCATTGTACAAAAAATCTTTTTAGTAACAATGATTCGAACTTCATATTCCTCATCAAGACAATCATCCATATCTACACAAAATAATCTAGCGTGTTGTATTGCAGCTTTCAAACTAAATTATATTGTTGCAATAGTTTTTGACTTTGTAAACATTGCAAGCACTCAATTGTGGTTGCATTTCGCTTTAATAGTGAAACAAGAGGTTGCATATTCACAACAAAATGCAATGTTTTGATCATTTATGAAGTAATCTTTGATAAATTGAATATGGTCAAAATGCATATTGTATTATGCACCATTTTAATTGTGTGATTATATTACTGAAAATGAATTATCAATCTTGATAAGTAGATTCTAGATCATTAGCTTGCATTGTTAATTTAATCATATATCATTATAAAATGATGATTGAGTTTGAAATCTTTTCAAGAGTAACATAGGCCATGATGAACTTTGGGGGGGGGGAAGGGGTAAGAACATGCTTTTTGAATGAGAAGAATATGATTGTTTGAATTTGGCATATCATTTAAACATGGATTTATACACCATGAATAAAACCATTCAAAAGTTGAATGTGTCATGTCACACAAACCAAATAATGTGGTGTTAATATTATTCCCTCATTTTTGGGTTGGTGGTGGTTTGGGTATTTCACCATAGTTAGCATTCCAATTCATGATTTTATCTTCATATTTTATATAATAACCAACTATTGCAAAACAAGTCATTAAATTTAATTACTTAAGATCACGCCCTTGGGTGGTTTGAACCTACATCTCATTTTTGAAATTTTATTTTGGCTACTTAATGTACCAAACTCAAAACTTACAATATATTGAGGTAGTTTTTTTCAGAATCCCAACTATAGTTATTTTTCATTAGAAATGTTATTTATTGTTGGTTAAACCCTAAACAATGAACATTTGATAAATAAAAATTGGTTTATTTGCAATTTCAAATGGATGTGAGTCATGGAAATTTAAATATCTTTCAACTATTTTTTGAGGGTTCATGGGCTTTGGAAATCCATTTATGTGTTGACCAAGGAGTTCCAACATTGGGATCCCTTGGAAATTGTTGGCCCTTTTCAAGGATCATTCACATTTGCATTGCAAGAATTAATGGAAGTTTTCATTCTTACTTGAACAACCACATTTTAGCTTTATTTATTTATTTAATGAGTACCTTAGTTGGTCATTTTGAGTGTCATGTTAGAATGCATGTATTAATGTGAAGCTTCAAATCCAACCTTGGGCAACACCTACTTTGTCCTATATGAGCTCAATTTAATTTTATTATTTCATCATCCCTTGTTTGATTTTGATCAAAACATTTATCAAAGAGTTTTGAATGCATGTATTTTGAATTGAATGGTTGGACTTGTAATACTATTCATGAATGAATACATTTGACTAGATTTAAAACTAAATTTTTGAATAGAAATAAAATGGTTCTAAAAAATTCTTAGGCTCTTATGAGTTGAAACTTCAATATTGTTGATTAAGCTAACTTGCATTCATGTAAGCTTCAATTTAAATGTGTGCCCAATTTTTTAGCTTCAATTCGAATGCTTGGGCTTGACTCATCAAATTGATTTTTTGCCGTTTGAAATGTTGGACTGAAATTGCACTTGCCAAAATGGTTTGCATCATTTGTAAATAATAAGTATTTTCACTGATTTTTCTTTAAATCGACATGGCTCCCCCATCCAAATGTAATTATTTGTCAGGAACTTTAAGCAATTACTAATTTGAAAAACCAAAAAATTTGGACATCTAAACTCAAATCCATTACAATGTTCTTATGTGAAATATTTTCTAGTTTATTCAATATTTTTATCCAATATCTTTCCACTAAATTATTGTAAATCCATTCCTACTTCATTAAAAATAAATAAATAAATACAATGGTTGGCTTTAGGCCACCAAATGATGAAGTACAAATTTTTTTGTCTGAATTTCAATTTTCATCTCTTGACAAGCCCTCTTTACGATGAATTCAATCACACTATATATCATTTTATTTCATTAATAATTTTTTTACATTCTTGATTTGCTAGGCAAAATGCCTACGAATTTTTGATTCATTAGAAAAGTTCACAACAATATACAAATAGATAAAAACATTGAAACAAGACATATAACAAGATACAAACAAACAAAAGGAAAAAAAAATTATTCCAAAATGAAATTTGATTTCTGACAAATTATACTTCAAAATGACTCTAAAATTGTCGTAGTGACAATCACCAAGATACCCATCCTACATAAACCCAGTTCTAATGAAACATTGTCATTATAATATATAATCAAGTTTTTTTTTGGAAATATTTTGAATAAAAAATTAATACATTATGTTTGAGTTCCTTTGATGTCATAATATAAGTGATTGTAAGAAATTTATGACATGAAAAATGGAACATTATGTTGTGGTGCATACCATACCTATTAATTGACAAGTTTTTGCCAAATGTTTATTCAATGGTCACCATTGGGACCTCTAGGTTAGTTGTTTGGTTAGGTTCCAATGACAATTTCAACAAAACTTGGAATCTTATACCTAAAGACATTTAGAACTTAATTGTGACTAAATCTCAAAATTTTGTCAACATTAATTTGTAAACCTTAGTTTTGAGCTTGTGAAGTCCAAAACTAAAGTTGGGGCAACACAAAAAAAAATATTGAGAGTACCTTGTGGAAAGGCAAGAAATCAAACAAATTTTTAACAATTTTTTTTTTTTGACACTTTGAGAATGCAATAGGGAAGCCCCTAAAATTTCCAATTGCACTCTCGTTTTTGGGAATGAAGAATTCTAAGAAGGTGTCTCATAATTTTGAAATAAGGTTTGGTGGGTTTCAAACATCGTCCAAATTGGGAAATCTTTAAGCCATTGGAAATGTTTTGAAAAGTAGTATACACTAATTATTAAGTCACATTGCAAAATTAAGAAAATGTATGAGAAAGTATGCCAATTGTTATGGCAATTGTTATTCAAGGATTGATTCAAATTATCTAGTGCATAGTTTGGGTGATTAGTTGAGATGTTCAAACTTTTTTTGATTTTGTTGAATATACATGGTAGCTACTAATGATGATGATGACGACGATGATGATGGTTAAATGGTGAATTCAAACCATGACCACTTACAATGTGACCATGAATCATAATTGATGTTGGCTTGAATATGATTATTCATATACAAACAATAAATTTCCACATAATTTTGTTAGATTGCATGGTTCGTAAAATATCGACACTTCTCTTATACCTAACACTTCATTCATGATTGGGACAAAAGGGGTGTCTAGAGTTCCACGATGATGATGATTATGGTGACATTATTATTCATGGACAAATCTTTGTCATCTCAACTAGTACACAAACAAAACAAAAAAATGGTGGTTGGTACAATTTTGCACAAAACTAGGTCACCAACTAATCACACATGTTTCACCATGGCTTGGACTATCTTGAGAGAGAACTATTCTTTCCTATAATATATTCACTTGCATGTCCTCATGGGGAATTGCATTGGAGAGACAATTTTTTTTGCAGCTCCAAAACTTGCTCCGAAATCTAAACAATTTGATACATCTCACAACTTTAGGGTTCATAACTAACCAATTTTCTCCACAGTTGTACCATGTTTATCACCAGAGGCTGAGCTAAGATTCTTGACATGTACCCTTGGATTTCAAAGACACAACATTGATACCCATACTCAAAATTGAAATGTTCAGTGCATTTCAAACTTAGAATGTTACATACCTGAACTTATGACTTCTCACTTCAAATTCTTCAGTTCTCTTCACCTGACTTCTTGGTTGCCATCCCAGCATCATCATTTCTTGACAAAAAACTTGAACAGGGTCCTCAGCACGAGAAATTCTGCTTCAAACTAATAGATGGTTGAACTATGGAGCATAATTTGTTCAGTGCTCTCTGTTTTCCTCTCTTTCCCTCTGTTTTTTTGTTACTGGCATTGCCAATCCCCAATGTGTATGCAAGAAGGCCTAGTTGTTTCTGAGTCCATCGTAAGCAAGCACCCATACTTATACAGACAGCCTATGCTGCATGATGTGTGCACATGAAGCTGGGCAACAAACTGTTTGCACTTGGAGTGATTTCCAGGCAAGAAATTGGATTCCTTTGGCATGTAACTTCCAGGCTTTTGGGCATCAACCACACTACTCTGATTGCACTTCTCACAGGTAAATGCTTACTGCCCAAGTTTGTGAAGATAGAGTGTACTACCTGAAAATCCAATGCTGTGGTAAACAACATGTGTCAAACCCCATTAGAGGCTTAACCGGCCTGCTGGAGAGTATGGTGTGCTGTTTACAGGTCCCTCAATCCCTGTTATCATCCCCACCACCATCTCTGCAGTCCCAAGAGCCTGTCATCGCAGAACCAAACTCAGATGAATTTGACCAGTGCAGATAACAGAACCAAATGCTGATGGGGAAAAAGCGAATGTGGGTTCTCAGGTTAGGAATTCTTAAAGGCCAGAATTAGAATCACCAAAAGATGGAAACAACAAAGCTGAGTTTGTTTGAGAACATACTAGAGCTGAGTGTTGTTAAGCTATAAAGAGGGAAAAAAACTTACCAGATAGAGCCCAGAGCCTTCATGACCAGTAGCAAGGAGAAGCCCTGGCACACCTGGAACTGGTCCTATGAGAGGTGTTCCATCTGGTACTGAAATCAACGTACCAGACATCAGAATTGTTGATAGAATCCTGGTCCTTAGAAAACTAAAAGATGCATGGAAACTATTGCATCAGCAATACACAGATTTCACTCACATGTTGCCAAATGCTGTTTACTCATTCTATTGCAAATCAGGACACCATAACCCAATCTTTCTATGAGGAAAAGTTCATTGAGATCCTCTGCAGGTCAACTTAGAGCATCAACTTGAAGAATGCCCATTACAGATAAGGAAAATATTCTCTTGAGAACAGAGTTCACTGAAAGCCTCCCAAAGCATGAGCTGAGAGTACTCATCTAAGTTGCACTGTTTTCAATCACAATCCTGTCCAGTTCTTCCTATGAATCAATGAGTAAAGTTGAAAGGTTTGAAACCAACCATAGGGTCTCAGGCCAGTCCTTACTCTTCCAGACCCAATAGCCTGCTGGAGAGATACATCTGCCAAGGCTGGCAAAAACTTTGAAGCCTGCCTCATGATACATTCAAGCACTTCATTCCGAGTGCCAACATCAAACCCTGTGAACTCTCGGCTGCTCCCTGCAGAGCCATCCAGGTATGATGATATTTTACAACAGGACCTGATAAATCTTATACTATGAAGTAAGACAGCAGAGGGCATAGATATACCACATGACAACCCCCATCTTAGACAATGCAACAATTCTAGACTGAGACTTGGTATGTGAACCCATGCAATGACAGAGGATAGTCACAATGTACTTGCTTTCTATAAATTGAGAATATTCCCTAAGAGTGTATGTACAGGACACTTATTTGTCCTGACTTACTTGAGTAGAAAAACCACAAAAGCCTTAAGTGAAGAGCTCAAGGGATATCCACAATGACTAAATTCTGGTTCCAGAGATCACTCAGGACCTGCAGGTGTGAGCCAGTGTGGGGCGTGTATCTGAAAAATTCAGAATCAAAGAACCACCAGGTCTGGGTACTTAAAAAATTCAGAACCATGATTATATTTAATAACTGACTATTTGCATTTTGATAACCAGTTATATATATAAGGTATTTGATTTTTTGATAACCATGATTATCAACTTTGATACTGGGATTGATACCCACAGGGGTTTGGTGCGATTTCTAATACACCCCCCCCCCCCAACTCTGGTGTGAACCATACCCAAAAGGAGATGGCCAGATGGATCCATAGAAGCAGTCATTGCCACGCCAAAGTCCTCATCTTGCATAACCCCTGCTGCAGTTGGTTGTGATGAGATTTCAAAATCAAGGGGGTCTGGTTCCTGAGAATCCAGCAGGTGTGAGAACTGAGGTGTTTGCACTTGGTTGTAATTGGCCATATACTCAAACTCCATCAACCCATGTTTGAGTTGTAAATAAGGTAAACCCTCCAGCACAAGCAAATGTCCCTGTCAACACACAAACCACCATTCCAGAAGAAGTTGAAAAGGGGTGCATATCTTCTCCCTCTTCTCTGGCTCTCCAGTTTGTTGGTCCAACTGTTTCATGTTTTCTTATTTTCAATCACCAAGGATTGCTCAATCCCTCTGTCATTGTGCTTTTATTAAGAACCCCACAAAGATTAAAAGCATGGGAGCATTGAGGAATGTAGCAGGGGATGTTCTGTGAATTCAGGAGTGAATGCTGAAAAGAAAAACAAGGATTGTGGCATTGATGGATGCAGGAAAGTGCTTACCTTACGTGGCTTTACAGCAGGGATTATAGGAAGGGCCCATTCCTCAGCAACAGTGGCAAGTATGCTTCTGCTCCAAGCACCAGCTGCCATAACCACAGCCCTCCGACATTGGATGCTATGTGCAGGTGTGTGGACCACTTCAATGCTACCATCTGTACTTGATCTTCACAACATGCTCCCAAAACATTGTCAGTCCTCAACTGGTAGCTCTACAGTTATACCTCTGAAGGACCCATATGTGGTTGTAGATATCTAGAAACAAATGAAAGAAAGATGAGATGGAGATTTAGTGTTCTGGGTTCATGCATTTCCTTTGAAGAACTCCAAGGATGATCTGCACTATGGAGTTAGCATCTAAACACCCATGCATGAGCTTATGTCATGTCAAGGAAGGAAGGAGAAAGTCTTAGCAACAAAGCATGTAGTGGCTCCACACAATTAACAAGTTTCTAGTTACCTTGAAAATTGCAGGACAGGAGCCTGAAGAAGCTCCATATATCGCCCTTGAGAATGAAAAGCGCTATTCTTCTGCATGAAAGAAAGCAAAAGAGCTAGGGTTCCACTTACCCTCCATTATATGGGCACTCTCTTTAAGAACACCAAAACTGTGTTAGATCCATCCTGTGGCATGAAGTCTGCTTATCTTCTGACTTGCCTTATCAAACTCCACTGCTTACACAGGAAAGTGTGGGTGGGTTAGGACAGACCTTGCAGAGTAATGCCACTGCTAGTGCAGCATCAATCTGGCTGTCACTGGGCACAAGAGCAGCACCTCCATCTCCCAAACAGAGTGCAGGCTCAATTTCTCTTACAGCAGATGCTGGTAAATAATCAGCATGAACTCCAGCACCCACAAGCTCCTCTACATGAGCCTGCATCCTCTGAGCTTCTTCCCCAGAGTTCACCACCAGCAAGCTTCCTAGCACACCCAAACAGAATCAACTTCAATCATAAGCTTGTCATCGTCATCCCTCAAAAAATTTAGTTGTTGCATTCTCTCAACTTGGAAAAGCTCATCAATTGCACTGATGCCAATTCCATTAGCAGAATCAACTGATGTCCATGGTGGTTTAGGAGTCAAGAATTAGGTGTAGAGCTCAAAATTAGGGTTTAGAGACTCTCAAACACAGCATTCCATTTACCAGAATTTGTATGTGAAAAACAGAATTCTGCCTTTGTAAGCACAGTGAGCTTGAGTCCAATTTCACTGGAGAATTCTCAAGGTTGAAGCAGATAAGAGCTCAGTGATGATAGATGCCAACAGACCTGTGTTTCGCCAGCCAATGGCACTGAGAGGATCTAGTCCCGATGCAACAAGATCCATAGCAAATTCTTCCCACAAATGCTTGCTTCGGTTTGCTAGGTCCCAGCTCTTTTGCCGTGGATTCCTGTGCCCCATCCATAGGTATCCTTGCCCTTCGAAGCCACGACACACATGCTCTCCACACATCAACTTCATCTTCTAGTTGGTTCCAGGCACAAAAAAACACATCGAACAAACATTTACACATACACAGAGGGACACAGAGAGAAGTACCAGCTCCAGTTGCGCCTGCACAAGGTTGTGCAGCATCAACGATTGCAACAGAAAGGTTTGTTGTTGTCAGGATTCGGTTTGCAATGGTCAAGCCTATTATGCCAGCTCCCACCACGACAATATCGAAGTCCGTATCTGCTTTCTTCCTCCCTCTGACTCCGACTCCGACTCCGACTTCTCTTCTCTGCGATGATGCACGACAAACAGAGAAGAAGAATTTGCCTTCTGGAGTAGTGGTAAGCCGTCTTCCTGCTTTCTTGCCTGTCCTCCTCTGATGAAGACATAGATGCTGCTTGTGCGGTTTCCAAAGGCCTGATGCTCCTGCGATCGACATCTTCAACCTCAGAATGATCTCTTCTGCCGATCCTCTCTTCGCCTTCGTGCATTGAGCTACTAGGTATACTCTAGAATTGATCTTGACACAATATCCCTGCCCTGGATGGGCAGGGCCGGAAAAAAAATAGTGCACTTAGGTGCGGTAGCAGCTTCTGGGGGGGGGGGGGAACGAAGGGGGCAACGCAGGGGGAGGTTCCCCCCCCCCCGGCGCGCCGCACATCTTCCGAGGGCT
>Ga0116231_10002998_pt1 | contig 35283 bp, 27 predicted proteins | sample S1TSphgellanicum_2_FD_89695 | JGI IMG/M metagenome (GOLD analysis project Ga0116231, IMG submission 89695) | Host-associated microbial communities from peat moss isolated from Minnesota, USA - S1T2_Fd - Sphagnum magellanicum MG | ecosystem: Host-associated > Plants > Peat moss > Unclassified...
TAGGTGGTTAGTACAATAGCTAGGTCAGTAGGATAACTAGTTATTAGGGTAGCTGTGTTAGTAGGTTGGTGCAATACTTATGAGGGTAGGAAAGTGAGCAGGGTAGCTATGTGTGAGGTTAGGTCCAGGAAAAACGGCCAATAACCAAAAAAAAAAAGAAAAAAAAAGTACAGTGGTCAGCAACAAAAAGAAATCGACTGCGATGAGCCCCATCCGGCGCCGAATGAAAAAACGCAACCCATCCAATGGACAGAACGGCCAACTAGTGCATTGGTGGCTGTTAATTCATTCTGACCCTGATTCATAACCTGTGGCGTCTTTTTCAACTATATATCCAATCATGGTCCAAAAATATGAAATGAATATACAGTATACTCCTTCCACCCAGTGATATATTAGTGTATAAGAAATTTGTGGATGAACACAATTGAGAAAAAAACTTTGAGTGCACAAATCTTGTTCCACATCCTAGTTTCCTACATAATCTTTCAATCATTTTATGTTGAGTGACTTTTCTGCATTTTTTTTTGGTTAGCTCTTTGAACATTATTGGGTATATTGATGTGGATTCATGCATTTTTATGAATTTTTTTTGACACTTATCAATACAAATTTTCACAAGTTGTATTGATTTTTTTTTTTGGTAACCATGGTTTGTGATGCAATATTTTAATTTATTAAGTTCTCACTACATAATAAAAAATGATTTCACAATATCTCTATAAACACAAAAAAATCATCAATACAAAAAATGCTATACTCATATTTTTGATATTTATTTGTCATTGAAATAAACATAACATTTGCAATACTCACATTGGGGTCATAAAAATAAAATTGAATTAAAAATATATAAATTACAATACCTACATTGGGGTCACAAACCAAATTGGATTGAAGATATTCAAAGTGCATGACATTCATAAATCACACACTCAATTTTTTATTTTGAAATGTAATACTTGCATAGGGGTCATAAAAACTTTTTGTATTACTTGCATTCAACCAAACAAATATGATTGATGCAAGTATTGCACTTTTGCAATAAAGATCCATTTAAGGGGGTCTTGGCCCAATAGACAACATTTTTGCTAATGTTTATGTGCATGTATTACATTTTTGGAACATAAATTCATTTTAGGGGGCTTGGAGTAATAAACAACATTTTTGACAATGTTCGTGTGTGGGTATTTCAATTCATATTGAATTGTTTTAAACTTAATGAAGTCATTGTTACTTCAATATTAGTTAATATAATTAATAAGAGCTAAAACTATTGAAATAATAATGAAAATATTATTAAAATAATTACCCTAGGTTAATTACTAGCTAGCTACAATAATAATAATAATAGCATTATTACTATTACTTGGGCTCTATGTTCCTTCACATTACCAGCGATGTTTAAATAAATTTAAAAAAAGGCTATACACTCCACAAATTAAAAAAAATTTACCAAAGAGCTCTAATTGAAAATTTATTAAAATAATATTTATTTAATATTTGATTAATGATAATTTAATATGAAATTAATTTTAATTTATATAATAACCATTATTTAATTGAAAATATAAATTTTTTTTATTACCTATTAAAGATTATTGTTTATAATAGGTAGGAGGGAGAGTGGGTAGGGAGATAAGAATATGAATCACATATGCATGTAGGGGTGCATGCCTAGTTGGCTGGTAGGCATATGGGTGGAGGGTTGAATCTAGTAGGTGGGTAGAGGGGGTGGGGATCTGGTAGGTAAGCGATAAGGTGGGGCCTTCATTCTTAGTTGGTAGGTAGTGCCAAAAGGCGGGTAATATGTAATATGTGCTTAGGTAGCGAGGTCAGAGTTAAGAAAAAACAACTAGCAAAAAAAAAAAACCGAGTAATGGTCAGCACCAAAAGAAATGAACTGTGGTCAACGCAAATTTAGGCAATAGATGAGAAATCCCTCCCCATCCAGTGGACAGAACGCCCGACTGGTGCGCTGGTGAGTGCTGGCCCCCCAATGACAACATGTCATTTGTCTCTTCTTTTGTGTGAATGAGATAGATTTAGGGTTAGTTTCTCCTTGTAGTTTATTCCCTTTCCCATCTTGGTGCAAGTTGAGCTTTCAGGTTGGAAGTTGCAAGTAATTTATAACTTGTGTGACTCTGTGTTTTTGTTTTCAATTTCCTGATGGAGCCAGGGTGGATCCCTAGGCAGATATCGATTTAACTGGAGACACTGTTTCAAGGAACTCTTGAAAACGACATAAACCTGGTGGTGCTCTCTCTTCTCCCCCCCCCCCCATCGGTCTTCCGTCTCTTGTGACGATTTTTCGACCAAAAAAATGACTGATGTGACTATTGATACCAGGAACAGACCTCTGATGGTTATGATGACGGTTCTTAAGATTTACAAATGCAATCCTAGGAAAAAATCGAAGACCCAGTTCTGTGTATATCCAGTTTCTGAAAAGTTTGGAAAAAAAAGAATAACTGGCCTTGAAACTGCCAGTTCAGTGCTGCTTCATACATGAAAACCACCAGTTCTTTAACAGGATTGAGACCAGTGGTTCTTTCGTTTGATTCTTTCAAAGAACTGAAAACAATGGGTCTCTGATTCTGAAATAATTAGGTTGTTTATAAATTCTCTAACCTAAAACACTCGTATTTCCCTTGGTTACGAATTACACTGTTTAACGTGAAATCCAGATGCAGTGCAAGTAAACAAGAGAAAATCCGAGCAGGTCTTTTCTGATATATGATTTTTGACTTTTGTATCTTGGCTTTCTGGCATTTCACGTCTTCAGCAGGCAGCAGTGTTTTTTTTTCAATTTCATGCTGTAGCCAGGGTGGCGAGCATCCCTTCACAGATTTCGACTTAACTGGCGAATTTATTTCAAAAAAAAAAACTGTAGCCAGTAAGCATAAATGTGGCGACGCCATCCCCAAGAAACCAGTTTTCTGTCGCTTTTTGGCTCAAAAACAGGGAATTTTCGACGGAATATTCCGTTTTCAGAAAACTGTCTCGCCAAATGGCGATTTTTCGCCAGAAGACAAATCACTGATTAGAAGGGGAGAGGAACAAAGATAAACAAACAAATACACAAAACTTATCAGGTCCTTCCATTTTGTGCTTCCTTTTTCATCTCTTCTTTGTTGTGTTTCTCTTCGAATCAAGTTTGCCAGGTCTTTTACGTTAACAAACCCTCTCTGCAGACAATTCCCAATCTTCAGCTCATTAGTTGGTTGGTGGTGTTGTATGTTTGTCTTCCGGTGTTTGATGATGTTCCGATGCGTTCTTCAACCTAGATGCAAAGACCGGCTCTAAGTTTCTGGGTTTTCTTAACAGAACATTTGGGGTTATAAACCTTTTTGTCGCTGTCGCCTGTTGATCTTTTCAAGGTACATATCTGAGTGTCGTAAGCCTTCCTTGATGAGTGTTTCTTGACGGAGCCTTTGGAGAAGGAACTGAGAAGGGTATCTCGTTAACAAGCTGGTGGTAAGTTTCTATTGTAATTTTTCCTCTCATCTGGGGTCGGTGTTCTCTTGAAGCGTTTTGTACGGTTTCTGGGAAGCAAATTGGAAAATTCGGCTCATTTGTGGAATCCCAGTGAAGGGGGGTTCTGTCTGTTGTTTCTCGCTTGCCGCAGGAATTTCGTTGAAGGTCCGGGTTTATTCTTAGTTTTGTCAGTTGCAGAGAACACAGTTGGGACCAGGTCTTTGATCTTGTTTGGATATGCGGCTCGTTTACTGGAGGAATAAGAGTCCACTTTTTTAGGCAAGATAGTTCTTTAAAAAATCTCCTTTTCTATGCATTAGTCGTGTTAATTTAGCGTGTAGAAGTGACAGGACTGTGCTTCAAATTTTCTGTCAGTCCTGGGGATACATGGAATGACACAGCAGGTTTTTATAGCGCTGCTTTCTCTTCATTATTCCTTTTCAGTTTCGTCCTGGGAAAATCTTTGGGCCTTAGATCCAAGAGCTTTTGGAGCTGAAGACTTCGAATATCCTGGATCTTGAAGGGAATGCAAGAGCTTTCCTTTTGAAGGTAACAAACCCTGGGATGGGGGCAACTGGCGAGACGAACGGGTTGGAGGAAGGGACGAGTGAGCGCCAGAATCTATTGCCAACAAGAGCTGAGAGGGACTCGACGAATCCATTGCTGAAAGATGAGAGCCAAGACATGAAGAAAAAGGGGCATGATCATCACCATCATCATCACCACCATCATCACCATCATCTTCCTCCTCCTGATCACCAGCACTACCACGTTCGTCCTCCTGCACAGTTTGCCATCTTTGCCACTCTTGTTGTGGCCCTTGGGCCTCTATCGCTTGGCTTTGCGGTATGTTTTCTTTCTTTATAGCTTGTAAGATTCAGTTCCTTGTTAAATAGGATTTTCATGCTCATATTTGCTTTTGGGTTAAAATTGCTTGTTTGCTGATGTTCCTGTGCTGGCAAAGCTGAGTCAGAATAGTGCATTCAACCCCCCTTCACCTAGCATTCAGCACTGGTCACAGATTTTTGTTCACAAATGGGCTGGCCATGCCTTGGCCTTTTTTGAGCTTAACTCAAGCAAAAGTTGCTGCTCCTCTTGGCTCTTGGGTGTGTGTGCTCCTGGGTTTATTTTCCACATCATTTCTGTGCAGATCTCATTGTGGATACTATAACATTAACTTCTGTACAAGAAACTCTGTATCTAGCATCTGTACCCTAGACAAGTCAGGGTACAGCAACCCATTTGACATGTCGCTCTCACTTTCAATATTATCAGTCAGGTCTAAGTTGCAAACTTAAAAAGATAACATGTTTATCTTTTAGAAATAAAATAAAAATATGTGCATTTCATTTTGCAGCTGGGATTCACATCACCAACACAAGCAGCTATAACTAAGGAACTGAATCTCACTGTTGGTCAGGTAAAACTCCATAGGCAATGCTGATGCTTTTGAAAGTGATTGGGAATGCGCAACTGTAATGATACACTTGAGCTATTATGCTTTTATGTTCATTTGGTTGCACCACAGGGCATGTTTAAACTCACTAATACTAGAAGAAGTGAAGTCCTGCACATGTTTAGAAGAATGCATGTGTCTTTTGTTTTGAAAGTGCAGAGGGTCAAATACTTTGTCATCCTGTGATAATGGTCAAATATAGTAATTGAGTTGCATGCAGATATTTACAATTGCTGCTGAATCTGCAACAGTTGATGTAGAGGGGTGAAATAAGATGGTACTTACCCTCACAAGCTTGTGCCAGCTTGAATGAGGATGCTATTGACTATTTTAGTTAGCTATTTCTGTTGAGTGCTAGCCAACATCATGACTGAGTGTTCCTTTTGCTTTCAGGAATGTGACACAAACTCAGGATGCAGATTTTTGTAGAGGTTTTGTAAACAAATTTGTTAGTATACTTATCTATACCCACTGTTGAAGTTGATAAAGTCAGTGGGGGAAGTCATGGCAGCTAGTCAAGTGATGGTCTGATACTTTGTGACTGACACTCATAAGGTTATGACCATGCTGATTCTTGTAGTGTTAGTTTTGGTTCTGCTAGAACTGCCTCAATCATCAGCCCTCAAAAGTATTATTGTTATTTTTGTCAATTTCATAGATACAAATATTGTACAAATACAAGTATTATTGTGATCTCTTAGATACATATGGTTGCTGCTGAATCTGGAACTGTTTTCTTTCAGTTTTCAACTTTTGGATCAATTTTAAACGTTGGGTGCATGCTTGGTGCGATTCTTAGCGGGAAAATAGCTGACTACTTAGGGAGGAAGCAAGTAAGTGACTTCTCTGTTGTGGTTGGAGCTCCATTACATCTTTCAAGGATGTGAAGTTTTTGTACCTTTGGTTCCTTGTAATTATTTGTCTTCACAGGTATTCATTGTATCTGAATTGGTAAATGAACGGCAGGCCTTACTGGTGGCTGTTGTCCCTGAATTGGTTGGATGGGTCCTCATTGTATTCGGCCAGGTGTGGTTCTTCTGTCAGATCTCAGTTTATTGGTTCTGCAGTTGCTTTGTTATCTCAACTGGTATTTTTCTGCAGTGCTAATCTGCACATGGGTCAAGTCTCCATGAAATTCTTGATAAGGATAGGAAATAGTACTTATTTGTCAACTCATCCTTAGGAGAAATTTAGCATAAATCCTTGCAAAATTCTGGCAAATTGCTGTTGTAACCTTTCTTGGCTATGCTCATAACAAGGAAGACAGTTGATTGATGGCTGGCAATGGAGTCATTGCAGAACCCAATTTCATTAATAATTGCAAGGTTTCTGGTTGGGCTTGGAGGGGGTGTCATTTCATTCACAGTAAGCTCACTTGCAACTTTTGGCTCTCAGCACTTTGTGTACCTGATGCTATCAGTTTGCGAATTGTTTCTTTTCACCCTAGTGCTGTACTCCACATTAGCAGTTGCCTCCATTTTATGTGACTGCCTGTATTTTGACATGCAAATTTGTGTATTTGCTTTCTGTGAGGATATCACAAGTGTTTACATTGTTGATTGCTGTGGACTGATGACAAATAGAATTACTTGGTGATTTTGCAGGTCCCCATGTACATCGGAGAAATAGCACCAAAGCATATGCGAGGTGGCCTTGGAACAATGAATCAGGTTTCTGTTCCATTCAAGTTTCTCTTGGTTTATCTGGATGTTCTGTATTTGTGTCGAAAGTGCTGTGCTTGAGAAAACAATCAAACAGCTAATAGCTTAACAACACAAGTTGCTCAGCCAAATGAAATTATTCATGCTTCTTTTACTGAATGGATTATTCTTTTGTGGTCTGTGGATGGCAGTTTGCAATCACAGTTGGAATAACATTGTCGTACCTTCTTGGCATATGGGTCAATTGGCGAATGCTTGCCTTTTTGGGTAATGTTTGAGCTTATCAGTATGACCAATGGACTTAGTGCATCATGTTGATTGACAGAAGCTGTAATTACTATCAGAATGTATCCATTGATGTGCTAGTCTTGAAGGCAGACTTTTGCTCCTGAATTGATGCTTGGACTATTCTACATTCAATGGACCAGTTTAGCTCTTCTCCTCTAAACTGTTAACGTGTTTCTTGTTGTTCAGGAGCATTGCCAGAGATCATCTTAATATTTGGCCTTTTCCTCATCCCTGAAAGTCCTCGCTGGCTGGTAAGAAGTTTTAACATGTGCTATGTACACTTTCAATAATAGGGACTGCAGATGATGTTGGGCAATAGAGCATCAAGTCAGTAACTCAAGTGGTTGTGACTTATGGCTGCCTTGTGGGGGGTCATTGGTTCAATTCACCGGTAGGCCATGCCAGAAGTTACTAACAATAGCAAACCAGCTATAGTAAGGGTCAGCATGTCACTGATTACTGACAACCACATGGACACCTGGGGGCCAGACCTTTTGGAATGGCTGGGCAACCATGTTGCAATTGTTATGTTTTAGAAAGTGACCGCCTTTAGAATGAGGCAGTATCTCTATATGGTGGCCTATAGGGCAACGAGCCACTCAGTAAGTGTCTCCCTTTTCTTTTAGGATAAGAGTGAGTGAAATGAGGATGAATTGCTTGATTACTGAAGAATACCAATCAGTTTTGGGGCTGTCTTTTTGTTCAGGCAAAAGCAGCTCATAAAGAGGAGTTGACCTCGTCCTTGCAAAAGCTTCGTGGCAAGGATTTCAATATCTCTCACGAAATTTCAGACATTCAGGTGCAGAATTCAAGTTCAAGGTTACAAACCCAACTCTTTGTAAAAGTTGTTCTGGTTTCATGTTCCCTGATGACTTGTAAGTTGCTGTGGAACTTCTTTGGCATCTTTTTAGTCAGAGATTAGAAAGATGGAGAATATAGATAACTCCAGTGGGATCATTTGTTGATTCTATAAGCTGGGATGAAAAATGTGTCTTCACTATTATAATCTATTGCAGGCAGCAGTGGAAGCATCTAATTCACTTCCTGCGGTCAAATGGGGAGATTTAATGCAGCCCAAACTTTTCCGGCCTCTCATTGTGAGTGGGTCTTTTTTCTATTACTGTTGCCTTCTAATTATTTCAATGCCTGCCTTTTCCTGTTGGCTGATTGGAAAGGTGATCAATGTTCCATGCTTTCATGTATCTTTCCAAAGATATATCTTCTTTCATTGTTCAAGCTCCTTTGAGAGAGCTATTCTATTACTAAGCCTGCTGATAAGTTTTCAGAGTGTTCTGAGTCTTTATCACAGCATTGAAGTTTTCTCCTCCATCATCATGTTCTTCTGCCTTTCCAAGGTTGTTCCACTTGTCCAGTTGTATGCTTTCAAAAGGCTCTTACGGTCAAGGATTTCTGTTTGCTGCTTTCTGCCTTCGGAATCTTTGACATGATTATTTTAAGGGCTTCTTAATCCTAAGTGGGTAGCCCACTGTGTTCTCAAAAGATCATCCTCTTAAAGTTTTCCACCTTGTTTGTCTATCATTTCTTCCTCTAGTTTTGTTTGCTTTTTCTTTTTGTCTTTTTTGTTTTGTGTTCCTCTCTCTTCTTGGTTTCTTTGGTGTTCTCCTCTTTCAGGTTTTGTAGAGCTACCAGGCATCATGAGTGAGTCTTCCTATTGCTGCTGGTCTTGTTACAGAAACTCAGTTGTTGTTTAATGCCAGACAGTCATGTCCACCCAACTGGGAGCTGTTGAATTTAATGGGCATGTTATGATAGTTGGTCACTGGGGGTTGGGTTTCCTCTTTCCCTGTTTGCTGAAATTTTGTCAGATCTCTATATCCTTGTTATCAGGTCATCCCTGAATTCTTTTCAGGTTGTCTTGAATTTTAATATGGAGAAGTTCTCAACACTTCTGAAGCTATATGTTCATGTGCAAGTTCTTTATTGCTCATCCTGATGCTGTATTCTAGTGAATTAAGTTCCCTGTTAGTAGTGCTCTTTGTCTTCTAGAGCATATTCAAAATGCAAGTTCTTAGACGTGTCATCAACTGTGTCTCAGGAGCTCCCAGTGAAGGCTCAGAGACTGCTTTAAATCATGGTATCAGGGTAAGAGAAATACCAGGACTAAAAATTTGGTCTGTTCTTGGGTGGAAGGCTGGAATTGGCCTAATGGTCCTTCAACAATTTTCAGGAATAAATGCACTTATGCTCTACTCAAGTGAAATCTTTGAAGCATCTGGTAAAGTCTCCTTCATTCTGGTATCAAACCATTAGCCTGGTTGCTTGGGCTTATGGCCACCTTCACATGATTGTAGGCTCAAATTATTGGTATGCCATTCTAGATGCTACCCTTTGGAGGCAACCCAGATACAGTGAGGTGTAACTGGTGATCAAAAAGTACAGGAACTTAGGGGCTTGCAGTGTCAGGAACACAGATATCAATCTCAGGTACAAGGCGCTTTGACCTTAGGGATCCTCATGATAGTGTTTGGGGCCCTTCTTACTGCAAACCCTGAATGATGAGGAAGCATTGGCTGCACAAGAATGGCAGAACCCCTAGTAAACTGCCACCTGGGATCCAAAACTTGCTGACTGTTGCCTGGGGTCCAAAATGTTTTGCAGGTGTCTCTAATCCCAATGTGGCATCCCTTGTGTTGGGCACTCTGCAGGTATGCTAAACACTTCTCTCTTAGTGGGATGCCAGGGAAGATATGCTATTGTGTTTGCTTTTTTACTTACCTATCAGTTAATTTGATAAAACCTCTTTGTGCTCCACAGGTAGTGCTGACACTTGGAGCTGCAGGATTAATGGACAAAGCTGGACGTCGCATTTTGCTTATGGTAAGGATTACAGATGTGAAGTTAATTGTGAAACTGGTCTGTGTGCTCAATTAGTCTAGTTGATTTGAACTCAGAGCAACAGTTAAATGAATTAGTTAATTGAATAGTGCATTTTGTGATATGTTTTGCTTATTATTGGGAGATGTGCAGATATCTGCTGGTGGAATGGGTCTCAGCAACTTTCTTGTTGCATTTTCATTCTATGCACGGGTCAGTCTCCATTCAGACAGGATTCAGACAGGCTGATTCTTGCATCCTCTAGTGGCAGCTGATGTGTAGATTTGATCAGAAGTGCCTCAAAGTTTTACCTGCAGTTGGATTTTACCTCTATTTGTGGCAGCTGGTTGAAGTGTTCATACAGCTGAGATCTATAAGTTATCAAGGCTAGCAGGTGGGTAGTTGTACTAAGAATTTACACTTTTTGACAGAGTGTTCAACCAGAGCAGATGTCTCCAGCTTTCAGTACTTTTATCAGCATTCTTGCACTTGTCAGCCTTTTGGTAAAGTCATGAAACCTGAACCAGCACTTGGTTGTCAGTGTTAAGTGTGATTATAGTAATTCTACTTCAGCATTTTACTAAGTTTTTTATTTGTGCACATCCTGCTTAGTGATAGTTATGATCCACGAGCATTTGTATTTGCAAATCCAGAACAGAAATCTCCACACATTATTTTGGTGGTTGTTGTTTGTATACTCCAATTGAGACTACTGAAACTATGCAGAGTCATTTAGATTTCCTGAATTTATGCAGCTCTGGTGCAGGCTTACATTGCGTCTTTCTCTTTGGGTATGGGTGCTATTCCTTGGATCATCATGTCTGAGGTATGAAAAATGGACCATCTTTCTCCAGAGCTTCAAAGACTGGAAAGTGGTTACTGAAGAATTGGCTAACTCACATTATAAGAGCTGCAACCATTCTGACCTGCACTAAACCTGTCCATGGAAAATTCTTTACATTGGGCCTGCACCTGGATTTTGTTCCTCACATCAGAGATGTGATGATAACCTGCTGTGATTAAGCCTGTTTGATAGACCTACATCTAATGCTGGAAATTACTTGTCACAATGTTTTATGTTATAGGTTGGTTTGGTTGACCAAGAGTGAAGAGGGTTGGTACTTGGTGCAGATATTTCCAGCATATGTTAAGGGGGTGGCAGGGAGTGTTGCTACTCTTGTTAATTGGTTCTCAGCCTACATTGTCACTATGATCTTCAATTACATGCTTCTCTGGAGTGCCGCAGGTACAGAAACATGGCGCTTATTACCATTCTTATTGAACTTCTTTCTTTTGATGGATAGGTTTTTTGTTTATTCATGTCAAGAGATTGTATGATAAAAAATTGGAGGATGGGAATCTTCAGTTGAAAGGAGTTCAAAATCATAGTTGTCATCATGACATTAGGCGTTATTCAACTGCAAATCAACTACTGTACAGGCTCAAGCTGTTGAGGTTTAGCATGGGAATGTAGGAAGTTGGAACTGACAAAACTTGGCTTGGTGTTGTGGGGAGATTGCAAATGTATAAGGCATGATGAAGTGGGCGTATGGATGGTGCAGGTTCATTTTGGATTTTTGCAGGGGAGTGCTTGTTAACAATAGTGTTTGTGGCACTGTATGTTCCGGAAACTCGGGGCCGAACTTTGGAGCAGATTGAAGCATCTTTCAAATGAGGATTACCAAAATGGAGCTTAGATTTGCATAGCAGGATTATTTTAATTCTCAACATTGCTGTTGATGATCTGAAGAGTTCCTGCTCATGCTCTTGGAACAGTACCTACTACACCCCATGCTTGTGGATGTGTAAATCTCATGCTTCTATGGTGTTCCATGAGAATGAAGAAGATTACTGCTTTTGTTTGTAAAATGCTGCTACCTGGGAAATTGCAGTGTGCTTTCAAGGTGACCTTGTAGTACAAATGATATTGCCTTGAAGAGCTAAAAGACTTATGCCCATACTAACATCAGTTTATCCAACTTAGAATTGATGTAGATGCTTACAGAGATAAATTATTTACAAGGGTTTGTTGTACTGATTGTGATACATTCTGGTTTTGTTTAGTATCTCTGGTTCCATGAGTGACCTGCAGTGAGAAAACAGTGGTGATATTTCTGTCTTGTAATTTTCCTTAATTCCATGGGTTTTCCAGGAATTTGAATATTGCTTGATGTCTCCAGAACATATTCATTCATCTTTGCAAACCTGTTTGCTTTTCTGATGGTTCCTTCACATTTTTTGCAGCAAGCAGTGGTTTGTTGAACTACTGTGTACTGTGGCTAGTTTCTCCTTATACAATGGGGTTGAAGCTGCAGGTGTTGGTCAGGCAAAGATGTCTTTGTTTTCCCCCAGGAGGCATTAGAGAAGACTAAAGTTACAGCAATAGTTTCAGAGATATGAAATTACTAATGCTCTGTAGGAGCTTGTTGCATGAGCTTGTTGGCTTGAATGATGAGAATATTGTTGCCTTTTTGCCAGCCCAAAAAAGTTACTTGCCCCTTGAGGGCCATGACTTTCTATCACAGCATCATGACTGACTTCCAGTTGCTTCTGTACTAGCTGTCAGCAGATATTGTGGCACTCTATTCATAGCCAATGTGATGATCTGCCACCTTGTAGATAGTACTCAGTTATGAGAGCAGAGATAGAGTATGGTACCAATCCGATTCAAAAAGTAAAAGGTGTCATAGGTTGTCTATTGGAACAGTATACTGTGATCTCTGCAGCATTGGACTTGGATGCTTATTCTGTTCCAGTACCGCTTGATGGGTGGATTGTGAATTTCAAACCATAACCTACGATGCAGAGGTTCTGGATTTTCTCATTGGCTCTCCCCCATTTGGTCACGATGCAATAACCTCTCCCTCTTCTATTTTCTTGCATACTTCATCCACACACACATAGGTTATGAGTTTTCATCCGTTAAGAGGAGCTTTACATGTTTTTGTCCATCTACAAGCTAGTTATGGGACTTTTCATCCACATAAGATGGTTACAGGGTAGCTCTCAAACCTCTATACTGTGTTTTGTCTGGTAACCAGCTCCAGTGTGCTGGTTCATTACTTTCATATATTCTAGAGATCTTTACTTGAGTTTTGTATGACAATGACCTCATGAAATGAGTTGTGAGTAGCAGAATATGAGATTAATTGTACATAAAGGATTTCAAGGGCCGATTCTGCACACGTTTCAGGCTTCTTAGATTGCAGAAGATGGCCATTTCAAAAAAGCCGGTGATTTTAAAGGAAGTGCTGGTTTTGACGAAAGAAATCCCTAGAGTGCACTCTGCACCTAATTCCGCCTTCAGGTCTCGGCCTGGCCCTGTTCACAAAGATGCAGAATTCGCCCTAGGGGGCCGCCTTCTCTAGTACGTGATCTCAGTAACTGCAAACAGTTATATTCTGCATAAAGCTTCCAGACGTACTCGTGCAACATGCTTGACATTTGATTTCGGCCTGTCGGCTAGGTCGAAAGTCTTCAAACGAAAAAAATGCTTCCATTACAAAAGAAGGTCTTGGCGGCACTGAAGATCTTCGTTGTGGTGTAAACGTAGACGAAAGACATTTTGTAATCATCCTGATCCAAATGAGCACATAACCGTCATCGTAACCGATGAAGCCGATGAAAGTGTAACGGCTATCCAAGGGCGACCATGGGCGAAGGAAGCAACGAGCCAACCGTTCCTCTAAGGAACGCTCCAGCCATGACGTCGGAGAGGAGAGGCCAAGAGGCAGGAGAGACGTCCTGGAGTGTCCTCATCTTCAGCAGCTTCTACAACGTCTGTACAAATAATCATGGGTTGCAGAGCAAACAGCAATAGACTGATTTCTACCTCAGAGAAGCAGCGTTTCCAATTTCGGTACAAAGTCTAGAGAACCTCCTGGAAATCCTCCACTTGCACTCTATTGCGCTTCAGAGGTCTCTTGTTTGCATATTCCAGGCGAATTTTCATGGCATGCTACTTATCTCCATTTGGAATCCCTAGTTGCAGGGTTCTGAATAGCTTAACGTCTGGAGTTTAGGTTCCAGCGGTCACATCAGAAAGCTCCACAAGGACAGGAAACGACTTCCAGCAAATAGTGATCTTTTGACCGACCAATGTGCAGTTTTCAGAACTGAAGCAAGCTAATCCGAGAATTTATGTGACCTACGCCAAATTTTAACGCAAATTGCTCAGTTCTCCGCAGTTCTCCGGGCTTGTATTCAATTTGTGCCTGATAGGCCTGGAAGTCTGCCGATGGACATGGGTGCTCCTTGCCAGACTGTTGACAAGAAGTTCGAAATCTTCAAGAGCATCATACGAACTGCCTTCAATTACAAAGTCGACGCCAGCAGTACTGAATGGCTAGGTCTACGATTTTATTTCACAGTCATCCTTTTCAGCATCGAAGTAATCAGGTGCCAAGGCTCACAGTCGTTGCAATTTCCTGTTATTGCTATGTCTAAAGCGAGATGGGATCACGGATTTCTGTTGGATCCGGCAGTTACTGGAAAAGATTGGAGTCCGCCTAGTGCCCATCCGCTAGGTCATAGGGTACTGTTTAACGTTATGGCGGAAGGTGCAAAAGGAGATGGAAAAACCGACGACACAGAGGTAACCTGTTCTTGCATATAGAACCTATCTAATGTCCTCCAATGTGCGTGCGTGGCTTTGAAGTTCCATGGAACTATCTGAAAACAAGTGTCCTTACTTTAATTGGCTAACATGAGATCGCTCTAAGTTGAAATTTGACGTTGTGACAAAAACCGTAGTATACCCATTTAACCGAGCCCTTTATTAGTACCCCATGTGACAAATGCAAACCAAGGAATTAGAAAAATATGACGCTACTTCACAGGAACAAATGATCAAAGTGCCTTCTGCAGCAGCAATGATTCATGTCTTAGCGTTCTGATAAAATTCTAACGGAAAATATTCTTTTCAGGCTTTTCATCAAGCCTGGACCAAGGCATGCAAAACTCACTCGGCAGTTGTCTACGTACCACCGGGAACCAAGCTTTTTGTGAAGCCTCGTAAATTTTCCGGTCCCTGTGCTTCGAACCTCGTCCTAAAGGTAAGGTGTGTTGCAGCCTCAACCAGTTTTATGCACTTCATAAGAACATTCAAGATAAATTAGCATGGTCTCAATTACTATATCAGGCACTTATTTACTAACAGATTGCTTAATCTAAAGGCAGATTTTGCACAAATTGTGCTCGTAGATGGAGCAACGTTTTTTTCGGCGGAAACTCCACCCAGTTAACGGCTTAGTGTGGGGCTATGTTGTCTCTAGTGCATAGTCTCCGTGGAGGTCTGTCATTTCGATGAACACCTGTTGCCATGTGAACAGGTGGACGGAACTATATTGTCCTTGGATGAGCCAGACTCGTGGCGGGAAACTAAAATATGGCTCGAATTCGAGGGCCTCCAAAATTTCTCGATGCTAGGTCGAGGGGATATCAATGGCCGCGGAGAACGATGGTGGGCCCAAGCTTGCAGACCTACCACGAAAGTAAAACTGTCATCCATTCTTTTTCCAGCACAATTTTGCACAAGTGTTCGAGGGTATTGTGACGGTGCTTGCAATATGTTGCAACCAGTTTTGCAGGTCCGAATTAAATATAGCTGGGCAACAACAGATCAAAGCTTCCCTTCACGATCTGGTCCATCTTGCAAGCGTCTAAGCAAATTGTTCTGAGCTCTGTGATCCGTTTTAACATATATTTAGTTTTCAAGAACTCCATTCCATATCCAAAAACTGCCTGGCCAAAAACCTGACACTGCTGAAGCTTGATGTGTTTTGGGGATTTGGTGATGTACAGAATTGTACGCAAGTATCTGAAGCACCAAACGTAAGTCTCAGTGCCATCTTACACCCATTTCACATTTCCAAGACGTAGCAGAGGTCCTTGAGTTATGAAAATCAGAAGTTTAGGGCTTCCAATTGATGAGGAATCCAATGGAAATCAAATCCCGTGGTTTAAGCTAAGCAGCTCCCTGCTTGGTATTCTGGTTCCAGCAGCTCCGTCATTGAAGTTGTAGTGTTTCAGGCCTTCAAAAAGCATTCAGGATATTCTCAAGTACATATTTACTATCAAAGTAGCCCTCAAATTAGGTGGCCTGGAAATTCTGGATTCTTTTCACCTCTCTATCACAGAATTTGGGCAGCATTCAAAATTATGCATGATTCTCAGCAACCAGAGATGAAGCCTTCTTTAACATTATGGGGGGTTGCAGGCAATTGTCTTTCAAAATTGCAAAAACATTCGGGTCAGTAACCTGAGGATCAGAGATAGCCAAAAGTTTCATCTCGCATTCATAAACTGCATTGGTGTGAGAGCAACCCGATTGCACATCACAGCCCCAGCCAGCAGTCCCAATACTGATGGCATACACATTGCCAGCTCTCACAATGTATCCATTCTCAACTGCAGAATCCAAACTGGTGTGCAGAAACTCTTGAACTACTGTTTCTCAGAATCAGATCTCCTGAGCTTCAGACCGTCCAAAAGTGACGAACTTTATGTGTAGGGTAAGGCCCAAGGGTGAGGTCATTTCCGATAAGGGCCCAGGCAAGGTAGAAGGTGACTAGGCCTGCATTTTGGGAATGATCTCACCTGTAGGCCTTACCTGACATAAAATCCTGACATAAATTTGGTTCCCAAGGTAGATTATGTAGCAGTGACAATATGAAAAAGACATGTGCATGTGAAAACGAAATATGCTTTTGAAAAATATGTCTCTACATTTCGAAGAAGAATTATTATCATATATAAATAATGTACCTTGCTTTATAACTAACAATTTAAGCCTTGCGTGTACTTAAACTGGCAGCGATGCATGTGTAGGTGATGATTGCATTTCAATTCAGACTGGATCATCAATGTTGCTGATTCAGGACATCAAGTGTGGGCCAGGCCACGGAATCAGGTTTTACTTTAAGCTCTAAGTGAAATGTGCTACACTACCTACATAAAATAAACTAAGGTTAAAAAGACAAAAGTTGCACGTGCTTGAATTTATACGTATGTCACATTTGATGCAACCAATTGGAATGAAGGTCAAATAATGCTTCCAGTGGGTCATCAAATGCTCTGTGAACAATGCATCACAAACACGCTGGCCCTGCCAAGAGATAATATGTTGTACATCTGCATACTGTGTCCTCACTCTGAACACCAAAACAATCTGTTCCAATCTAAACGGTCTAAACACTTTCACCAAAGAAACCGGTTCGCCTAATGTGAAACTGCTTCTATTAGGTAAAACTTCCAAAAGTTGGATCCAATGCTATAGTCCCTGCCCCGGGCCCAATAAAACCAATTTGGAAACTTTGCATCAGGAATGGGAAACTGATACTCAAATGTGGTGTATTTCATATGAGTAATTCTAACACAGTATTGATCGAAAAGCAAGATACTAAAATGTGGGACCTCCAAATGACCAATATTTCACTTTCAGAGTCAAGGAGGGGTTTACCTAAACCCTGTTTGGACTCAACATTACCTATTTATGAAAATTCCACTCTCCACTAAAATTATTTTTCTTCAGATGCAGATGCGAGGACTTTACTCAGTACTAAAAATTGGTTTATAACGGTTTGCAGTATTGGGAGCCTAGGAAAAGATCAAAAGGCTACTGTATGGGGTGTGATAGTGAACCGTGTATATTTTGATCACACAACCAATGGATTCCGAATCAAGACTTGGCAGGTAATTTTGCACCTCTTTCCTTTCCATGCATTTTGAACTGCTTGATATGTTTGACAAATAATAACTTAATACATTGAATGCCAAATCATGTGTACAGTAGTACATAAAGTGAGACATAAACCTCAATTTTCAGGGTGGGTCAGGGCATGCCCATGGCATGAAATTCATGAATGCCAAAATGAATTCAGTATCAAAGCCTATTGCTATAGACCAGTATTACTGTGATTCTCCCAATGGCTGTGCAAATGAGGTACTTTCTCAAAGCTTTCCAATAGCAAATTTCAAGAAGAGATTTTAACTTCTCTGTTTTCGAACTCAATGGCCACCTACATATAAACTTTTAACAAGTTAGAACCTTTAAAGGCACGTAGATCACCGCTTAGAATTTCATTTGGAATCCTTTGACATCATACATCCACTGAACTGAATTGGCTTGTTTCAATGAGTTCACTGACTTGACAACTCCCCACGTTGTTATCCTTTGGAATTGGCCTGCAGACATCCGCAGTTGAAATCTCAGAGATTATATTTGCAAACATCACAGGAACGTCTGCAACCAACGTGGCTGTTGATATTCGATGCAGTGACCATGTCCCATGTACAAACATTGTACTAAAAAATCTGAGTTTAAGATCTTTATCAGATCATAAAAAAGCAGCAAAATTTAGCTGCTGGGAAGTCTATGGCTTTGTATTAGGTGTGAATAACCCCATGAGCTGTGCACTTCGTCCAAAGTTCCACGCCAATAAACCTTCTCCACACTTCAGCCCTGTACCTGAACCTCCTCTTACCAGTAGCACCCGAGGCTAGAAATGTGGTGGGCGTCATAATTTCTACTTGACTTATGACACAACGTGCAAATTTGAGCATCTTCTTAGTCAAACAGTGTGACAAGATGCTTGCTTTTATGTACCTTCGGTAGTCTACTCTTTGACATTCCTCATTTGATACTAAATTACATCCCTACATGTTGAGACTTGAGACTAGTCTATCTCCTAATGGAAAATGATTTGGCAAAAAGATTGCACAACACAAATTGAGTAGAGAGATGATTCCCATAGTTACGATTTACACATCATCAGTTATCAATAGGAGACATCAATACAGCACTAATCCAACCTGGGACTGCCAAAATTATTCACTACCTTTGAATTAGCTGCATGTTTACAAATCACCAAGGCTAATGTTGGACCTACTGTTTGGTCATTTGTGATCATCTATTTCGAGATGAGGCATTTATGGTAAATTCTGGTGGTGATGAGACTGGAGTAGAGAGTGCAGCATTTGAACCATTGGAGATTATTACATATTGTCTTCATCCTCCTATGTTGTTTCTCTCTTTGTTCCGTTTCTCTCTCTCCTTTCATAACTGGCACTACTATACCTTGAACCATTTTGTGATTGTCATGAAGGTTAGACTTTAGGGTTTTGCGTTTGGTGATGTGAAGTTGAACCTTGCCTCCACCAATGTTATTTTTAGTTTCCTACAACAGACATTAATGGCCACATAACACTTCATAACATAAATAAAAGAGAAGATGAACAAACAAAAAAATGAAGAGGTATAAAGAACAACACAAGGGCACTAAAGAAATGGTAATACTTGTGATGAGGTCCACAAAATGTCTTCTATGCACATGTTTGCCATGTTCCTTCGGCACCCTTCTCTGACAGCCACAACATCTCACCTTCTGCCTCTTCACTTGATATTATCAGTTTCACCAACTTAGTTTTCATACATTCCTAGTTCCACCAAGGTCAACAACATGAGTTTGTGTCATTCTCCACCAATTGTAGAGCTTTCCAAAGACGCCAAGAACACAGTCTGAACCCAGGTCGGTGGATCTAATACCTACAAAACAAAACAAACTACCTTCCTTCATAGATAAATCATTATTCATAGATGTTATAGACCTACCTGTTTTGGTGCCTACACTTGCTTGGGCTTTAGGTACTTTGATTCTTGCCCTTGATTTAGGTATCTAAATTGTTATCCTAAGTTCTATAACTATTGTTTTCTTGATTTAGATGCAGACTAAGTTTCAAGTTTTAGTAGTTCTTGGGAGCATTTTCAAGTGGAGGATTTTTATTAAAAAAAATTGAGCATGCAAGTGATTACAGGTAACATGGATTGTACTAGCAAACACTGTACCAAAAAATACACAACAGAAGTTGTTGATAAGGCCGTTTCACCCCATTTTGAGAGATGGAAAAGAGATAGCTTTGCACCAAGGTTTTGATTTATTGAAGGAGTTGGTAGAGAATGAAATGAGCAAGCCAATGGCAAAATGGATGGCCAAGAGAGCTCACAACAACTCTGCAACCAAATGCAAACGTTAAAACTTGGCATTTCAAAGGGATTGAGGGTAAGCAAGTGAGGAAAATATACCAATGGTTTTAGTTAGATTTGTGGTCACCAATCATGGTAGCAATAAAAAAATACCATGGTAATTAATTTGAAGCTTTGTATTTTCTCCAAATTGGTTATAGAAAGCCACGTTGATTAAGTGTTTATGAAACACTATGTAAATTTAATATTTATAAATGGTTCTATTATCCAAATATTTTATTTAGTTTGCTGTTTATTTTTGTTTAGCTCTGTTATTATCTTATTTTTGTCTTGATTAAATAATTAGACCATTATTGGTTAGTTGTTACTGGTTAGATACTGATTGAAAACATTTGAATTTTTAATTAGTTTACTTTATTTTAGGAAAGTATGCATAAAAATTTCAAAATAAGAAAAGGGAAGAAGAGAGGTCAAGAAGAGAAGAGAAAAGAAGACCACCATGATTTTTTTTAAAAAAAAAGGATCCAAGAGCTTCATTGTTTTTATTTTGAATTTTTGTTTTATTTTTCTTAGTTTTCCATTGAAGGAATATAAAAATCGTATTGTGAAGATACAATTAGTAGAAATAACAAAAAAGAAAAAGAAAAAACATAACAAACAATAACAATCAACATAAAACCACACTAGAATGTAGGAAGATTGTGACAAAATCAATAAAAAGAATGAAGATAATAAAATATTCCATTTCTATTTTATGATCATCCCTGAGATTTGAAAGTGTGCAATTCTGGTTTTGATAGTAAAAATATTTTGAGTTTCGGAAGTGTGCTTATATTGGATATAATTTGTGAAAAAAAGAATAGTTGATTTTTGTGTGAATAACAAACGATCAAAGAGACTAGGATCCAACCAATGTTGAAATTAAAAAAAGATTTGTTATAACTATAGGACATTTGATCTAACGAGAAAATCATAACGAATTAAAATATTGATTATTGCAAAATGTCATAGATGATGACTAGAAATGTTTTAAAAAATCAGATTTGAAAAAACAACCATAGTATGACATATGTAGGAATGCGTGGTGAACAATTACAGCATCTGTTTGCAACATTACAAGACGCGAATGTGTTAGTGGAGATGAATGGCCAAATGTTAGAAACACAAGATGAAAATTAGGAAATTTTTGTGCAAAGATTTTCAAGGGTCATAACAATACCTTGTCATAAAGATCTCTTGTTGCTACTCTTGAGAAACAATAATTGTGTTCAAGAAATTTTGGTGTGTAATGTGTAACTTCAACAAATGTTGATTGAAGAATGTTTTTTTGAACAAGACAAATATTCAATGCCTAGATAACATATTGAGTCTCAACCTGTTATTTCCATAATTCAGCCCAAGAGCATTTTAGCTGTCACATGCTGATAACATTACCACCAATGGGAAATGTAATACCAATAGAGTACCAAACAGATTCATTGGCTATGCCACCTGTTCTGCAAACTAGGTGGGAAACTCCAGCCTATGCTATAATGCAAGTGGGTGTTGGTTTGATTCAGTGGACCAATTTTATGTAAGTATTTGGGGTCGACCTAGTAGTAAAAAGTATCAAATTCAATTAAAACATCTAAAGACAAACAAGGTTACTTCTAAGAGTGAAGTAAACACTCACCTTGATTAAGGTTGCAAACCGGAGGCTACAAGCTTTAGCCACGTGACCATGCTAGGACTTGAGGGCTATATTGAACTGTCCAAAGCATTTAATTGTCTTGAAAATGTGTCTACAAATTAATGATCCTGGATAGGTAACTGTGCCCTTAATTTTCCAAACAGTTTAAAATTGACTGCCCAATATAAGTAGGGCCTTATTTATTTTCAAATGGTGGACTGTCCACCAATAGCAAGTAGTAAAAAAATCCCCATTGTAGTAGTCGGGAGGCAAAGTGTGGGTGAGCAAGCAAAGGTTTGTTTTTGTAAATGTGGTCCAGGGACCAATTGAATGCCCAACAGTCCCAAAAATTAATTAATGTTAAAACCATGTGAATGAAAGAAAGTACTGGCCTCCTTTAATTTGCCAAACAATTTAAATTGACCGCCCAATATAAGTTGGGCATTATTTATTTTCAAATGGTGGACTGTCCACAAATAGCAAGTAGTAAAAATATCCCCAATTTTAGAGTTGGGAGGCAAAGTGTGGGTAAGCAATGGTTTTTTTTTCTCGTAAATGTAGTCCATGGACCAATGGCAACTGTCCAACAGTCCCAATAAGTAATTACTGTTAAAACCATCTGAGTGAGACAAAGTAGTACCCCCCCCCCAAAATGCCAAACGATTTAAAAGTGACCACCCAATATAAGTGGGGCCTTGTTTATTTTCAAATGGTGCACTGTCCACCAAGGGGGAGTGGCAAAAAAAAGTGCCCAGTGTAGGAGTTGAAGGAGTTGGAGGCGAAATTGTGGGTAAGCAATGGTTTTTTTTTTATAAATGGAGGACCAATGGCAAACGCCCAAGAGTCCCAATAGGCAATGCTAAAACCATATGAGAGAAAGGAAATAAATCCTAAACCCTAAACCCATTGATTATGATGAATTGCACAATCTCAATGTCACATATAATTATGGGTAGGCAGTAGTTTGTTTCTTTAATGGTCTATCATTATTTTAATCACATTGTTTTTTTGAATGGAAAGGTTTATGGACCAATCCCAAGTGCCCAATGACAAAGTTCAATATTATCATTAATAACGTTAAATGCATCCCATAACATAACATTTATATAAGCTCCTACATAACACTTACATAACCTCACCTAAATTTTGATTTAAATTTTGGCCATCAAGATGGCAGGGTCCCATTGGTTAATATTAAAACACAAATCCTGAAACCCAAGTTTGTTTTGAGGGCTTCAATCGATAATTGAAAAAGGAAAAAAAATAAAACCATATTTCTAAATTTTAGTTCAACTAAATATTTTTTAAAAAAATCAAGATATTACTATAATACTTGGTGGCTTCAGCAAAGATGTAGATTATTTTTAAAATTATGGAAATCTTCACAAATTAATTTCTTGAAATAAATTTTTTTTGTGAAGAAAAATGAAAGATCTTTTGGAATATTCTGGAAATATTTATATTTTAAAAATGGAATAGTAAAAGTTAATTAATTATTTAGTAGACAAGTGTTGAAGTTAATATGTACTATAGTAATGGTTTGAGGATTTAATTTGAAATTTGGTGTTGTGTTCAACCAAAGCTGGTTAATCTTCATAATAGTGATCCCCACTTTGGTTAAAGCCTTTAATTTCTTCAAAAAAAAAACCCATTCTTTCATTAAGATATAAGCAATTGCAAAATCTAAAATCATTTATGGCCCCACGCCTTATCCTAAGAACACAAACATTTTGCAAACACACATGGGCAAGTTTGACACATTGTAGTTTTGTTACCAAAAGCAACAGGGATGCTAATCCACATTCCTGCGAGCATGAGTGCATGAACATGACCAAATTTTATTTAGAATATTTTGTCCATGTCAATAAAATATTAAAAAAATATTCTTTGACATGGAGGATAGAAGTTTGTTAAGGTGGAGGACATGGATGAATGATCTTTATGGATGAATGTATAGATGAAAAAAAGGATGAACTTTATTTTAAATGTTGGCAGTTATAGTTATTTTTGTAGAAAATTGAACAAAAGAAACAGTGCTGAAACAATTTATGTTAGTTTCTTTCAAAACAATTTGACACATGAAATGTTCAAGTCATACTTCAAAATCATGTTTCATATTTCCTTAATATGAAATATCTAAACCATACAAAATGTTAAACTAAATCCCATTGACCCACTAAGAAGTATATGCCAATCCAAACACTACATGTTCACCATTAAGAGGCATGTGCCCATTAGGAACAAAGACAATATGAAATAGCCCACGACACTTCACATTGCTTACACTAGGTCAAGTTATTTTTTAAAATTTCGTTCACTCTCTCAACCTTTTGCATCTAATACCATTCTTGTTATTTGCATAATCAAATTGCATTTTTTTTCTTTTGCTACCAATTTGCTTACTTTATATAACAAGCTTTTATTTTACAATGGCAAGAAGAAAATTGCCACTAATTTTCACACCTAACACATTGGAATCAATGACTGAATATACATTAATTTCAAGCATACTGGATAGAATATGTGAAATGACAACAAAACCTTGGGAATATCCAAGAAATGACATTTAGTTATTCCATGTCCAACATTTGCTAGAAATCAAAACATGAAGAACAAAATGGAAAAAAACAATTGACAAAACAAATCAATGGGCAATGTGGTGATGGGCAAATGCAAAGATAGACACTGAAAATCTTGCATTATTAAAACAAATTGTAAACATTTTGAAGGAGGATATAGAAAATTACCATTGGGTGATGTTTACACATGCCATGGATTTTTAAAAAGAATGCAGGAGTTTGAAGTGGGAGTTTGAAGAAGTTGATTCTAGAACATTTTTCACTAGCTTATTCAATGATTTGTCAATAAAGGATTTAATAACCCTTGGGCACCTACTGTCAACAAAATTCTTAAAACCCTAAAAACAACTTTATGCAACTCCAAGCAAGCAAGGCTAACTTGCCACACAATTTAAAGAATAAAGTTTTAAAACATTCGGTGAATCATTGTCGAATGATAGGGCCAGCCCTTAAACCACGAGACATGTATGTATAAAAAGTCATCCTTGGTCAAATTGAACAAACAAAAAGACACCTTTGGTCAAGTTGACCATTGGTTTAATCAAATGGACACCCTATATTACCTACACTAGCTAGGCACCTTACATTTTTTAGTTCTATAATTTCCTACATGCCATTGATACTAATGTAAAAAAATTAACACCAATTAGAATGGCCATATTGTAACTTGCAGCCAACAATTATTTGAATATAATTATTTGAATTACATACATATTGGATATTTAATCAAGGGTGCAATTGAGGTTCAAGGTTTTGATGATGTTAGTTTTGAACAAAAGGAATATTTATCCTACATTTAAATTAGATTTAGTACTAGTTTATTTTATAAGGTCTAGAATCCAAAATCCAAAACATATGGATACTTGTGGAATTTAATTGTGGATACAACTTGTTTTGGAATTTAAGGGTAAATTTGGGAAGTGATTTATACTTGTAGAATTCAAATCCAATGCAACTATTGTTGTTTCACCCGAGTTCAAGTGAAACATAAAGCTTTAATCATGTAGCATTCACAATGTCAAGACTAAGATCCAAAACGTATGATCTATGAGTTGGCTAATTTTTGCCAAATTTGTAAGGTAAAATGTTTTGACACCATTGACAATATTGTCAAAACAAAGAAGTAAGACAATATATTAATTTAAATTTTGTACACATAAGGTTAAATGATACCATTAATAATGTCAAAATGAAGATCCAAGATAATTGATCTAATTCTACCAAGGATGAACATCTAATTCTGCCATCAAAGTTGAATTTATGATTGTATTGCAATAACAAATATGTCTTGGATCTAGTTTTTCCAAGGATGAACATTTAATTTTGCCATCAAAATTGGATTGATGATAACAAGTCTATCTTGGATCTAAGTTTGCCATCAAAATTGAATTTATGATTGTATTTCAATAACAAATTTGTCTTGGATCTAGTTTTGCCAAGGATGAACATCTAATTCTACCATGAAAATTGGATTGATGACTATGTTCCAATAATAAGTTTATTTTGGATCTAATTCTACCATCAAAATTGGATTTATGACTATTCCAATAATAAGTTTATCTTGGATCTAATTTTTCCATCAAAATTGGATTTATGACTATTCCAATAACAAGTCTGTCTTGGATCTAATTTTGCAATCAAAATTGTATTTATGATTATTCCAATAACAAGTCCATCTAAGATTAAATTTGCTAAGGATGAACATCTAAATTTGCCATCAAATTTTGATTTATGATTGTATTCCAATAACAAGTCCATAGATGTAACAAATCTATACATATTGGCAAATGTACACAACTAGAATTCCAAATGTGATTTAAAATACCATTCAAGATGAATAGACCAATCATGCAGACGTCTCCAAATGGTGAAAGGAAAAAATAGATAGGTAAGTTTCAACATTAATATGATATTGTGCACCTTGGTCCCCTTGTCCTTTGGAAAAAATCTAGCAAGTACACATGCAAGAAAAATCGGCAAATTTTCCTATAATTAGCCCAAGCTGTTTGTCACAAATGGAAACCAACTTGGTGTGCACAGATGAATCAAAAAATTGTTGTCACCTACACATTCAAATATAGCAATGTAGGTTTAAAATCAGTAAGCAAATCTATAAAAAGAAAAACATTTGGCAAACATAAGACATTTTCAAAGTGCTTCTAAAAATTAACATGTTTTGTTCATGATAAAAACTATAAGTATAATGGAAAAACCATAATTTGCATGTAGACATTTTTAGAATGCAAGCTTGTTATCATTCAACATGCTGAAATTTTGGTGTTCAATGACATAATTAGTCTTGTTACCAATTGTTGCATTATCATTTTAATGACCTTGATCATAGAGCCCACCCACTCGTGTATTATTTATTTGTCACCTACAAATGGATATTCAATGTTTTTAACCCATTAAAAATAGTGTGCAGGCCAGCTATTCAAAAAACAATTCTAACCTTAATTACAACCCAACAAACCTAATTGCACAAAAGTGAAAAGGCCTTGTCAGCAAAGAGGATTTCATTCACCATCTAAATCTAATGAAGACAAATGTTGTTGCAGTTTTTCATCATCATTGTCACCTTCAAAAATTGTTGCAATTTCTTCAACTAGAACTTATGTTCGGGTGATTAATTCACCAACCATGTCATCAACATTTGGATATTGGGTTGTAGCAACCACTTTATTAGTTGGATTAACATCCATTTGTAGACCTACATGATCAGCATTATTCCCCATATCAAACAAGGCCAAGTCTGGATTGCCTTCTTTGGTGAATTCACTCCTTTGCCTTTTCGATTTTCGTGTAATACAACCTTCCAATTCTTCGGTGCTTGTACAACTTTTGCAAAAAAAACTTGTTTGACATGCATAGGAAAAGCAAAGGATTAAGCTGACATAGGGATCAGACGCTCAAAGTTCATTAAAATAAACCCATAGTGATCATGCTACATTGTGGCATTTGTACCTTCATAATTTGCCACCACCCAGTTGCAAAGAAAAATAACAATTTGGAACTTGCCATAATCTAGCTTTAGTATTTCCTCAATCCACTCAACATATTCAAGTGATGCCATGATTGGGTTTTGATCATTAGAATGGGAACAACATTCCTGCTGAAATGTGGCTGCTACTCTTAAATCTAAGGTTGATAGGTGTAGTTTTGCACTTGCCACTTGAAGATGGTTCCCAAAAGCATACATAGAGTGGTATGCAATGGCGATATCTGAGGGGGGAGTGCTTATTAAAATCACATCTCCTTGGACCTCCTTTCTTTTGGCTATGCTTTTTGCAACAACATTGGGAAATCAATTCTCAAAAGGAGGCAATGCTATTAGGGCTTCTGTGTAGATTAACCTCCTATTACATGCCCTTTGTGTAGCTCATGCGAAGGTTGCTCTTTCATTGGTCCTTTGTTGTTGAGCTATTGATACCTCCTACATGCATCCCATTATACAATCCTTTAGTTTAATTGTGTTAACCAACATCAACATTAATTCCATACAATAATGCCACCAATCCATGTATATCCACTTGCCAAATTCAGCAACTAGGGTAGGGATCATAGTCAACAACCAAAATTGTCAAGCAAAACATTCCAAAACCATTGACCAAAATCCAACAAATGAAAACCCATGACCAAAATTCAAATACCCTATATCAAATATCACAATTTTCGAAACCTTAAACCAGAGTTCAAAAACCCCAAACCATAATTGGGCAACTAAATATCCATGGCCATAATTCAAAGTCCTTAAATGAGATATGATGTACATAGGTGTCTAAACAGTCTTTACACATCAAATAAGAGTTTTCAGACCTAAGTCATAATTTAGAGATTAAGGTTCATGTACATAATAGTATGATCAATCCTTACACATCATATCAAAGACCTTAGACATAATTCAAAATCTTTCAACAAAGAAAAACTAGATTTGATGTACATAGTGGTCATGATCATGTGTTTAGGGCTAGCATTCTTATTCATGCCATGGTTCTATTGTTGATGCATATGGATAACAAATGTGTGGGCCCACTTTTTAAGGTTGGCACTCAATTTACAAGCCGACCATTCCCTTCAAGCACTTCATCATGCATTATAGGTTCTTCTTGGTCATCCCAAACTCTCTGCCTTGTGGACTTCACTTCACGGATGTATTTTATATAGAATCCCAAGGCTTCTTCAATTGTATACCTTGTTGCCATGCTCCCTTTTGGCTGTGCCATGTTTCTTACATAACCTTTTAGAGCTTTCATGTACCTCTCAATGGGATACATTCCACATTCCACCTTGTGTGGATTGGACCACAAAAATCCAACTCTTCAACAAGGTGTATTACTAAGTGTGTCATAACATCACAGCATGTAGGTGGAAACACCTTTTTTATAGTTGACATAGTTTTTTATGCTTCTGATTTTAGCACTTGCATGCTTTGGGGGTCAACCACCTTGGCATAAAGCTCATTAAACACCTTACATGGGCTAATTAAAGCCACCCATATTTTTCCTCCATCAACTTACAAAGGCATAAAGGTAATATATGCTACATCATTATGTGATAATCATGGGGCTTTAGACCTCTCTATTTTCCTTCCCTTGCCACCTTGTTTTGTAAGGTTGAAGCATAATTTGATGGAGTTTTCAACTTCTTTATGATTTGCAAAAATACCTTCTTTCCTTCATCTGATAATACATAGGGCGCATTTGGTTTCATGTACAAACCATTTGCTAGTTGCCATAACCAAAGCTAGGGGCAAATGCCCACTTCTTCCATATCTTTTCGAACAACCACAAAATTCTTTTGCCCAAATACAACCTTCAACATGTTCTCACATATGTTTTTTTCACAATGCATAACATCTAAGGTGTGCCTCACCAAGAGTAACTACCACAAAACCCAAAATTGGTTAGTAGTTCCCACAAAACTTAAAATTAGATTCAATCCATGCTTTTAAATCAAGGTTGTGGGTTCTATTATATTAACTAGTTGAACTTGACATGGTGGGCATTACCTACAAGAGAACAATAGAATGTACGTTAGTAGTCCATGCCCAAGTTGTACAAAAACACTAACCTCCCAATATGGTAATTGGAAAAATAAGTTTTTCCTTTTCACATCATGTGAACGAACAAAGTCGTTTCTATCATCTCCAGTGCATGTTTTCATGTTCTACCACCTTTCTTTCTCCTCAACCCTTTTCAAAAATCACTAGCATAGACTCTAGGAGGTTTAAGTCTCACCTCTTGTTATCCATTGAAAGCAACCCAATCTTTTCAATATGGGTGGAATCTATCCAAGTATTGTCGATGTCCAAGATATACATTTTTCCTCAAGTGGATAGAATGTCGAGTGTCCACATTGGGCCCACACAATGGGCATGCCGTGTAGCCTTTCACTTGGCAGCCTACAAATAATCCATAGGCATGATAGTCATGCAAACTCCACCTACAAAGGGCTCTAAGCACAAATGCTTCTGACCCTTCTAATTTTGTCATGTCAATAGACCTTACCCCTCTCCATAGTATCTCCAACTTTTCAAGTAATGGCTCCAAATAAACATCAATATTTTCATTTCTCACAAATTCCTTCCATGGCATCAATAATGCTAACATAACAAAAAACCTTTTTGTTGTCAACCAGGGTGGCAAAGTATAATGGAGGAAGAAAATTGGCCAAGTAAAATGATTTGTAGATAAATCAAAATATGGGTTGACCCCATCAAGGGCTAAACCTAGCTTTATGTTGTGAAGATCAGTTGTAAAATTTGGCCAAGTTATGTCAACATGTTTCCACACCTTTGAATCACACACTAAACAGACTAGCCCATCGTTGCTGTTGTTTGTGTTATGCCAAGACATTAATTTTGCTAAGGATGAACACTTGTACATTTGCTTCAATCTAGGGATTAGTAGGAAATGCTAGAGCATTTTGTAAGGAACATTGTTACACCCTTCAACAAAGCGGGACCTTTAACACTTTGGGCAAGCCCTAGCTTCATTTAGCTCCTTTTTAAATAAGATGCAACCATTATAACGAACATGGATTGAGTTGTAGGTCAATCTCAGCCATTGTACTATGCTTTTGCCCTGGTACAATGACTTGGGAAGGGTGTTATCCTTAAGGAACAAGTCAACCCACAACAATGTGAAAAGTTCATCCACAAATGTATTACTAACTCCATGTGTATTTACCAAGTTCAGTAGTAATAAAATGGAAGCAAGTCAACTATTAAGACAACCTTCATAAAGTGGGGTTTGGGCTTTTTTGTACATTTTAGCTTTTGTTCTTTCATGATCAGCTTCCACATCCACCTCCATGTCAATAAAGTTCAAACTAAAGGCACCATTCCCACCATCAAAATTTCCCCCTTCAATTTCAAGACTGTCATCTTTATTCCTAGCATTTGCAATATTACCTTGAAGTTCATCACACCTTCCAAATGCTTCAACCACCATTCTACCTAGCTCAATATATTGATCCATCCTTATGTTTGGGTTTGTCCCAACATAAGTATTTTGATTCATTGGTGCATCTTGGTTCAACCTTTCAGGTTTTGTAAGTATTTCATCAACCCCTTATGATAACAAACCAAACAAAGCAAGTGAAAACATATGAAAAAAAATATCAAATTTTGGACAATTGGCATGGCTTCTACCTGTGTACCCTAAATCATCACACTAGTTATAATATTGATTGAATTTGAATGCAAACATGGACATATAGTAATCATGTGTCACAACCCTAACATTGGGTTCGTGAATAAGTGTGAAGTGCATGGGCCCATGAGGCCAAGAATGTGTTTAGGTGTGAAACACATTTTCACAAATGGGAAGAATGCAAGTGATGAAGCCCAATGACTCCCAAATGCACTCCCACTTTGGGAATTACACTCGTGTGGGAGTTGCGAATGCTTAGAAACTTGGTTGAAAAGGTAAGAAATTAGCAAATTAATCCCCCATGACACCATTAGAAAGGTCTTGAAATGTAGATGCTTAAATGCCTTCGCATTGTTCATTTAGACTTGGTTTCCATGAGTTATGATCAAAAGAAAGGGGCATGAGTCAAATTGGGAATCTGACTCCTGACCACAAATCCTTTAAAAGCAAGGGTCAAATGAAACCCGATTGGAGCGTGTTATACACTGTTGAAAATATATTTTCATGGGCTATAAGATATTGCCCTTGCACTTTCAAAAAAAATTGATTTGAGAAAGATATGAATGTCCAAAGTTTTGGGACAGTAAGAGTCCTAGTTTTGGGACTCCCACTTGGGGGTCCCAAAAAAAAGTGACATTTGGATGTAATCCTCGTGGAGAGGCACAAAATATACTATAAGGGAGGAGAGTGGTGCCTCCTCCCAAAAATTGCGGGTCGTGTAAAGCTTGTGCTTGAAGTTGTCCCTACTAAGTCCATCGCACCATTTCCATTCAACTTGCACTAATTGCCCTATTTTCTTGGTTGTGTAGGTTGATTTCATCTTAAACTCTCACTTGTGAGTTCATCCTAATCCCATCCCAAAACTTTAGCATGCCTTCCTACCCCCGAAATGTTACCAATTAGGGAGCGTGCCCCAACTCTCTTCTTCTTCCATTGTTTTGCTTTAGAACCCACCTTTGGGCCTCTTGAAGAGTTTGGGGGTGTGTCATCATGTCATACCAAGATTGGCTTGGTCCATATAAAATCATGACCATGTTTTCGAAAATGGTTTTTTAATTATTACCCTTAAAATGGGTCTATCGCCACCACAACACCATCTATAAGGGCATCTATATTTTTCCATCCCAAGCTCATTTACCATTGCCTTTTTTATTCTATGGAGTCTTTCCTCCCATGTTTCTCTGTGACCTACAAGATCTATGAGTCCAATGGTGTCCATGACCACTTGTAATGATTTTTAATTGGTTTGATAAGCTAATTGTACAACACTTGCATTGAATGATTGAATCACTAAACATGCAACTATCGCCAATACTAAGCTAGTGTTTTCTTAACAAAGTGATAATCATCCAATATACAAATATAGTTCATATCCCAAAAAAAACTTATTTATACATGCATGGTAAAATAAACTAGAAGACTAGTGTAGAATTGGGTATTAACCAAAACCCAAGTACCTACACTTGGTAAACCATACACACCCATGTTTGTTTGGAGGTTATTTGTATTTGATAGCATCCAGCATGATGGCAATTTTCCAACTATTGTTATTAGGGCCTCGTCATAATCACTTCATCCTTCTTAATGCCCCAAATGCATATGTTGGCTTTCCATTGTGATCCTTTTTGCATAATTCAACTATCCATAGAAATCACAGTGGCTTTCAATTCAAGAGAATCCACAATGGACGAGCTTGGTGCATACAACCTAGTTCCTAGATGCTTATGGAAGAAAATCTCCATTCACCTTTAGAACAAGTTTACGAGACTAAGCTTGATGTCATTTTAATTAGCTTGTCCCTATCCAAGCAAGCATCCAAGGTTGAGGCATAAAAAAAACTACTTATAAGATAATGGTTGGGCCTTTTGGGTCTCCTGCATTCTAAAATTTTTATAAGCACAGTAGTGATGACTACTTGGATGTAAAACATATTTAAAGTTAATGGGAATGTATTTACGGAATTGTGGAGAAAATGGTGATAAGTTAAACAACATATTGATACCTATTACAACTTGAACGAAATCAAAGTTGTCCAAGTCATGTGCCAAACTATTCTTTACCCTTGTCACTACAGCCTAATCTAAACCCTTTTGTTAAGGGAGTAGGATGAGTATGTGATTTTGGATGAACAAGGCAGTTAGATAGGGACTAATCAGGGAACTTTGTTAATTTGAATTTTGAATTCTTGTTGTTTGGATCATGATGATGTGATTTGGGATGGTTCAAAAGGGGAAAGTTCTGGAGAACAAAAGAAAGAGGAAAAGATGAAACAAGGAATTTTAGAGAAAAGTAGGAGGAATTGGAGGTACTTGCAGTAGAAAACCATAGACTCCATTTTGATATAACATAGATTTTAAGTGTTGTTTTGGTCATAGCTCTCTAATATGTTGGAGGTCAATTTTTAACTCCAAACAACATCACCTTCCATATAAAAGCCCCCTAGTTTGTAACAAATGCAATTTTGTATTTGTCTTTTAGAGCTATAAATATTTAATGACATCCAAAATATCCATCTAAGAAGGAATATGCTTCATACCTTACTATTATGTTCAACACTTCATCTGTGACAAGTAATGGGTATGGATCCTTCTTTGTGGCTACATTTAGTGACACACCCCCAAACTCCTAGATAGATTTAACTTCGAGTCCAAAGGTGAAAACAATAGAAGGACAAAGGGTTGGGGTACGTTCCCTGGCTCACAACACTTTAGGGGTAAAAGGGCGTGTTGGAACTTTGGGATGGGGACTAAGATGAGTGAAAAATGGGTCAATTATTCACACATGCTTGCACAAACCGAATAACAAGTTGGTTAGTGTGTAGTTGGAGCATTTTTGGTGCACAAACGAACCATGGGCAAACACGACCTCACAAAACACACTAGGGACTTGGGGGAAGCCACCACCTTCCCTTTTATAGTATTTTTTGTGCTTAGCCATGCGGCTTGCACCCAAATGTCATTTTGTCTCGAGACTCCCAAGTTGGGACTCTCGAAATTCCCAAAATTGGGATTCCCACAAGTTTGGAGGCCCATAACTTCTTGTGCAGACCCCTGATTGAAGTGAAGTTTGAAGCAAAGTTGTAGACTTCGTTGAAATTTTTTCAATAGTATGTGGCATGTTGCCTGCACGCAAGTAAATCAGGGCGATTCCTGATTTTTAATGGTTGGGAATCAAATTGGCACTTTGATTCCTAGCCGTTCTTTTGGCCATAACTTATGTTTTAAATACCTAAATGGGTAATGTGAGCCCATTTTAGACACCTATGTTGTAAGATCTTTTCAATGGTTTAAAGAACTATTCAATTTAATGAGTTTTGATTCCTGCAATTGCCCTCTGAAAATTTGGGGGTCCCCTAAACCTCTCAAAGTGGGAGCTCACTTGGGAGTGTGTGGGTTCATTCCCTCACACTCTCTTACACTCTTGGGAACATGAAATGTGACTCCCAAACTTCACTCTTGGTCCGCACCTTTGCAAACCTTTGTTTTGGTTGCGAGCCCAAAACTAAACTTATGACATTTAATTTTTTTAAATCTATGCAAATTTTTAGCTTGCCATTTTTCTTAGGTATTATTACTATGGGTGACAACCATGTAGCTTCTTCTATAAATTCAATGAATCTAATTGTTAACAACTTATCTATATCTTTTTTGACCACTATAACATAATTTGGATTTAATTTGTACCTAGCCTGATGTGCTTGTGGTATAATAATGTCCAACTCAATTTTGTGCCATGTTAGTTCTAGTGGAATCCCTTTTAAATATTTGTATGTCCATGCAAAAACATCTTTGAATTCCGTCAACAACTGCCTTGCCTATTTCTAGATGTGCATTAATCTTCACCATCTATGGTTCTACATTAATTTCCAGGTTGAGCTTCATTAATTGTTGATCGTCAATTAATGTCCATCCAACTATTTGCAATCCCTATGCTTAGATGTTTGCCGGAGTTTCATCCATTACATGGTTGATGTCTATAATACATTTCTAAATACACCTTATCTTCCAAAGCTACTTTTAGCTCATATCTATTGCCAGGTTTCACTAGTAGAAATTAGCCAAAATGTAACCATTCCATTTATTACTACATGCAACTTATAGTCGTTTACGATTAGATTTAGGAATATTTGCAACTACAAGACCAACTTTCAACTATTTTGATCATTTTCACAACTATGATGTAACTATTAGAAATTTCATCCTATTGATTACATCAATTTTACATTTATTTTCATCCATTAATAGGTTGATATGTCCCATTAGTTGCAATAGTCACCAAATTAGTTGCATCCAAAAGGTATTCTACAATGACATAGGGGTGTATTTTAATGTATGTACTAAAATTATAAATATATAATATGCATACATATGTATATTATTCATATAATGAATATCAAAATTAATAATATTTGAACTTTGAATTTTTTTTATTGAAATATGAAATTTGATATTTCAATTATGAAAATTGTTATTTTAACTTTTTAAAAAAATTATTAGAATTTGAAACTTGATATTTGAATCTGAAAATTGTTATTTCAATTGTTTAAAAAATTATTTGAAGTTGAAAATTTTGATTTGAATATGATATTTTCAATTTCAATTCAAAAAGACTTATTTGATCTAAAAATTGATTTTGAATTCTAAATTAATATTTTCGAATCCAAAAATTAGTATTTCAATTCAA
>Ga0116231_10002999_pt1 | contig 35277 bp, 20 predicted proteins | sample S1TSphgellanicum_2_FD_89695 | JGI IMG/M metagenome (GOLD analysis project Ga0116231, IMG submission 89695) | Host-associated microbial communities from peat moss isolated from Minnesota, USA - S1T2_Fd - Sphagnum magellanicum MG | ecosystem: Host-associated > Plants > Peat moss > Unclassified...
AAAAAAAAAAAAAAAAAAAAAAAAAAAAAAAAAAAAAAGGGGAAAAAAAAAAAGGGGAATTTTATTAAAAAAAAAAAAAAAGGTGGGCAAAGGGGAAAAAAAAAAAAAAAAAAAACCCACTTCAAGGTTTGGTTTGGTTTAGGTTAAGTGATTTGGGTTCATCCCAAAACAACCATCCACAATTAATGCATTGGTGGGTGCTAGGTCACAATAGTTGTGGAAGTGTTGGTTGTTTTCATGTAAATAAGTACATGGAATGAACCACAATGTGTCCCATGCGTATTCCCATGGTGCAACTATAGCTACCACCTTAATTTGTTCCCTACTTTAGCTCATGGATAGCACATCCCAATTATTATAAACCATAATGGTTTCAAACCATGAACCCGCATGGAAATTTTCCTTTGTAATGAAAGTTTTGTTATAGGGTAGTTAGAATAGTCAATATAGTTTGGGAATTTGATCAAGCATAATTAATTTTTTTCCAATTCCATCATAATGCCATTAAATCCCCATTGGCCCATAGACAAGAGTACAATTCAATGAGAATTTTCCATTGAACATCCATTACAATGGAAATTGATGGTCAAATCCACCCACGATGTTGTTCCATGATTGTGTTTCCACTCAACAGCTAATTAGTTGGAAGGCTTCAATGGAAATGAACATAGTTTCTAGTAGTGATAGTATGAATATAAATTTGCATAAGCATGTTTACATAGGAAAAGAAAAATTATTGTGCAATAAAGGGATTGTCATGCCCGTATGCATGGCCTCATACATGATGGCCAGTGACAGGCATGCCAATCATGCCTTTTAGGGCTAATGTACATTCTTAGGGTTTAGGTACGTTCTTAAGTTATTGTACGCTATTAGGTGTTTTAGGGTTATGGCTTGTTTAGGGTTTCAATTTATGGCGACTATATAAAAGGACAAGCTCTTCCCTTCTCTTGTTAGTTTTTCTAGAATTCTTTTGTCAAGGAGAGTTTCCTCCATAGTTAAATTGGATTTTTAGATGTTCATGGCGGCTATTGCATGGCCACTATTTACATATACTACATTTCTTTTCCTTCTTTGCAATTTATTCTAAAAAAACTGCTCTCTGTCATTTAATGTTGAAAGCAATAGATTTTTCTTGACTTTGAGTTTCTTGGGTTTCTTTTGCTTGCTAGATTTTTGTGTTCTTGAGTTGTTGATACTTCTTTTTGTTTTTCTGCTCTTGTACTAAAGCTATAACAGGAACAACAACAACCATAACTAGCAGCAGCATAAATGAGGGAAAAAGGACACTGGAAACAAGGTGTGAAGTTCTGAAATCTGGATCTTTAGAAGGAAGAAAAAGCGAGTAGCTCCAAAGCTTGTTTTCCTTGTAACGAGTTTGGAGGGTAGCATCTTGGGCTGTGCATTTGTGTGTGTTTTTGAGCTTTCAGTCATGAAGTGAGTAGCCCTTGTAACAATTCTGGAAAAAAAAAAAGGGGAAAAAAAAAAAAAAACATGCAATAGAAGAAAAAAAAAATTCTCTTTTGCACGCCATCGACATAGAGCTCGCAGGTGGTTGCGGATGTGAACCGCTTTGTAGTGTAGCTAGTGCAGTCCGTCGCAGCCCGTTCTGTTTCGACGTTCTATCATAGTGCGTTCCATTTCATCATTCCGTCCCAGTCCGTTCCGATCCTCCATTCCATAGTGCCGTTTGGTTCCACCATTTCATAGTGTCGTTCTGCTGTGTTGTTTTGTTGTGTCATTTTGCCGCATCATTCCACTGTGTCATTTTATTATTTGGTTTCGTTGTTTTGTCTAACGTTTGTCTAATTTCCATCCAACTTCCATCCGATGTCCGTCTAACATTTGTCCAACATTCGTCCGACTTCAATCCAACTTCTGTTCAACTTTCGTTCAACTTCCGTCCGACATCCGTTTAATTTCCATCTAATGTTCATCCGACTTTTGTTTGATTTCTATTTGACTTCCGTCTTACTTTCATCCAACTTTTGATGGACATCCATTCAACTTCTGTCCGATTTCCATCCAACGTCCATTTGACTTCCGTCGGTTCCGTTCGTTTGGCCTTTTTCATCCATCAACATCCGTCCATTACCGTTCATATCCAATACCGTATTCTTCAAACCATATCTAATGCTTTGTATTGCTACAAAATTTTAGGGCATGGGACAACATGATTTTCTTGAATGATGAGGGCACTACCGTTTAGCTAAAGCTAAGGTATCAACTACAAAGTAACACACAATCATTTGAACCGATTTCTTTGAGCTCATGATTTTACGACAACACCATGAAGTGTCTACAATGCCACCGTCATCCAATACAACTCTTACCAAGAATTTAGGTTCAAGTTACATTACATCAATGGTACATCAAAATCCATTTAGAAGGGTTAATTAGTGAAATATGCCTGTTGTTGCACCAACTTTCACACCATCATCGTATATTATGCTGCAAGTCGTGACCTCTACACCTATATACACCATGGAGGTCAGTAATTCTTCTAAGAAAATTGAAAAGTTTAGCGAAAGGCCGGGTACCATTTCTTTGAAGGAATTCAAGATAACTTTTTCAACTGTGGTTTGTGAATTGGAGTTCAAGTATGGCATTAATTACACCAAGGTGTTTACATTGAAACAATTGCCCCGTTATGTGCACTATGAGGCATTGGATGTTTACGAACAACATTCTACGAGGATTTTGAGCATCACCTAAATCCCCAATCTAGTTTATGCCATAGCCATTACCACCGCCCCTCAAGTTACATTGCAAACTTCCATTACACATCATGGGACTATGCCCAATAATCTAAATCCGGTACCTACTTCAGTAAACCTTTCTTTTCAACAATTCATTGTTGCTACCATAAACATTCCTCCCACCATTGATGCACCAGCTTTTGCTGATCTAGTGGGGGAATTCTTTTGAATTTTTGAGCTAAAATTTCCGATTAAGAGTTTTAAAAAAATTATGCAACTCACCACCTTCTCTCCACAGAAAGACAAAACCCTCAACAAGAGGCTTTTTAAGCTTAAAGAGGATATTCAGAACATCACAAACCTAGAAGCTGCCCATTGGTATCTTCGTTCATTGGAAGGTACTTCGACACTCCATGCGCATGTTTTACAACAATTTTTTACAGAATTTTGTAGGCATAAAAAAGACCACTCTGTAATTTTTTACAAAATATGTGCGTACATTTGACCTAGAAGCTGCCCATTGGTATCTTCGTTCGTTGGAAGGTACTCTGACACTCCATGCATAGGTTTTACAACAGGTTTTTACAGAATTTTGTAGGCATCAAAAAGACCACTCTATAATTTTTTTGCAAAATATGTGCGTACATCTTTTTTTGGTTGATTAATTTCTACCTTTGACTAGTTTTAGTCTTTTTGTTTAGTAAAGTTTGCTATGGATTTACACCCTTACGACACTGTACGTCATGACACTACATATAATGCCTAATAATTATTTTATACATATTTCTTCTTGATGTCGAAGGTCCTAGCCATGGATTTTTTTGGTTTTTACTTACTCCAGAATAGTCTTTGCATTATCAAAGTATGTCAAGGTGGCCCCTTGTGTCTTTCTATAATCATCATGTCTACACAAGTACATGCAACGAGGCTAAGAGGCAATAAAAAAGAAGTGGTGATCAAGGTGTTGAAGCTAGGAGTGTAGGACATTGTAACTATTGATTTCAATTTGCTCTGTCACAATTCAAATTTTTGAGTTTTTGAATATAGAGTTGAATCGCACATCTTTAGTTTGCAAATTCCGTAAATGTTTTTTTGTTGTTGTTATTATGTCAAATTTTTGTATATAATATATTGTGCTAACACTTCTAAATGCACAATATTTATGTTTTGTTCATAAGCTTCGTGTGAAATTTAGGTTAGGTTGTGAAGCAAATGATGTTAGTGAAATAAACCGTGTTTAGGATTTTTTTTTCCTAAAACATTTCCTCAATTGGGTCTACTTCCAATTCTCAAAATTTTGATAGGATAAGGAAGGAATTAGGGAATTTAATGTCACTTAGGTTACATCTCACATTGTGGTTATGGATTGCACCTCACCCCTCACCTCCACTACTAGAAAACATGGTATTTTTCAACTAGCAAATCTAGTAAAAAAATACCCAATTTGAACATGCATCAAAAAGACCACTCTGTCATTTCGGACAAGTCGATTTTGACATGTCCATTGTCACTAAGGTGATTTTTTTGATTAACAGAGTATGGACCATTTGACTAGTCAAATTTATGCCCATATGAACAAAAATTGTGGCAAGTAGGTAAGTAGGCAAATTGTAAAAAGGTAAGTAAGTTGGTAGGTAGATTATAAAAAGATAGGTAGGTAGGTGGTAGCCTACCCTATCCTACTTGACCTACCTTAACCTAACCTGGTATATCCTACTTACCTTACCTTACCTACCTTAGCCCTTTAAGCATGTACATAGGTTAAAATGTTAGGAATTGAACCCGTGACCTCCCTAATGATAAACCAAATTCTTGACCAATGGACCACACCATCAAAATGTGTTCAACTCTTGTCAATTTTTTTATTTCACATGTTTATTTTGACATTTTGCTACAAGACTATGAGGTATGAAGGTAGGTAGGTTATAAGAAATAGGTGGGTGGGTGGGTAGGTAGGTAGGTAGGTATGTAAGTAAGTAGATATGTAGGTAGGTCATAGGTGGGTGGATAGATAGGTAAGTAGTACATCTAAGTAAGTAGGTAGTTAATATGTAGGTAGGTTATAGGTGGGTGGATAGGTAAATAGATAATACATTTAGGTAGGTGGGTGGGTGGGTGGGTAAGTAGTTAGGTAGTTAATACATAAATAGGTTATAGGTGAGTGGATAGGCATGTAAGTAGGTAGGTAGGTAAGTAATATGTAGGTAGGTGGGGGGGTGCGTGGGTAGGTAGGTATTACATCTAGGTAGGTGGGTGGGTTGGTAAGTAGATAGTACATTTAGGTGGGTGGGTGGGTAGGTGGGTAAGTAGTTAGGTAGTTAATACGTAAATAAGTTATAGGTGGGTGGATAGGCATGTAAGTAGGTAGATAGGTACATCTAGGTAGGTAGATAGGTAGTATGTAGGTAGATGAACGGGTGGGTGGGTGGGTAGGTAAATATTACATCTAGGTAGGTGGATGGGTAGGTAGGTAGGTAGGTAGGTAGGTAGGTAGGTTGTAAGATTATAAGTGGGAGGTAGGAGGTAGGTATGTATTAGGCATAAGATGTCCCATTTAACTAGAAAACATTGGTCATTTTGACTAATGATGTATATTATTTATGTTCAATTTGACTAAATGTCCCATTTGATTAAAACCCATTGGCCATTTTGGTCTAATTTGATTAAATATGTTGGTTAAATAAGTCACTTTAGTCAACTTGATTGGTCAAAAAATACATGTTTTGGGCCTTTAGTGAAAATGGACATGTCCATTAATAAAAAAAGACTAGTTAGTCAACTTGAACCATTTGAAAAACCATGTTTTGTAGTAGTTCTCATTTCATTGTTTACATTTTGTTATGCGTTACATGTCAAAAAAATAAAAATAAAAATTAATGTGTGGATTTGAAAGACAAATAATTCAATATTTAGGTGTTAGAGGATATGAATGACAAAACCTTATAATTTGTTGCATGTAGGTATTTATTTTAAGCTATTATATTTTAAGCCATAATTGGTTATTCCATCCTTGTCTATTTTAAACTATTATATTATAAGATATTCTTGGTTATTATAAATTATTCCACATTATGTTATTTTTGGCTATTCTATCTTAGGATTTTTAAAATTATTTTATGTTATTTTCAATTACCCTAAATTATTTTATGTTATTGTACCACTTGCTATTTTTGGTTATTTTAAATTATTCCACCTTAAATTACTCTAGGCCAATTCATTCTAGGCTATTTCACTTTAAGTTATTTTAAGTTAAATCACCTTAGGTTATTATTGGTTATTCTAAATTATTCCACCATATTATGTTTTAAGTTATTTTACATTAAGTTATTTTTATTTTTTTCATTCTAAATTATTATAAGCTATTATTGGTTATTCCACTTACATTATTTTAGGTTATTATTGATTAAAGTGTGATCACAATCTAAGGAACAAAAAACCATGTCAAACGACCAAAAAATTATCAATTTTGTTAAACATATTTATGTAATGCCATTTAATGTCATTTTGATTAGAAAAATTTGTGCTAAATGATTGATATGAATGTTGAAGAATTTTTTTAAATCATTTAATTTAATAAATTGAATTTTGGTTTTAGTTTAAGGCTTTGAGCTTTAACACCAAAATATCAATTTTATAGAGCACTAGGCTAAAGACTTTTTCAATATAAAGAATTTGATGGGAAAATAATTGAAATGATGATAACCTACCATCCACACATGAAAAACATTCATAATCTATAAATTGTGGTATTTGATATTTTTAAAAATTCAAAATGTTCAAATTTGAAAAGTCATTTGTTAAATGTAGATGGTCAAAATGTGTATGACATATGAACAAAGTTGTGGCTTATGATACAAAAAACTAAAGTTTGAAATAATTATCATATTTTAGCATGATTTGAAATTATGATCATTTTTCAAAATGGAATGTAGGATCTTGCAAATTTTATACACTTTTACATAATTCACTTTTATTCAAAAACATTTAACACAAATCATGTAATTTATTAGGGGAATTATAAATATTCTCAAAATTTTGTTGCCAAAAACATCTTTCAAAAAATCCTTTCTATGAAAAAATCAAAATGTCCCCAAAAGGCCCATTTGTGGTTGAGTCCTTTGTCACCATTGGCTCATTTGATTGTGATTGTACCCATTATTATAGGTTATTCCACATAAATCTAGTATAAGGTATTTTACCCTAAACTATTATCAACTATTCTAAGTTATTTTAAATTATTTTGCCCCAAGTTATTAACAATTTTAGATGATTTTCAATGATTCTAAATCATTTTCAATTACTCTATGTTATTATGTCATAGACTATTTAAAAGTGGGTCAAAGCATGATTGGGGTACCCCCTTAGGAACATTAAGGACTCATTCCTAAGGATTCAAATTCACCTTTTTCTTCACTTTTCTTATGATCTGTCTTAGATTTCTCCTTTTTTCCCCATGTCAAATGAAATAATTTTGTTCCAAATTTTATATAGGCATCTAGAATATCTATTTTTCACTTATGAAAGTAAGAATAATAAAATTTATCTAATGTGGGCCATGTACTATTAATGGCCCAAAATTCCCAGAAATTTCATTTTTGAAACTTTTTACATTCCAATAAGGCACTTGTTTTTGTCACACTTATACATTGTATGTACATTAATACCTAAGGTGTTTGTGCTAAGAATCTTGGGCCAAAAAAAATTTGTTTAAACATTCCTTATGAATCCTTGAACTTTTTTTTTCTCTAAAAACAAAGTCTTGGATTTTTTTCCAAAACTTTGGAAGAATCCTGACACTTGTTCAAATTTAACATGTTATGCATAAAATAGTACCTTAGGAATGTATTTATCCATGAAGTAAATCAAACTTTCAATATGAATGTGTCATTAAATTATAACATGCTTTAAATGAGGGTGTCCACTAGATACAAAAGGAAATAGGAAGTGATCCTTTTTGGTACCCTAACCATACTTTGACTCAAGTATTTTACCTTAGGTTGTTATAAACTATGTAACCATAGACTAAGGTACCTATAACCTAAGGTATAATATATTATAATAATCTAAAATTACCTAAACTAACCTAAAGTATAACCTTGAATAGCTCAAGGTATAACCTAAAATAGCCTAAGGTAAAATAACTGGCAATAACCTATCATGTAATAACGTACAAGTGGTGGAATAATAATTTAAAATAACCAAAAATAACCTAGGGTAGAATAACTTAAAATAACCTAGGACGAAATATTCTATAATAACCGCAAATAACTTAAATTAGAATAACTTAAAATAATTAAAATGGAATAACTTAAAATAGTTGAGAATACCCAAAGGTAGAATAACTTAGAATAGATAAAGGTGGAATAATTGTAAATAACCAAATATAACTTATAATAACTAGAAATAGCATAGGGTAGAATAATTCAAAATAACCTAGAATATAATAGCCTAAAATAATTTAAAGTGGAATAACTTAAAATAATTAAAAACAACCAAAAATAATTTAAGGTGAAATGGCTTATACAAGCCTAAATTAGAAATGCCTATAATAGCCCAAGGTGGGATAACTTGAAATAACCTACCTACTTGGAATAACCTATAATAGCCATGGATAGTTTATAATAGTTAGAAATAATTTAGGGTGAATTAACCTATAATAGCTAAAAATAACCTAATTACATGGAATAACTTAAGATAACCAATAATAACCTAGGTTACAATAACCTATATTGGCCTAGGGTGGAATAATGGAAAATAACCATGAATATTCTAAGGTCAAATAGTTGATAATAACCTATGGTGGAATAATTGAAAATAACCCAAGGAATAATCTAGGGTATTTAAAATAACATCAACAAAAATTTATTCATTATATTGAATTACTTCAATTGGTAGTGAGTTATGTCAATTAATAATGAAACATGATGAATCTTACATAATGATATACAATGACATAATTTTAAGCAAGGTGAAATGGGTAGGGTGAAATGAACATATTTCACTTCAAAAATTCCATAATAATTTAAGCTAGTGAACTACACCCCACTTTCGTATTAGTGTAGTACATTAATGTGTCCCAATTCATTATGTATTTCATTAGATTTTGAATGAACTTGAACAAATTTACCATGGGGTGAATGCATGGTAAAGTAGATAGAAAAAATGTTGCGCCCAAAATGCAATTTGAAAATGACATTATTTATAATATAAACACATGAAAGTAGATTAAAAGCTTGTGAAAGTAGAAATATGAAAAACTTGGCCCTCCATTTAATTTATAGTAAGTTGAATACAAAATTTGAAAAAATTTGGTATCATAAATTAGGTGAAAAGAAAATTTGAACCTAATGGGGTCAATTTGGTGTTCAAACCTATTTTTACACTAGAAGTTTTATGTATTATGATTATAACATGCATAATTTGATAGTACAGAAGTATTTTTTAAAGCTCCATTAACTTGAAAATGGAAAAAGTTCAATATTTCATCTAATTGCAACCCATTTTGTAAGATGGGAAACTTCCTGCAAATAGATGCAATTTTTGTAAAATCTACTTAAATCTACATGAAGATGTTCATTTTTCAAAATTATAGTATTAAAGTGAAAGACTATCTTCATATTAATCATTGAATAAAAGAATTTTTCTACTTTCAATGCATCAAAAATCTTTTGTGTCTACTTGTAATTTCTTGTGACAAGGTACAAAGGCTATCTACTTGACCATGCTTTCACCCCATGGTGAAAGTGACCAACTTTCTAGTGAATAAAAAAAATTGTTATGAACAAATAAATTCAATAATAGTTAGTTGAATTCATTAAAATTTATTTCACTAATAATTAATTCATTAAATTAACTTCAAAGTTCATAGCTAGGTTAATTTTAAAATGTAGGTTGGGCACCTAGCCACCTAACCATTTAAACTAAGAACCTAGATTCAACTACACTAAGAACCTAGCTTTGACTAAACATTTAAAAACCTAGGTCACGTAATGCACCAACTTAAGGTGCAAATGTGAAGGTTTCATGTGTTGGTTTCATTTGTTAAGTTAGACAAAAATAATTTTTCTTTTCACTTAGCCTACCCCCTAGATGTTTAGTGACCAAAAATAGATTTGGTTGACTATTTGGTCACCATAATTTTAATGATTGAAATTGTTTAGTCATCGAAATTGTGACAACTGAAATTATTTAATCATAGTTTTAATGATCAATTTTTTTCAATCATCGAACATTTGGTGACCAACACCCATTGAGTTTGCAATGATTGAAATAATTTTTGGTCGTTTGATTGAAATTGGATTGATCTATAGTATTGTTTTAATGACCAAGTTTAAATCATTTTTAATCACCATTCGAGTAGGTTTTTGTAACAATTGATAATCAATCCTCCAAGCATCGAATGACAATTAAAATTAATTTGAATCACAGTTGGAAAAAAGGTTATCTTTAAAAAAAATTAATCAACCCATTTTGCTTATGTTAGGTAATAAAAGTGAAGTGTGCATTTTAAATTCACTTTTTCCTTTGAGGTGTGTGGGGTAGAAGCATGTTTAGGTGGCTAAAGTGTGGTGTTTGGGAGTCCACAGTTTAAATGGATTGAGTTTTTTTTTTTTTTTTTTAAATGTTTTAAACAGGATACTCAACATGTCAATTTGATCACTTTGTTAAGGTCACATGTAAACGCAATGTGGGTTTTTTTCAAATTTTAGCTTATGCACGCATAGAATTTGCATGGAAACTCAACTTAGTGTTATTTTTGTCAAGGTTTTCTTTCTTTCTTGATTTGGACATGATGTTTTGATTTCTTTCATACCATTCATGTTGAAATGTGTCAAGCTAGCCTATCTTGTATGGTTGTTGTCCTAGCTAAAATGTTTCAAGCAAGCAAAAGCAGATTGAACAAGAAATCACAAGGTTGAGGTCTTAATAAAACAAACAATGGGAAGAGGTTTAGGGTAAAACAAAAAGGAAATAAGTTTAAAGATTTTATAGGTATCAATCCTTTGTATGGGAAAGTTCCCCATATTATTGCACAAGGTGTTGAGTTTATTAGTCCAAGTTGTTTTGCTGAAATTTACAACCTTAACGGGTGCATTCACGATTGGGGTACCACAACAAGAACCATGACACCCATTTTCCTATTTTTGAATCCTAAAGAAAGGACTAAGCAAAATGAATGTTCTAAGATGCAAAACAATGAAAGGGGGATATGTATGTTTAGGCTTTCAACCAATAAATGTTATAATGAAGATTCAAATCAATTGAACAAATTTTGAATGTCTTGTTCAAGTATAAACTAAAAAGGAATGTAAGACTATTTAAACATTCCAGAATGACATACTTTCATTTGGAGTGCCAAAACCCTATTAAAAACATCAAATATTGTTTTGTTTTTTGCACCCACGTCTCCCATACTTCTTTCCAAACCTTTGGATTGTAATTTTATAATTAAAAATAATAATTTGATTTCATTCCTTTTGTGTACCCTGACCATGAATGTACCCTAGTCATCAAGGATGGTGCCCAAAAACTTTGAAGGTTCCGAAAGATTTAGAAGAGTCGGAGGTTGAAGCCTTTTTTGGTGGGCTTGTCAACAGAAATGGTTATAAGTACATGTAGTGTGGCAATCTTGAGTTGATTTATCATATAAAAAACATGGCAACCAAGTTCTTACTTGATTAATTTGCAAGAAGAAGGGGAGTCATGTCATGAATTGGGCCCTATTTGCAACTTGGACGAGAAGATTATTAGTGAAAACAAGTTTTTTAGGTTTAGAACAAGAAGGCCATAACCTTGATGAGAAGGAAGGAAATTTAGATGCAAAAGAGAGCCAATAGATGACATTAAGGTTACTGCTCCAATAGAACTTGAACCAACAATGAACATTAATCAACTACTGGAATATTACACTCCAATCCAAAGTCAACTGCTAGAAGTAGAGTGCAAGTTAAACAAGTTGCTACAAATGCAACTTGAGGTTAATAAGGACTTTATGTGTCATAAAACACAATTGGATGACAAGCAATACCATTTGTGGGTGACAATGGATTCTTTGTCAAGATTGTTATTATGCATGTAAGATTTGAAAGCAAACATAAAAATATAGAAAGTCGAGTGGGATTCTATCCAAGATGGCTACTTAAGTGATGTTGTATTGGCACCTTCAGAAAGTGCACTGATCGAAGATGCATGTCTCACATCTTTTGAAACAAAAACCTATGAAGTGTTCACAACCCTAAAAATTTGGAATCTAAAGAATTTCAAATCACCAAGAAAGCAAAGGTGCAAAGAAGTGTATGTGATGCATTTGAAGAAGTGGTCGTTGAAGGTGAAGGTGACTACCCTAGAAAAGTTTCTAAAGTCAGTTAAGGAAGTCGAGCAAGCAATAGTGAAGTTTGATAGCCTGGAACGATAGTAGACTACCTTAGAAACACATCATTGTGCAATTGAACGTGGAAAAAGAGGTTTTTCTATCCACCCAAAACCTCTTTTCCTTATTGGAGGACGCTTAGACTTAAATGACCTAGATTCAACATGGGGGATGGGGTCTATGATTATTACATCATGTCCATTTTGTGGTAGAAAACTTTCGCCTATATGGGATTGTCAATTGGTGTTTTGTCTACATATGTATCATTCTTGATGCATTGTGGCACACTTTTATGTTTCCACCAAATGTTTGGTGAAGGATTGGGATCATGATATTCACCCAGACTAGTGGGCAAGTTCAACTAGGATTTCAAAACCTAAGGAAAAGTTGCAGGATCATGGTGCACATAAACGAAAAAATAGCAATCAATTTTATGATGATTTAAAGTGCAACAAGATTGACACTAAAGGCAAGTTTGAAGCTTCAAATTTTTATCTCATTTTACATTTATTTTTCTCTTTGTTTGTTTTGAATGTGTTGTAAAAGTCTCCAAGTGTGGTTTATGTCTTGTAAGGAAATAGGATGCATTTGGGTGGAAATCACATGTGTTTCTGCCCATCTTCTAGACTAAGGTTAATGGTGCTTAAAACTTGAAATCCAAATGTTTGTTTACAAAATTGGATCAAGACATTAGGGTGGTGAAACTTCTACATTGTGGTGCATTGAATGTCATTAATATTGGAGTTTGTTGTAAGAGTGTAAAACAATTGAACAATTTGGTACTTTTGTGACCTTCAAATTCTTGCAACTTTGTACTATATAGGTTGACATAATACTTATGTGGATAAAGTTGCACATTTTGTAGACCTTGTGTACATAAAGTCCACAAAGGTTTTCTTTCAATGGAATTAGTTAGACTTATAATAATTAGCCATGACTAATTTGTGTACATGTAGTCCATTGTTTAGGTCTAGTTTTGTTTGTAGTTTCTATGATGGAATCCAAGTCCATCACTAATAACCAATGCTTCCTAGTGTCCATCATATTTTTAAATTGGCAACTCATACTTGTCATCATTTGGATCACTTTCATTCTTTGGCCACTTCTTGTGTGAGGCTTCTAGTAATGAATATTGGTTTGTTCTATTCATCCTTAACAAATATTTTGCTTGGTGTAATAAATAGGTCATGTAGTTTTGGTTTGTTGGTTCGACTGGCCATGAATTATCCCTAGAAGCCTATCACAAGTTGTTCACAAAATCTAGATCAAACATTTGTATCACTATGGCATAGACTTTGTATTCCTACACATTATTTCTCGATGCCCAATATCCCATTCTAAGACTGTATTTTGCATCTATCATTTTCATTTGTCTTTGATCCATTGTCGGATACAAATGCAAGTCTTTCAGAGTTCTAGTGGCCATTTTCATAGTTCCAAACCTACACTTGCAATGGAGAATTTATGTTTCCACCATGCCTCTTTCTCATTACATACAATTGTTGCAGATGTTTGTGTCTCTTTTGTATTTATCATTTTTTATTGCATCTATCATTTTCCTCTATCTTTGATCCACTATTGGATACAAATGCAAGTTTTTTGGAGTTCTAGTAGCCATTTTCATAGTTCCAAACCTACACTTACAATGGAGAATTTATGTTTCCACCATGCCTCTTTTTCATTATATACAATCATTGAGGACGTTTGTGTCTTTTTTGTATTTATGATTTTTTAACGTCCCTCTTAGTATGCAAAATGGAAACATTTATGGTGGTCAATTACTAACGTTATATCATTTGATCATTGATAATTTATCTCAACAGTCATAACATATGTTTCCTTATTGATCTTTAATTTAATGCATAATGTTTAAAAATGTGCCACTTAGCGCCATTGTTCATCTTGAAATTCAAAGCCATCACAAATTGTTCTTGCTAGATCTTGTTATATCTTTTACATTTAACACATTCACTTTCTCCTTTGTGTGAGAAATACCAATTGCATATGCATACGCAAAAAATTTCATTCATTATTGTCCTAGTTTTGCTTCTCAATTGCAATACACATTCAGGGTCTTATTTTTTCATGCTTTTATTATCACAAATGTCCTTCTAGTTTTCATAGAATTGTTACTAACAAAACACATTCTTATCCATAATTATAACTGAATCCATTTTATTTCAATCAAATTTCCATTGATTACATCTTATTTTTACATATAGACATTGTAAATATTGCTTGGACGACATAGTGCGATTGAATAAACACTATTTTATCATTAAGGGTTTGGGCATTGTCTTTTCCAACTATCCCACACCTCTTTTGGTTTTGGTGGTAGTCCAATCATTCGTCAATTCACAAGTGGTTGAAGGACTTTGTTTCTTTTATGTTGTGGGACCCAAGCCCACCTCCCTGGAATTGCATATAATCTTCTTTTGCAGTTTCCAATTTTTGTTACTAATAATTCACATAGGGCAAAACCAAGTCTTCATTTGATAAATCTTTGAGAAAGCTAGTAAAGTAATGTTTTGGAAGTGGCTTTTTAAGGCTTGCATGATGTTTCAAAAATTCCATCACATGTTTGAACATCACCCAATGATAATCTTTAATATCTTGTTCTATTGATTAAGGGTTTCGCCTTCACTAGAAGAAAACAAGGTTTTTGTAAATTAATCAATTTGTAATTATTTGTGACTATTTGTCACTTGCAACTAATGTTGATTATTTCTACAATTATTTTTTGGATTTGGTCATGCTTGCAACTATATTCCAACTAACTTGCGACTAATGTTTTCTTCATCCTTTCATTTGGAAAATTTTAACATGTTTTTCATTCAAGAAAACCCCTTTATGTACCATTAGTTGCAAATGTGTCCAAATGCATAATAGCCCTCTTGGTGTTCAAAGTGTATTATGTGTATTCTAAGGTGTATGCATTTACAATGGTGTACTAAATGTAATCTACCCATTAATATATATGATAATATATTACGATGTACATGTGTATAATATTGGTTATATATATTGATTATATTCAAGTTATGTGTAGGTTATAATTTTGTACACAAACTATTGTTAATTTTTCAATCATAAAAAAATTCCAACAATTCAAAAATATACATATTGTAAATAATGTACAATTATTACAAAGTCATTATAATTATAGTAGTTATAATTATTTGATTATTATTGAACTTAATATTCATAATTTCTAATTTATATTTCAAATTAGTATTCAAAATATTTAGAGTAATTTTATTGTAATTAAAATCGTTGACATAATTACTGTAATTATATTAATTATTTATATTTTTTTGAATAAAAATAACATTAATATAATTAATGTATAATTATTATAAAATACTAGTAATTATTTTTTTACACTAATTATAATACGCACATAATTTAAAATTCAGCTTATTATTATTTTAATTAAAAAAACTCAAATAAAAATATTACCAATAAAATTAAATCAATTAATTTAACTTGAAGAATTGTAAAAATTATATTCTAGTATACTAGGTCATTTAATTATGTATTTACAATACATAGTCGTTACAAAAAATTTAATTTTAATGAAAATTTAAAATAATTATAATAAAATAATTTACTTATTATTTATTACTACATATTGATAATAAATAAATATTATTACAACATAAATTCTCACATTAATTAAAATGATAGTTCCCAATCATAAAAATTAAAAATTAAAAATATATATACATTTATTTATTTATCTATGAATTATGTATTGACATTTTGTGAGTAACTAGATAACTAGTTAATTAAATATTAATAAGAAATTAATTATTTAAGTAGTTGATAATGAATACATAATATTTGTAATGTATAGTTTATATTCTAAATATATGTTAAATTGAATCATTATTAATTAAATGATTATCTAATTATTGAATTGAGTTCTTTAGAAATTTAAAAACTAAAAACAAAAGGCATGAGGAAAGTTTAGGAGTTGCAACTTAGTTTGTGAGTAAGTTATAACTTCAAAACTTATCCCATATTGTTTGTTTTCCATTCCTATTTTGAACACTATATAAACAAAGGGGTACAATCATCCAATTACACAATAAGAAATTTATGCACATGGGATGGGTTAATTAAAAGGCTTAACCGAAAACAAAAAAAAATGTATATGCACAATTCTAAACTACCTACCTCCCCAACCTACTTCTCTACTTAATTAGGTAAGTTACCTAGTTTGACCTATCTACCTAGGATGACCTATGTACCTAGCTACTTAAATACCTACCCATATGAATAGGTATTTAGCTTAGGAATGTAGGATTTACCTATCTACCTTTATACTTAAGTAGATAGGTACGTATGTAGCCTAGGTTTGTGGGCCCTACTTATGTACCTACCTAGGTACCTACCAACTTAATATTAATATTTTTTATGAAATTCATTTTTAAATGCCACATAGCATATTTACATTGGGCCATGTGTCATCATATAAGATCATCCAAACATTTGAATTGAACATCCTAAATTATTTCAAAATAATAATAATAATAATAATAAATATTAGGATAGGTGGCAACACATCATTTGCCTTCAATTATGACCAAAATAATTATATTTTAGTCGCATGTGATAATACATATACAATGGAGTCAAAGCATGACCTTGTATTTGTTGATTTTTTCTTTCATCTAATACCCTTTGTTGTTTGCAACTAATATTGCATGTGATTTATTCAATGCAACTAAAGGGATTTTAATTGCAAATGTCACTTGTAACTAAAATTTAATCGTAGAAACCAGTCAAAAATACATTTTTTTTCTTTTAATGTTTAGTTTGTTCGTGGTAATGAATGGACCTTGTTCTTTCATCTTTTCATTTGCCCACTGCCAAGCAGCCCACTCATTTGTGTTATCCACTGTCCTTTTGTAGGTTGCCCCATTTCTTGATTTCTAATAGTCCACGTAAAGGGTCAAGTTTACTATCATCTTGAAAAAGTTGCCATGGTCTATTTGCTCAAAAATTGTGTCCAAAATTGAATGCAACAATGTGTTTTTAATCATGCATTTAATTGTTAATGGTAACTCACTAGTAATCAATGATCTATGTCATTATTTGGAACAAATCTAAGTGAAATGTTAATATTGAGTAAGGTCATTAAGTACTTGAATTAATAATATTGGGTGGGAGGATACAAATATTTTATTGAGATAATAGGAATGAAATATTCTATTAGAAGCATCATCAATGCAAATGGATAGTGATGATACTGAAAATGCAAATAGACAATAGTGAGTGAGAAAATCTAATTAAAATTTTATTGGAAATGTAATGACAATGCAATCATTGTATGGGTCTTTTATAGGCTTTTGGTTGAGTTCCAAGGGGTGATTGGGTACTATATATGCATCCTTTGGAATTCCAAGGATTGAATGGGTACTGTATATGTGTCCTTTGGAGTTCTGAAAAATTCAGGACTTTTCAACAAGCAACTCCTATGTTCAACTTCAGCCCTATTTCATATCAAAAAAAATCTATTTAACCACAAATTATTGCCAAGAATGGCATTTTGGTTTCTCCTTCAATTGTTTGCATGGTTTTTTTTTCAAATGTTGTAGACATCTTGTGGTTCTGGGGTCGGGCTTATCATTCGACGATTCACAAGTTAATTTAACACTTTGTTCTTTAAATCTTGTGGCACCCGAGTTCACCTACTTGGAATTGTATTGACTCATTTACTAGGTTTCATAAATTTTGTTGATAGGAGGTTCCCAAGGGTCACCAAATCCTTCATCAACAAATCCTTCAATAAACTTGTAAAAAAATGTTTTGTAATCAGTTTTTTCAAACTTGCCCATTATTAGAAAAAGTCCATGGCATGTGTAAATATTGCCCAATGGTAGTCTTCCATATCCTCCTTCAAAATGCTTACAATTTGTTTGAGCAATGTAAAACTTTCTTTGTCAATCTTTGCACTTGCCCATCACCATGCCGCCATTAATACAAATTTTGGGTTTTGCAACTGTTATTTGTAACTAAAATTTAGTTGCATGCGACACATGCAACTGCAAATTCATTTAATTGCCTAAAACAAGTTGCACATGACATTCAATTGCATGTGACATTACTTATACAACATGTATATACAATGCTAATATGCATGTTCATCCATACATACTAATCTAAATGTAGTTGCACCTTATGTGCAACTCTCCTTGCAACTACAATGTAAATAATCAAAGTATGACATGTGTTTAAAAATTGGATGACTTGCTTGTGGACACATGTCATTTTTAAATTATTTTTGTGTTTTCAAAATTAAAAATTCATTGGATTAATCTTAATCATTAAGTTTTTTTGCCAATAAGATGATGACATGTGGCACACCATGGAATATTCATTGACCATTTGACACGTGTCCATTTTAAAACACTAAGTATATGGTGACATGTGGAAATTAAGGCCCACCTTTTTTATTTCTAAATATTAATTAATGAAATTTAAGTCATCTAATTTAAAGCTAAGAAAATGTTCACACGTGGTGCTTAAGTAGGTAGGTAATTATTAAACCCTACTAGGTAGGTAGGTTTACTTAGGTATGTAAGTAGGTTGAAAAGTAGCTAAGGTTAAGCTATATAGGTAGGTTTAGAATAATACTATTTTATTTTAGGTTTAACCATTTTATTAGGGTTAATCATGTTTTATTCATTCATCCCCAATGGCATTTGGTATTTGGTTAATACATACCTATTGCCCTTAGTTATATATTGTGCCAAATTAAATTGGAAGCCAAAGGATATGGGACAAAAAATTCCATTGCAAACCTCATGAACCAACTTAATTGCACATTAGATGCAACTACTATATTAGGGTAGACCACCCCAAGGAGGGTTCCATTGCTTCTGGTGTCTAAACAAAACTTAAAACCTTGATCTTGATGCATCTAACACACAAAATCATCAAAAATGAGTTAAAAATGAGAAAATTATGAGCCCCCAAAATAAAGGGGGTCAACAACTCCAAAAAAAAAACCATTAAACACTACAAAGGCCAATTCTTAAACATCCAAAAAGTTCCTTGTATGTTGTTTTGTTTGTTAAGAAATGGAGATAGAGTAGTAAACATATAGGTAAATCGATAAGCATAGACAAGTCAAGATGATAGAATAGGCAAAACAATGTGATACAATAAGCAAATCGGTATGACAATATACGTAAATTAGTATGGCAACAAATTTTTATGTCAACACAATGTAGTTGATTTGTGGCAAGTCATTTTGATAGACAGTTTAGGTAGTTATAACCGTTTTGTGGGGAGTATAGAAGAACATTTTGACTAACTTGTTTTTTTAAAGGAATTAAATAGAAGAGTGATGAAAGGAAGGAAGGGAGATAAACATTGTAGAGCTTCATGGTTTATGGAAATATAAAGGATGTTCTTTCTTTCCTTCTAGGTGCTTGAATATTGTATGTGTAATTAATTGAAGGAATTCCCGAACTTAGAATGGATTGAATGTTGTCTTAGTTACAGTGTTTACATGGTACTCATTTTAATGGAGTAGGACAAGGACCCAATAGTGATATAAAGGTAGTTAATTTATTCACAGAAAATCAAAATTAACACATACAAAATTATGTCACTAACATTTGGCGACCATACGAGGAATAATTCAATTCCTCGTTGGAGAAATTGGAGGACTCAAGATGTATTTCTCCAAATTCATGTGAGATTTTTCCACATTAAGTTAATGGAAATTGAAGAAGGTAAAGTGGAAATTGATGAAATTGATTTGGGATTTTGCTTAATACATGTTCTTTATAGGGTATTACCTTGTGGATACACATATTTGATGGGTGCTTATAGAATTGAAAGAAAACATAGTAGAGTGAATAAGATGATTGTTTTGGGGGCCAAACAAGTATTAATTTTTCCAAATTTATTAACTTATTACAAATAAGACATGGCAAAATCAATGATACTTCTAAATTATTATGATAATGTGTATGAAGGATATTATGAAAAATGGTAGATTATGATCCTTGTTGAAATAGAAGATGAATAGATGAAAGAAATTATAATTGTAGAAGAAGTTAAACAAATATTAAGAATAAACTATAATTATGGGTGGAATTTTCAAAATTAAGAACATACACTAAGGAATGCACCAAAATTGGATGAATGGGTAATTTTAAAAAGAAATTTAAAACATTACCAAAAAAGTACAAGAATTGATTATTAAGAAAATACATGGTGGTATTAAGATGTGGTGTATACAACATAACTCATAGATTATTAATGCTACAAAATTGAAAAAATATAAAAAATGGTTACCATTAATTGTATGCATAATCACACTAATTCCTATAAAGAAAGTTTTTGCAACGCATCATTCAATTGAGTTCTTGGACAAAAAGAGAATTTACTAGACCCAACATTAATGCATTAATAAAAAAATGGATGCCAGGTGATATGTTTTGGGCACCTAGGTGTATGGGTTTTGAATATGTTAAGAGATAAAGAGGGAATGAGAAACACATATTTGAAATAATTGAATTAGAAGGATTTTAGTCTATAGTCATGATTCCAAAATTGTATGGGGTTTAAAAGAAAATTGGGAGTAACAGTAAAAATGGTTATAGAAAATAAACAAGAATTTATGTTTGGAACCTATGTCAGATAAAGATAAAGAAAGAAAAAATAACAATAGATCGAAAGATTGGAGAAGAGAGAATCAAAAGGAAACTATAGAGGCTATTATTGTAGCCCAACAATCTATTACACAAAATAGATGGAAAGGTCTTGGCGCAATTTTTAATTCACCAGTAGCATATCAAATGCTTCGACTTGTAGAAAAGGAAATGGTAATTATTGTTGTTCAAATTGATGTTGAGGAAGTAATTGAATCGACAAGTGATGGAACTTGACAACCCATGCAAAGAAGCTCATCAAATGTTGATCATGAATATCAAGAACCAACTGAAAAATTAAATATGTTGTTATTGAATACACTAGAGATTTATTGTTAATGCATTTGGAACAATCGTTGGGTGACAAAAAAGGGTTGGCTTCAAATACTAAGATGGTAAGCTAATGGAAAATCAATGGGAACTCAAAGTGATAGTGGAAGTAATGATTGACCACTAGAAAGAATCACTTGGAACAACTTCGAGTCTTGATTTGTTGAATACAAAAATTTGGTTAGTTCGACAACCAACAACTACTACAATAATGATGAACATGAATCCACTCGTGGCTGTCGTACCTGTAAATGTTTTGTGCATTCAACTACCAAAGTATCATGGCAATGATGATCTCATTATATAGATACAACAATTAATTAAAGTTTGTGTGACTAAAGGAGAAGATATAGACGATCATAAACTATAATACTTTTGAAATTTTCTTAGAAGGAGAACTACTAATTGGTTTGCTAGGTACGAAACAATTCATCCAATGGCAACATGGGGTGAAGTACAATGTGCTTTCATGAGTTGATTTAATGAAATTTGCAATGAAGGACAAGCAATTGCAATTTTGAAATATGCAACACAAAAGAAATAAGAGTCTGTAGAAAACTACTATGATAGATTTTTGTGACTCTACAAAATTATTCCACAATGACCACATGATATTTATTTAAGAGAAGCCTTTAGAAAAGGATTGAGAATTAAAGTTAAAATGGCCATTATAAGTATGCCACAAAAAACTTTGGTAGAAATAGCAGAGGCCGACAATTATGATAAAAAAAGAAATGCCAATAAGAAAGAAAAATATTGTGGGAAGTTGATATGATAGGAAGTAAGCATATTATGAATGGAAGTGACAATTTGACAAGGAAGGTCAATTTGATGAAGGTAAATGAGTCATAGGGAGTTGACAATAGTCTCGACAAGGACAAATCAACTTGTCTAAAGAACCAAGACATAATGATTACACAAAGTGTAGTGGCAAACCAAGATGAAAGGTTTGAGACATCGAATGGGTATGGAATTAATATGAATTCAATAGCAGAAGCTACATAAGTAATTATGAATTTGAATGGGACAATTGATGAAAATTTGTCCTCAATTAAGGGGAATGGTGGAAAATTCCTTAATTAAAATGAAAGAGGATTAGGTTGCAAATGTTTGTAAAATAACAACAAAGGTTGAAGATTTTGATGAAGTTATGCCAATTGTTCAAGTTCGGGTGGGAAAGTTTGAAGTAAAGGACATGTTACTAGACGGTGGCTCCAGTGTGAACATTATTTCTAAAAGTTTGAAAAGGAAACTCAGATTGAGAAGACTTCAATAAGCTCCATTTGTGGTGCGAATGGTTAACCAACAATTGGTGCAGCCAATTGATTTGATTAAGAATTTGAAAATAAACTTAATAGGTTATGATTACAAAATTTTAGTCATTATGTTGAATATGGAGAATGGAGTGGAAGCTTATTCCATGTTATTGGGATGACCATGGCTGAAATTAGCCAAAACTCATCACAATTGGGGTGATAGTACCCTCATTATTACTTCAAGAGAACGAATTGTGACGTTAGGTACAATAAAACGAATTAGAATTAATTCATCATTACGGCCAAAGAATTTAAATGATGAATTTGATTGGGAAAAAGGATTGCCAAAATGAAAAGAAGATCAATTTTATAATGCAATACCATAATTATGGCATGTAGAGAAGTAACGCTTGAAGAACTACATTTCTTAAAAGAAATAGATTGTGGTATGTTACAACTAGAAGACATAGTTGATTATCCAGTGTATTTTTATGAGCATCAACTAAAGGAAGCTTTAATATTGGATGAGGTTGTCGACATCACTGTCAAAGATAAAAAGATTGCTAGTTGGATAGTGACAGTTGAAGAACAATTAGTTAAACTCAACTTGGGAAGCAATGAAGAACCTAAAGAGATATTAATTAATGCCATACTACCAAGTGTATTTCAAACACAAATTGAAAAGGTGTTAATGGAGCACAAAAATGTTTTTGCATGGAGCTATAAGGAATTAAAAGGAATTCCAAAAGAAGTATGTGAGCATAAAATTGAAGTGATGGTGAATGCTTAACTAGTTAAACAAAAACAATACAAAATGAATCCAAATTATGCATTAAGAGTTAGAGAAGACCTTGATAAATTACTAGATGTTGGATTTATATATCCTATAGAAACCACTCAATAGTTACCCCCTTTAGTAATTGTGCCAAAGAAAAATGACAAATTACATATATGTGTGGATTATCAAAAATTAAATGCCCAAACCGAAAAGGATCCATTTTCATTACCTTTCTTGGATTCAATCCTTAATTTAGTGGTTGGACATGAAATGTACTCATTTATGGATGGTTATAGTAGCTATAACCAAGTTAAAATGGCAAAAAAAGACAAAGAAAAAACATTTATTTTAGTAGGGTGCATATGCATATAACGTTATGCCATTTGGGTTATGCAATGCTCTTGCCACTTTTCAAAAAGTGGTGACCAAAGCCTTTAAGGAATATTTGAATAAGTTTATGCAAGTGTTCTTGGATGATTTCAGTGTGTATGGAAGTAAAAAAGACCACTTAGGTCAATTACAAAAGTGCTTGGAAGACTGTAAATGAAATGGCATAAGTCTTAACCTAGAAAAATGTTCATTTTGTGTTAATTTGGGTGTTCTTCTTGGACATATTGTTTGTAATGATGGATTATTAGTGCATCCTAGAAAAATTATTGTAATCACTACAATGCCATTACTAGTTAATGTGACAAAAATTAAAAGATTTTTGGGAGTAGCTAGTTCTTACTAGCGTTATTTCCAAGACTTTGCCAGCAAAGTGCATGACACCAATGTGCAAACTATTAAAGAAAGATGAAGAATTCAAATGGATTGAAGCTTGTAATAAATCTTGGGAGGATGAAAGCATTTATGATGTGTTTGCTAATGTTAATGGTACCAAATTGGAAAATTGAATTTCATGTGCATACAAACACATCAAACTTTGCTCTAGGGGTTATGTTAGGTCAAAACCAAGATAATACCATTGATAGACCAATATATTATGTAAGTAGACTTATGAATAGTGTAGAAAAAAATTATACAACAACTGAAAAGGAAGTTTTAGAATGATATATGCTATGAAGAAATTTAGACGTTATTTGTTAGGAAATGGTTTCATTTTCTTCGTAAATCATCAGGCATTACTATATTTGGTGAACAAACCAAGAGTAACAAGTCGAATTGCTAGATGGTTCTTACTATTATAAGAATTTGATTTTAAAGTTGTCTACAAACTGAGTCGAGTTCATTTCTTTACCAGATCACCTGTTTAAAATCAGTCATGGGGAACCAATAAAAGGGGTAGATGATTAATTACCTGACGCTCATTTAGTTAATGTGGGAGTTGATTGGTATGGTCTAATCATAGAATATTTGAAGAAAAGACATTTTGACATCAATGTGCCTAAAGAGGAAAAACATCAAATAGTCATTAGGGCTAGGCTCTACACCTTATATGATGGACAACTATATAAGCTAGGACCAGATGGGGTCTTATCACAATGTTTATTTCCAAAAAAGGTGTCTACACTATAGGAAGATTTCCCTGAAGGACTAGTTGGCGAGTATTTTGGCATGAATACTATCATTAAAAAATTATTATCTTTAGGCTATTGGTGTTCACTATGCATAAAGATGTTATTAAATTATGTCAAAACTATGACATTTGCCAATGTCTAAAGCCTATATGGCAAAGTGGTAAAGGGCCACTCCTATTGGTTATGGCATTTGAACCTTTCATGAAATGGGGTCTTGGTTTTATGGGACTAGTCAAATCGACAGCAAGGTATATTGGAAATCAATATATCATAATAGTTACTAATTATACTAATAAATGGGTAGAAACAAAAACATTTCCTAACAATATGGTTAAAAGCACCATTAAATTTATTTATGAACAGATTATTACTCACTTTGGTTGCCCAACCCATCTTGTAAGTGACTGGGGTGGTCATTTCATTAATAAAACTATTGAGATGCTTGTGGAAGAATTTATAATTTCACATCATAAGTCGACAACTTACAATCCATAGGGGGACGGGCAAGCCAAATTGACTAACAAAACATTGGGTAAAATATTAGCCAAACTGGATGTAAACTAGACAAATTGGGATGCAATGTTAGTCATTACTCTATGGGCATATCGAATAGCTTATAAAATAACAACTCAATATACACCCTTCAAGTTGGTTTATGGCACTCAACCAATTATGTTGGCACAATTTGGGGTACCAACTAAAAGAGTTCATGACTTACCATAGGAAGATCTAGACAAAGCTATCAAGGTAAGGATGGAAGATTTATTTAGATTGGATAAACTCATTGGCAAGCTGAAGAAAATATCAACCATATTTAGTTGTTGCACAAAGAACAAAGGGATGAAAGAGGAAGGATGAAAAGTTTTAAGGAAGGAGAGTTAGTACTATGGATGCCTAAAGCCACAAAAATTAAAGGAGGTAAATTTACATTACCTTGGAAAGGTCTTTTTAAAATACAAATTTTTTTTGATAACAACATTATGGAGTTGTCAACCATAAGTGATGAAGGGGTAGAGAGAATAAATATTAACAAACTAAAAGCCTACCATCATGAAAATCCACCAACAGATGTAATAGTGGTTGTTATAGTTGATATAAGACTTAATGGGAAAATTAGAAATACGCATAGAAAGAAAAACAAACCTAATTTTCCACCTAACTTGTATACCAAACCAAAGAATCTACCTTGGATTGACCGAAAACCAAGAGGAACATTTACTGAGAACAATATTGAATGGGTTGAAGAAGAAAATTCAAGAAGTGGCATACCAAGGATGTGTAAAAATGAAAGATCAAGAAAATTCAATTATAAAGGAGGGAAAAAGACAATAGTACCGTTATACCTAAAAAATTATGTAAATAAAGAAGGGAGCCATAAAAATAGAAAAGTTAGTCTATAGCCTAGACTAGCTTGTGTGAAGGAAACAACATAGGATATGTTCAACATGCCCATGAATGAGTCGCATCCTATATGGCCACTAAAACAGCTACTATGTCCTTAGGAATTAGCCGAATTGAAAGCCATCAAACACAAATACCACGTGTGGAAGGACTACTCGGAAAAAGATAATGATCGGATTGCTAAGTGGAATGCAAGAGCAAGAGAAGTGTGCAAGAGAAAAAATTGTAATAAGGTAATAGCTGCAAAGCAAGGAGTACCAGAAGAATTTTGGTTCAAGCCATACATTGGAAAATTTAGTGGAGAGAAGTTTATTGAAAAGTATGCACAGAAATGACATGCTTCTTGGTCTACAACCCTAGATAAGTAAAGAATTTCTTATAAACCACTAGACCAAAAAGTAAGAAAGACTAAGGAAAAAGAAACTAGAAGTGAGTAGGACAATAGTTATGGAATGATAACGCTTAAAAGTTCTGATTTCGAGGATGTGAGGAGTTTTAACCACCCACATCTGAGCATGAAGGAATATCGAAAGAAATTGCGTCGAATGGAAGTACTTATTGAGAAAGGAGCATTTCGAATTTCCAAGAAGAGGAATGCGACAATTGCGACTACATTCTGGAGACAAGTCTGTTGCAAGTTCGAAAATACATGAAAGCAAAGCAAGATGAGAGGTTTATTCCTTACAATTTCCTAAAGTAAGAGCAACTAGAGAAGGAAGTGATTATTTTAAGGCTCGACTATTTCTTTGTTGGAATATATAAAGAACCTTAGGAGTTGCCTTACAAAACTTACATTGTAGTATTTTGGAACTAGGAGTTCAACTTGTATAAAGAACAAAAGTTGGCAATGGGTAAAATGAAGCATGAGATGGAAGAGAGTAGTGGGGACATTGTTTCAAAGCGATGCAAAATCAAAGAGTTGGAAAAGTTGCCAACTCTAAAACAGTAAGGAAAAATAAATTTCTTCAGCTTTACACACGGTAACATTTGGATTCTAATGAGGGAAGAAATAGATTGGGCAAAAAAAGTAGGAGTTGCTAGAATCAAGAAGTTAGACTGGACTTTAGTTAAGGAGCTAGTAGTGAAGGAAATGATAAGCAATTATAACCATGTTTATTAGCATGGCAAGTTAAAGGGAAGACAAATCGACGTAAAAGAAGGAGTGGCAAGGATTTTTGGCATGTCCCATATAAGAGGATTGTACCAATTGGAAGGGAAAGTTATAACCCAATTGTTGCATCTTACTGCATTGGAAATGAACATGAGCATTACATACCATGCTCAAGTTACATGATTGCCAAAACAGATGGCAAGCGCAAGGTAACAAAACTGGAAACATTGACGCAGATTATGTCTTTCAAACAAGGAAACAAGTTTGCTCTAAGTGTTTTGATTTCAATGATGTTGGTAGTAGAGAAGGAAGAAGTGAACTGGGCTATTTGGTTTTCACAAAAGTTACAAAATGAAATCATTGTAATTCAGTGCAAGGCAGGAAAAATTGGAAATACATTAGCCATATCAACTTTGACCATTATTGGTCATCATTTTTTGAAGCAATGGGAGCTAGAAAAAAAAGAATCTATTGGGACCAAGAAGAAGACCCAAAACAAGAAGGAGAAGATGATTGTGGATCTTAATGCAATCTTGTTAGTAGAAAAGAAGAAGAGCAAACTGGTTATAACCACAAGCAAGGAGATCATAGAGGTATCTCCAATCCAAGAGGGAAATCTTGGTGAGGTTGATGAAGCCTCAAGCATTTTGAGTGAAATTGGAGGGAAGCATGTTGAGATATTTAGTGAGGTAATGGCAAAACCCTTAGTACCCATTATAGAAGAAGTAGAAACACAATTGGTAGAAGAAAAGGGTATGCAAAATGTTCCAATAGATGTGGATATGGAGGAGTTGAGAATACATGAGGTAGTCAGTGAGGAGGTGATTACTAAAGGAGAGGATCACAAATATCAATACTTAGAACATAAGGATGTGGAAATCATTGCAATAAAAGAGCCATTTCATCAACAATTGGAAAAGGAGTTATTAATGCAACCTAAAGAAGATGAATAAATAAAGAAGAGTCAACAAGAAGGAAAAGTGTAACAGATGGAGGAAGAATTACATACATGAGCATTAGTAATGATGGACTAGCAATGGCAAGAAACTATTAATGACATGGCAAAGCAGTTAGTGGTTATAGAGAATGGTGCATCTACCAATGGGGACTTGGATATAATGGTTGAGTAGTTGGAGATGTTGGCATAGAGAATTAGGAAGAAGAATGGGGAAGTTCAAGAATTGCAGAAAAAAATGAAAAGATGGCAAAGTAACTAGAAGAAACACAGAAGCAATTGGCAAACCAAGTGGAGAAAACACTTTATGAAGAAAGCCAAAGGATTTCAAGAGAAGAAATGTGTTAGTTGAAAACAAGAGTTATTACTCTAGAGAATGAGAAAAAGGAGATAGGTGAAGTTTTAGCAAAAGTATAAAAGAGGAACCTCCACCTTGAAGCTCAATTGACACAGGACAAGTCAAACCATGAAAGGTTGTTGAAGGAAACAAAGAAGAAAATCAAACAACTACACTAGCAACTCATGAAGTCCCAAACTCAAGAGGAATTAATTTTGAAGGAATTAGAGATGGTGAAGGAAGTTGTAAAGACAAAGAATAAGGAAAGATTAAAACATCATCAAGAGATTATCACAAAGGCTGATGCAAAAATTGACTTTAGGAATAGGGAAATCAAATCATTCAGAAATGAGCAGCTTGACCTATATGAAGAATTGAAGGGGATGGAGGAGGTTTTACACGAATGAAAAGACGAATTTAGTATTTAACAGGTAGCCTTGGAGAATGCTTGTGAAAATCATCACAAGGATCAGAAGATTCTGGTGGCAAAGGGGGAAACATTATTGAAGGAGTTGCAAATGGCACAAGGCAATTTACTTTGCAAATCGTTAATGATTGGGAAAATGTGGCATTGAAAATAAAACCAAGGCAATGTTGTATGATGAATTCATCGAACGACTTCCAATGAAGAGAAGATGATTTATGGAATTGGTGCTCCTAGAATTGAACATCCAACTCTGGCAAAAAAGGCAAATGTCAAGCTATATTCCAAAAGTGATATGGCACATATGATGCTAGAGTTAGAATATGCTTTGCCATTGTTACCAAATTTAGAAACATACTACCTGTTGCATCATTTTCATATTTGTTTAAGGGTAGGGGTAGCACTGCTAGTATTAAGAGGTCACATCACTAAGAAGTAATTCTTAGTAATGTGTGTTGTAAAAGGATTTGGAATCAAGAGAATTTTTAACTTACAACATAATATGTTGTTACATTCAATACCATCAGTTGAGAGGATAAGGAGTGTTAGAATTTGAGGTGGGTTGTTTGGGGTTTTATGCCCTAAGGTACTACTATAGGTTAGAATATGCATATTAGGAGTATTACCACCAACATGAGATTGTTGTCCAACAAATTAGTTTTTGCCATGACACAAATGGAGATTATCCTAGATCATGTGGTAAGTCGAATTCATGCCAAACCTAAGCGATGGATTTAGCTAATTAATTACTACCAGGAGCTTGCTTACCTCATCGACTTGGGAGATCATGTGATGGAAGCAATTATGTGAAGGGTAAGTTGTGAGGTTACCAAATTTCAGGCAACAAATGCACATCTTGGCCATGATGCATTGTATTGGCAAGTCTGCCATACTACGCATTCGACACTTGGTGGATAAATTAACAAAACGACCACATATTGGCAAGATTGTGCACTACCAACAGTGGTTTCCTCATCCAATGAAGCCTAATCAAATCAACCACTATGTGAAAGGTGAATGAATTACAACACCTAAGAATGGAACAAAATTTATTGGTAGTGAAATAAATGACTATTTTACTCTTGCTTAGATGGTACTCTATGCTAAGAGTAGTGGACATCTTAATCAAATCTAGGAAACTTAGTTGTTGTGTTGGGACATTACAACAATTAAGAGGGGAATAATGTTAGGAAATGGAGATAGAACAATAAGCATACAGGCAAGTCGATAAGCATAGACAAGTCAAGATGACAAAATAGGCAAAATAATGTGATAGAGTAAGCAAATCAATATGACAATATAGGCAAATTGGTATGATAACAGATCATTATGTCAACATAGTGTAATCGATTTGTGGCAAGTCAATTTGCCAGACAATTATGCTATTATAACCATTTTGTGAGGAGTATAAAAAAACAATTCAACGAACTTGCTATTACTTTAGAGGAATTAAGCATAGGAGTGATGAGAGGAAAGAAGGGAGATAAACATTGTAGAGCCTCATGGTTTATGGAAATATAAAGGATGTTCTTTTTTTCCTTATGGGTGCATGAGTATTGTATGTGGAATTAATTGAATGAATCCCCAAACTTAGAATGGATTGAATGTTGTCCTAGGTAGGGTGTTTACATGGTATTCACTCTAATGGAATAGCACAAGGATCTAGTAATGCTATAGAGGTAGTTAATTTATTCACAGAAAATCAGAATTACACTTGCAAAATTATATCACTAACATTGTTGCTATTAAAGTTCAAAGATGATTTGTAAAATTTCAAGTGGCATTCCTATAACATTTTAAATTATTTAAAATAAATAATAAATAAGAAATTTATGAGGTTTGAAAGTAGGAGGGGTCCAAAGAGAAGGAAAAAAAAATAAAATAAAATTGTAATTGGGAAAGTTTATTTTATTATTATTTATTGTTAATTTTTCATTACTCCTTTTCCTTTGCATTTCAAAGATGATTGTAGGATTTTTTAATAATTATCATTACTTATAATGAAAATATTATTTTCATATTGATACCTAATTTAAATTAGTAATTAGCTTAGGATGTTTGGGTACTTGTAGGTTAACTAATGTAGCCTATTTACCGTAAATATTTTAACATAAATAATAAATTTTAAATATATATTATTTATTATATATAAATAATTAATTATCATATAATTATAATAATTTATAATAGTTATTCCTATTAATAATTTTTATTTCAATAAAATTTTATTAGCTTTGATTACCTATAATATTGAAAATTTAAAATATCATAATATGAATTAATTATGGATAATAATAATAATAAATAAATAAATAATATTTACTATTAATTAAATTAATTTATTTAAACCATTACCTATAATATTTAAGTAATAATATTATCATATCAATTAATTTTGAATATTTCTTTTGTTTAATTGAATCTACATTTTCTAAAAATAATTCCAAATAAATTATAATAAAAAAATTTCTACTTGCCAATTGTTTTAGCTTAACTTAATTTAGTCATGGTTAATTTTAGCTTAATTTAATTTAATTTAGTGTAACTTAATTCAGCCATGATTAGTTTGGCCTAATTTAATTTAGGATATCGACAAGGTAAAGTAGATAAAAAAAACAGTCTATCCAAAGTCCAATTAAAAAATGAAACGTTTTTGATATGGACACAAGAAAGTAAATTCAAAATATTTTGAAGTAAAAATATAAAACCATAAGGCCTTACATATAATTTATGAGAAGTTGGCTACAAAATTTAAACAACTTTGGTATCCTAAAAGTAGATTGAAAGTACGTTTGAAACTAAATGGAATGGTGTTCAAACCTATTGCATATTACATTTTTGATATATTATGATTATAACATTCATAATTTAAAGGGTTCAACGAAGTTGAATTTTTTTAAAATCAATATTTCATCTACATGTAGCCTATTTTGTAAGATCAGACATTTTGTCCAAGTAGAATTTTTTAGAAAAAAATCTACTTAATTCTACTTTCAAGATGGGGTTTTAAAGCATTTTAAACATAAAATCAAAGATTATCATGTTAATTATTATACCAAAAACAATTTCTACTTTCAATACATTAAAAAAAATTCATGGCTACATGTAATGTTTTTTTGACAAAAAGTAGTGAGTCATCTACTTTACCTTGCTTGCACCCTTTAGCCATAGTTAGTTTAACCCAATTTAATTTAATTTAATTTAATTTAACCTAACTTAATCTAAACATGTTTAATTTCAATTTAATTTAATTTGGCCATAATTAGTTTAGCCTAACTTAATTTAGCCATATTCAGTTTTAACTAATTTAATGTAGCCATTATGAATTTAACCTTACTTGATTTAATTTAATCATAATTAATTTGGCCTAACTTAATTTAGTCATGGTTAATTTAACCTAACTTAATTTTGCCATGGTTAGTGTAGCCATGGTTAATTTAACCTTTAGGTTAATGTAGCTTAAGTTAATTTAGCCATGGATAGTATAATTTTTTAATTAATTTAGCCATAGTTAATTTAAGCTAACCTTAATTAACATGGGTTTAACCTTAGTAATAAAGGTATATAATATTATTATACAATATAGCCTATGTAGATATATTAAGTATACCAATTTAAATATGTATTAATTTAGGCCATTATTTTTATGACACTTGTTCATGTTATATACATTTAGTTGCATGTTAGTTGCACACATAACCATATGGCCCAAAAATTATACAATATCAAATTTGTACTTGTTAACATGATCAATACAGTTGTAAATGTTAACCGGTTGTATCACTAATACAAAAATGCAATGTAGTTCACTATCTTAAATCACTTTGGGATCTTAAAAGTGAAATAAGATCACTACACTTTAATGATTTCACCCTATTTAAAGTTATTTCATTATAACATCACTATGTAAACATCGTGTTTCACTACTAGTTGACATAATTCACTGTTATAATTTATTGTGTTAAATAAAATTATTTTTATGTTGTTATTTAAAATACCTTATTTTATTTTATGATATACCCTATATTATTTTAGGCTACCTTAATTATTGTAACATATACTCTAAATTATTATAAGTTATTATAGGTTATTATAAATTATTGTACCATAAACTATTATACATTATTCTACCTTAAAGTATCATAATTAGCTTATTATAAAAAATTTACTTTAAATTATTTTAATTAAATTATTCAACTAACCTTGGGTTATACTTTAAGTTATTTTATTTTAAGTTAATATATGTTTTTTCAAGTTATATTTTAAGCTATTCAAGGTCATTTTATTTTATGTTATTATACGTTATTTTATCATAAGTATAACAATTTAAAATAAAATATAATGACTTAAGGTAAAATAACCTAAAATAGCCAATAATAGTTTATGAAAAATAATTTAAAAAAGCTTATAATAAAATAATTACCTATAGTTTATAATAATATAGCCTAAAATATCCAATAATAGCTTATAATATAATAGCCACCAATAACCATTAATAAAATAACCACTAATAGCCACTAATAGCCACCAATAAAATAACCATTAATTGCCACCAATAAGATGACCACCAATGGCCTACAATAAAATAACCAATAATAGCCACCAATAAAATAATCATTAATAACCACCAATAGCCTACGATAATTTAACCTATGATTACCACCAATATCCACCAACAACCATTAATAAAATAGTTCCACCAATAGCCATTAATAGCCACCAATAAAATTACCATTAATAACCACCAATAGAAGAGCAACCAATAACATAACCACTAATATAATAACCACCGATAATTATTAATAAAATGGCCATCAATAGCCATCAATAAAAGAACAACTAATAGTCACCAATAAAATAACAATCAATACCCACCAATAGAAGAGCAAACAATACCCACCAATAGAAGAGTTTCTAATATCCACCAATAGAAAAGCAACCTATACCCACCAATAAAAGAGTAACCAATAACCACTAATAAAATAACCACTAATAGCCACCAATAGAATAACCATCAATAACAATTAATAACCACTAATAGCCACCAATAAAATAGCCATAGATAGCCTATGATAATATAATCTAAAATAACTAATAATAACATAAGGTGAAATAACTTTTAATAGCAAAAAAAATCAATAATAATTTCACATAATCGAAAATTACTTAAGATGAAATAGTTTATAATAACAAAAAAAAACCTAAAATGAAATAACCTATAATAGCCAAAATAACTTACAATAATTGAAAATAATCTAAGGTGAAAATAACCTAAAATAACAAAAAAAACATAAAATAACCAAAAGTAATTTTAAATAACTAAAAATAACTTAGGGTGAAATAATTAAAAATAGCCAAAAATAACTAAGAGTAGCCATCAATAACTATAAATAATATAAGGTGAAATAACTTAGAACAATGAAATATAAATTTAAAATAGCTTAAAACAACTTAACATAGGTAGTATTACTATATTAGTAAAAAAATAATCTATATATTAAACATTTTATTTTTAAGAATGGTCATTGAAATGTTATTGAATAGTGATATATAAAAAAAAATTGTTCAAATGTTTTTACACTTTCAAAAGGAAATAAATGTAATTATGTACATTATTGAAAAAAAAATTAAATTAAACTTTAATCATTTCATTTGAACAAAATCTTAATAAAATATTAATTTTCAAAGCTTTTGTTTTTTTAATGTTTAAAATGAAGTATTTGATAAATAGAATGTAATGTAACACATTATCACAATAAGTGTGGTGACTTGATGGTAGAGGTGTTTGCCTTCATCCTAGAGGTTAAGGGATCAAACCTCACAAATGGTGTGTTTGTGGTCAATAATGGTAAGATAACTGAATATTCTCCTATGTAGTTCCTTAGAGTAGTTGCTTACTTAGGTTAATTACATGGCTTATGTATCTAAGCTAGGTTTTTAACCTAACATAGGTAGTGACACATGTCAATAATTCATAGGCTGAAAATTATGAAATTATCAATACTATTAAATATGAAATAATTTAAATTTAATTGATTTCCATGTTGCTTAGTTAATTAATTAGCAAGTGAAATGACTTGATAAATTTGTATTTCACTAGGTATTAGTGAACCAATTCACTGTCTATAACAATTGGTCCCCTGTAATGGAAAATGGGGTTACTTTAACTTTTGAGCGCCCACTGATCAGGGAGCCTAATTGATGTTTCTTTGAACCGTTTTGTGTCTGTGACGGCCGCCTTTGCATTACATCTGCATGGGTTGCACCTTGGTTGAGGATTTGTGACAACTGACTGAATGGGCATGGAGTCTGTATGGCGGGTCCGAATTATGATGAAGGATCGTGCTGCATTTATGAAGGATGGCGGTTTGGAAGCGTGAGGAGGAAGCCAAGGCGATTGGGAAGGAAGATCGAACCAGATAGA
>Ga0116231_10003000_pt1 | contig 35254 bp, 31 predicted proteins | sample S1TSphgellanicum_2_FD_89695 | JGI IMG/M metagenome (GOLD analysis project Ga0116231, IMG submission 89695) | Host-associated microbial communities from peat moss isolated from Minnesota, USA - S1T2_Fd - Sphagnum magellanicum MG | ecosystem: Host-associated > Plants > Peat moss > Unclassified...
AAGAAAGCGAAATCGGCCTCCGTATTGTAGCGGGTGCGCATGTACAGAGAGACCGCGAAGATGACAAAGGCGACGGTCGCCAGCATGCGTGGATCGCTCTTGCCGACGCGCTTGCCGACGAACGGCGAGAGCAGCAGCGCGAGCAAGCCGACCGGCGCGGTCAGCAGCCCGGCATCGGTAGCGGTGTAGCCCATGTATTGTATGAGCCACAGAGGTAGTATCACAACATTTCCGAAGAAGATTCCATAGCCAATTGAAAACGCAAGAGTTCCTGTCCAGAAATTGCGGCTCTTGAAGAGTCGCAGATCGACGATCGGATAGCGGTTGGCGATGAGTTCCCAAGTCAAGAAAACGCAGAAACCGACCAGCGAGGTGATACCGAGAGCGACGATCGTCGTGGAGTGGAACCAATCGAGTTCCTCGCCCTTGTCGAGCATCACCTGCAGGGCCCCGACCCAGACGATCAGCAACCCGAGTCCGATCTTATCGATCGGCAGCTTGAGTCGCGGCGTTTCGCGCGTGCGATAAATTCCCCAGGTCACGATCGCCGCGAAGGCGCCGAACGGAATGTTGATATAGAAGATCCAGGGCCAGGAGATGTTGTCGGTGATCCAGCCGCCGAGCAAGGGTCCCATCACGGGTGCGAGCAGGGTCGTCATCGCCCAGATCGCGAGTGCGGTTCCGGCCATGGCCTTCGGGAAGCTCGACAGGAGCAGCGCCTGGGACAGGGGAATCATCGGTCCGGCAACCGCGCCTTGCAGCACGCGAAACACGATCAACATTTGCAAGGAGGTGGCCAGGCCGCAGAGCAGGGAGGCGAGCGTGAACAAGACGATCGCCGATACGAACAAGCGCACGGCACCGAAGCGCTGCGTCAGCCACCCGGTCAAGGGCACGGCAATCGCATTGGCGACCCCGAACGAGGTGATCACCCAGGTGACCTGGGTGCTTGCGGCGCCGAGGTCGCCGCCGATCGAAGACAGCGACACGTTCGCGATCGACGTGTCGAGCACGTTCATGAAGGTGGCGAGCGCCAGTGAAACGGTGCCGAGCAGCCGCGCGGCGCCCGTGAGCGGCGCCAGTTCAGCCGGCCGCGGCTCCGCCATCGCCGTTCAAGTTCCTTGCGCTTGGACTGTGGCGGAAGGGGCGGCCGGAGATTCCACCTCGGTGCGATGCGAGTGATCGGCGCCGACCAGCATATAAACACCCGGTACGACGAACAGGGTGAACAAGGTACCGATCGACAAGCCGGTCGAGATCACGAGGCCGATGGCGAAACGCGAGGCCGCACCGGCACCGCTCGCGAACACGAGCGGGATGACGCCGAGCACCATCGCGGCCGTCGTCATGAGGATTGGGCGCAGTCGCTCGCCCGCCGCCTCGACGATCGCGTCGTACTTGGACTTGCCGAGTTCCTGCTGCGCATTGGCGACCTCGACGATCAGGATGCCGTGCTTGCTGATCAGACCCATCAGCGTCACCAGGCCCACCTCGGTATAGATGTTGATGGTCGCCTGGTGCACCCCGATGGCGATGAAGATCAAGGCGCCGGCGATCGACATCGGCACCGAGATCAAGATCACGAACGGATCGCGAAAGCTCTCGAACAAGGCGGCGAGGGCGAGAAACACGATGATGATCGCGAGCGCGAAGGTGACCATGATGCCGCCCGACTCCTGCACGAACTGCCGCGCCTGGCCGCCGTAATCGACGGTGTAATTGGCCGGCAGGCTCTCCTTGGCGATTTGCTGCAGCTTCTTGATGCCGTCATCGAGCGATACGCCGGGCACCGTCACTGCGGAGAGCGTCGCCGCGTTGACCTGCTGAAAGTGGTTCAAGGATTCTGGCACGGTCTCGGAGCGGATCGAGGCGATCGAGGACAAGGGTATGGACACTCCGCCCAAAGTCGCGATCGGATAGTTCATGAGCTGCGCGACGTTCAGGCGCGAGACCCGGTTCACCTGCGGGATGACCTTGTAGGAACGCGTGTCCATGCTGAAGTAATTGGTGTAGTTGCCGCCGAGCAGACTGCCGAGAGCCGAGCCGACCTGCGTCATCGTCAAGCCCAATTGGGCGGCCTTGTCGCGGTCGATCTCGATCACCGACTGTGGCTGGTCGATCTTCAGGTCGGAATCGATGTAGGCGAACAGGCCGCTCTGACGCGCCTGGTCGAGAAAGCCGCTCGAGACCTCGAACAAGCGCGAGGCGGGGTCCGTGCTCTGGATCGCGAACTGGATCGGCAGACCGATGGCGCCGCCGGGCAGGGACGGCGGCTGGAACACGGCGACGCGCGCCCCGGCGATGCTGCCCGTTCTCTGTTGCAGCTGCTGTTGGATCTCGTTCGAACCCATCTTGCGCAGTTTGCCGAGCGGCTGCAGGGCGACGCCGGAAATGTTCTGCGCCGGCGAGTCGATCTGGAACACATGCTGCGGATGCAGCCAGTCCACGATCAGATTGTACAAGGCCTTGTCATTGAGGATTTTCTGCTGCAGCGAGGCATTCGGCGCGGGCGTGGGCTGCATCAGCACGAAACCCTGATCCTCCTGCGGCGCGAGTTCGCTGTGCGAACTACTGTATAGATAATAGATGCTGAACAGCACGACGACGACGAACACCGCGATCACCGGCGTGTAGCGCAGCACGCTCTCGAGGCGGCGCCGGTAGCCGCTGCGCACGCGCTCGAAGCGCCGGTCGATCCCGCGCACGAGCCGCGATTCCCAGTCGGTCGAGTCCGCGACATGCGGCTTCAAGAGCCGCGAACACATCATCGGCGACAAGGTCAGGGCGATGACCGCCGAGACGGTCACGGCGCCCGCCAAGGTGAACGCGAACTCCACGAACAGCGCGCCCGTGAGACCGCCCTGGAAGCCGATCGGTACGAACACCGCCAGCAATACGACCGTCATCGCGATGATCGGTCCGGCGAGTTCGCGCGCGGCGAGGCCCGCCGCCGGTATGGGCCGCATGCCCGCTTCGAGATGCCGGTTGACGTTCTCGACGACGATGATCGCATCGTCGACGACCAGTCCGATCGCGAGTACGAGGGCGAGCAGGGTCAGAAGGTTGATCGAGAACCCGAGCGCCAGCATGATTGCGAAGGTGCCGACCAAGGACAGCGGGATCGCGACGATCGGAATCAGCACCGAGCGCGGTGAACCCAGGAATGCAAAGATCACGAGCACGACGATCACGAGCGCTTCGATCAGCGTCGTCGCCACTTCCTCGATCGACTGGTTCACGTAGTCCGTGCTGTCGTAGATGATCTGGCCGTTCAGCCCCTGGGGCAGCTGCGACTTGATGTCGGGAAAGATGGCCTTGACGCCGTTCGCGACGGTCAAGAGGTTGGCGCTCGGCGCCACCTGGATGCCGACGAACACGCCGTTGCGGCCGTCGAAGGCAACATTCGCATCGTAGCTGTCGGACCCGAGTTCCACCGTGCCGAGGTCGCTCAAGCGGATCACGCCGCCGTTAACCTGCTTGACGATCAGATTCTTGAATTCGTTGAGCGTGTGCAGATTGGTCGTCGAGACCAGGGTCACCTGCACCATCTGGCCCTTGGTGTTGCCGATCGCGGAGATATAGTCGTTCGCCGCAAGCGCGCTGGAGACGTCGCTCGCGGTGAGTCCGTAGCCGGCAAGTTTCTTGGGGTCCAGCCAGGCGCGCAGCGAGAAGTATTGTGCGCCGAGGAGTTCGGCGGTTTGCACGCCGGGGACCGCCTGCAAGCGCGGCTGGACCACGCGCTGGATGTAATCGGTGATCTGGTTCGGCTGCAAATCCTTGCTGGAGAAGCCGAGGTACATCGCGTCGGTCGTCTGGCCGACCTTGACCGTGATCGCCGGCTGCAGCGCCCCGGCCGGCAGCTGATTGAGCACCGAGTTGACCTTGATGTTGATTTCGGCGGCAGCCTTCGAGGTGTCGTAGTTCTGGCGCAGATTGACCGTGATCGTGCTGGTGTTGTTCTCGCTCGTCGAGGTCATGTAGTCGATGCCGTTCGCTTGGGCGACGGCCTGTTCGATCGGCGTCGTGATGAAACCCGCCAAGGCATCGGGATCGGCGCCCGGGAACGAGGTCGTGACCGTCACGATGCCGTTCTCGGTCTTCGGGTAGGCGAGCACCTGCAGCGAGCTGAACGAGCGGATTCCGACCACGAGGATCAGCAAGCTGACGACGCTCGCGAGCACGGGACGACGAATGAACAGGTCGGTGAAATTCATGAGCTGTACCTCGCGCCTATTGGTTCGGCGGGTTCGGCGCCGGGTTGTCGGTCGGCGTGACGGCGTTGTTGATGACCACGGCGGAACCGTTATGCAGCTTCATCTGGCCGGCGGTGACGACCACGTCGCCGGCCGCGACGCCGCTCTCGACGGCGACTTGGTCGCCGCGCGTGGGGCCGGTCTTGACGAAGCGCTGCTGCACGACCAGCTTCGGATTGCCTTTGTCGTCCGTGCCGCTCTTCTCGACGACATAGACCACGTCGCCGTACGGGTTGTAGGAGATCGCGGTCTGGGGCAGCGTGACCAGATCGCGGGCCGCGCCGTTGTCGATCTCGACGGTCGCGTACATGCCCGGCACGAGCCGCTTGTCCGCGTTCGGGAACGAGGCGCGAACCTGCACGTTGCGGCTGGTCGCATCGACCTTGGAATTGATCGAAGTGATCGTGCCGGCGAAGCTCACACCCGGGTAGGCATCGACCTCGGCACTTACGGTCTGACCGCGCTTGATCTTCGCCAGTTCCTGCTGCGGCAGATAGAAATCCGCGTAGATCGGGTCGAGTTGCTGCAGGGTCACGACGGTCGTGCCCGCCGTCAGATATTGACCCACGTCGATCTGCCGGATCCCGAGGCGCCCTGCAAACGGGGCGCGGACCGTTTTCTCGTCGATCAGCGCCTGCTGCGCGGCGACTTGCGCCTTGGCCGACTTGAGGTTCGCCACATCGGTGTCGACCGTTGCCTGGCTGATCGCCTGGGCGGCGAGCTGTTCCTGATCGCGCTTCAAAGTCTGCTCATCGAGCGTTGCCGCAGCCTCGAGCTGCGCGAGCTTGGCAGGATCGTCATTGGGCCGCAGCCGCAACAGGAGCGCCCCTTTGGCCACATCGTTGCCGGATTCGAAGTGGATTTCGTCGACGACGCCGGAGGCCTGCGGTGCGAGATCCGCCCCTTGCACGGCGCGGATGCTGCCCACCGCCTGCGTGCGCGCCTGCCAGCTCGACAGAGTCGCCGTCGCCGTCGCGACCGCGGGCGGCGCGGAAAAGGCGGCGGCCATGCCCTTCTTGATCATCGAGCCGACGAAGCGCTGCCAGCCGCCGATGGCCGTAAGCAGCAGGATCACGCACAGCAGCATGATGATCATCGGTTTGGCCATCCCCGGCCGTTTTGTGGATTGAACGGTACTCACTTAGGACCCCTTGCAGCAGTCGGATGAATCGGATTTGTCGTCGGCGCGGTTCCACCAGCCGCCGCCTAGGGCTTGGAACAGCGCCGCCGTGTCGGCGTAGCGCAGCGCACGCGCCTTGACGAGCGTGAGCAGCGAGTTCTGGTAGCTTTGTTCCGCGCTCAAGACCTGGGTGTAGCTGGCGCCGCCGCTCTTGTATTGCGCCTGCACGAGTTTCAAGCTCAGGGCGGCGGCACGCGTCGCCGCGTCACTCGCGACATAGGCATCGGCATCGCCCTGCAGTGCGATCAGCGTATCGGCGACGTTTTGGAACGCCGTCAGGACCGTGGCCTTGTAGTTGGCGGCGGCTTCCTGCGCCGCCGCGATCGCGGCTTTGCGCTGATGATCCAGCTTGCCACCCTCGAAAATCGGCTGCGTGATTCCGCCGATGAGACTCCAGATGTTCGAGGCCGGATTGAATATGTCGGAAAACTTCGTCGCCTCGCCGCCGTAGCTTGCGGTCAGCGTCAATTGCGGCAGCATGTTCGCGGTCGCGACTCCGACTTGGGCCGTGGTCTCGTGCAGTTGCGCCGCATACTCGCGCACGTCGGGCCGCTGTTCGACCAGCTTCGACGGCAGGCTCACGGGCAGATCGGTGGGCAGTGTCAAGGAATCGAGCGTGAAGGCACCGGCATCATAATCGGCGGGCAATTCGCCGACGTAGATGGCGAGCTGGTTGCGGTACTGCGCAAGCTGGGTGCGCAAGGCGGGCAAGGTCGCGAGCGTGTTCGACAAGGTCGCCTGCTGCTGGGCGACATCGGCGCGCGAGGCACCGCCGGCCGCGACGCGACGCTCGATGATCTCGAGCTGGCGCTGCTGCGATTGCGCGATATCCTCGGTGGCTTTGATCTGCTCGCGCAAGGATGCTTCGTTCACCGCGGTGGTGACGATGTTCGCCGTGAGCGTGAGGTAGCTCGCCTCCAACGCGAACCTCTCGTAGTCGCGTTGTGCCTGCTGGCTCTCGACTTGGCGGCGGGTTCCGCCGAACAGATCGATGCCGTAGGAAACGTTCACCGACGCGCTGTTGAGCGTGTAGAGAAAGGAGCCGAGTTGCGGCAGGCCGAAGGCAGCACCGGAAGCCTTTTCGCGCTCGGCCTGGAAGCTGCCGGTCACTGTCGGGTAGTAGGCGCCGCGCTGGGCGGCGAGCGTCTCGTTGGCATTGCGCAATGCCGCCTGTGCGGCCGCCAGTGTCGGACTGTGCGCGAATGCCCGATCGATCAGCTCGTTCAATTGCGGCGATTGGAACGCCGTCCACCACTGGCCGGCGACGTCTTCGCCGGCGAGGAAGTGCTGGGCTGCGCCGCCGGGTGCTGGCGTGGTGCTCGTGGCCGCAGCGAGCGTGCCCGGCACGTAGCTCTTGGCGTCGGGCGCCTGGGGGGCCTTGAAATCGGGCCCGACCGCGCAGCCGGCGAGCCATAGGCTGGATAGCATTGCGGCGCCGAGCAGCGACCGAGGCCGTTCGGCCCCGCACCATCCCGAGAATTCTCGATTCATGTCCTAGATTCTCCCTCGCCGGTTGAACGCGGCGCCGCGCCATACAGAAACAAGTGCAGGGCGCTGGCGATGTGCCGATCCCAATCCACTTTACCAATCGCGTCCGCCGGTTCGTACAACAGACAATCGTGGATCTCACCGGCGATCAAATGAAAGAACAGCTTCGCGGTGGCCTGTGGATCGGCGATGGCGAAGACGCCGCGTTCGGTTTGACGCTGCAAATACGCTGCGAGGCCTTGTTCGAGGCGCGCGCGGTTGGTGCGCCGGACCTTCGCGGTCAGCTCGGGGAAGCGCTGCGCCTCAGAGGCAATGATGCGAATCAGGGCCGCTGAATCCGGATCGGAGAAGCGATTGATGATCGTTCGTGCGATCAGCGCAATTGCCGCTGCGGGCGCGAGAGCGTCGATTTCGTCGCCGCCAAACATCTGCGCCATGTCTCGATCAACGAGCCGGTCGACTACCGCGGCCATCAGATCGGCCTTGTTCTTGAAGCGCTCGTAGATCGTGCGCGTCGATGTCCCGGCCTCGGTGGCAATCTTGTCGATGCTCGCGAGGCCATAGCCTTCCTTGAGGAAGATGCGCGTGGCGGCTTGCAGCAAGGCGTCCAGTCGCTCCGGTTCCGTACCGCGCCGCGGCCGACCCGGCTTGGGCGAGCCAAAAATTTTCTCGGCGGGATGATCCATGTGTGAAAAATGACAGGTGTCGTTTTCAAAATCAAGAAGTATTTACCTAATGTATAATCAACCCGGCAATGATTGCAAATCAAATAATTTCGCGCGACACTATACCGCTACGAAATGTTAGCTCTCTTGTATTATGGCACATCAGCAGATTGAGAAGGTCGAGGTGGGCCTGCAAGGACTCAGCCGTCGCATCGAAGGCGTGCCGCTCGATGAAGTTTTGCTGACGCGGCTGATGCAATTCTTCGCGCACGACATGGCTTCCCTGCTCGATCATCACATTCGCCCCTATGGGCTCGGCGAGGCCGAATTCCGCGCCTTGACGATGCTGTATGCGCAGCCGAACGGGCTCGCGCATCCGACCGATTTGTGTACCCGCGCCTCACAGAGCCCGGCCAACATGTCGCGCATCTGCGATGCACTCGTGAGTCACGGGCTGATCACCCGCGGACCTTGCGCCGAGGATCGGCGCAAGATGCTGCTGCACATGACCGCCAAGGGTGATGCCCTCGTGCGAGAGCTGCTGCCCGGCATGTTCGACGCCATCCGCGAAGTATTCAGCGATTTCATGCCGGAGGATCGCGCGCAACTGACCGCGCTGTTGAAGCGTCTCGTGGTGCGTTTGGACGAGATCATGCACGCCGGTGCGGCGCTGCGGTCCGCGGCGGAGCGCAGCCCATGAAAGGTTTGCGCGTGGCAGCTTCCGGCGCGCTGCTCATCGTCGCCGCCTGTGCGGGCTTGCCGCCCAAGCCGCAGCCCGTACAGCTCACGAGCGAGGCGCCCCTGAGCGAACTCGATCACGGCGGCGGCAGCTGGCCGGCGAAGGACTGGTGGACGCGCTACCAGGATCCGACCCTCGATCAGCTGATCACGGCGGCGCTGGCCGGCTCGCCGACGCTCGCGACCGCGCACGCCCGCTTCGACTCGGCGCGCGAATCGGTGCGCTTGGCCGGCGCCGAGACCGGCGCGCAAGTGGGGCTGCAAGGGGATGCGGAACGTCAGCGCTTGAGCGACAACGGGCTGGTCAGCGCCTTTCCCCCGAGTCTGCTGCCGTTCCATTGGTACGATACCTACGATCTGGGATTACAGGCCCGCTACACCTTCGACTGGTGGGGCAAGCAGCGCGCCATCGTCGAAGCGGCCATGGATCAGGCGCATGCGGCCCAGGCGGAACGCAGCGCGGCGGCGAATGCGCTGGTGAGCGCCGTGGCCGATACCTATTTCGGCTGGCAGGCGGATCAAAGCCGTCTTGCCGTGCTGCGTGAACGCCGTGAGACGGTGGCGCGCGAAGGCCGGATTGCGGCCGAGCGGGTCCAGGCACAGCTCGAGCCGGCCGACTCTCTGCAGCGCGCGGCGCTGGCCCTGGCCACGGTCGATCAGGACATCGCCGCGCTCACCGGGTCGGCGAAATTGCGGGTCGTGGCGCTCGCGGCACTCGTCGGCCGTGCGCCGGACGGCCTGCCGGCACTCGCGCCCAAGCCGCTGCCCGCGGTGCCCGTGGCGCTGCCCGACGACGTCAAACTGGATTTGATCGCGCGCCGTGGCGACATCGTCGCGAGCCGCTGGCGAGTCGAGGCGGCGACGCGGAATCGCGAGTCCGTGCGCGCCGAGTTCTACCCGGACATCAGCATCAACGCGCTCGTCAATCTCGACAGCCTCAACGCCAGCAAACTGCTCGAATACGGCAGCCGTGCCCCGGAGGCGGGCGTCGCGCTGCACTTGCCGATCTTCGACTCCGGGCGTCTGAAGTCGCAATACCGCGGGGCCCAGGCAGCGATCGATGCGGCGGTGTCCGCATACGACGAGACGCTCGTGGATGCCGCCCGTGACGTCGCCACTCAGGCCGCGACGCGGGAGCGGATCGCGGCCGAGCGCGCGCAGCGCGTCCGGCAGTTGGCTGCCGCGCTGCAATTGCGCGACAGCGCCGCCGCGCGCGTGCGTGAGGGTGTCGCCGACGTGCGCATCGCCCTCGGCGCGACCGACGCCTGGATCCAGCAGCGCGATGAACTGATCAAGCTGGATGCAGCCGCCTTGTCGGCCGACATCAATTTGCAACGTGCCCTGGGCGGCGGCTACGAGCCGCCGGCGCAGCTCGCCAAGTCCGATTCGACCACTCATCAACAGTAAGCCATGAATGCAAGCATAGAACCCTCCGCCGCGAGCAACGGCAAGCGGCGTACGATCCTCACCCTGATCGCGGTCGCCTTCCTTCTGATCGCGATCCTCTGGGCACTTTATTGGTATTTCGTGCTGTCCTTGCGCGAGGATACCGACGATGCCTACGTGAACGGCAACAAGGTGGTGATCTCCGCCCAGGTTCCGGGCACGGTCGTCGCGGTGCTCGCGGATGACACCCAGCTCGTCAAGGCCGGCCAGGTACTCGTGCGGCTCGATCCCATCGATGCGCAGACCATGCTGAGCCGCGCCGAGAGCACGCTTGCGCAGGTGGTACGGCAGGTGCGCCAGCAGCGATCCACGGCCGATGGGTACGATGCGGCGATCGCGATGCGCAAGCTTGAATTGGCCCGCGCCGAGGCGGACCTCGCGCGGCGCAAGCCGCTGCTCGCCGACGAGGCGATCGCGGGCGAGGAACTGCACCACGCTGAGGATGCCGTCAATCTCGCCCGCGCCGCGCTCGCCCAGGCGGCGGAACAGGCGCGTGCCTCGCATGCGCTCGTCGACGGCACCAAAGTTTCCGAGAATCCGTCCGTGCTGGTGGCGCGCGCCGCCTTTCGCGATGCCTGGATCACGGCGCAACGCAATGCCGTGGTCGCGCCGGTCACAGGCTATGTTGCCGAGCGCAGCGTACAGCTCGGCCAGCACATCCAGGCGGGCCAGGCGCTGATGACGGTGATTCCGCTGAACGCGCTCTGGGTCGATGCGAACTTCAAGGAAGTTCAATTGCGCAACATCCGCATCGGCCAGCCGGCCACCGTACGCAGTGATCTGTACGGCGGGGCCTCGTTATTCCACGGCCACGTCGAGGGCCTCTCGGCCGGTACCGGCGCCGCGTTTGCGCTCCTGCCCCCGCAAAACGCCTCGGGCAACTGGATCAAGGTCGTGCAGCGGGTGCCGGTACGAATCCAGATCGACGACAAGGATCTGGTCGGCCATCCGCTGCGGGTCGGCTTGTCCGCCACGGTCACGGTCGATACGACCGACCGCAACGGACCCGTACTCGCGGCCGACCATAGCGATCAATTCGCCGGTGAAACTCAGGTGTATGCGCCTGATCTTGACAAGGCGAATGCGCAGGCTGACGCGATCATCCGCCGGAATCTCGGCCAAGACCAGTAAGGCGGCGGTAGCGCCCTCGTGGCTGCCTGGGACGACCATCCACCGCTGCATGGTGGCCAGCTGCTGTTCCTGACGGCGGCGATCGCCACGGCCTCGTTCATGGAAATCCTCGACATGACGATCGTCAATGTCTCGGTGCCGGCGATCTCGGGAAGTCTCGGTGTGAGCAATGCCGAAGGCACTTGGGCGGTCAGTTCCTACATGCTGGCGGCCGCGGTCATGCAGCCGCTGACCGGGTGGATCGGCCGCCGCTTCGGCGAAGTGCGCACCTTCATCACCTCGATCGTCTTGTTCATGGTCTTCTCGGCGCTGTGCGGGGCGGCGACCAGTCTGCCGATGCTGGTCGCCTCGCGTCTCGTTCAGGGTCTCGTCTCCGGTCCCATGATGTCCGTGGCTCAGGCGATCCTGCTGCGTAATTATCCGGTCGAGCGCCGCGGCATGGCGATCGCGCTCTGGGCCATGGTGATCATCCTCGCGCCCATCTGCGGCCCGATCCTCGGCGGCTACATCACCGATCATTTGAGCTGGCCGTGGTTGTTCTACATCAACCTGCCCGTCGGCGCGTTTTCGGCGCTCGCCTGCTGGAGCATTTTGCGCCACCGTGAGTCGAAGCGCGTCAAACAGCCGATCGACGTCACGGGCTTGTGCCTGCTCGTGATCGGCGTCGGCAGCCTGCAATTCATGCTCGACAACGGCAACGACAAGGACTGGTTCGGCTCGCCGATGATCGTCGCCGCGGCGATCGCCGCGGTCGTGAGCTTCACGTTCCTGATTCCCTGGGAGCTCACCGATGCGCATCCCATGGTCGATCTGCAATTGTTCAGGCAGCGCAACTTTCGCGTCGGCACCTTGGTGATCGGTGCCGCTTATTTCGGGCTGTCCGGCGTCAACATCATTTATCCCCTGTGGCTGCAGACCACGGTCGGCTATACGGCCACCTGGGCGGGCCTCGCCGTCGCGCCCGTCGGCTTGCTGGCCCTCGTTGCCTCGCCTTTGGTCGGCCGAAACATGAGCCGGCTGAATCTGCGCCTCGCCGTGAGCTTCGCATTCTGCGTATTCGGCACGGCGATCTTTTGGTGCGCAACGCTGAACGATCAGGCGAGTTTCGCCCAGTTCGCGCTGCCGCGATTCTTCCAAGGCCTCGGTCTCGCGTTTTTCTTCCTGCCCTTGAATCAGATCCTGCTCTCGGGTCTGCGGCCCGACGAACTCGCGACGGCCTCGGGCCTCAGCAATTTCATCCGCACGATGTCGGGCAGCTTCGCCACCGCCGTCACGGTCTGGATTTGGAACCGCCGCAGCGATTACCACCACGCCGTGCTGAGCGAACACGTACGCGATGCCGCGTCGGGATGGCAGCCATTCCGTTCCCAGCTAGCATCCCTCGGGATCCAGGGACAGAGCGCCTTCGATTACGTCGATGGGCTGATCACGCAACAGGCAACGACGATGGGCGTCAACGACGTGTTCTTCGCCCTCGGCTGCCTCTATTTTCTGCTGATCCCGTTCATCTGGCTCGCACGACCGCCCTTCGGTGCGCGTCGGGGCGGAGCCTGAGCTTGGGGCCGACCAAGGCGTTCGTGCGCGTCAATTATCCGTACGCGGCATCAACGCGCTGGTGCAGCTGTAGGTTCGGCGCCCGCGTCCCCCGTCGTGGCAAAACGGGGACGTACGAGCAACTCGTCGGTGATCTCGATTACCGCGTGCACGCCGCTCGCGCCGACGTCCTTGCGCGCTTCGACGCGGAGCTGCTCGTCGAAGCGCTCACGCTCGGCGCGGCTCACGCGTTCGATCTTCGCCGATGGGTAGTGGGCCGCGATGTAACTTTGCACGGCGCCGGCGGCAATCTCAGAGCCGAAGAAGCCGAGTCGCAAGACGTGTGCGACCCGGCCTTCACTGCAGTCCGCAACCGAGTACAGACGGTAGAAGCCGAAAATGTCGAGGCTCGGCAAATCGTCCGGATTGAAAGCCTGTTCGGCCACGGACAACTGAATGACGTAGCAAGGGCTCGCCTCGTCGTCGGCGAGTTCCACGTCCGTGAGGGGCCGCATCGTTTGCGTGCTCTCGATGTTCACGGCGGGTGCGTTGCGCGGGACCGGCAGCAGATGAGCGACGAGGCGCAAATCGTCCTCGGTGGCGGTCGCGGTCAGGGCGCTCGGATAGGATTCGCGCAGCTTGTGCAGTGCAGCATCCGCGGCATCTTCGCCGCTGAACGGACCCAGGCGTAAGCGATAGCGAACCCGCCGGTCTTCGGTTCGCTTCAGTCGGTAGAGCCGAGTACCCGGAAACGACGCCAGCAGATCCTCTGGAAGCTTCATCGGTACGCCGGAGGAGGCGAGGTTGATCACGAAGGGCCCCGCGCCTCCCAGTCGGGGCATTTCGGTCGGCTGCGCGGCCAGACCATCGCTTCTGATCGGTCGTTGTTCGTCCATGGACATCCCATCTTGGGCTACACCCGGGCCCGAAAACTCTGAAGGCTATCGGGAGTCTACCAGCATCTTGATGTAGCAACCAACGCCACCCCTCCCAATTGCCTTGAGCGTCGTCCATACTAAATAAGAGGCGCGGGAGCCTCTCCCGCGCCTTTGTTCAGCGTCGCGCCTTTGTTCAGCGTCGCGCCTTTGTTCAGCGTCGCGCGGCGGATCGCGCCGATTCAGGCGCCCGTTGCCGGTTTGAAGGTGAACTTCTGGCCCGCGACCACCGCGTCGTACATCAGGCCGCCTTTCGCAATGGTGAAGATCGCGACACCGTTGTGATACGACCCGTTCGCGATCGCATCCTTTTCTCCGCCGCTCGCGCCGGTCTGCCCGCCGCCCGAGGTACCGGCGCTGGCCGAGGCCGCTGCGGTGATCGCAACCGCTCCCGCGTCCGCACTGAACTGGAAGTTCCCGGACTCGAACGCGTCGAGCGCCTGCTGGTTCTCGAAGAATATGATCTCGCTATAAGCCTGGCCGCCGGCTTGGAAACCGACGCTGACCTGGGTCATCGAGGCCTTGCCGAGCAGTTTGTGGTGAGCATAGACGCGACCGTCGCCGTGCGCGCCGCCCACCACGAAGCCACCCTCGCCGATCGTCGGAAACACGGCATAGCCATAGCTGTTCTTGAAATAACCCGCGCTCGGGCCGGCGTTTTCGAACAAACCGAGTGTTTCGTGGTAGTTCGCCGCTTGCGCCGCGCCCGCCGTGGCCAGACCTAAGACTGCGGTCATGGCCAATAGTACTTTCTTCGTCGCCATAAAAACTCCTTGTGGTTGCGCCGGTTATCGACACTTCCGAGTGACGCGCTCAAAGGCGCAAGTTGTTGGAGAGTGGATGATCCGCGGATGGCGAAGTCCGGTCTGTCAGCATTCCGGGCCACCTCATGGCGGTGCCGTCCCACACGAGCTGACCGGCCGGGCGGCAGCGCCTTGCCGCGAGGGCGAGATGCTTGGGCGAACAAGTGCTATGATTTCGATGGGCTTGAGTTCTGGTGAGGAGATTGGACGTTATGCGGACGAGGGGACAGTGGACCGGCGGCGCTGGCATCGGTTTGCTCTGTGCGCTGATGTGCGCAACTACCGCTCGCGCCGATGAACCCCCGGCGAATCCCGGCGTCTGGCAGAAACATCAGTATTCGTTCGACTATCTCGGCTTCACCTCGACCTACTCTTGCGATGGTCTCGCCGACAAGCTGCGGCGCCTGCTGATCGCCGCGGGTGCGCGCAAAGACGTGAAGGCGATATCGGGCCCTTGTGCAGCACCGTTCGGACGCCCCGACAAGTTGGCGCGCGCGGAGCTCACGTTTTATTCCTTGTCTCCCGATCCTGCCGGCACGGCCGGCGCGGGGCAGGGCGCCAACGGCATTTGGCAGCCCGTCGACCTTGCGCCGCGTTCACCGCGCGAACTCGAAGTTGGCGACTGCGAACTCGTCGATGAATTCGTCAACAAGGTCTTGCCGCTACTGGCGGTGCGCAACCTCGAGAACCACACGACCTGCGTTCCGCATCAGTTGGCAGGCTCCAGCTTCAGCGTGAAATTCGAATCCTTCGAGGCCCCGGCACCGCCGCCGCATGGCCGCTGACCCAGCGGGCACTGCACCGCGCAAGACGATGCAGGGGCACCCGCTGCGCTAACCCGCTATATTGCGCCACCTATGGTGCGTATGAGCGGCGAGCGGATCAAGAACTACTGGGCGGAGAACCGCCTGTTCGCGATTCGCAGTATCGTCGCGGGCGTGTTTGCCGGCGTGCTGCTGCTGATCGTTGCGGGGCGCCTGTTCTATCTACAGGTGCTCCGGCACGACTATTACGCGAACCTGTCCCTGGGCAACAGCATCCGCACCGAGCCGATCCCGCCGAGCCGCGGCCTGATCCTGGACCGACACGGCGTCGTGCTCGCGGAAAATCAGCCGTCTTTTCAGATCGAACTGATTCGCGAGCAAGTCGGCGACGCCAAAGCCCTGGCGGCGACGCTGACCTCGCTCGCCGACATCGGCTTGCTGCGAGCGGACGAGTTGGCGAACATTCATCGGATCGTCATGCTGCACAAAGTCTACGAGAGCGTGCCGATCAAATTCGCGCTCACCGACGAGGAGATGGCGATCTTCGCCGTGCATCGCTATCAATTCACCGGGGTCGACATCCGTGCACGCCTCGCCCGCCACTATCCGCTCGGTGAAACCGCCGTGCATGCGATCGGCTATGTGAGTGCGATCAACGAGGCGGACCTCAAACAGATCGACAGCGCCGACTACGCCGGCACGAGTCTCATCGGCAAATTGGGCGTCGAGGGCGCGTACGAGCAGGAACTGCACGGCAAGCCCGGATTTCGCGAGATTCTCGTCAATGCGGCCGGCCGGCCGGTCGACAAGCAGGGAGATTTCACGCCGCAATTGGCGCCGGTCAAGCCGCCCCTGGCGGGCAAGGATCTGATCCTCGGGCTCGACGTGCGCATCCAAAAGATCGCCGAGGAGGCCCTCGCCGGCAGGCGTGGTTCCGTGGTCGCGCTCGATCCGCGCACGGGCGACGTGATCGCACTCGCGAGTACGCCGGGATTCGATCCGAACGATTTCGTCCGCGGCCTTTCGGTCGCGCAGTACGACAGTCTGCAGAACGACATCGACAAGCCCTTGCTCAACCGCGCGCTGCGCGGCGCCTACCCGCCGGGCTCCACGGTCAAACCGCTCTATGCCTTGGCGGCGCAGAAATACAATCTGCTGACCCCACAGCAGTCCGAGTTTTGCGGCGGCTTCTTCACCCTGCCGGGCAGCAGTCACCAGTACCGCGACGACAAGAAGCACGGCTTTCTCGACATGCGCCATGCAATCTCAGAATCCTGCGACGTCTACTTCTTCCGCCTCGCCGAGCGCATGGGCATCGAACGCATGTCTTCGTTCATGAAGACCTTCGGCTACGGTTCGCTGACCGGCATCGACATCCCGGGCGAGAAACCCGGTCTCATGGCATCCCCGGAATGGAAGCGCCAGGCCTTCAAGCGACCGGCCGATCAGGTTTGGTTCCCTGGCGAGACCATCAGCATGGGCATCGGTCAGGGACCGATCACCGTGACGCCCTTGCAACAGGCACATTTCGCCGCGGAGATCGCCGAACGGGGTCAAGTCATCGCGACGCCGCGGCTGGTCGTGGCGTTTCGCGATCCCGCGACCAATGCGGTGACCAAGCGGCCGGTGCAACTCGCGGCGCCGATCAACATCGCGACTGCTGAACAGTGGCAGGTAGTCATCGACGGCATGGTCGGGGCCACGAGCTGGCCCGGCGGCACGCTCGTTCCGGCGTTCGCGAGCGCGAAATACAAGGTTGCCGGAAAGACCGGCACGGCGCAGGTATTCACGATCAAACAGAACGTCTCGACCAAGGCCAAGATCGCCGATGAACGCCGGCGTGACCACGCCTGGACCATCGCCTTCGCGCCTGTCGACGAGCCGACGATCGCCGTTGCGGTGCTCGTCGAGAATGCCGGCTTCGGCGCCTCCTTTGCCGCACCGATCGCCCGCAAGATCCTCGATGCGTATTTACTCGGCGCCGAGCCGGTTGGCGAGCCGGTCGTCGAGGGCAAGAAGATTCTGGCCAACTGAGGGGCGAGAACCGCCTCCGATCGCCACGGCATGCGCATTGGGACGCTGATCATGAATCCACTCACCGGCCGGACGTCGCTGTCCGCGGCGGTCTGGGGCTATGGGCTGCTCGGCTCCCTGATCTACAGCGCGCTCGGCTTGTTTATCGACGTGGGCAGCACGGGCTTGCTGCGCATTTACACGATCGGCGGGTTTCTGTACAGCGTGTATGCAACGGTCGCGGTGTACCAGTGCGCGCACAACTCGCGCTCGCGCCTGGTCGCGCTGCTCGCTCGAATTTCGGCGATTCTGTCGCTCGGCGTGCTGCTGCTGTTCGGTTATCTTTATGCGACCGGCGCGTTCGACGGACTGCTGTCCTCGGCCCTGGCCGAGATCGGCTGAACGTCGGACTAATTCTGGCTGGGCAGCGTCGGCGTACTCAAGGCGACGAACTGACTGCGGTAGGTGGTGACGCGAACGACGTATTGGCGCGTCTCGTCGGACGGCAGCGAAGTGCGCAGCCGATCGAACAGGATCGGCGGATCCAAGGTGTTGATCGTGCCGAACGCCTGCGCCTTGTCCTTCGCGAATGTCTTGGTGACATTGTGCGGGCCCGTGTTGTAGGCGGCGATCACGCAATAGTCGCGTGAATCCGGGTTCTGGACGGCCTGAAACTCGTTGTTGCTGAGTACGCTCAAATAGGCCGTCCCGAGTTCGATGTTGTGCTCGGGGTCGAACAGAACCTCGGGCGTCGGGGTTTGATCGACGCCCTCGACGCGCTGCACGGCGGCGCGCCCGCCACTGGTCGGGACGAGTTGCATGAGTCCGTAGGCCGGGGCGCCGCTGACCGCGAACGGATTGAAATTGCTCTCGGTGCGGATGATCGCGAACACGAGGCTCGGACTCACGTGATATTCGTCCGCATACTTCAGAACCGCCGCTCGATACCGCTCGGCGCCTTTGACCTCGAAGTTTCTGACCATCGTGATCTTGACGAAGCGCGCCGTGTTAGCGCCCTGATCGCCGGTGACGGGACGGCTCTCAAGCTTGTGTGCGACGAGATAGTTGGCGTACTGCTCGGCCTGGGCCCGGGTGCGCACCGGTTTGCCTTGATGGTCGCGAACGAGGTCGTACAGGTAGGGGCGACGCTGCGGCTCGAGGGTGACGTCCTTGTCCGAAAACAGGTCGACGGAGGCCGGATCGCTCGTGGTCAGCAGCGCCGCGACGATGGCGCGGCGCAGATTGGCTTCGGCGTCGGTCTGTTCGACGGTTTCGATGGTCAGCGTACCGTGGTCGAAATCCGTGATGACCCGCGTCTTGTAGCCTTGCGTATATTTGACATAAACCGTCTTGTCGGCGACCTTCGCGTCGTTTTGGCCCCAGTGTTGCTGCACGTTGGCGCGCAGTTTGGCCATGGCTTCGGCGAACTTCTTGCGCAACTGTTGCAGCTCGGCCTCTAGGACCTTGGCGTCGGAGGTAACGGCGTCATGCAGCCCCGACTCATCGACCGGCTTGCCATTGACCACCCGTTGTATGTTGTCGCCGACGATCTTGCTGGTCGCGCAACTGGCGCTCACGAGGACCGTCACGAGGCAGATGCTGAAATGCGCTGTTCGGCGTAGAAACATGGCGTAGACCCCCGGAAAGCAAGAGCCTACCGCTTGCGCACGGCAAATCCCACTCCCAAATGGGATTGGCGCCCGCGTCGTGCGGATGGGTGGACCGGCCCGCTAAGCTTTACCCGAGTCGTAGGCTCGCTTTTTCCAGCGCGCGCCGACCCCGCGCCAGTGGTTCAAGGCCGAATCGCAGGTTGCGCCGATATAAAAGATCGCGATCGCGGGCAGGCCGAAGGCCCATAGCGGGCTGCGATGGTAGCGCAGCAGCGTCGGCACATAGGTCGCTGCCGCGACCAGGTAGGCCGCGAGTCCGATTCGCGCCTCCACGCCGGATCCGAAGAGCATTGCCAGCACCGGGACGAGCCACATCAACACCAGGCCGCCGACGGTACCGAGCAGCGCCGCGACCGAGTAGCGCAATTGCGTAAAGGCGGTTCGGGAAATCATGGCGCCAATGTCGGCGAAGCCGGGATAGGGGCGTATCGACGCTGCGAGTCCGGAATGCCCGAGGTAGATGCGGGCCACCGGCTTGACCGCGCGGGCAAGCGCGACATCATCGATGAGCGCGCTCTTGATCGCCTCGATTCCGCCGGCTGCGACGAGAACTTCGCGGCGAATCAGGATCGTGCCTCCCGCCGCGGCGGCGAGCTGCGAATGCGCGGCGTTCACGCGTCGAAACGGGTAGAGCATCTGGAAGAAGTAGACGAATGCCGGGATCAGGGCGCGTTCCGCGAAACTACTGCAGTTCAAATGCACCATCTCGCTGACCATGCCGAGCTGCTGCGCCTGCATTTCGGCGACGAGCGCCGCAAGGTGGCGCGGATCGTGGACGATGTCAGCATCGGTGAATAGCAGCACGGGCGCATCGCTCGCGCGGACACCCTGGTTCAGGGCCCACAGCTTGCCGGACCATCCGGGCGGCTTGCTCTCGCCGCGCAGGACCCTGAGGCGCGCTGCGCTGCCGGCGAGCGCCGCGGTCCCGTCGGTCGATCCGTCATCGACGAGAATCACCCGAAATTCGCCGCGATAGTCCTGAGCCAGCAGCGAGGCAATCACGGGTCCGATCGTGGTGGCCTCGTCGCGCGCCGGAACGATGATGTCGACCGGCGGTGTCCCCTGCGGAATGCGCGGCGCCAATTCCGGCCCGGAAGACCAGAAGCGGTCGTGTGCGGTGGCGAGGTAGCACCAGATGCCGAGAGCCAGCAGTGCCAGCACCATGGCGGCGCTCACGATGCCGTCGCCGCAGTCGCGATACGGCCGAAGCGGGGTCGCCAGACCGCGAGCGCGATGTTCGCGAGCGACAGCGCGAGCAGCAGCCAAAGGCCGCCGCGCTCGGTACGAATCACCTGGGCGAGCAGCGTGGGATCGCCACCCCCGGACGCCGCGAGCGCGCTGAGGGCCGCGGCTTTGCGCGCGCTCGCATCGATCGTCAGCAGCGTACCCTCGAACATGCCGATGCCGAGCAAGGCTTTGACCCAGGCCCAACCAGCGCTGTGATAGGCCTGGGTCATCGCGAGGGCCAGCAGGCCGCTCACCAGAACCAAGGCGAGGGAGGGTACGAGCACCCATTGAGTCACCGCCGCGATCCCGTGTCGGACCGCGGCATAGCCGATCAGCGAACCCGTCGGCGCGGTTGCGACCAGCACGATGCATGCGGCGAGCGAACCGCTGACGCCGACGGCGCCAAGCTCATGGAGAAATTTCAGTAATCTGGGCAGCATGCGCGCGATCTTAAGGCTTGGGTTGCGCGTGTGCACCTGGCGCTGAAGCCTGCGCCGGCGCCTATCGCTCTGCGGCCCGCGTTCCACTACCATCGCGAATCAACCATCCCGCAGCAGTGAGTCGCATCGATGCCCAAAGCGTATTGGATCACCAGTTATCGGAAAGTCCTCGATGCCGACAAGCTGACTGCTTATGCGAAGCTCGCGGCCCCGTCGATCGAGGCGGCCGGCGGCCGTTTCTTGGTTCGCGGCGTGGCCCTGCATGCCTTCGAGGACGGCGTATTGGGCCGAACCGTGGTGATCGAATTCGAATCCATCGAACGAGCGCTCGCCGCGCACGAAAGTGTGGGCTATCAGGCGGCGCTCGCCGCCTTGGGCGATGGCGCAGTGCGGGATTTACGCATCGTTCCCGGCGTCTGAATCGCTCGCGGCTGCAGCCAACCGAGACGCCAATCAAGCCGCAGTATTTCGCCTACCTCCGTTCGCGGCAAACCACTGACGCGACGCCGGGTGTCCGTCCCAGAGCCCGCTCGGGCCTTACATGAGCATGCTATGCGTGTTGTTCAGCCACTCGATGGAGGATTTATGAGCGATGCATGGATACCTGTCTGGATCATAGGCGGTCCGTTCGTCGGACTGCTGATTCTCGCGTACTCGTTTCGCGGTCCGAGCAGCATGTCTGGGCCGGGTCTCGCCACACGTCGTTTCCATGGCGATCGTACGGTCAGCGCTTCGGGCTTTGATCGGGATACGGCGCATGGGCAGACCTACGGTGAGGCGCTGCGCGGCGAGCGCGCCGTCGGCGCCGTCGGCTTGACGGAGCGTTCCATCGTCACAGAGCGCGCGGCATCGCGCAGTTGAACGCCGCCGTCACCGCCTGAGCGCGGGCCGCAGTCGGCGGCCCGCGAATTGCGCGCCACCCCTTGCGCGGGGCGCCCCGGGATAGTTATATATTGCAGTCGCTGCGCGGCGCGGCTGTGCGCTTCCGTGGCGGCCCAACCACAGGCAATCTCGGAGGCTCATTGATGGCTACGAAACGTGTCAAGACGGACGAGAAACCTGCCACTTCGAACGGAATCACCACCAAGAAAAAGACCAAGAAGGCACCCGCAAGCGCCACTCGAACGTCCCACCAACCGAGTTCGATCGATCGCGACACGCGCCACAGTCTCGTGGCGGCCGAAGCCTATTACCGGGCGGAACGGCGCGGCTTCACCGCCGGCCATGAACTGGAGGACTGGGTCGCCGCCGAGCGCGCCATCGACCTGCGCTTGACCCAAGAGCCATGATGCAACGTCTCCTGATCGCCGCCGCCGTGTGCTGCACTCTTGCCGGGCCGCTGTATGCCGAACTGCAGCCAGGCGCCGCGGCGCCGCCGTTCACCACGGAGGCGACACTCGCAGGCCAGCCGTTCACGTTCTCGCTCGCCGGCGCGTTGCGGTCGGGACCCGTGGTGTTGTACTTCTACCCGGCGGCTTTCACCAAGGGCTGCACGATCGAGGCGCACGACTTCGCCGCGGCGACCGAGCGCTTCAAGGCGCTTGGCGCGACCGTGATCGGCGTCTCCCACGATACGATCGATACGCTCAATAAATTTTCGGTCAGCGAATGCCGCAGCAAATTCGCGGTCGCTTCCGACCCCGATCTGAGCATTTCCAAGGCCTATGATGCAAAGATCATTCTGACCCATTACTCGAACCGCACCTCCTACGTGATCGCGCCGGACGGCAAGATCATCTATTCGTATTCGGCGCTCGATCCCGACAAACACGTCGAAAACACCATGGCCGCGGTTGCGAAGTGGCAGGCGGAGCATCGCCATACCTGAACAGCTGAGGCTGCTTGAAGGCGGGACTCGCCGGCTCGCTCATTGCGGCGATTCGCGATAGCGCGTCACGCCCCAGCCGTAGGCAAGCACGCGCCAGGCGCCCGCTTCACGCGTCAGTACGAAGGCCCAGGCGCCATGTTCCTCGAAGCGATGTCCATGGGTCCGGCCGCGCCATGTGGTCGGTACAGAGAAGTACGCCCGGTCCGCGGCGACCGCGAAGTCGTGTGCGGCGTCGAACTGAACGCTGAGCTCGGTCAAGCCTTCCTCGGCCGCATGGGCGCGAAAGCCTGAGTCCCAGGCCTGCACGGCATCGGACCCGCAAAACACGAAGGGCGCGAAATTCTCGACGATACACACGCCGCTGCTCGCGAACATCGCCGCAGCGCCGCCGGCGGGCAGGGCGCTCATGTAAGCGCCGAGCCCGCGCACCGGCGCCCACATCTCCATGCTCGGCTGCGGTTCGCACCACGCCCGATTCACGCACCCGAAAACCAGGACGAGGACGCCGCCGAGAGCGGCGAGTCGCCGACGTCCATCAGGGGCTCGCGCTACGCGCCGGCAGGATTCATTTTGGTGCAATTGTCGCTCCAGATCGAGTGCGGCTGCCCCGTGATGGGGCCTGGCCTTGATGGGTTCTCGCGATCACTCTAAGAGATTGCGGCACGCTTGCAAACCCGCGATTCGGCCGCTAACCTCGGCCGAGAGCATCGGTTAACCGGTTTAACTTTACGGGTAGGCCTGGGATTGCAAACCGCGATCGAGCAGCACGGAATCGAGTCGATTCCCGACCAAGACCGCACGGCCACGATTTTCGATTTCCTGCGCATCGAGTGGGGTGGCTCGAACTCTCTGGCGACTGCCGTGCTCGGCGCCTTTCCGATCATCTTTGGCTTGTCCTTCTGGCAGGCGCTCGCCGCGACCGTGGTCGGCGTGGTGCTCGGCGGCGCAATCCTCGCGCCCATGGCCTTGTTCGGTCCCGTGTCCGGGACGAACAATGCCGTCTCCTCCAGTGCGCATTTCGGCGTGGTCGGCCGCATCGTCGGTTCGTTCCTCAGTCTGCTGACGGCGGTCGCATTCTTTTCCATCAGCGTCTGGGCGAGCGGCGACGCCCTGATCGGTGCGGCACAGCGGCTGTTCGCGCTGCGTCCCTCGGAGGCGGCATTCGCACTCGCCTACGCCGGCTTCGCGCTCAGCGTGCTCACGGTGTGCATCTACGGATACCGCTGGATGTTGCTCGTCAACAAGATCGCCATCGTCGCCGCGTCGGCCTTGTTCGCTCTCGGTTTCTACGCATTTTATCCGGCCTTCGATCCGCAATACCCGGGCGCGGGCCTGAGTTGGGGCGGCCCGGGTTTTTGGGCGGCCTTTCTCGGCGCCGCCCTGGTCGTGCTCGCGAACCCGATCTCCTTCGGGGCGTTTCTCGGTGACTGGACGCGCTATTTGCCGCGCGCCACGCGGCGTCCGCAACTGCTGCTCGCGGCCTTCGGTGCGCAGATCCTGAGTCTGCTGCCCTTCGGCTTCGGACTCGTCACCACCTCGATCATTGCGCGCTCGGCGCCGCATTACCTCGATCAGGTGGATTACACCGGCGGCTTGATCGCGATTGCGCCGCGCGCATTTTGCGTCCCCTTGTTGATGCTCGCGGTGTTGAGCGGCATGTCGACCGGAACCACCTCTTTGTATGGCACGGGCCTGGATTTTTCGAGTGTCTTGCCGCGCTTGAGTCGCCCGCGAGCGACGCTGTTGATCGGTCTGGTCGCCGCGACGCTGATCTTCGTAGGCCGCTTCGGGTTCAATCTCGTCGATGCAATCACGACCTTCGTAGCGCTGATCGTGGTCATGACCACGCCTTGGATGGTGGTGATGATGATTGGGTTTTGGGTTCGGCGCGGTTGGTATCTGCCGGAAGCCATGCAGGTCTTCAATCGCGGCGAGGAGGGCGGTCCGTACTGGTATCGGCGTGGCTGGAATATCGCCGGCATGGCGGGATGGCTGTTGCCGGCGTTCCTGGCATTGTCCATGGTCAACATGCCCGGACATTTCGTCGGCTGGCTTGGCCGGCACACGGGCAATCTTGATTTGTCGCTGCTCGCCGCGCTGCTACTGCCGACGCTGCTGTATCCCGCGCTGCTCTATCTGTATCCCGAACCCCGCGCGGTGTTCGGACCCTTGGGTCCCCGCGGCGTACCGAGCGTCGATCGTCCCATCGCTCCGGTGCGCCTGCGTCTGTCCCGTGCCGAGGCGGTCTGAGGCGTGGCCTGCGAACCCATCGCGGCCGGTCAGCCGTGGTACGCGACGGCGCCGCATGGCGACGGGGTGACCCATATTTTCGAGCCTCATATCGACCCGTTCTACCGCTGCAACATCTGGCACATCCGCGGCCGCGACCGCAGCCTGCTGGTCGATTCGGGTCTCGGCGTCGTCAGTCTCGCCGGTCAGTTTCCCTGGCTGCATGCAAGCCCCTTGCTCGCGATCGCGAGTCATACGCATTTCGATCACATCGGTAATCACCATGAGTTCACCGAACGTGCCTGTCATGCGAGCGAGGCGGGCATACTCGCCGACCCGACGCCGGAGGCCACGCTGGCGACCCGCTACGCCAAGCTCGCGATGTTCGAGCGGCTGCCGCCGGACGGCTTCGACGAGGGCTGCTACCGCGTACGCGCGGCACCGGCGACGCGTCTGCTCGAAGCTGGGGATGTGCTCGACCTCGGCGATCGGCATTTCACGGTGTGGCACGTGCCGGGGCATTCACCGGGCTCGATCGCCCTGTGGGAGGCGGCAAGCGGCATGCTCTTGGCCGGAGACGCGGTCTACGACGGACCGCTCATCGATGACGCCTACCACTCCAATCCCGCGGACTACCTCGACACCATGCGCCGACTGCGCGAGTTGCCGGTGCGTGTCGTACACGCGGGACACTATGCAAGCTTCGGCCGCAGCCGCTTGCATGACCTCATCGACGATTACCTGAACGGGCGACGCTCGGCCGGCTGCCCGGCGGACCAAGCCTCGAGTACCCAAGGAGACCATTCGTGACCGACCATCGCCGCACCGCAAGCACCGCGCATCTCGCAACCCGCAGGGCGCTCTCGCTCGCAGCGGCCGTCGCCGCGGCTCTCGGCGCGGCGACATCGGCCCGCGCCGACGATGCCGGCGATACCTTGCAGGAAATCGTCGTCACGGCCAACCGGCGCGAACAGAATCTGCTCGACGTGCCCTACAACATCTCCGCCGTTTCGGGTCAGGCGCTGCAGGCGGCGGGCATCACGACGCTCAGCGACATCGCGCGCCTCTTACCGGGCATCAACATCCCGGACCTCGGGCCGCGCGGCAACGGCAGCAACAGCAACATCATCATCCGCGGCCTCAATGCCAACGATCCGGGCGGCTCAGCCTACCTACCCTGGGAAAGCGTGCCGCTCGTGGCCACCTACGTCGACGAAGTGCCGATGTTCGTGAATCTGAATCTCAACGACATTCAACGCGTCGAGGTGCTGCGCGGACCGCAAGGGACCCTGTACGGCTCGGGCGCGGTGGCGGGCACCATCCGCATCATTCACAACCAGCCCGATCCGAGCAAGTTCTCGGCCGAGGTCAGTGCCGATGCTTCCGCCACGAGCCACGCGGCGCACGGCTCCTACGGCATCAATGGTCTGCTGAACGTGCCGCTCACCGACACTTCCGCGCTGCGCCTGAGCGGCGGCTACAAAACGATTTCGGGTTTCATCAATGCCGACAATGCGATCGTGTTCGGGCCGAATACCCAGCCCGTCCTCGCCGATCCCGCGAGTCCGCTCACCAGCAACTTCGCGACCGAATCCCTGCACGACATCGATTCGGCACTGTCGCAATACGAGCGCATCGCGTTCCTCTGGCACGTCACCGAGAACTTCGATGCGGCCTTCTCCTACGACCGCCAGGACGATCGCTCGAACGCGTTTTCGCGCGAGACGGAGGGATTGTCGTACGTGGACAATGTGCTCATTCCGGAGGCACCGGATCATCGTATCGTCGATCTCGATGCCTTGACACTCACCGCGGACGTCGGCTTCGCCACCGTGACCTCGTCGACCTCGTTCGCGCGCAACGAAGACAAGAGCACCTATGACGAGTCGGCCTTTCTCCTGAACTACAACGCCGAAAGCCCGCTCTACTACGGCAGCTTTCCGCGCGCGAGCACGGATTTCCTCACCGATTACACTGACAGCTCGGTCGTCGAGGAGCTGCGCCTCGTCTCGAAAACCGGCGGTGCCTGGGATTACACCGTCGGCGGATTCTTTCGCCACGAGTGGAACGACCTGTTTCAATACGAGACGATCCCCGGGTTCGCGGCCTGGTCGCAGTTGCCAGGGTCCGCCAACGCGGTCAACCAGGCCTTGGGCAGCTCCTATTCGACCTTCGGCCAGTACATCACGCAATACAACGGCGGCACCGCGCCCGCGGATCTTTCACCGCTCGATACCAATTACACGTATGCACGCAATTCCGAATTCCTCGATCGCGCGATCTACGGAGAACTCACCTTGCACGCGACGGCGAAGTGGCAGATCACGGGCGGCGTACGCGTATTTTGGCAGGACGTTTCGCAGAGCCTCTACCAGACGATCCCCTACGGCGGCCCTTACTTCTCGACCTTGCCACCGCCGGCCAACGCGACCGACGCGCTCGGCTCGACGATAGCCTCAGGTGATCAGAAGTTTCACAATCACTTGTTCAAGTTGAACACCGGCTACGAGCTGACCGAAGCGCTGCGCGCCTATGCGACGTACTCGGAAGGCTTTCGTCACGGCGGCGCCAACGCGAGCGCGATCGGCACCTGCGTGTTCTGCGACTCTCCTTCGACCGCCTCGTTCAAGCCCGACACCGTGAAGAACTATGAGCTGGGACTCAAGGGCACCTCGGGCAATTGGCTGCGCTTCAGCGGCGACGTGTTTCTCATGCATTGGTCGGATATTCAGATTCAGCTGTTCGACTTCAGCGACAGCGCCTATGTCGCGAACGGCGGAACGGCGACGAGTCAGGGGGTCGAGCTCGAACTCGAAGGACAACTCGGCCACGGCTGGTCCGCGACGCTGGGCTATGGCTATACCGACGCCAAGATCTCGAGCGATTTCACGATCACGGACCGCGGTGAGACGATACTGAGCGCCGCGGACGGGAATCGGCTGCCGTACGTGCCGAAACAAACCCTGACCGCGGGGCTCGGCTTTACGCGACCACTGAGCGGCGGCATCACGCTCGATGCGCATGCGGACGCCTCCTATCGCAGCGATGTGACCACGCAAATCAATGCGACCGCGTCCGGCTACCAGCAACTCGGCGGCTTCACGATCGTCGGCGCTTCGGCTGGCTTGCACTTCGGTCCGCATTTGAGCACCCGCTTATACGTGCACAATCTCACCAACCAAGCCGGCATCTCCGCCGCGGGTCCGGTGCTCAAAAACGCGAATTTCTACCCCGACTACCGCGTCGAATATCTGTCGCGGCCGCGCACCGTCGGACTCACGCTCGCCTATACGTTCGAATGACGCGCCCCGGGACTTTGCTTGCCGCCACGCATCAACCGGTGGCGTCGTGCGGCGTGTTGCCGCAGAACGCGCTATGATGAGTCCACAGGCTTGAGGAGAACGCGCGATGGCGATCGGTCACGGCTACCCGATGCTACCGGCGCGTGGTTTTAGCCAGCTGTTCGGTTTGGACCCGCGCGTCGCCGCCTTGACCTTTCTGGTCGATGCCATGGTGTTCGGTGGCACGGTGGCGAGCGGCGGATTGCTGCTGCCGGTCGCGGTCGGTGCGGGTGGCATCCTCGGTTTCATCACCTACCGGGCGCAGCGCCGCTGGTTCGGCGACGACGCCGATGCGGCGCTGATCAAAGCCTGCATCATCGGTTTGTTGACCGCGATTCCGACGCCGCTGCCGGCCGTCCTGTATGTGCCTTGCGCAATTCTGGGGGCACTGCAACTGGCGCGTACGCGCCGGGCGCGCCGGTGAACGACGGTTTCGGGGTGTTGGCGGGCTATCTGCCGGCGCCCCACGACGCGGTTCATATCGAGGTCGGACCCGTGGGTGACGAGCGCCTGTACGTGCGCTACGAGGGGACGCGGGCCGCCTTGCTGGCCGCGGGAGCGATCGATGCGCAGATGGCGCTGGATACGCAGCACGAGCAGACGGGGCGCGATCGGCTGGCGCGGCCCTATCGCTGCGAGACCGCCGCCGACGGCAGGCTGATCGTCACCCGCCAGTTTTCCGCCATCAAGAAGGCTTATGATTTGCCTGGCATCGGCGGTGCGCGGCCGCTGGACGTGGAACCGCTGCGGCCACGGCAGCCGCGGCTGCGCCTCGTCGTGAATGATCCTTGCGCAATCGAAAGGCGACAAGAATCGTGAAGCCCCCTGGGACCGCGCGACGTGCGCAACCCGCGATTGCCGTGAAACCTGTGCGCTAGGGCGGCGGCAAACGGCTTTTCGACCATATCGCGTGCGAGTTCACCAGGGCGCCGGCTTGTAATCCTTCAAGAACTGGCCCCAGACGTGCATGCCGGTGCGGCGGCCGACGAAGATGGGATCGAGGATGCGCGCCGCACCATCGATGATGTCGAGCGGCGGGGCGAAACCGAGCTCGGCCTTGCGTGCCGCATGGGCGGCCGGATCCTCGTCGCTGACCCAGCCGGTGTCGACCGCGTTCATATGAATGCCGTCCTTGATGAAATCCGGGGCGCTCGTCCGCGTCATCATGTTGAGCGCGGCCTTGGCCATGTTCGTGTGCGGGTGTTTGTCGGTCTTGGTCGTGCGGTAGAACTGGCCTTCCATCGCGCTCACGTTGACGATGTGTTTGTGCCGTCCCGGCGTACGCAGCAGCAGAGGCTTGAGCCGTGCAATCAAGACGAAGGGCGCGATCGCATTGACGAGATGCACCTCGAGCAGTTCCGGCGCTTCGACCTCGTGCAGGCGCAAGCGCCAACTGTTGAGTTCGCGTAGGTCAACTTGCTGGCCGTCGGCGTCGAAGGCGTCGCGGGGAAACAGGCTCGCGTCGTCGCGAAAGTCCTCGTCGAGATAGCGGCGCTGCGACAGGGCAGCACTGTGCAACAGTCCATCGGCCGGCAGCGGTGTCTGGCTCGAGACCGGCGTCCCGCCGCGCGGTGCCTGATTTCCCTCGAGCCTGCCACAGAGCTCCGCGTGTCGCGCGAGCGGTCCTCGCCATGCCGCCGGCAGAGCCGTGAGCGCTTGGGCTTCCTCGGCGAGCAAGTGTTGAAAGAATCCCGCGGGTCGGCGCACGGTCTGACAGGCGTTGTTGATCAGGTAATCGAGACGCGGCAGCCGCTCGGTGAGGAAGCGCGTGAACAACTCCACGCTCGGCGTATGGCGCAGATCGAGCCCATGGACCTGCAGGCGTTCGCGCCACAGCGGGAAATCGGCCTCCTGGGCGTAGCGGGCGACCGCATCGACCGGGAAGCGCGTCGTGGCGACGACCTGCGCGCCGGCGCGCAGCAGCTTGAGCGCGGTCTGGTAGCCGATCTTGACGCGCGCGCCCGTGACGAGGGCGTAAGACCCGCGCAGATCGGCGCTCTGGGTACGCTTGGCATAGTTGCAGTCGCCGCACTCCTCGCACAGGGAATCGTAATAGCGATGCAGCCTCGAGAAGGACTGTTTGCAGACGTAACAGTGCTGGGATTGACCCAGTTCGGGCGGGGCGGCGGCTTGCGCCGACTCCGGCGGCTCCAGCCACAGCGGCGTGTAGGCGGGCGCCAGGCGCTGGCGGCGCAGGCCGGTCGACTCGATCGCCAAGCGATCCTTGCGCCTCGCCGCCGCGCGCTCGGCGCGGCGAAAGGCCTTGGCCATCTTCACGAGGTCCGCGCGTTCCGGTTTGGCGACGAGACCGGCGAGCGTCAGCAGTTCGCGGCGTTGTGCCTGGGTGAGGTGGGTCAGATGGGAGCGATCCGCCTCGATCGCCCGCAGCACACGCACGCAAATGCTGATTTCAGCCTCGCTCAAGCGTTCGGGTTTCGGTACCGGGGGCTGGGGCATCTTGCGATTCTATGTCAGCTCTTGCGCTTGAACGCGAGTGCGAGCGCATCGGCCATGGCGCCGCCGCCCACGGCCGGGGCGCGGGCGGACGGCACTGGGGCGGCTCCCGTATCTCGCTGCCGCGACGGCGCGGCCGCCTCGCGCGGCCGGACCGCCGTGTCTTCGCGGCGCATCGTCAGCGCAATGCGCTTGCGTACGGCATCCACTTCGAGAACTTTGACGGTGACCACTTGGCCGGTCTTGACGATCTCGTGCGGGTCCTTGACGAACTTATTCGCGAGCATGGAGATATGGACGAGGCCGTCTTGGTGCACGCCGACGTCGACGAAGGCACCGAAGTTGGTGACGTTGGTCACCGTGCCCTCCAGCACCATCCCGGGCCGCAGGTCCTTGAGGTCCAGGATTCCTTCCCGGAATGCCGCCGTCTTGAATTCGGGGCGCGGATCGCGCGCGGGCTTGGCCAATTCCGCGAGTATGTCGCGCACCGTCGGCAGTCCGAAGCGCGGATCGATGAACTGCGCCGGATCGAGTTGCTCGAGCGTCGCTGAGTCGCCGATCACGGCCTGTGCCGGCCGGGCGAGGGCCGCGAGCATGCGCTCGACGAGCGGATAAGCTTCCGGGTGGACGGCCGATGCATCGAGCGGATTCGTGCCTTGCAGCACACGCAAGAATCCGGCCGACTGTTCGAAGCTCTTCGCGCCCAAACGCGGAACTTTCTTGAGTGCTTCGCGGGATGCGAAGGCCCCATGCTGATCGCCGTGCGCGACGATGCTTTCGGCCAGCGATCTGGATAAACCCGAGATGCGCGCGAGCAGGGCGGGCGAAGCGGTGTTGACGTCGACGCCGACGGCGTTCACGCAGTCCTCGACGACGGCGTCCAAGCTGCGCGCGAGGCGGGACTGGCCGACGTCATGCTGATACTGGCCCACGCCGATCGATTGCGGGTCGATCTTGACGAGTTCCGCGAGCGGATCCTGCAGGCGCCGGGCGATCGACACGGCACCGCGCAGGCTCACGTCCAGCGCCGGAAATTCGTTCGCCGCCAAAGCGGATGCGGAGTACACCGATGCGCCCGCCTCGGAGACGATGACCTTGGTCAACTTCAGTTCGGGGTGCTGCTTGATCAATTCGCCGGCGAGTTTGTCGGTCTCGCGCGAGCCCGTGCCGTTGCCGATGCTGATCAGGTCCACCGCATGCTTGCGTGCGAGCAGCGCGAGCGCCTTGAGGGTCCCCGTCCAGTCGTTGCGTGGAACGTGCGGATAGACCGTCGCCGTCTCGAGGAGTTTGCCCGTGTGGTCGACGATCGCCACCTTCACGCCGGTGCGCAGTCCGGGGTCGAGGCCCATGGTCACGCGCCGACCCGCCGGTGCCGCGAGCAGCAGATCGCGCAGATTCTGCGCAAACACGCGGATGGCCTCCGATTCGGCGCGCTCGCGCAATTCGGTCAGCAAATCCGTCTCGATCGCGCCGGCGAGTTTGACCGCCCAAGCCCAATGGGCGGTCTGCAGCAGCCAGGCGTCGGCCGGCCGCTTGCCGTCCCCGATCGCGAAGCGAGCCGCGACCCGTTGCTCGCAGGCGTTCATGCGCGTCACGGAGGCAGCAGCCGGCTCCTGCAGATCTTCGGGCAGGCGCAGCGCGAGCTTCAACAGGTTCTCCTTGCGGCCGCGGAACAAGGCGAGCGCGCGGTGCGGCGGCACGCCCGCGAGCGGCTCCCGATAATCGAAATAGTCGCGAAACTTGGCCGCAGCCTCTTCCTTGCCCTGCGCGACGACGGCCGTGAGTATCCCGTGATCGAGCAGGTAGGCGCGCAGACTCGCCAGCAATTCGGCGTCCTCGGCACATTGTTCCATGAGGATCTGGCGGGCGCCGTCGAGAGCGGCCTTGATGTCGGCAACGCCGGGGTTGTCGCCCTGCTCGGTCGTGAACGGATCCTTGAGGTAACGGGACGCTTCGAGTTCCGGCTCGAGCCTGCGATCGGCGAGCAGCGCGGCCGCCAAAGCTTCCAAGCCCGCCTCGCGTGCGATTTCGGCCTTGGTACGCCGTTTGGGTTTGTACGGCAGGTACAAGTCCTCGAGCCGCTGTTTGGTGTCCGCAGCGCCGAGCGCCGCACGCAGCGTCGCTGTGAGCTTGCCTTGCTCCTCGATGCTCGCGAGGATCGCCGTGCGCCGCTGCTCGAGTTCACGCAGATACAGCAAACGCTCTTGCAGGTTGCGTAGTTGCGTATCGTCGAGTCCGCCCGTGGCTTCCTTGCGGTAGCGGGCGATGAACGGCACGGTCGCACCCGCGTCGAGCAGGGCGATGGCCGCGACGACTTGCTCGATCCTCGCCGAGAGTTCTTGCGCGATGCGGCTTGCGATGGTTCCGAGCATGGGGATGTCGCCGTGATGAGATCGAGGCGGCGCACTATGCAGAATCAACTGCCCGGCGACAAGCCCAAGGGGCAGTGGGGGGTGCGGGCGGCGGCCGCGCCGCCACGGGGCTGATCTGTCAGGTGCTGATCTGATATAAGGATTGGAGATTCAAATCCGCCGGCGCAAGAGGACTTGCCGTTGAACCATCGCAGCGCCAGTTGAGCCGACTTGGACACTGAGGTCGCACCCCGACTGCGGCAGCAATTGCGCCTGCGCGACTTGGTGTTCGCGCAAGTGCTCATCGTTGTCGGCAGTTCGTGGGTCGGCATCGCCGCCGGTGTCGGCCGCGCACAATTGGTCGTCTGGTTGCTCGCCTTTGCGTTCTTCTACGCGCCGATGGCGGTCGCCGTCTATCAGCTGAACCGGCAGATGCCTCTCGAGGGTGGGCTGTACGTCTGGGCGCGCAGATCGTTTGGGGATTTGATCGGATTCATGACCGCTTGGAATGTGTGGGCCTATGCGCTCACGAGTATGGCGACCGTGCTGTTTCAGATTCCAACCGAACTGGCCTACCTGATCGGCCCGCGCGCCGCGGGCTTGCCGGAGAACCGCTACTTCGTCTATGGCTTGTTGTCGGCGCTGCTCGTCGGCCTCGCCTGGGCTACGCTGCGCGGCTTGGGTCTCGGCAAGTGGATCAATGCGGTTAGTTCCGTCGCGATGATGGCGACCTTCGGTTTGCTGATCCTCGCGCCGCTCGTCGGCTGGCTGCACGGCGAATCGCTGCATTACGCGCCACTCGTGCTCGAACTGCCGCGCGCCGACTGGCAATCCTTGGCCTTGGTCGGCCAAGTCATGTTCGCCGCAGCCGGCCTCGAATATATCGCCATCATGGCCGGCGAGACCCATGCGGCCGAAACCGGTATCGGCCGCTCGGTAATCCTCGCCACGCCCATCATCCTGGTGATGTTCGTGCTCGGTACGGCCTCGGTCGTCTGCTTCCATGAACGTAATCCTGCGATCCCCATCGATTTCGTGGCGCCCATCCCGCAGACCTTGACCTTGGCCTTTGGCGGCGGTCTTGCCGCGGTGGTCGGGAAACTGGCGATCCTGCTGCTGCAAATACGCATCGTCGGCGTCGCGAACAACCTGTTTGCGGGAGCGGTCCGCCTGCCCATGGCCGCGGGTTGGGATCATCTGATCCCAGCGTGGTTCACTCGCCTGCACCCGCGGCATCGCACGCCCGTCAATGCCATTCTCGTGTCCGCGGCCGTCGTCGCGTCATTGCTGATCCTGGGCAGCACCGGCGTTCGCGCGGTCGAGGCGTTTTCGATCCTCAACGATGCGAGCAACGAATTCTATGCGCTCGCGTATCTGGCGATGTTTCTGATTCCGATTTGTGGCGTCGCATCGGTGCGCGCCGCATTGCCTCGCTGGGTCGCCGTCGTTTGCGCGACGGGCGTGCTCGCGATTCTGTTCGTGTTCGCGCTCAATGCGTATCCGTTCGTCGACGTCGCGAGCCCCGGGCTGTTTGCCGCGAAGATTCTTGGGGCGACGGCTCTCGTCAATGCTTTGGGTTTGACGTTTTACGCGCTCCGACGCGGCCATGAGTCGGCGACTCTCGCCGGAACTTTCGAGCAACCCTAAGGGGCTCAGAGGCGCGGATTTCCCAGCGTTCGCAAGGCGCCGTCGTCGAGTTGCTCGAGCATGCGACGCAGCGCCTGCGCATTACCGGTGTCTTGCGCCGACTCGAGCGCATCCTCGAGCACGTCGCGAATCTGCGGCGGCTCGACCAGTTCCATGTCCCACTCGGGAAACAGCCGTTCGCGGATTTCCTCGCTCTCGCTCAACAGCACGATCGATTCGTGGCGCGGATCCTTGCGCAGATTGGCGAGCAAGTGGCGCAGGTTGTCCTTGGGCCCCTCGAGCCACTGGAAGAACACGCCGCCGCCGAACACGAGCAGTCCGGTAATGCCGTGCGCGAGATTGTGTTGCCGGGCATAGGTGATGATGGCGTCGACGGCCTTCGCGTCGATGCCGACCGTGGCGGTGCTGCAATAGACCACGTTATAGAGCAGGGGCAGGTGATGTCCCGAGATCGGCTCGTCGCTCTGTAAATACGGAAAGTGGCTCATGTTCATTTTTCCTGCGCGTTGCTGCGCCGTGCCACCCAATAGGTAGCGCCCTCGGCGCCGTAGCGTTCGGAATGGGGTTCGTTGGGCGCGAGCTGGAATTCAAATCCTCGCGTCAAGTGCCGGGTATGCGTCCCCACCGTGAGCCACATCTCGCCCTTGACGACCAGCGCCCGCGCTGCGAATGCATGTTGATGCACGTCCAGGCTGGTGAGCGGCGGCCAGCTGACCGCGACGACCTCATCGAAGCCTTGCGCAAGCAGGTCCTTCTCGAAGTCCTTGAAATGGGTATACATCGTTGTCTCGATTTCCGTCGGGGTAATGCATCCTTCCCAGGAAGACACTTATAGCAGGCTGCGAACCCAGCGGGGCGCCCACCGCGCTGCACTGTGGCTCTGGACCCGAGCGCTGGTTTTTCTTGACTATTGCCGCCATGCTTGCCTCGGTGCGAACCCCGGCGGCGGCCGGCAGCTGGCGACGGCGGTGGTGGCGCGGGCGCGCGCCGCGGGCTATGCCCAACTCCGCTTGGACACACTGACCACGATGGGCCCGGCGCTCGCACTCTATCGGGCCTTGGGATTTCACGAGATCCCTGCCTATTACGCGAATCCCATCGCGGCGACGGCTTATCTC
>Ga0116231_10003002_pt1 | contig 35239 bp, 15 predicted proteins | sample S1TSphgellanicum_2_FD_89695 | JGI IMG/M metagenome (GOLD analysis project Ga0116231, IMG submission 89695) | Host-associated microbial communities from peat moss isolated from Minnesota, USA - S1T2_Fd - Sphagnum magellanicum MG | ecosystem: Host-associated > Plants > Peat moss > Unclassified...
ATTTAAAATTTTTAATTATTTTTTATTTTTTTTTTTTGTTTTATAATTTTACTGTCTAAATTTTTGTTTTTTTTTTTTTTTTGGCATGTTCGTTTATGTTGATGTATTTGACTATTATATTAAAAATACTTTGATCAATTGTCACATATTTATCCCTAAATTTTTCTATTTCTTCATTTGTAAAAATTACAAATCTAGGACGATTTTTAGACCATAACAATCCATGATCATGGGCTAAACCTATGGATTGGAATTCTATTATTTAGAAAATCATTTATTTGCCAAATAAAATATTATTCTAAAGAAGTTTTCGAAAGTTATTCATCCTATGTTTGTAATAACGCACACGAATGATAAGATCATTTTTAACAAGAATTTTTATGTTTAGTAAATCTTTTTTTCTATATTAAGATTTTGAACATGTGCAATATGTAAATTTTTTAATGTTTTTACAAGAATAGGCCAGTTATTTACACCCATTGTAAATGTTACAAAAACGATGGAAGTCCAAGTTGTTTAATCATTATGAAAACATCTTTTCAAAATGAATTTAAATAATCTAAAGATGTTTTAATACGACCTAATTTTTTATAACCTAAATTAGCTTTTAGTAATTTGTCTAGATTTACATTATTTGAAATATCTAGTTTATTATTTATAATATGATTTTGTAAAATTAAATCAAAAGGTTTTCCAACGTCAATTTTTTTTTTACAAGATTTACATAATATTACATCTTTAAAAAAAGGTTCATTCTTTAATTAATTAAAGAATTTTTGAATATATGGTTTTGATACAATAAATTTTTGATATTTAAAATCTGACCTTTGACAACAATAACATACATGTTTAGCAATATCTTTGATATCTTCTTTATATTGAAAAAAACTTTATGATAAAAATTTATTTTTCTAATCACAAATGGGAAAGAAGAAACATTTTATTTTTATTTTTTGGATTGAACATCAATTTCCTAATGAATTATATTAGATGATAATATGTTTTTTTGAAATATTGTTCACATGATTTGTTGAAATATTTTTAATTGCATTATCAGAACAATGTTCATTACTTTTCAAAGAAATAGGAATATGTACATGACTTTTGTTTTGTTTTGATTTGTTCTTGTCCCAAACGGATGTCAAATTGTGAACAAGAAACAAATTGAAGGTATTTCAAATGTTATTTAAGTTGTAATGCGTTTAAACACATATGTGGATTTAAAAAATAAATATCAAAACAATTTCTTATGACATCCAATTAGAAAGGGTGTTCTTAATTTGTAATAATTTTTGTAAAATTATAAATTCCAACTAAATCTCTTTGTATTGTTATTATTTTTAAAAATATTTTTTATTGATATTTTATTTGTAGTTATTTCTTTTTTTTCCGTCATCATTATGAATAAAAATATGAACATTTGTAATTTTTGAATAAATTTCAGCAGGTTCAAAATGATTGTTCCCACATACAAGCTTTAAAGGTGTTGATGCATTTTCTTGTTCTACCTTAACCATTATTTGACCATTGCTTAAATTCTAAACATGAATTGAATGATATAAATATTTATATATCCAATAAATAGCAATAAAATCACCCCATAATCCACCATCTATTGTTGAAGTGGACATTTTTAAAATATAAGTTTCTTCATCATTTGCATTCCCATGGTGGAGATCATGCAAAATTTCAAATTTTAATTTTCACCTACAACATTCCAAAACTTTAAGTGCATCAAATTTTTAAAATAAAATAAAATGTGACATATTATTTTTTTATATCATTCAAGAAGTAATAAAATATTTTAATAAATATGGTATTGCTTCAAATAAACAATCACCGACATTATATTGAAAATTAATGGTTTATTTTAAACCAACTTTTTCCAATTCAATATTTATATCCGTTTTGAAATTTAATCTTTGAATGAATTTTATATGTGATGAATATGTATATTCTTTTACATATATTTATGATTAGTTGTTGTACTTGAAAATGTCAATAGTTATTGTTTGATCTATATTAATTATTATGTTTATTATAAAAAAACAAGGATGCTAAACTACAATTTAAATTATTTCATTTTTATTGAGTTTTTAAAATTGTTATGATAATTTAAAGAATTTAGAAAATATTATGGAATTTTTTCATTAGATATTTTTCCAAATTCTTCTTATAATGATTTATTATTATTATTAAATGTTATTACATTATTATTATTATTATTATTATTATTATTATTATTATTATTATTATCTTTGAATCAATTTTTTATTTAATGAATTATGTAATTTCGTTCAAATTTAATCATGATTAATTTATGTATTTATAAATATGAATATCTATTTATAAATATTAATTTCTATGTTTATCATCAAATAAACGAAGGTAAAATCGAATTTAAATCTTTTTTTAATTTCTACAAATTGTTGTGAGAACTTATAATATTTTTTAAAATTATGGAACTTTTTTGCTTAAATATTATTCCAATTTATTTTATAATATTCTTTTTTTAATAGATGTTATTATTTTTTTTAATTTAATTTTCTAATATTCGAAATATAGCATTATTTTTACAATAACAAAAAAGATGTATTATTTTGTGCATTGTTATATTTCAAATGTATATACTTGAATTATGAGTTTTTGAATTTAACAAACTGCACTATTGTTCCTTGCTATTATTAATATATTAAACAAAATGAGATATAAATATTTTTTATTATGGAAATGCTGATTGTAAAAAAATCCCAATAGGCCCATTAATTCAGACTTAACGAGGAAAAAGAACCTTTGAATCAATTTTTAAATATTTTGCCATTAGTAATTTTCCAAATGATCATTTTTTCTCCACCTAAACTTATCTTAAATCAAACACAAGTAGAAATCTTGGTTTTTCCCACTACCACCCATTGCAATTACTTGTCCAATTTGATCGTTATTTGAACTATTATCATTATGCCCAAATAACAAATGAAATTGTTTACTAGTTATCTATGCATAATTTACATATTGAAAAGAATGATTGCCTTGTTCATTAACATTGAATTTTTTCTTCCATGTTGAATTTTATAATAATGGAAAAACATTTGGCATGGAAAATATTTCCACCTTAGATTCCTTGCAAAAGTTGTAATATTGTTTAGTCATTTTTTAACAACCTTTCAATTATTAACATCTAGCATAAGTTGAATCAAGGTTTGATAACAAGTAGAGTATGTTACTCATGAGTTACATCTTGTACTTACACAAGAATTCATCTTATTTCATTTTTTATTAATTTCAAATTGTTGATGTGGAAATTTAAATAACATTTAACTTTATTTACACATTGCACTATAATGGTTAGTGATTTTTTTGACATCTTTTCAACTATTAACATGGTACACTTGAATTGAATTGTACACTTGTATCATGTTGAAACCATTATTGATAGGTTGCATTTTACATTTATTATAATTTAATAAAACACATTCAATAACTTGTAGAGACTTCTTTTGAACTATTAGCATTTGCACATGAATTGAATCATTCATTTTGAATGTGCTAAATCCATTACTATTTAATTACATTTTGCACTCACCATAATTTTTTCAAATGAATGTATAAAAATTTATTATGTTTCACATTAATATTTAAATTTAAATTTAAATGTTCATATATCCAAAGTCTAAGGTCCATGTAGACCTTTATATTTAAGAATTTTAATGTTTAGACTTGTACGTTTACATAAATTTAAAAATATATTTTTCCCCTAGTTTGTTCATTGTTGGACAAGTTGTTATTACAAATGTTTATGATGTCACCATGACAAAACTTCAAAAAACAATCCTTAAATTATTTCTCCATTTTATCTCTTGAGAAATATAAATCTTAGTTATGTATATATATATATATATATATTGGGTACATTATTACTTTTATTGTTACCATGATTTAACATTTATTTTTAGGCTTGTTTTGTTACAAGTTTATGTCCAAGTATTTAGAGATAAAAAATTTCAATTATTTTTATTTTTAAAAAGATTAAAAATGGTGATTTCATAATAATGACCTCAATGAATTATTATTATTATTATTTTCAATTTTTTGGTGTTGTTCAAATGATGATCATTAATAAAAAGATTTAATTATGTTTTGGATATAAACAATATATGGAGATATTAGGTTATTAAAATCCTTCTATATTTTGCTTACAAATCTTAGAACCTATTATAAAAAATTTACTTATATTTATATATTGATGTAAGTTTAATTAAGTTTGACGTTGGAACTATTTATGGTTTTGACATTGAAATTATTAATCATTATGAATAATCTTTTTGTTTTTTCAAATTTTTGCTCTCAAAGTTTAACAAAAATTCATTGAACTTGCATTATTTTCATAAGTGGTCATTAAATGTTGGAGTTCTAAACCATGTGCATCAAATAAAACATTTTTTAGAGAATATCAGATGATTTTTTAACCTATTTTTTCTCGCCCTATTATTACTTAATTTTTAAAATGTACACATATTTAAACCAACATATATTAATTATACGTTTTAATTATTAATTATTACATAATATATATAAAGTATACATATATTTTTGAATAAATAATACCTTTTACCCAATAAATAATATATAAAACCTTTTTTTTTACTCACGTATTTTTTTTTTAAAAAAAAAGAATGACCCCCTTCAAAAAAATTCTTTGAGATTTCATTACTTTTTAATTTTCCCCCAAAAAGAACCACCAATTTGCTAAAATTTGCCACCAAAGAGAAAACAAAAATATATATGTTGACTAAAAGGTGGGGGAGGGTAATCCAACAATTTAATTCTAGAATATCACCAAATTATGTTTCTTTTATTTTTACAAAGGTAAAATGTATTGCTACATTATTTTTAAAAAAAGATAAATAATATGTTGTGATATTTTTTCAAATTTTTGTAATTAATCATTTTTATTAGTCTATAACTAATGTTGTTAAAAAAAATGTTGTTGAGAAAAAATGGTTATATTGATTATTATTATTATTATGACCAATTGTTGCCAATTTTAAAAGGGGGGAACATAAACAATGATTTTTTCCCCCAAAAGAAATTTTTTTATCAAAATTTTAATTGATATTTTTTCAAAGTAATATTGAAAGATTTAAACAATTTTTGCAACTCCGTAACTCTTCTACATGCAAATATGGGTAAAATTATTTATGGATCATAACAATTCAAATAACATCACAAATTATTATTTTTTAATTGTACAAAATCATTTTGAGGAAAACAAAACTTAGAATTCTTAAAAAATTGAACATATATTTTACACAATAAAAATATCTTTGTTAAAGATTTAAATGAAAGCATTTATGAATATTGTAGATGAATTTGCATAAAAAAGATTTGTAGGTTTCTTTTTATTCATAACATGTTATTTTAAGTTGTTTTTTGAACCTTTCATATTGCATAATTATAAATTATAATTATTTTCATGAATAGATTATTGAACAAATTTCAAAATCATGTTTTCATTTGTGGGCATTTAAATGAATTCTAGAAAGAAAAAAAATTGTATGTTAAATTTGAATTTTAAAAATAGTTTCATGTTGAAGATAATAAAATTAAATTTTCTTTTGTATCTTAACAAAGACTTGATATGGTTTGGTGGTGAAGACCTTGGTGCATCTCAATGAAGTTTTGGGTTCAAACCTTGATGAATGTGTGCGTTAATGTATGTAATGTGTATATACATTGATATATCATGTATAAATATGATATACGAAACATGTATGATGGTAATGAATATTTTCAAAATATTTTTTTAATCCCAAAATAATGATATTATTAATATTAAATCACAATACATATAGTTGTCATGGCATGCAATGAAAAATTTACAATTTGTGACTAAATTATTATTAATTTTTTAAAGGATATATTTTTTTTTAATGTGTCACATGATGATATGGCATGTCAATCCACATCATATTACCTTCGGTCCTCATAATATCCATGTCAATTTTTTTTAATTATGAATTACCTTGTGCAACATGTCACTAGCCAAAACAATTTTAAAATATTTCACTAAATATGTCATAATCAACTAGTCTCTTTTTACTAAAACGATGTAAGTTGCATATTAGTGAACTTTGTCCCATTTCACTAAAAACATAGTGGATTTGGGTAGTGGAAAAACCCAAGATTTCTTCTTGTGAAAGTTTCCCTAGAAAAAAAGACACTTACAAACGATCATGTGCATAAAAATATGTAATATTAAAAACATGGTCTTGTACACAAAAATAGAAACACATGTTCCAAACCAATATCACCAAATATTTGCAAAAAGGATCCTATATACAACTTGCAAGTCTTGAAATTTAGATTACAAAGTTTTGTCTCTATTTTTATGTTCATAATCTTCTTTGTTCAAAAGATAAAAACATAACTCATATATATATATATATATATATATATATATAGAAGGATCCTATACAAAACAAGCAAATCCTCAAGTTTAGATTATAAAATTTTTTTTGTAGTTATCTGTCCTTGGTCGTCCTTGTTAAAAACAGAACATCCAATAATCTCAATTGTTGGATTCAAAATGAATCTACCTTTCTATCTCGAAACAACCTTAAAATTTTTTTTTGCTTTTGTTTGAAAAATTTCAAGACTAATCAAGTCATATGACCAAGTACGGATTTAATCCATGATCCAATAAGAATGCAATCATAATCATCACCATTTTGTTGCTTGATTTTGTAGGAAATGCAAGGCTAACTTTCAATTCCAACTATGTTCTTGCAATTATAACAATAAAGCAAATGCAAATGCCTAACACCATTATAAAGTATGAATAGGTTGAAGATAACAACTCCCCTCTACCTCTAAATAAACTTCCAAGTCTTTGGCAAGCACTTTAACAAATTAACTATAAATTTTTTTTGGCAAGGTGGTGTTGTTCGATAGCACCTTGTTTTGTTTGTGATAAAGAATTCTACTTGTTTAAGGTTGATTCCATTTCTTGCCCAAATTTAAAACACCCACGACAAGAATTTTTTAACTATGACCAAACCTGCAATGAAGCAACAAGATAATCACCTTTAGGCATTTGCTGATGCTACTAGTCATAAGACATTAATGCAATTTCCCTAAAATTGTTTATGCAATAATAGGGACAATGCAAGATTAGTTTTGTAACAAGTTCATGAAGTTTAATTGTTACGTTTCCAATACTTTAAATGCCACACATTAATGGTCCCATAAAATTTCCCTTCACAAGTCATTTAGTACAACATCAAATCAAGGACATTGTTTAAACCCTAAAAAAAAATAATGTTTCACCTACCTTAGGCTTGTTTTGTGTTAGAATCTGTGAAATAAAACCTAACTTTGAAACCATAAATGTCACCTACACACACTAGTAGAAAAACCCCATTTTTTGACTTGTCTTAGGTGACTAAAAGTGTCTTTTGTGACTATTTTTTGATGGGGTTTTTCTACTAATGACATTCAGCAACTCAATGTCATTTCCTTTGAATGTCAGTCTCCCACATCCACCCAACTAGTCAAATTAAACCATACACACTCTCAACCTCTATGGCTAAATTCATTTTGTTAGGTCCTTGAATACAATTCTACATATATTCAATGCAATGATGAAACACCAACAACTTTCCATAACATACATAGCAAAAAAGAATAAACAACAACTTTAACTAAAGGAAAAGTATTCATATGTGTTCTTGCCAACAAAAAGTTCATAACTATTCAAGAAAAAACTACAATTGCCATTCCCAATAACAAGGGATATAGTTTTAGATATTGCAAGTTTAGTTACATGCATCACAAATAATACAAACTTGTCTAGCGGAAATCACAACTACACTTAGCCCATGTGAAATGCAAGATTTAGGCTTTAAAATATATAATGTGGCCAAGGAATGCCCCAATGATAAGGTTATAGAAATCTCAAATCCTACACCATATTGGTAGGCAAGAAATAAAGGATTCCAACCTAAAGAACAAACAAAGGGACGAAGAACAATTTTGACAACAATAACAATCACATGCATCTTTACTGGGCTTCAATGGCAATAAAGTATACAAATGACCCACTACCATGACATGCCTAATGAATTTAATAATTCAAAGTCAAAAGGGAAGGTCAATAGCATCCATAAACCAACACAATCATGTTCAGCTAGAATTGTTTCACAAATAATAAGCAAATGTTTAGGCTACATCTTCAATCATCTCTTTTTCCCCTCTTCTTTCTTTTTCCTAAGAAGCCGACAACCCTAATCCAAATTGTTAATGTTTCATTTCATCATGATTATCCACACAATCAATGTTAACTTCAAGAATTAACTTACTTTTATGTCTGCTTTCAACCATACCTATAATTCAACCACACTGGAATTTCAAAGATCAGCTTCCAATTGATCACAAGAATGACGGTCTAATCTTCTATCAACATGCACACCTGCAAGTAAATCCATCATTTCTTAATTGACCCCTCCTTGATACAGGCATAGACTGACATAAATTCAGCATACAACAAATAATCTTACTTACTATGTCATGGACAACTCCCTTGAGTGTTCCTGATTAGGTGAATTCTAGCACTGCCAACATTTTTTCACATAATGCCCATTGACTTGCTTGTCTCTTATTCCAAGACTAACAAAATTCAATGTAAGAATTCCCTTATTGATTACCAATAACATGCATAAATAAATTTATACTATTATGGCCAAACTTCATGTAAATCATTATGCAAACATTTGTGTCTTTAGGTTCCATTATGAGAAATTGCATCCCCTAAAACCACATTACCCTACAATTAAGACTCAAAAAACAATTCATATACAACTATTATGCAATTATTCCTTGGGTATTACAACTACTGTGTAATTGTCCCCTTAGAAATATGGTGTATTAATAAATAATTATCACGTTAGAAAATTAATTAATTGTATTATAATTGTAAGTGAGTTGAAAATGGGTTTTCTATATGGTAATTTATACACATTGTACATACATATGTACTCAACAATGTTTGATTTTTTTAGGAGTTGCATTGTAGTTGCATGTGGCAACTACTTTAAAACTATTATAAATGTGTCACTAAAGCAACAACTATGTTGCAACTAGCGTACAATGTACATACATGCGATTATGCCACATCTCCACATCTCCACCACCCATTATGGGATATATTTGCAACAAAATTTTGATTATGATTCCCATTGATACGATTAATATGGCCATTCGTGCACCACTATTAAAATATTAATGTTCAAATATGTTATGACTATAAAACAACTATTTATAACTGAATAAAGATACATATTCATCAATTATTTATATTTTCATCATATGTGTCTCATTTTGAGTGATTTAAAATGTTATGGGAGCGTTATTTCAAGTTCTAGAAATCATCTTTAAAGTGTAAAGGAAAATGAGTAATGAAAAAATAACAAAAAAAGAAATAATTTTTCCAACTTAAAAAACACAATTTATTTATTTATTCTTTGAACCCCTCCTACATTCAAACCTCATAACTTTTTAATTTTTTATTCATTTTAAATGATTTAAAGTGTTAAAGCACCACCTGAAGTTCTACAAATTATCTTTGACCTTTAATAATAACGAAACATATAAAAAATTTTGTGAGTGTTTGGGATCTGGCCTTTGTAACATTTAATGGTTTTTTTTTGAGTTATTGACCCTTGTATTTTGAGGGGCCATAACTTTCTCAATTTTATTCCATTTTTTTAATGATTTTTAGTGTAGTAAACATGCCAATAGGAGGGGTTCAAGTTTTGTTTAGACACCAAAAACAATGGAGCCCCCCCTTGGATTTGGCTTGTTTTGAGCATTTAAATGTTATAATTGCAATTCAATTACAACTAATGAACAACTAAAAAATTTAACCCACATGTTTTGTCTTTGAATCCCATGTTATAAACTATATAAAGAAGGTTTTTTTCTCTTATGTTTTCACATTAAAATACATGTGCCATTTTGGGATGAGTTGGAAAAAGCTTAACGTAAGGTAAAACACAAAATAAAATAAAATAATTCATGGTTATTCTTTAGTGCACTTAGTATTGTATTTTCCTACCTACTTACTTACCTAGATAAGTAAGTAGGTCTTACTTTTCTACCAAAGTATATATGTAGGTAGGTAGGTAGGTAGGTCTAGGTAAATATGTAGGTATGTAGGTTTTATAACCTATCAACCTACCTACCTATAGTTATGTATGATCTACCTATTTACTAAAATAAATATTTATATATTTTTTATTTTTTAAAAAAAATGTCGTGTGGCAATTTTTTATGGTGCCACATGTTGCAATTTCAGACTATCATTAACAATCATAATGGATGATGGAGATTAATATTTCGATTTTTTTGTCCAAAAATCTTCATAATGCCACATGTCAAATTTTAATAGATGGATGATAATTAATGATGTCAGCATGACATTATGGATGTAATTATAATGGAGCTGAATAGTAGTTGAAAATGAATTATTTTGATTAAGTTACAATTGAGTTGTAATGAATTGCACTATATATATGGTGAATTGCAACTTTACAACTCATGCAACTTGTCCATTAAAATTCATGGTTTATAAATATAGTGATTTGCAAGTGTTTATTATAATTGAAAAATTGAATTGCAAGGCTAGTTGTAAAACACCCTTTTTTCTCATAGTGTTCATTTTTCTGGAAACAACATGAAGATTCTATCACGATGTTTAGGTACCACTCAAGAAACATGACTAATTAGAAAATGTCAATAAATCTTCAATAAAGTTACAACAAGTTTCTGATTGTTAACTTATATTATTTAGTTTATTTTTACACAAGTTATCAGCCTAAATATAAGGCACAAAAAGGCTTACATAAAGGGTACTAATTGGGGCCTTTGGCACCTTGAACTTATCTTTTTAAGGAGAGATTTATAGCATGTACAATTATGATAGACAACTTTGAACAAGTCAACATCTAAGGTACATGTCCATCCTTTGTTGTTGCATATTGCCCCATACATGCATTGTAAAGAACCAGTATATTAGATACTACAAAAACATGATTGTCATCACCATATCATCTAACCAAATTGCCACACAATGTGTAAGCAATAATTGACACTATAACCATGCACATTCAACTTAATGGTAGAAAGTGAAAGGCCAATACTAAATATCAAGCACCATAAAACATAACAACATTGGTAGTACCCAACACAAAGACTTCCACAAGCAAGGCCATTGTCAAGCCTCCCCAATGCCCCAAAGCTACACACATGATGACTTCATAGAAATAACCTTGATCTTAATGATTTTTGAAATTGGATATAGAAGCACTATAGGATATTGACCTTCACAACCACTAGCTACTAGATTAGTAGGGGCATTTGGTGTGTATCATATAGACCTCACCCCAATTTCAAGAAGCACGAAAATGGGCTAAGGCTGTATAATGTTGGCCACTATCTCCCCATAAAACAACTTTTTTACTAAAATTGTGTTTTTTCAATGATTAACCAAGCAACCTATCTACCCTCCATCCTTCTTAGAATAAATAAGTTAGCAAAGACCACAATCACATGACATTTACATTATTAGCAAAGACATAATCGCATTGCCCACATGTAAGGGGCAATCCAGTACCTTATACCACCTCCTATCAAGATCATAGGCTAGGGGGTTGCTTCCTTCATCAACATGAAAACGTCAATGATGGATTGTTTCAATTGATGTGATAAATAAATAATGCAAACAAGAGATTTTGTAAACATACCTTGGATGTTTGTTGTTGCTCCTACTGTAGTTATTCAAAAGTTAACTGCTACCTAGCTACCACCACTAGCTACCTTCCATGTTCAAAACTTCCCTTCCTCATATGCCCTCCACGTGAAATCACAAACAAAAAGAATGCCATGCCACCACCTCATATGCATGCTTAAACAAATTACAAAACACATGATGAACGGACCACCACCAGCTTCCCACACTACAAACCCCCCAAAAAAAACTATGACACGACGTCACTTTCACACTCTCAACACCTCCCTACCAAACTTTAATTTTCTTGCTTTTCCCCTAAACGCTAATTACACCTTTTTCTCCTTAAACCTTAATTTTGACCATTTCTACCTAAACAAATAAAAAGAAAAAAAGAAAAAAAACACCTCCCCTTGTGTGAACCTCTCCCATCGCAAAATCGATTGCATTAGTTCCACTAGTTTGAAACAAACATTCTTATGCATGATTCCAGGGCCCAAAAAACTAATGCGAAGGATGTTATCCCTTGTAGGGGCAAGGGCCAACAAAATGATAGCAAATGTGAAATGATGTATATGATAAGGCACCCAAGGATGGATGATTATAATTTAATTTCATCCATGGTTGGGGATTGACAAGATGGGGCTTTCATGAGGGGCCCCAATAGTTTTATACCACCATTTGCATTGGTGTTGTGGTAATTTTTTTTCCTTTTTGTGCGTCACTTCGTTTGTTACGATTGTTCATTGTGATTGCCACTATTGATAATGTTCTTTGTGAATTGATTTGTGATGGCATTTGTTGTTGCTTTAAAGAAATAAATTATTACTATGTCATTTGTCATTTCTTCTCATTGTGTCATGTTGCAACTTTAATTTCATACTGTAACAAGTTGTTTGTGATCTAACTTTAACCAACCAATTGTGTTGCATTTTGCAAGATGGAATGGAACATATTAATATATAGTTTCACCATGTTTTATTTCTAGGTTTTATTTGTAATTTGTTTTCAGTTTCCTTCAATGATTTTATTCACATGGAACATTTTTGTGTTTGTTGTGTTTTTTTTAATGTTGCCCATGATTTGATGTTGTTTTCATATTGGCATAAAACCATTGTGATGTGTTTAAATCATACCATTCCTTGTCACCAATAGCATGAGCATACTACAAGCTTAAAGTTCCCAAAGATGTACATGCACCATCATTGTCATTTAGCATTGAGAACAATTGTATTGTGTAGAATACGACAATTGAATGAATTAATGTTCAAAATCTTTCAATTCATGTAATTCGTATAAATCTTACAAACATTAAGCAACATGTTCCATTTGAAGTAATGTTTTCTTGTTTCTTTTTTATGAATGTAAGGTCAAATGGTTCATTTTTTACAGATAAACACTCCATACAAATCCCTAACAAGTTTTTTAAAGGTGGTCAAATGGACATGGTTGTTAATTTTTAAGATTTCATTATTGTAATCTTTGATTACAAATGTTCACCCACCTATGAAATATTTTAAACCTTGGTCAAAACCTAAATCAAAAGTCCTGGATGTCATTTGTTATGGTGGATGTTATTTGGAAATCTTAAAATGAAAACCCATAAAGTCCACATGAATGAAGGCCACAATATATTTTTTAATAATCTATGAAGGAAGGTAGTTTGTTTTGTTTTTTTTTTTGTTTTGTTTTGTAATTATGAAATCCACCAAATCGTGATGTTTTAGATCATGTTCTTTGTGTCTTTGGAAGGCTTTTGACAAGAAAGGGTGCATGGGCTTGGTTCTGACGCGCTCCCAAGTCTCAAGTTAGCCCCAAGTTGGGACTAAGTTATTCAAATTGTGAAATTTTTGGACTCAAGGCACGTTCCTAGCTTTCAACACTAAAGGGGGTGAGAGGGGCATGTTGAAAGCTCTGGGATAGATTAAGAAGAGGGACAAGCCTACCCAATTACACGGTCCTGCATCCAAATCCAACCAACAAGTTGGTTAGAACTCATTTTGCACCCTTTTGGTGTTTGGACAAGCCACAGGCTACCTTGGACTCATTTGATTCACCACGGCCTGAATTCGGGGGAAGCCACCACCTTCCCCCATATAGTATTCTTTGTAGCTCTCCACTACACTTGCATCCAAATGGCTCTTTTTCCCGGGACTCCCAAAGTGGAATCCCGAAACTGTCCTAGTTTGGACTCCCAGGACTTTAGACACTCATAATTTCTCGCCCCAAACTTGGATTGGGACAAGGTTTAAACCAAAGTTGTAGCTTTCTTTGAGCGCTTTCCAAAGGTGTGTTGCACTACCCCTGCACGCATCGGAATCGGGTCGATTCCCAACTTTTAGTGGTCGGAAGTCAAACTGCCAGTTTGACTCACGGCCCTTCTTTCGACCATAACTTGTGCTGTAGATATCCAAATGGCTCATGCAAGGCCATTTTGGACATTTACAATTCAAGACCTTTTCAACGGTATAAAGAACGCTTCAATGCAAGGTGTTTTGACCCCTGCAATCGCGCTTTGAGTTTTTGGGAGTCCCAGAGGACTCCCATGTCCCATTTTTGGGAGTGTGAGTGGTGACCTCACAACTCTCTCAAAGTGGGGTTGCGACAAGTTCCATGTGCAAAAGTTCCTGAAGAGTGAATGATTTCTTCACTAAAAATTGAATTGACTCGTAGCTAAAGTTTTTGGAAGAATTAGAATGTGCCTTTGGTGTTTTTGGAAAGATCTTGATGAGGAAGATTTAATGGAATTTACTTTGTAAGATGTGGATTTAAAATGTGGGAGATATTGATTTAAAAGTGAATTATGTTGCTAAAAATTTAAATAAATTCCAAAAAACCAGGTTTTAGAAGGAAAAAATAGTTGAGAACATGGTAACACTTGAAGGCTTGATTACCATTCAATTCAAGCATGATTTCCTTTCATTTTTGGCTATTCAAAAAATCGATACATACATTGCAAAATAATGTTCACATGTTAAGTTTCCCTATTTTGTAATGGGTTCACACTTGGGCCAATGGCATATGTCACACTAATGTTCATTAGGGATAAGTTTTTTGAGAAATGATAAAAAAAGTCAATTTCAAAAGGACTTTTGGAAATAAAGTCCAATTTTGACCTTTCAAAAGTCCATAATTAACATTTATTCAAGGTTTTCTAAAAACAATTCCACACTTGATTTTATTACTTCATTTTTAAAAACATACTTAATCACTGTAAACAATTTGAAATGAAATTTAATATGAATTTTGCAATTCATCAACAATCTAATTAACCAACCAATCCATGTTTTTGAATTTCAAAATACCCCTATTGATAATGAATGCATTATTTTCAAAACAGTTATACATGTTTTCATAATCATGTTAATGTGCTACCAATTGTTAATTAACAAATTCAAGATTATGTTATTCATCGCAAGCATTTAAACACAATTCACCCTATAGAAGTGACCATTATGATATCAAAAGTGATTCACTCAACCATGCATTCGCCCTTTCACATCAATGTAAACTATAATTGAAGTTGCAATTCAATTTATGACAATCTTTGATGATAACAACTTTGTTGAAAATCATTTAAGAGATGTTGAGTTTACTATTGTTGTTATTGTTAATGATGGTGAATTCTTGAATAGTCTTATAGGTTTAATTTTGTAAAAGAAATTCATATTGTTGACATTATTAAACACGGACATGCAACTTCCACAAGATGTATTAATGTCAAAGTTTTCCTTACAATAATCAAAGGAACAATCCTATTATTGATCTTGGGTTTTTACCTATTAACGATATTGAAGAACAATAAATGAATGTTAAAGGTTCCAAGAAGGTGACACAAGTTGATAATCAGTCACATCACCATTTTGACAATTGGCACATACATGTCAATATTAGTACTAAAGAGAAGATTGAATATTTACATGAACATAATTCAAAGTCAAAATCTTAATGAACTATATGCAACCTTCCTCTTACAAATTAGAAGGTAAGTGATTAATTTTATCCACCAAACATAAGTTGAAATGTCCATTGTCTTGTTTTTTATTTTTCTTGTTTTTATACATCAATTTTGACACCTAAATTTGATTGTTTTTTGCTTCAAGATTGCAAGTTTGTTCCAAATACTGGCAAAATTATCAAGCTCACATTAAGGCTTGAAGAATCAAAAATTGATGGAAAAGATTTGTTATATTTTTACAACTTAATAAACCATTAATTCAAGAAGGTCTAGAAAATTATGAAAGTTTTTATATTATGGCCAAATTAGTTTGGATAAAGTAAAAAGAGGAAACCATGTTCAACCATAAACATTGGACATCATAGAAAAATCCTAAACAAATCAATACCATGTAAGACATACTCGTAGGGCTATGTTTATAAGGTGTGTTTGTATGTTGTGCTTAATTTCTTAATTAAAACACAAATCAAAATGTATAGCCTTATGGATATCAATTTCACTTTCTAAGAAAATGCATATGTTATGTTTGTGCAATTTGATTAACAATCAAACAAAAAGCATAAACTATAATTCTTCCATTGTCAACATGAACGTCCTCAAAAGCTTGTTGCTATGACAATCCTTAATATTGTTATAACATTTTGCACATTTTACAATCATTGACCAAAGTATAGACTAGATGAACCTATGTCGCATTCTTTATTTCTATAACCACTTGATGGAGCTTCAAAATAACTTAATAGTGTTGTAAATCATATCAACATTTGAATTATGCATTACCCACTTCTTGAAAGTTATTTGTTTTGTACAACATAACTAATTTGTTATTTATGGTGTCTAATGGTACCCAAAAACAAGGATGGGGATCAAGTTATTACAAAGATGATGAAAGACACGACTCTTAATTTAAACCTCAATGTTATTAATATTACCAATATTTCATTCATTCAAGGTGACTACAATCGAGCGAACTAACCACATGTGGGTAATGCACCCCCAAACTCCTTGATAGACTCAACAGCGAGTCCAAAGGTGAAGACATCACAAGGATAAGAAGTTGGGGTACGTTCTCTGGTTCATAGCACTTCGAAGGTAGAAGGGCATGCTAGAGCTTTGCAATGAGGATTAAGACGAGTGACAAGAAGGTCAATTATTCACATAGACATGCACAAACCAAATAACAAGTTGGTTAGTGCGTAGTTGGAGCATTTTTTGTGCATGGACAAGCCACGAGCAAACACAAACTCACAAGATTCACCACAATTTGGACTTGGGAGAAGTCACCACCTTCCCCTTTATTATTATCTGTGCTTGGCCTTACACTCAAATATCATTTTGTCCTAAGACTCTTAAGTTGGGACTCCCATAATTTTAGAAGCCCACAACTTTTTGTGTAGACCTTCGATTAAAGTGAGGTCTAAAGAAAAGTTATAGCCCTCATCAAGAGCTTTCCAACAATATGTAACATGTCACCTGCACATAAGTAAATCAGGGCGATTATTGACTTTTAGTGGTTGGTAGTCAAATTGGCAATTTGACTCCCAGCCCTTTTTTTGGCAGTAACTTATGTTTTAATTACCCAAATGGGTCATGTAAGCCTATTTTAAACATTTAAGTTTCAAGAGCTTTCCAATGGTATAAGAAACTTTTTAATCCTATGAGTTCTAGCCTGAATAATCGCCCTCTAAAAATTTGGGAGTCCATTGGGACTCCAATTCCCATTTGGGAGTGTGAATTCATTCCTTCACATTCTCTTACACTCCCGGGAGCATGAAATGTGAGTCTCAGACTTCACTCTTGGCTCGCACCTTTGCAAGCCCTTACCTTGGTCGCAAACCCAAAGCTAAGGTTGTAAAAGTGGGGGTCCCAATGGAGGTTGGGATTTATTTAATTAATCATAAATTGAAGGTGTATATGTGATATGACAAAGATAACACAGGGATTTATGAATGAGGTTTGCAAAATATCATGTATTTTGTTGAAGGACTAGGTGGGGATGTGTTTTAAGATTGTAGACTACCATTTTTTGTTTCATTTCTATTTCAATCATGGGTTTGTTAAATTTTAACAATTTTTAAAAAAAAGGGATGGGAGTGTGTTAAACCCATTTTAGAGCTAACTACTTTAAGCAAACTTGTTAATATTGTTGGTAAATAACTTGTTTTTTATTGTGTTTTATCTAGTGTTATATCCATGAATGTCATTGTTGTTGTAGTGGAAAAAAATGTATTTTCCAAAATACCAAAGGAAGAAGATGATGTAATTGTTATCAAAATGCTTAATATGATGAAACTTGAATAATGTGTGAATGTTGTTGAAGAAGTTTCGAAGGTAAATAAACAGGCAAAAACATAATTAAAACAATGATTTTCAATGAATTATCCATTAGTAGGGATGTGACCTTGATTCAATAGGAGTTTCATTAATCATTTAAGTGAAATCATCACAAATTCATTATATTAAAAATCTAGTGAATTCACTATATCTCTTAGTGATCAACAACAAATTAATACGAATAAGCAAATCCATTAATAATTAATCAAATTAAAAATTGTTATGTGACATTTATTATTTAATTTTTAATTAATTTTGATTCAAAATTTAATTTTATATTATAAATAAAATATCATTTTATGTACTTACAATCAACATTCAATGTTGACTATACGATCAACGTATGCCATTGATCACATAGAAGTTTTACCAAGGTTTGAACCTTGAACCTTTCACTCCAAAAAAAAAAACAATTGGCATTGTAATTCAACCACCTCGTTTAATATGAAACAAGTGGGGTGATGGTTAAATTTATTATGTTATTTATTTCAAATATTTTGTAAAAACCAACATGAAGTAATATTATATTTCCCATATTATGACCAAATAAAAAAAATTAAACTTCATTTTACAAGATTTTTCTAGGATGTGCACATTTTAAATACTTTTAAGAAAAAAATTTTAAAAAAAATTTAATTTGACTAAAAATGCATTTGAATCTTGCAATTGAATATATTTCAACAATGATTTCTTGAACAATTTTTTAATCATTACTATCTTTTTCGTATTTTGTCCAAATAAAAATTTAAAGAAAATAAAATTCAACTAATTTGATTGAAATGTTTTAAAAACATTAATACATTTCAACAATATGTTTTGAAGGAAAAGAATATTTCAAATAAAATAATTTGTGAATAAGTTTATTTAATTACAACATTGATTTTTTCTTTCAAAAAACTTTTGAGTTTTAATGACAACATAATGTAATGTAATATATATATTTCACATTTTAAACATATATTAATCAATAGAAAATTTATAGATTTGTATTATATTAATTATAATGGTTTAAAAATAAACTCAAATGTGCAATATTGAAGTTATTAAAGACATAATATTATCATTTTTCAAATCACTTACAATGTTACATTAAGTATTAAAATTTCTATTTATACATGCATTTTTCAATATCATAACTTTTATTATATTTTATTTTGAATAGTAAAATCTCATGTTGTTAAGGGTTTTTTAATTTTATAAAATGTTGTTTAAAATAAATTAAAGTGTTTTGAACAGAGGCTTTGATAAATAAGTAAAATTTATTATACAAAAATTTATCATATATATACAATTTAAATTTGAATAACACAAAAATGAACATTAGAACGAATTATTTCGATTTAAGGGTAAATAATTTTATCATTTAATTTTAACATTATGCAAAATACTAACATTAAAAGTGAACTTATTAATTTTTGTTTTATACACATATTTTTTTAATATTTTAAAGTTTACCTAAGTTTTATTTTAAATAATATTTTCAATTTTTTTGAAAGTTTTTTCGTTTATGAAAATAGATTTAATACAAAGTATAACATGTTTTTAAAGTTGTATGAATACCAAATTTCTTAATAAACTATAAATATACACATTTAATGAATAATTATATTCAATGTGTGTGTGTGTGTAATTAATTTATAAATAATTTGACTAACCAAAAAAAAAAATCCTTGGTGAATTAAGTGCACATGATTTCACCCATTGTGAAATTGCACAAAGCTAAAAGCTATATAGTGAACCCCTTTCATTTTTAAGGCCTCGTAATAAAATCGGTTAGTGAATTGGACCCATGTTTCCTACTAATGATCCTAAATAAATATGAAATTGCACAACCACAAATTTTAGGTACTTGGATATACACAAACATCTTAAGAAATATAAGGTTTTCATTTTTTCAAGGCATCAACATTTGATAATACTAACACCATGTGATCATGTGTTGAAATATTCCCTATGACATTTATCATTGCATTAAAAATACAATGCAATCATACCCAAATTCAAAAACAAAACTATAATTAGAAGGTTAATTTCATGTAAATAATTATGATTTTATGTTTTAAAGTCCATTAGGTCTTCACATCATCTTACCATTGAGTACTTTGTTAAAGACAATTGCCAAACTACGTATGATTTGATTAGAGTTGTTGGAGCCTGGATTTTGTTTTGCAAATTATGGATTATAGTGTGTTTTAGCATTTAAAAATACTTTGACATTTTGAAATAATTGAAAGATTATAATGTCCCCATGACTATTGGTGACACAATGAACATTCATTATTGAATAAAACAAATTCCATTCATTTTGAATTTTGTTCAATTTGCTTTTGAGAACTTGGAATTTTTTTAATGAATTTTGATATATTTAATGTAAGGAATGTGCTTAAAGAATTTGAAATGTATGTATGAATAATATATAATAAATTTTTTTATTGAATTTTCAAAATCTATATTTAATTTGATAAATGATGTTGCATGATTTTCATCGTTAAAAAATAATGATCCATAATCTACTACATAAAGCCCACTTCATTTGCTTGGCAAATAAAACGTCCTCAATTATCCATAATTCATTGTACATTACATAATCAACATGACATGTGATGCATGGAAATGTATAGGCATAAGGTGATGGGTTTTATAATTTAACATGAATGGAAAAGTGGTAAAATCATTCCCAAAAACATTAACTAGTTATTGTAAATGATGACTTCATTATAAATTTCTTGAAATTAATAAAAAATGATGGCACACAAATAGATTACATGATTGTCGAATATGGTCAACATAGATAAGATAATATAATAATGCCTCATTAATCTTGAAATTTTATAGTACATTTCATGGTTTTCATGATTTTGTGGGTCCTTATGGTGTGGAAAGGCATGTACCTCAACTTTTAATGATGCACCCCCAAATTCTTTGAAAGACTCAAATGCGAGTCCCAAAGTGAAAACAATGGAAGAAGGAGTTGTGCCACGCTCCCTAGTTCACAACATTTTTGGGATAAGAGGGGTGTGCTAGAATTCCATGATGGGGACTAGGACGAGTGACATGCATGTCAATTAAACAATACAACAACAAAAATTTACAACATGTTTAAAGGTTTGGCTTTACAATTTGTAATAAAAAATGATCTATATATAAAGATTGTGAATTATGTACATAATACAAAATATTTCAATGTTGAAGCAAAATGCAAAAACCTTTTAGCCCAATAATGGAACTTAAAAAATGTTTTAGCACAAGAAGAATTTACAACTTTTTGAGATTAAAAATTCTCATTATATCCAATAACCTCCTTAATTAAACTCAAGTGTTAAACATCAACAACTTTCAAGTCTCCAAGAAGCTCAATCGTAGATATTATCTCGTTGGAATATTTTGCAATGAAAACAATTTCATTCAATTTGAACAAGGAAAATGACCAAATAGTTTTTTCAATTGTGGTATTGATGTGAATATCCAAAGTGCATGCAAGAATAAATTTACACAAATTGTAGAATATAACCCATTGGAGGGCTATTGGTAAATATTACCAAGTTTGCAATTTGGACAAACCTACTTGCAAGGCAAGGCAAAAGGATTTGTCATTGCCATGCAACTATCGACCAAATCACAAAATATGAATGGAAGTAAAAAATTAGAGTGTAATTAAATAACAACTCTAAACACATATTGAAAATGGTTGCATGGTAGAAAAATATAATAGTGAACAACATTAACCTTGCAAGGAATCACATGTTCTTCACATTTTATGTTAAAATTGAATGATGTACATGGGAACAAGGATGGAAGAAGTAATGGTGAATAGACACACATCACCCTTGTTCCTATATATAATTTTTTTCATGATTTGTAGAAAGTGAGCATTCCTTTACAAAATTGTTCAATCAAGTCATGGAATTCAACATGAAACAAGGTAGTGAAACTCATTTGTAGCCAATGAAATAATCAATAAGTTTAATAATAAAAAATTCAATGATTTCAAAAGCCTTAAACATTTTCAATATAAACCTACAAATCTAAATCTATTCAGCATTGGTTTTTTTAGCAACCAATAATTCAATTTTTTTTTCAATCTCATAACATACATCTATAATAGCAAAATCAATGGTTGTCATAGCAAAATGTTGGAATATGCATCAATCAAAATAATGAATTATATTTTTAGGCAAAAAAAAGTTTCATAGGAGGATCAAGTGTTAAGATGTTTGTCACTTTTGTGGATGTGAAAAGTCTAGTCATCCACTTTAATTTTCAGCTTGTCATAGTCCAATTTTTCTTTCATAGAAAAAATTTGCAATTGTAAAAAATAATTTTTTTTAATCAACTTGACATGTGTTTTGATGAAGGTTGTTTTGATGTTGATAGTGATTGTGGTGGTACAGGCACAATATCAATAACATTTTCATGAAAATACAAATAAACCATAGATTTAGAAGGAAATGTAATTGATGAATTACCATAAACACTCAAACCAAACACTTTAACACAACATTGTAAATTGTATGATCATTGTCTTTCACCAAAAGAATTGGGTGCTCATCTATTTTTTGCCATTTGGATCTTACTAGATCAAAATCCAATGATTTCAAAACAACAATCCTTATTGAGCACAACAATAACAAAAAAATGGTTAAAAACACAAAAGTGCCTTGGCAAAAGACCCAAAAAGACCTTACTTGAATTTGTTTCATTAAGTCACAATTTCCCAACTTGGGAACGTTCAATTGTCCCATAATGAAAGACATTTGGATATAAAGACAATGAAAAAACATAAAGCAAAAAGGATTGAAAAAATCCTATGTTGCTTTCAAGAACCTTAGATGACCACAAAGACAAAAAGGAGGGGAGAAAAAAAAAACTTGTTTGAACTAAACTTGGTTGAGATTACCATATAGGGATAGAGGATAGACGAAAAAAATATTGCATAGGTAGTCACAAAAGGGAACAATAATGATGAAGTTTTACTTTTTAAGATTTGGTGTTTCCACCATGTTTCTAGTGTGTTCCCCATAGGTTTTTTGATGAGGCTGCTCATGTGTTTTTCAAGTTCTTAATGTATATGCATGATGTAACTCCCAATAACATTACATTTTATTTAATGATATCTTTTGCCCAAAATTGAACTTATAGATATAACCTATAAATAGATAACCACCTTTATATTTTTAGTTTCAAGAATGTTTAGTGTTTCAAAATAAAAGTGACTAATTAAGGTGGCTACTTGCAAAACAACAAAAAAAAATTGGGTGCACCCTAAAACTTTTTTAATGGGGAATTCATGGAACATTTCCTATTTTAATTGATGTGGTTTTCATTTGGTCCTTCATTTTGAAGATTATTTGCCATGTGTTACTATGAATGATGATTTCACTTTTTCAAAACTCCATATTGAACACTTCCTATATAAATTGTTGTTATTTTCAATTTGCTATAAAGGTTACATGGTTATTTGATCTATAGGAACTTCATGGAACACTTTATATTTTAATGATCATAATGCTTGAATGGATTTGACACCTAATGCTAGCAATTGATTAATTTATAAAAATGCACTTTGGCACATTAAAAATGGTTTCCCAATGCTTTTGGTTTGCATTATAAAATTATTGAATTTCTTGACTTGAATGAAATAAAGAATCAATTTTCATCCATTTTGATGCACACCATTCATTTGTTACATCTTGGGTTTTGCTTGTATGTGATTATATATTAACTTTTGATTCTTGTTTGCCAATAACGTCCAATATGCCATTGAGATGGAACTATTCCCATGACATTATGAAGCATTAACAAATTTTCTAATCATTTTTACCTTGTGAACAATATAATTTTTTTCCCATGATTTGGTTTCTCTTATTGTAGTAATAAAAAAGAAACAAGGGGTGTGTTCACAATCTTAGGAGTGGGGTGCCAAGGTAAAAATCATTTTCAAGGATTTGCATGTGATATGTGACATTCATATGATGGTCTATTAACCTAATTTTTGCATTCTTCACATTCAATTTACAATTGAATGTGAAGATTTGGATTATAGATTTAAATACCTTTTGATTATACCTTGATGATTCATCATGTATGTTATGCACCATTGCTCTCTATCCCATAGAAATGAATCATTTAAAAAAAATACACATCTTCAAAATTCATGATTTTAAAAGCCAAAAACATGTTTGAACCAAATGTGTTTAAATGTGTTGTAAAAAAGGATTTCACCAATTTCAACTTTTTTTTTTTTTTAATCATCAATACTCAAATCTTCATCAATTTTGAAAAGGAATGGAACACATTTGATTAAGGAAAAAGACATTTGAAAAAAAAAAATTATCCACCCTTGAATCTTAAATGTTTTATCCCTTTTGAAACATCATCAATTTCATTAGATTTAAAGAATTAAAACTTTGCAATCAATGGAGCCTATTTCAAAAATAAAATTGATAGTCCAAATTATTGTACCCCCTTTATGATTTTTTAAAAATACAAAATTACAATTTGAAACAATGTCCACTCCTTTAGGTGGCTCCTATGACTATGAATGCACCCCAAGGTTAACCTTGGATCATACCATGTATAATTTCTTGGAAAAACTTGCCTTGGCTTATAAAAATCAATATTGAAAATACCTACTCAAAATTTCCAACAAAGTCTTTCAAGGTAACCACTAAATGAAGATAATGAAAATGATGATCAATCATTTCCTTTAAAAAAATTAATAATTTTTTATTATTAAGATTGAAATATCATATGGAATGGCTAGTGTTTCATATATTTAGTTTGCATTGTATATGACATTCCTAATTTGAAGATGAATGAAACTTGGACCTTATGTGATGGGTATTTTTGATTGGCCCATAACAAAAAATAATAATAAAGTTTTGGACAATCCCAAAATAGGTATGTTGCAATTATTATTTTTTGGGGTTGTTTAATTATAAAAATTACAAGAGTATAATTTAGGGTAAAGGATATGGGATAAAATGAGAAGCTATTGGGAACATGTTGAAGAACTCATTGAAAATTTGGGGAATACATTGAAAACCCATTGGGGATTTATGGGAACACAATGGGACTTTCATGTGAAAAAAAATCCAACACCCCCACCTCCCCTCCCAAAAGAAAAAGAACTTGAATCCCTTGGGTGAACCAACACTTGCATTGGTACTAACACAAGATGAATGACATGAACATTTAAAGGTGGATGAAGAGATAGGCATAACTTACATTAGATCAAGTTCCATGGTCTAGGACACTTGTGGTCCATCACCACATGATTTTTTGTACTTCCATTTTCTCACTTTCAAATTTTTGCTATAGTTAGAACTTCATTGCCTACCATAGTTCATTGCCGTCACATAGCTTTATCATTTATTATAGGTTGTCACCACCATTGCCTATTGAACTCCATCACTTGCATCATTACCATTGTCAATTGCCGTCTCCATTTCAAAGCTTTAACAAGTTGTCGTGCAACTTTGAAGAAATGTTGCATTAGTTTGACAACTTTTAGATTGGTGCTTCAAGCATAGACATGCCCACAATGTTCCAATGACTTGCAAAACTTGAGCATTGACATTGAAGCCCTTTGCAATCTGTTGCTCAAAGGACCTCCAAGCTCTTCAACAACGAAAGCAGGTTGATATGCTTGCTTTGATGTCCTTTATGATACATTAGTTCCAATGTCGTTTGAGGAACTGATTCCACATTTGCCATCACCTTGGTTTGAACTTGGTATTACCCAATTCCAACGCTATGACTTGTGCTTTTTCAATGCAACTTGCTTTAATGCACTATTATAATGTGTGCTCCTTTAATGCAACTTGTTTCGATGTGATGTTCCAACACCTAGGTGTGATGTGTGTTCCTATGACATAACTTGCTTTGACTTGTTATTTTGTTGCCCAATTGGATATTTGAAAATGAATTTTCTTCTCATGAATGATTTGCAATTCGTTTTTCACTTTTAGAATTGCTCATTAAGTTATGTTGAAAACATTTTCAATTGACTAAAGATTGACTCTACATTTCATTATATAGGCTAGCATTGACCTCAGCCAAAGGCTTCATTTTTATCTTTACAAATGTGAGACAAGAACTTCAATGATTTTAAAAACATGACACAATTTCTCCCTTCAATCGACCTACTACAAACCTAAAAAATTGAGCTTTAGTTTCCTTCATAGCCTCAATTTCTGGGGACATTTGATTAGCCGACTACACATTTTGTTGGCACATAATGTGAAGAATTCACCTCCCATTCCACCAATGTGCCTTTCAAATTGGATCTCTCATCATGGGAAATCCCACAACTATCGTGTATCCTATTTCAATATCTTGTTCTAGGGATGCTAATGCTCTTGTGCAGCTAATGTTCTAGTAATCTGAATCATTCTTATGTTCACATATTCTCTTATTTGTGAGGGCAAAACAAACCACATACTTGTGAAAATCACAAGTTTTTTTGCAAGAAAAGGCGAAGCTAACAAATGAAGATGGTGCTCAAGTGCATCCTCACCTGCTATAACCTCGAATTCCTTCACAAGTTCTTTGCCACTATTGTTCTTTAAGAAGAGCCCACACTTGAATATTCTAAAGAATAGAGAAGGCAAACCTTGGAGGTTGAGTATAGGAAGCCTAGTAATCTAAAGAAGAGGGAAGGCAAACCTAGTAGGCTAAGGAGAGGTTAATAATGAAAAAAATGGATGACTTTTTGAAAGTCATCCATCCATTGTTATTTTTTCATTGATGGTACCAGTGTAGGTGCTGCTTCTCCCTGGCTGCAGGCAGCTGCTTCACCTCAATGGCTGCAAGATTTTTTTGGCCTACCCATTTTCATTGCGATCCTTGGCTATGGTAAGGGCATGAACTATGGGGTTGCCTCACAAGTCCAACTCTTTTTTTTTGGGTGGCAATTAGCCAATTTGATTGGCCCATCACACAAAAATAGTTGAAATTATGGATGTTCCCCAAAATAGAAGATTTTATGGAAAGCTGGAGTGCCTCCCCCAGCTATATAAGTGAGAAGGGGATGACTTTGGGCAAAACAAGGGGAGGACTTTGGGCAAAACATATGGGATTAAAGTGAGGTGCTATTGGGAACATATTGAGAACTTAAAGGGAACATGTTGGGAATAAAGGAAAAATGAAAAAAATTCCCCCCCCACCCCTCCCCACCCAAAACTCAAAAGAAAGAAAATTAGGGCACTTTGAGTGCATGCTGAGCCTTCCCATTGGTTGCATGAAATTTCTATTTCCAAAATTGTTCATCACCATTTTTGGCCTAGGTTAATACCCCCATTATAAACTGGGGTTACTTATTTCATAATACTTAGTTCTTGGGGCTCCCAAAGTTTGAACTTTTTAATTTTTTTGATGGGTGTCTATGATTTAACCATTAATGAAAACATATCATAAAACTTTGGGCACTCTCAATATTAATATATTATAGTCTTCTTTTCCATGCTACCTATGTAGGTTGTGAGAGTAAAATTTAAGCTATTGGTAACATCTTGGGAGGCTAATGAAAAATTGGAAAAAAATTGGGAACAAAATATATTTAACCATTGGGAACATGATGGAACCATAGAAAGCACATTGGAAATACTGAATTTCAAAAATCCCATTTGACCCATCATTGAGCATTTCTTATTTTAAATTGTTGTTGGTTTGAAGTGGTAGAGCCACTATGGAATGGCCTATCACTTGAAGAATTGTCGAGTGGACCAAATGAAGTAACAATCTCTTCCCTTAAGGAGCCATCCAACAATCGTCTCTTTGACAAATAGGGTTTTTCGTATCTTGGTGGGAGCCTTAATGGCCAAGCCAACAAACGTTTCTATGACAAATAAGGTATTCCGTATCTTGATGGGAGCCTCAAGGGCCAAACCAACAAATATTTCTATGACAAATAGGGTTTTTCGTAGCTTGGTGGGAGCCGTAAGGGCCAAGCCAACAAACATTTCTATGAAGAATAAGGTGCTCCGTACATTGATGGGAGCATCAAGGGCCAAACCAACAAATGTTTCTATGACAAATTAGGTATTCTATATCATGATGGGAGGAGCCTCAAGGGCTGAGCCAGCAAACGTTTCTATGACAAATAGGGTCTTTGTATCTTGGTAGGAAGGAGCCTTAAGGGCCGAGCCAACAAAATGGTTCTATGACAAATAGGGTTTTTTGTATCTTGGTGGGCGCCCTAATGGCCAAGCCAACAAACGGTTCTATGACAAATAGGGTTTTTGTATCGTAGTGGGAGAGAGACGACATTTTGGCCATTCCATGGTCCCCACACGTATCTCATTTTTCAAGCAAAACAATAAATTGGGTGTCAAGTCCGAGCAAACATATTGTCCTCCTCCCTTGACAGTGCAATAAATAGAAGTATGGGTTGGTTTCATGAGGTGGGGTCCCAGCTTCCTCACAGTGTCTGCCAGCAGCAGAATTTGTCAAACAAGTCAGAAAATTTGGAGTACTTTTTTTTGGGGGTTTGTCAGGTTTGTGTTTGTCTTGAGAAAACTTCACTTTCCATTTCACTTCCTTTTGCAAATTTGTCGTGTCATGATGATTAAAGAATTGCAAGATCAATGTCCTTCTCCTTCTTCAAGATCAATTATATATCATCTTCTACGCTCTTTTTTCCTCTGTACAAGTTACATAATATGACAACCCATGATTAGGTCTTCTTCTTCTTCTTCTTGGAGATCAATTGTATAATGTTCTATGTTCTTTTTTCCTCTGTACAAGTTACATAATATAACAACCCATGATTAGGTCTTCTTCTTCTTCTTCTTCTTGGAGATCAATTGTATGATGTTCTATGTTCTTTTTTCCTCTGCACAAGTTACATAATATGACAACCCATGATTAGGTCTTCTTCTTCTTCTTCTTCTTGGAGATCAATTGTATGATGTTCTATGTTCTTTTTCCCTCTGCACAAGTTACATAATATAACAACCTATGATTCAGTCTTCTTCTTGTTCTTGGAGGTCAATTGTAAATAATGTTCTGTGTTCTTTTTTCCTCTGCACAAGTTACATAATATGACAACCCATGATTCCGTCTTCTTCTTCTTCTTCTTGGAGATCAATTGCATAATATTCTATGTTCTTTTTTCCTCTGCACAAGTTACATAATATGACAACCCATGATTCAGTCTTCTTCTTCTTCTTCTTGATCAATTGTATATAATTTTCTATACTCTTTTTTCCTCTGCACAAGTTACATGATATAACAACCACCGTGGTTCCTTCAATCCACCATTGCTTGCGTTCTAGTTACTTCACTCCGTGTAAGTTGATACAAAATCTGTTGTACTTCAGTACTAGCAACCACCCAATGTTATGTGTGCTAGAGAACGTGCCGTGCCGTGCCCCCCGGTTGCTGATTCTGCAAGACAAGTGGGAACTAATAAGGGAATCCAGCACAGAATTCTGGCAGGCAATCGATGGTTTGGCAAACCTTGTGGTTGGTTGCCTAGAAGAATCGGTCACCCAGGGGGCATGTTCCTTGGTGTTAAACCCAGGTTTGTTAGAGTTATCCTTAAAGTCAGATGATCATCAGGGGGCGAGAACGGCCAGTTTCGGCATAATAAGGCATCAAACTCGTAACTGGGAATGAAATTTTTACAAAAGGACATAACTGAGACCCAAACTAGTTTTTCCACCAATTTTGGTGGTAAACTGAGTTTCATCCTGTGTTTCCTTTTTCCTGAGCGCCTGCACTGCTGCTACATATATTTTCACTGTTCCTACCTGTACAACTACTACAATTACTCTCGAACCTTGTGCATTAAATGCATTTCATACCCAGATTAAATAAAATTTCCTTTCCTTACTTTGCGGATACCACTGAAACAGGGGATAGGGGGGCGAAAGCAGAGGAGATAGTGGGTGAGACAGAGGGTGACTTTTAGGATAACTCTATTGTGTTCAAAAGTTAGGAGAACTGCTCATCCTTGTGGCTTTTTACATCATACCAAAATCAGTACAAAACTTTTGCTTTGAACAATATGATGCAAGACTAAAATGCCAAGTCAATTCTTCCTCTGTGCTTAATATTAGTGTTGCAATTTTTTACGGGCATGAGAATTTAACTGACCAGAAGATTAGTGGAGAAGAATTTATTAGGAGATTTTAAAACATTTATTATGGTGATTGCAAAAGACATCAAATAATTCTTCAAAGGTTTTGAAGGTGAATGAGCACTCTACTTACCTAATTGTTTTCAACTTGGAAGTTTGGATAACAAACTCTCTTCAATAAATACTATATGATATGGCAAATCAACTGCCATTAATGCATTTGGCAGAAGGCCATCAGAGGATGTGACCTTCGCTTGCTGAAAATCCAATGGGTTTTGCTTCTGATTATGACATTCAAAGACTTTGGAAAAATCAATGGGTTTTGCTTCACAAATGCAGCTTAAGATCTAGAGGACTTGTGAAGAAAATATAGTTAGTTTTGCTTCAAATGGTGGAATTAATTTTTTTGCAAAATTCAGTGGCTTTTGCTACATGATGATGATAGCATTAAAAAGCCTCATCAAAGTTGAATGGGTTTTGTTTCAGATGATTGACATTCAAAGAGCAGGGAAAATTCAATGGGTTCAATTTTTGCTCCAGATGATTGCATTAAAAGGACTCATGAAAATTCCATGGGCTTTGCTTCAAATCTTGGCATCCAAAGACTGATTGAAAATTCAATGTGTTTTGTTTCAAATGATGGCATTCAAAAGACCCATTGAAGATTCAATGTGTTTTTTGCTTCAAATAATGAGTTTTCAAACAATTTGAAAGACTAGTGAAAATATTTCTTCTTGGGCTCTTGGGCTCTTGCATCAATGTTGAGCCCAATGCCCCCCGCACCCCGCCATTCAATAGTGCTTGTTGGTTATTTTGTGTGGGTAGGCTATAGTGACTCCCAATTCCCCACAAAATCAATTGTTTTTGGATCTGAAATCATCCTCCAGTTGTACTCAATGCAAGAAGTACTTGACCCCAGTTCCTCCTGACTCAGATCTTTCCAATGTCTTGGGTGAACCAGCACCTGCATTGGTACCACTGAAGGATGAAGGACATGAGCACCTACCTCAAGGTAGGTGGGGGAAGTTGGAACCCCAACAACATTATATGTGCACATACTTGTTATTGTAGGCAGTGGCTAAACCCTTTTTAAAACTGGTTGCCCTTTGCTCATCCAAGATGTGTCTTGATGGTGCCCACTACAAGCCCAAAACCAGTGTTGGCCGGTTCTTTGAAATCTTAAAGAATTGTCGAATCCAATTCTTTAAATATTTCACAGAATCAAAGAACCACGAGTTTCAGTTCTTTGAAAACAAACTCAAAACCAAACAACCATCAATTCAAGCTATGTCAAAAACCTTAAAAGAAGCAATAGTTTTCAGGAAAGAATCACTGGGTTCTCTGGCCGGTTCTTTGACTTTTTCATAGTTTCTGAGAACAACGGTTATCATACCGAAACCAGTTCTTTGAATTTTGGGAGTACTGACAAGTAAATATATGTACACAACCCAGGTTGATAACCAAAAATTATGTCTCTCATTCTAAGAACCACCCAACACTGCCAAAGACATGCATAACAAGATCTGGCAAAGTACTCATTAAAAGCCCAAAACATGAGTCCAAAGTGTATCTGGGCACCAGATCAGGTCAAGGGCAGCAGACAAAAGAAAGGGCAGCACGAAGTACTTTTATGTACTGCCTGCAATAACAAGTATGTGCACATATAATGTTGTTGGGGGGGGGGGGAGGGATGAGAACCTGAGATAGGTAGGCAGTGAAGATTAGGTTTAAGTCCCTAGTCTAGGGTAAGAGACTGGAATAGGTGATCCATAATAGGGTTTTGTTTGTTTGTTTTTTTTATTCAATGGTCTAGCCTAGTGGAGAATTTGGGGTTCCCTTTAAAAACAGGCCAACAAAGCCTTCTGATGATCACTACCATATCTGAAAACTGTGTCTGGCTTTAGAGTGTGAGCCTTGGTTTTCTTTCCTTCTTTAATTCGCTCTCCTCCTGGTGACATCACATTAGCTTTGCAGTCAGAGGGGAGCTACTCAACTCAACAAGTTAAACACTCTAGTATAATGCCTGGCAATTATTAGTGCTCGCATTTCAATGGCTTTTCTGGGGCCATCATGAAGTATAAACTAGTGTTGGGTGGGGATTTGATTTTGTGAACAACTCACCAGTTCTGGTGTTTAAAGAATATTTCAGAACAGTCAGATGATGAAAGATTTGTAGTTCATTTCTAGTTGGTAGCCATATTTTGGCTATATCTTGTTAGTAATAATCATCAACATTTCTACATCTTGCTATAGATAAATGGATGCTGGCCACCTTTGCTGCATCAAAAATTCATAACTTCAAACACCCGGGCACCATTGGCATTCACTCAGCAACACTTGCAACAAGTGGAGGATTTGGAAACTCTGCAAAGAACTCTGGAGTTCACCACCCAACAACACTTGCAACAAGTGGTTTTGGAAACTCTGCCAAGAACTCAGGAATTCACCCAGCAACAGCAACAAGTGGATTTGTAAGATCACTCTGCCAAAGAACTCTGGAATTTACCCAACAACAGCAACAAGTAAGTGGATTTGGATCAAACTCACTCTGCCATGAACTCTGCCACTTGAATCATTTCATGGGTGGCATAATCACCCAACCAAAGTGCAATCAATGAAGAAGAAGAAAGAAAGAAAGAAAGAAAGAAAGAAAGAAATCATCTTTCTGTTGTTGTTGCAGACTGGTAGATAGATTTTGGCAGACCAAGCCAGCTGACACATATACTAAAAAAGGATAAGTAAAGCAGACTTAGTGTTGATCTGATGATTTACTTTATAATCCATTAAGTACACTAGGGAGAAGACTTTTTCTCGTATACTTTTGATTTCAGAGATAGAACCCGAGAAACCAAAACCAAATCAAATCACAACGAATAGTAACATGAAGTTTGTAGTCAACCTACAAGAGAAGGACAACTCGGGTACTTCTAAACCATGAGTGTGTTTTTATCATATTTAATGATTATTTTTACACAAAGTAAACACTATGAAAAAAATCATGTTTGTTAATGCAACTAGATTATCTAGTTGTAGTTTGGTTCTATCGAACATTTTTTAGTTGCAATAAACATAATTTTCTCATAGTGAAATTTTCTTTGTTGAACACACCTATTACCCAAAAAAAAAAAAGGTTTCTTTTTCTCCCCGAAAAATTATAGGATTTCAAAATTTGCGAAACAGATGTAACCATTCATGTTGTCCTTTTTAGAGGAGGTTAACTAACTCCAGAATCACATCCATGACAAACTCCAAGATGCAACGGACTAAGTACCCATTCATTAGTAACCAAGCTGTAGCAAGCCATCAAACCTAAACAAGGAGTTGAGCACCAAGAGTAGCTAGGTTGATGACTTGCTAGATCTCGTTCTCACATGCAAGGTAGCAAATTAGAGTAGGTTGATGACTTGTTAGATGCAAGGGAGCAAATTATCTACCTACTCAAAAAATGAAGCATTGAGACTATGTTGATGGCATCCTATGGCTTGTTTTCTTAGGTATGAAATAAAGAATGTCATAGATAGTCAAGGTTATTACCGACCATTTTATTCGTTTTAAGTTATTGTCATACCTAATTTAACTTAAGAGGTCTATAAGAACAACCAAGCCATGCAACCCTAGTTGTTCTATTTAGAGTCACTAAATGAATGTCATGTCACCAATTTAAAAAATCTCCAAAAAACCTCAATTAGGATAGACAAATAGATGTTTAAACCCTTAAGTTTTCAAAAAGCTTAAAATATTTGAACTCAACTCAATTGTCCATAGAGTTCAAAGAGGTATTGTAAACCTTCACACTTTCCTACACCCATCATTGTGAAGATCACCCAAAATGCACAAAATATAAAATATAAGATTGAGAATTAATTTTCTGTTTGAAACAATAAATGCTTGCTTTGATAAGGTAATATTTAAAGTTAATTTTTTAAAAACATAGCTTGATTGCTTTTGGAGTTCAAAGAAAGATTATAAAGTTCAAGTTGACACACCCATATTTTAAAAAATCACTCAAAAATAAAAATAAAAATAAAACTTTGTAATTAAAAAGTTGAGAAAGTTTAATGCATTTTTTTCAAGGCATTTTGCTCTCTAAACATTCTCATTCTTTTGGTGCTTCTTCTTTTTCATTGTTACATATCAAGTTGGTTGATGGCTTAATGGTTTTGACCTTTCACCACATGTTCAAACAAAATCATGAGAAAATATGAATTTTAGTAAAATCATGCAACCTAGAGAATATAGGTAGGTAGGTCTTCAGCTGTTTTGCATTCAAGCAAAAATTGTACCACAAAATCTCACACATATGTGAGTGAAGTCAGGACTAGACATTCACTTGGGTTTTATTATAACACATTAACCTTAGAACTAGCTTGTACTTTATGAAGAGAAGGAGGTGACCTTCAACCACACATGGGAAATTTACTAAGTAATTTATAAATAGCTTTAAAGGCTAGATAGATAGCCAAGAACTTTAAAGTTTTAGAAGTAGATAAGAAGAGGCGAATGATTTTTGAAATTTCATTTTTTTCAAAGATATATTCTAATTTTAAAAATTAATATTTTATTTTATTTGTCTTTTGTGAAATGTTTGGTTTAGTTATTATAATTTCAATGTTTTGTTAAATTATTAAAAGTTATTGTGCACTTATTGCAAATAATTTGATTTGGAGTTTATTTATAATTAATAGTTAAATAAAAAGTCATCTGAATGTCAGGCATGACCCTTGTGTATTTTACACCTTAATTATATCATCCTTTAGCACATCCATGATGGGTGGTGATAAATTCATGAAAATTGAATAATAAATGCCTCACAAATAATGTATAAACACCAATAGTGTTTTTTTTTTTCAAGACACCTTTTGTTGTTTTATCAATTAAAAAATGGGGAAATTTTTGGAATTTTTTTTCCCTGTGAAAATTCGATTCTAATTTTTTGGGAAAAATCAACAACTTTTTCATATCACAAAGTTGGAAAAAAAAACCCTGGACCCTTCACTCCAAAAAAAAAAAAAACCAACAAATTAAATTAATACAGTACAAAAACAAAATAAAAAAAAAAAACAAAAAAAAAAACAAATAAAAT
>Ga0116231_10003003_pt1 | contig 35236 bp, 17 predicted proteins | sample S1TSphgellanicum_2_FD_89695 | JGI IMG/M metagenome (GOLD analysis project Ga0116231, IMG submission 89695) | Host-associated microbial communities from peat moss isolated from Minnesota, USA - S1T2_Fd - Sphagnum magellanicum MG | ecosystem: Host-associated > Plants > Peat moss > Unclassified...
CAACACGCCCCTCTACCCCTCCAAGTGTTGTGAGCTAGGGAGCGCCTCCCGACCACTCCCACTTCCGCTGTCTCTCACTTGGACTCACATTTGAGTCCTTCGAGTGGTTAGGAGTGCGTCAATGATGGTGTGAAAGTTATTGTGACATTGGGTGTACCCCACTGATTAACCCCTCTAAATGGATTTTGATGTATTATTGATGTAATGTAACCTAAACCTAAATTCCTGGTAAGAGTTGTACTAGATGACGATGGTGCTGGAGATGCTTGATTGACGCACTCCCAAGTCCCAGGTTGAACCCACTTGAGGGTCCAACTATGTTGAGTTGCGAAAAGTTGGGGCTTGAGGGGTGCTCCCGACTTCCAGCACTAGAAAGGGGTAGAGGGGCGTGCTAGAAGTCCCGGGATTAGACTAGAAAGATGGACTAGAAGATCAAGCTTGAATCTGCATCCAAAACCAACCACAAGAGGGTTAGTTCACATTCGGGAACACCCTTGGGTGTTGGGACAAGCCACGGGCACTTTTACACACCAGATTCATCACGGCCCGGACTCGGGGGAAGCCACCACCTTCCCCCATATAGTATACTCTGCAGCTCTCCGCTGAGGCTACATCCAAATGGTTTTTTTTCCCGGGACTCCCAAGTTGGAGTCCCGAAACTGTCTCGAGTTGGAGTCCCGGGACTTTGGACGCTCATAGCTCCTCGCCCCGAGCTCGGATCGAGACGAGGTTTAAACCAAAGTTGTAGTTTTTGTCGAGAGCTTTTCAACGCCGTGTCACACTTCTAGAGGCAACGTTGGGAAGAGGTCGATTCCCGACTTTTAGTGGTCGGGAGTCAAACTGCCAATTTGACTCCCGGCCCTTCTTTTGCCCATAACTTGAGCTGCAGATGTCCAAATGGCCCATGCGAGGCCATTTTGGGCATCTAATCTTCAAGACATTTCCATTGATATAAAGAACGCACCAAGGCGAGGAGATTTGACCCCTCAAATCGTCTTTTGAATTTTCGAGAGTCCTGGAGGACTCCATTTTCCCACTTTTGGGAGTGTGAGTTGCATTTTCACACTTAGCCCCAAAGTGGGGTTGCAACATTGATGGTACCATTGTGAAAATCATGAGTTCAAAGAAATCAGCTCAAATGATTGTGTGTTATTTCGAAATTGATACCTTGGCTATAACTGAACTGTAGTGTTTTCATCATCCAAGGACATGGTGTTGTCCCATGTCCCAAAATTTTGTAACAATATAGAACATTAGCTATAAAGTTTTAACACAACATACAGTTGGAAGAATACGGTGTGTTGATGGGGATGAATGGCAATGGACAGTTGTTGATGGACGGAACTACAACAGACATCAGACGAAACGACGACGGATGTTAGACAAAATTGTGACAGACATTGGACGAAATTGTGATGGACGTCGGATGGAATGGCAGGAACAAAACGAGTGGACGGATGGTGATTGCGATGACGATGGCATTATAGAGCGATCTATGTTCGCGAACTCTACAACGATGGCGTGTAAAAGAAAAAAGATAATTTTAAAAATTATATATATATATATATATATATTTCCCAGAGTTGCTACATGGGCTATTCACTACATGTTTGCAAACTCAAAAACACATAGGAGTGCACAACTTAGATGCTAACTTCAAAACCCATGTACAAGGAAAACAAGTGTATGTGGGGTTGCATCATTTAGTATAGATCTTGTATTACAATCAAACCTTATGTGTGTGTGTGTGCGTGCTCCCAAGACCTAAAGCTAGCAATAAAACAAGCTTTGGAATTGCTCACTCCTTCCTCCTTTCGAAGTTTTGGAACTCAGAACTTCACAACTTGTAGCTTGTTTCTGATGTCCTTTTTCCCTTGCTTCGTTGTTGCTAGTTATGGTTGTTATTGTTCCTATTATAGTTATAGTACAAGAGTAGAAAAAGAAAAAGAAGTACTAGCAACTCAAGAACACAAAAAACCAACAAGAAAAAAAACCCAAGAAATTCAAAGCCAAGAAAAATCTGACGTTTTCAACATTAACTTACAGAGAGCAATTTTTCTAAAATTAAATTACAAAGAAGGAAAGAAAATGTAGTTTATGTAAACAATGGCTGTGCAATAGCTACCGTGAACATTTAGAAATCTAGTTTAACTATGGAGGAAACTCTCCTTGACAAAGGAATTTTAAAAAAAATGACAAAAGAAGGGAAGAGCTTGGCCTTTTATATAACCGTCAACAAAGCTGAAACTTTAAACAAGCCATAACCCTACAACACATAATAGCATACAATAATCTAAGAACGTACATTAACCTTAAAGGCATGATTGGCATGCTTGTAATCGGTCGTCATGTATAAGGCCATGCATATAAGCATGACAAAGTGCCATATTAGTGAGGTTATCTTCAATATCATTTCATCCATGGCAAACTCTACCTTATTTTACAATCCATATGAAATAATTATTTATTTTAACACACCAAAAACCATAGAATGACTTTTTAGCTTAACACCAAAATATATATGTACAAATTTGGGAAAAAAATTTCATCAAAGAATCCAAAGTTCTAGTTGGCCCCTTACTACTACTTAGTGCTCTTTGTGAAGGAAAGGATGGCTATTTGCAAATGTTTGTTGATTACTGCTGAAAAATATGTTTAGTATAAAAGGTCACACTTATGCCACTTTTAATCTTTGGGCCTCTTAATTAATTGAGTTGTGCAAGAAATTGATCGTCATAAGACTTACATCAAGAAATCGATCATCATAAGACTTACTATTGTACATAAAATATGGTGATGAGTGGAAGATGACATTAAAAGTGCATAACAATCATTTTGAGTATTAACAAGTGCTTAATGCTTATGACATTATGAGTGCATTGCTTGTATTATAACATTCAATGATGACACATTCGGTGGTTTTCTACAAAAAAGACATTTTCATTTTTCCAAAGACATGAGCATTATGTACAACATATTTGAGACAACTTAAAAGTAGTTGGGTGGACCATCAAGGGTTCCAACCATTTTCAATGTTTGTTTAACATTCTTTGAGTTTAAAACTTTTATCAATGATTGTTAATATATGTTTCATCCAATTGGCTAAGAGACAATGGTTGTTTAAACCAATGTTGGTTAGTTCTCCAGTTTGGAGTGTTAGACCTGTGGGTTCAAGTTCAAGGTTTTCTGATTTGAACCCAACTTACCATCCTTTTAGTGGAATCATCACAAGAATCAAACCATGAAATTAGCCTTTTGCTAGAATCAAAACTTCAAAAATAAACCCTTAAAAATATATTCAATTTTTTAAGACAAGCATATTGAATTTTTTTAAAATGTCAACAAATAAGTTGAACCTTATAGGTAAGTGTTTGTTTTTAAATTTCTAAAAAAACTTAATACTTTCATAAATTTCAATTTTAACTTGTTGTAAAACTTCATTATAACTATAAAAAATTTCAACCTTATCAAAGCTGTGGCATGTACATGAAATTAGACTCAATTCTGGAACAAGACCCACAGAATTCTGAATTTGAAGAAATTATCAAAATCGGAATGACAAGTTTAAAAACTCAACCCACAACCAAAGAACCAGCCAAAACTTTTTAAAGTGTCAAAACCAGGATGAGAAGTTCTTTCTAAAAGGAAAAACCAAACAACTCTAATTTAAACTGCATTTCATAACACTTCATATGCTGTTTACTTTGCTGCTTTCGGTGAACTGTCAATCACTTTTGAGGACTATTTTAAAATCATGTGGAATACATTGAAAGCTCTCCACTTGATTGTCAGCTGCACACAAGTTGTAAAATTACCACCTATTTGTGGCCCAGGCCCCACTCCGGGTCCCATAGATGTAATGTTAATGTATGACATGTTAATGACTGAAGTTTGTTGAGGGGGCAACCTTGATAAATGTCACCTTAGAGGCCTTATTTTAGTGTTTGTGCGATTAGTATTATTTAGTTGAGCAGAGAGTAGGATCGAGAGTTTATTTCTTTTGGTGATGGACATCTTTGATTGATTCAACACCTAGAAAACTAAAACCCCAAGTTCAGCAGACTCTTTAAAATAGAATATGTCCACAGGGCCTAATGATGTCAGTGTGATGAGAAACTTTAGCACACTGAAAATAGACATAATGTAGTAGTCTCCTTTGGGCAAATTAGATAGTTTACAAGAGAAGGACTTTGTGCAAAACATATGGGATAAAGTATGCTGCTATTGTAATTGGGGAAAATTTTGTGAACAGAATGTAAAAGCATTGCGAACATGAAGGAACCATACCTGGAATACATTTGGGAACACCAAATTTTCAAAAATCCCATCCACCTCTCCTCCTCGCCACACACCCCCAAGAAAAGCTGGGCCTCTTGCCTCTTTGGGATATGTTGCCTCACCTCCTTGGCTGGGAAGGATTTTAATTTCTAATCACATCTTGGTCACCATTGTGATCTAGGCTAATGGGAGGGACATGGATTGTGGATTGTGTGAACGATAGTATCATAAGATATGTACAGCTAGATTCTAAACTTTCCTCTAGCATTACAAAGTATAATGTTACATGACAATACTGACATTAGGAATAAAAACCTGATTCGCAAAACTTCTTCAACTATATGCAACAAGTCCACAATTAGCAGGCACACTTTTATAAAAAAGTCATGAAACAAACTCAACTTCAATATCAGTTTTAATGCACATTGGAGATGCTCTTTTCCATTAAAGGTCCTCTAAAAAACTGAGGTATGTTCTGGGGGTACTCAGAGGATGTATTACATTCCTCCTCTCCGCAGTTTAATTGCCCCTTTCTGCAGGCCTCCTGGTGCCAGGGTTTGAACATGATCCCCTCAAAAGCAAACACTTTGACTGAACAAAATTGCAGAAAGAACACAAGCCCATCAACTGACATGAAAAGTTAACTTTTAATAAGCTGTCACAAAAAAGGCCCAAAACACAATTGACCCATCATGCCATAGATAATTTTTTTTGAAAATCACTAATATTTTATTTAATTTTATGATTTGAAGTAGGATTGACAATTTGTCAAAGTGGAGCCTCTAGTTTATTGTTGGGGAATCCAACATTAAATTATCATCCAAATGTAATATTAAAATAGCATACTTTCAAGAAGAGAAAGCTAGTCTCATCTTGATGATTGTGTGATGTCATGCTTCGGAGATTTTGTTTCAACCTGCCATAAAGGCCAGAGCTATCCCTTGAAGATCCTTCACCTCAAGCCCAAAATGGAAAAGTGGTGTTTTCAACTTTGAAGATGAGAAATCTGAGCCCATTTTGGGCTTGGGGTGAAGGATCTTCAGGTGATGGCTCTGGCCAGCTTTATGGCAGGTTGAAACAGAATCATGGGAAATGATGAAGTTGCTTAACATGGTTAGATAATTGAAGTGCAAGGTGAATTAAAAAAGATTTATTTCAAAATGTACTGCCCGGACTCTAGCTCTCACTCACATATTGCCTTCAATTTCAAACCAAACTATTGCCTCAAAATCTTACACTTGTGTGCTTCACAGGGCATAGCCATTGTCTTATTTTATTTTCTAAAAATATTTTTTCCACATGAAACAAGCAGCTCATTGTGCAAAGATTCCCTTCAAACTCAACACTTCCCTCATTTGATCTAGAGCTTCTCATCTCCATGCATGCATTTGTATGGGACATGCCCATTCATCCATTATATGCACACATAATAATCTAGATGTCACTCACACATTGGGTGAAGTTTGAGCCAAAATATTATGTCCAAGTTCTACACCAATGTGTAGATTAGTGTTGTGTGAGTATATAGCTCACCCAAATATATACCCACTAGGTATGAATAGAATATATATATATATATATTCTCAAATTAACATATTCTAATGAAACACATACCCAATAATATATAAAATTGGAAATTTGCACCCTATTCAAAACCTTGGATATGTGTAAGACATACTCATATTCAAAGGGATATGTTTTGGAATTTGGGTTTTTTCAAAAGCGTAAATATGATTAAAACCCTAACCTTTGTTAGTTCTATTAATTAAATGAAATGTTTTGCAAATTCTTTTTTGGTTGGGGAGGGAAGGGGGATTAGCTAATTTGATTGGCTCATCACAAAAAAGAAAAAAACTGGAATTTTGGAAGTTCACCAAAATATAAGTTTTTATGTGAAGATATATTGTTCATTTTTTGGCCCACCTATATAGGTGAAAATATGAGAACTTTGGGCAAACCAAATGATATAAAATTGAGGATTGTTAACCCGTGGTAAAAGTGCACATGTTAAGAGTGATAAGTGTGATAAGGATATATATCAAACGAAGGTCCCTTTACTTTGGAGAGCCATAACTTTCACATTATTTCATAGAATTATATGATTCAAAAGGTTAGTAATGTGCCCAAAAATGCGTTATCTCGAGGCTCCATCACCAATTCAAATCAACTATGATATCATTATCTTTTTGATACACAATTATTTAATCAAAAGCATGTTTATTATAGTTGAAGATGAATTAGACATTTTGATTCTTGCATTTTGACATTGAATTATTTTTTAAAATTCCAAAATGAGGACATTTTTTTTCATTTTTAATTGAATAATTAAATAAGTGTAAAAATATATAGGCATTTTATTCCAAAAAGGGGTATATGATAAGGGGGTTCTTGAACCTTACCCATTTACCAATTTTTATTTTTTTAATATTTAGGCTAATTAATGATTTTTTAATCATAATATACCCTTATTTAATGAATAAATAAATTAAATATATATACACCTTTACCCAAAGATATATCAAAAAGTACATATCCACATAACATTGGTATAAATAATCTCTTCACAATGGGGAGAGCCAACAAACAATGATACCACTTAATATGATGTAATTTCAAAAGAATAGTTAATCTTTTTGTTATTTGAAAAAGCACCATGAAGTGGTTATCCCTAAATTAGGCATCTACATAATCTTGGCACATAGATCCCCAATGCATCCTCACACATTTATCCATTTTTTGGCCTAATTTGCAAGTATTATTTTTATACTGTTTACACCAATTAGAAATTACATACTATAACTTGTCATATAAAACTTGAACCATGTGCATCAAGGTTAACATTTGGGTGAAAGCATGGTAAAAATACAAAAAAAATTGACAAGAAATATTAAGTTTAAAAAAAGGCATTTTTAACAAAAACACAAGAAAGTAAATTCAAATTTTATTTAAATTTCATCTTGAAACTATTGAGCATTTAATTAGGTTTATTGTAAATCAACTACAAAATTTCAAAATTTTTGAAATAATTAAAGTAGGGAATAAGTATGTTTGAAATTGACTAGTGAATGTGATATTCAAACCTACTTTTCCATTAGAAAATTTAATGAAATATACATGTATGAAATTATAACATAAAGATCATTGTATATTAAAGGGCGTCACCAAAAAATAAATCTTTTTTTTTTTTGATAGAGTATATTTGACACATATTTGAATCAAATCTTACAATGCAGAAAATAGGTTTTAAAAATTACTTGCATTTAGAAAAGTCTACTTGAAACCTATTTTTACAATGCAAAATTAAAAAATTAATATGTAATAATAAAAAAAAATTTATTATTTATCATTCAACTAAAAAAATTGAATGTATAATAATTTTGTAATGAGTTTTGGTCTTACTTTTTGTTCATTTGACAAATAAATTGGCAAGTGCTTTTAGTTGTACATTTTACTATGCTTTCATCCATTTGGCATTCATGTGTTGGTCTCTTATTTCAAAATTTTCAATTTTCATTCCCATTTTACAATTATAATATAATATCCTCTCTGATTTTGAGGAGGAATGACATGTGCATTTTATATGCAAAACCATATTTGACCCCCAAAAAAAAAAAGAAAAAAAAAGAACCTTGATTGTTCACAATAGAGTTTTGAATGCTTTAAACATTCATTTAAAGGTTGTTGGAACATTGTTAAATTACATCAAATTTTCGTCATTCAAATATTGCAATTAATGGAGCCCAGATACTCTCCCAAAATTATTGACAATTTAAATTATTGTGTTTCCATGGTTACTTTTCAAAAACCCACTAGGATACAATTTTAAAGCACTATCTAACCCACCTTGTTGTTCTTTTATTGTGTTTCCACCCCTATTATAAACCAAGGTCAGCAAGTACATACTTTGAAACCAAGGTACTTAAAACCTACTTTGAAAACTTTTAGTACGCTTAGTACATGTTCCCTTGAAGTTCCCATGAAGTTCCCTTGAAATCTCTTGTCTTCCCATGGGTTTTTCTACAAAGTCTAGTTCTGAAACCCTGAGGCTTGTTAGCTCCTGTTTTTTCCTCACTTTTTGCCTAGACTAGAAAACTTGTGAAAGTTTAGTTGCGATTGTTGTGTAACACCATAGTCTTTGAGTGGAATTTCATGTGGAAAGTGCAAGCACTGGAAAGTTAGGATCTACAAGCCAGAAGCTTATCACAATTTTTATTTCTGTTTCAACAAGTGGTGAAGCTCGGTTCTTCTTTCTAGATTTCTCATTGAATGGTCTGAGAGTAAAGATGAAGGTCCAACTAGACTTGCAAAGCCTTTGTGGTATTGAACATTCAGCTCAGTAAAAGTTCAAATTTATTGTTCTTCTTTGAAACTATGTGTATTCAACATACTCAATTTTTTGTGTACATGGCGTACTCATGTACTCTGCCTTCAAATTTCAAGTACCCATACTCCGTACTTGGTGACCTTGCTCTAATTAACCCACCATGCTAGCTGCTATAGAACTATACTAATAATCATCCAGGAATCATCAAACTAATAACATTTGGGTAACCTAATAAGCTCAAATTATGCATGGGGTGAAGAAGCTATAGGTGACCACCAAAGACTGGATTTAATTGCAACATAGTTTTCTAACAAACTCTCTAAAACTGCAGGCACTCTACACGTGCTAATGGCAAAAACAAACAACTGAAGCAATTGTAAAATCTATGTAATAAAAATGTTGATGTCTGTCCGTCATACTCATTCACATACCTACTTACAAACTTTCCCAATGGCCCTTCAAACCTACCTATATAGACCTACACTTCCCCCTTGTACTGAAAGAAACACTGAAGTCAATGCTAAATTGACTTCCACGGCCTTGTATGATACTTAAGGCTCTAGGTTGGATAGCAGGAGCAACTCTTAGTTTGTTGTGAGCCCAAAGTTTCAAATTTGAGAATTGAACATTGAACATTGCGGAGCTGATGCTGAATCTGATGAGAATTATACCTGAGGAGAACTTTCTTTCCTATCCAAAGCAAGCAGCACGTATAGCAGCAGCTGCACAGCAAAGCACAAACTGTAGTTCATATAATGCATGTTTCCAAGAAGAATCATACAGGCTTGGAAGGAGCAGCTGTTTGAACTTCATTAGTGATTCAAGCTGTGCATGTGATTTGCGTATGTGACTAGCCTAAACCACAGCTACTTGTCAAAGACAGCCAAGTAGAAATTCAAGAACTAATTTCAAGTAGTCCTTGCAGAATGATCAGTGACACTGAATATGGACCGATGAGGAAGCTAGATAGCTACTTAAGTCATGGACGTACACATCGTGTTTTTGGACATGGAATTATACACTAGCAACATGTGCAACACTTGTGTAAATTATAGACTAAACTATTGTAACTGCATCATGTGATCCTCGAGTCTCCCCTAGTCGCATCCTTTCATGCATCTGATCATCATGCAGTACAAAATCAACTGATCTCTAGTGCTGAAACACTTTGCACAAGATACAAACACACGGTGATTGACGATCAGTACACTAGGATTCAAACTCGTATATGTATGGAGTACGAGGAAAGGACTGATGCCGATGATCTAGTTAAAGGCTAAAGCTAGTACTGGATTTAATTGAGTTGGATATCATGTACTAGCAGCACTAGGTCATTGAGATTTCTTTTCGACACTAGTCATGGTACTCATCCTTTCTAAACCTAATGCTCTACAGTAATTCCCACCAGTCAAGAATTAAGTCTGACCCATCAGATCGTTCGTGAAATGCTCAGCTTTATAATTCAATAATATGATCGGTATGTAATAATATATGGGTCTTAAACGATCAAATTTTATTAAGTGGAGCTTATGAGAAGTTGTCATGACACTTGCTAAAAATTGCTGCACATGATTGTTAATCTGTTTTTTCTGGAGGATCGACCGAGGACTAGTGCATGTTGTAACTATTCATGTAGCCCTGCGTCTGCGCCATTCTTCTCCAGAACTTAATGTTGTGATCTTGTTCACCTGCAGTGAACAATAACAAAACCCATTTTTGAATAATATACTAGTTACAATAGTATAATACACTAGTTATAATATCTCGCCGTTTCAGCTGGCAAGCATCTGTTGATTACCAGCTCGCAACTCCAGGAATGCAGCAGCTGACATGCAACTTTGTTCAAACTCTTTATATGCCGCAAGGCTCTTGAAATTTTTTGTATAGATCTGAGTAAAGTATATTGCTGTAGAAACTAGGAGTTGCAGGAGCTGGTATGATCAACACTGATGATCGTGTTCATACCTCATGAGAATTTGGACGTGAGACAGGACGTGCTGCTGCTGCAGCTGGAATCTGCAGAGACTGATGGAGTTGTCGACCAACTTATCTCGAATTGAGCAGAGTCGTTGTACCCTAGAAGCTCCTCGATCATCTCTGAAGCAAATTTATCTTCATCATGACTCGTACCACTCTTCTCTGTCGCTGGACGTTCACTAGACTTTAGTGAGAAGTTGTTGCTAATTCCGAACTCGACTTTTCTCAACCAGTTCGACTGCTGATCACCCTGCTTGCCTCCTGTCTTTTTCTGCCATATCCCAAGGTTAGACTGCTCCGCGTCAAGGCACAAACACGTGAGGGACTGCTCCATTCTCGTACTAGTGTCATTATTCAGCTGCTGCTTGATCTCATGTTGCATCACGTTCTGCTGATTCTGAGCCGCTAAGTACCAGCGATGGATTTTTGCACACAGATTGGCAGAGAGCATCTGGATTTTGGGATGGTGAGGAGCGTTTGGGTCCAATGGGAAATTGGTGCGTGCTCGAATACCACACATGAGTCGAGCAGCTTCGTCGTAGGCATGCGCTGCATCCTCAGCGGTTTCAAAAGTCCCTAGCCACAGTCTAGTCTTCCTGCAGCAAACCCTCCCCCCCACAAAACACCCAACCCCATTAGGAAATTCTCGAAGTGATGAAAATATAGATTACTATACTTTGGCTGGAATGTTAGATCGTTTGACACTAGAGGTGCAGCTGGTCCCTAGTCTTTGACCTATGCTTCGGCCTTTCTTTCATAACCAGCTTGCAACGAAATATCCTTCCGTAGCTTGGCAAGCTTGGTACATGATCTATGCACAATACTCTGGTAGCTTCAACCATGAGCGGTTTGTCACTAGAAGAGACCAGGACGAAACCCGCTTAAATTGTTTGTCTAGGGATTGCGGTTTTGGATCAATGTTGCTTGGAAGACAGAAATTCTAGCTGCAATTCTGGAGAGGATCGAGACGGTACAAGAGGACAGCAAGCTCTTCAAGCTGTAGTTCAGGCTAAAAGCAGCAGCAAACAACAAGTAGAAGCTGAACAAGTTGGCAGAGTGTGCAGCAGGTGCTAACAGGAACTCGCTGGGAATTATGTCGATAAGTATGGTTGAGAACTAGCTACCTGCTACCTAGCGACATGAGAGGTAAAGAGAGAAGGGAAGTCCAGTAATGTACAAGAGCGGGTGACGAATCTCCGATACCCAAGAGCCCCAGTGTCTTTGCCGCACTCCCCTATATCTCTGAGTCCGTCCCATTTCCTTGAACCTGCAGCTCAGTCTCGATCGATGGAGCTCTCTTTCTCTCTTCTTGCTAGCAAACAACAGTAGGCTTTTCGCCACAAAGGATCACCGACGGAAGGAGGTAAAAAAGAACACTATAGAGTCAAGACCAACTTGCTGTCGACAAGACAAGAATATATATCCGCCACGGTTTTTAGACGCTGCACCGCCGTAGTGTGTCCCCTCTTGTTGTGCCTGAACAAGGAAAAATGAGGCCTGGCTTTTTGAGGGGTGAAGAAGGGTTTGTGATCAGGAGCGGGAATAATTCACGCTGTCAAAGCGGATCTAGTCCCAGAGAGCAGCAGCAGCAGCAGAAGAGTTCACCTCCCGTTTAAGTAGTCTTTGACAACGGGATCAGTAACCGGGACCTGGTCAATCCCTCCGTCGGCTTGCAACAACTCTGGCGCTTCCTTTTAACCCCGTCCCGTTTCTTGACGTCTGAATGTACCTTTGCCAACGTCACTGGATGTGCGCCCAAGTAGCAGCAACACTAGACTTCCTTTAAACTAGCTCTAGCTCCCGCAGGCCGGCACTAGTGGTCGTCATTGTTGTTGGAAGTTGGAAAAGTAAGACAAACTGTAAGTTGAATTAATTATGGAAGTTGCTGGTGTCCGTGATGGACTCTTGCTCCCGGCAGTCATGTATTATTGAATGATATTGCAGCTCCTGCCATCAGCTGAAACACTCATTAAACTACACAATCGTTGTCAACCTGAGGGACTCATCGGTTTACCACTACCCTCCGTATAAATCACCAAGCTTACTTAATTAGAAAAGTACTTGTACAGCATTCAGGGATGATGTTCGAGAGAGATCCTGCAAGTGCAATTGAGATCCAAGCGACTAGAGCTTCAGTCTTCCAATAAGTGTGTACAAGCAATCTAAGTAGATAATTAGAGAAACTCCACCCGTGCTCAATGTGTGACCTTGCAAGTTAAAATTAGATGTAGAAAAGTCAAAACCTGCTGGTTTGGCTCAGCAAAATGCATTTTGGCCAGCATTTTTGCACAGTTAAAAGCATAGTAAAGCCTAACACCTGCTTAGTTTGATTGGTCCAGGCGGGTTGCTATTAGTAGTCTCTCACCTATTTATAGTCCCAGGATGTGAGAAAAATATTTTGCAGGGTTACATACTGAGTAGCGCTCGAGATGCTCTTACCTAGCAACACTACAAGAGAATGTGGTTCATGGGTGAGGGAAACTTTGTAGTTTGATGCATCATAAATACGTATAATATGTGGCGTTTATCATAGAAAATATTACACTAATATTGTAATTTGACATCAAGTTGTGATATATATTATACAAATATCAAATTAATGTCAAGTTTCAATATTAGTGTGCCACAATAAACACCAAATATATTATGGTATGATGAATGAAACCACAAAGTCTACTTCACACATGTGTCATGAGTCATGGCCTTTTAGTGTAGGAGAAACCACATTCTGTTGTAGTGCAAGCTTGCAGTGATTGAGTGTGCTTTCGAAGTGTAATACGCAGTATAAATTGAGTGACCTGATGATCATCTGGAGTAGAAAACATGGCACTTTTTTTGCCAAGACCACCAGTAAAGTGCACGCCAACAGCATGAATTGACAAGTACTGACAAGTACTTTGCAAACGTATATACGTAGCCCCCATCACATGACAAAAGCAAGGTGCATTTTATATATGGGGTAAAGTCTACATGAATTGATTCCAGTGTTGGATCATGACTAGCATCGTGTACGTGGAATCTGAGTCTGGTCGCTATCCGATGGCGCAAACATCTACTGAGTCACATGAGTCTTTTTGTTATCCGGACGACGATGATGTAGTCCATGACCAGCTCCTGCCAAAGTATATAACTCCCCCAAGCAGCTCAGGCCCTTCAACGAACGCGAGGGCTGCTGCAATAGTAAGAGTGTCTGATGATGACCATGTAAATTTGTGAATTTGTCCTGTTGCTGCTGGCAACAAGCACCTGATCGATCCTGGCAAAGCACTGGGGGGTAGGGGAGGGAACCAGGATGGATTTCCAGGAAGCAACAGTCAGTAGATTATATGAGTCCTCGGCATCCAGCACGACTGTAATTTCCCAAATGTCAGCAGCTCCAGTGGTCACCCACCAGCATGTTCCCAAAATGCTGCAGGCCAGTGGTTTGCTTGCTCTGGCACATTGACCCTCGAGCACGACTAGTCGCCTCCATTATAGCAGTGGACTTCCTGCAACGAGCTGCCCGAAGGCCCACCTGGTAATGTCTACCTGCCATAATTAAGCTCGTCTACATATGTAATTAACTACCCACTTAATCAATGACAAAGTGGGGTCGTAATTCCACTCTCTGTTAACTGCACATTACAACTACTGCCACTGCCACACAGTTTAAAGGATTAATTTGAGAAGAATTGAAATCTCAAAACAGAGACCAAGTGCAATTCTTACTCTATTACAAGTAGAGAATCTCCACCCACACCACTGGGTTTTTAATGCTTTTGTCAGTGTTTACCGCATTGAACACTTAGTGTAAATGAATGGGTATAATGATATAGTACATTATAGTGTGAACCATATTAATTAGTTCATAGGTGCGCTCATAACTTTTTCGTTTTGTTTTTTTGAAAGAGCCATATTCGTTGGCCCATCAGCAATGTTTTTGGAGCATTGAGCACTCCCCCAATGGAAGCAACTCTTTGGAACCCCAGTTGCAAAATAGAAACAAATGTATTCCCCAACAACCTACCTTTTCAGTTTATATACTTTGGGCAAACGATATGAGATAAAATTAAGGTGCTATTGGGAATGTCTTAGGTAACACCTTGGGAACTTGGGGAACCTCAATGGAACACGATGAAAACATGTTGGAAACACATTGGGAACAAGGAAGAAAAAACAAAAGATAACTCTCCCAGCCCCCCAGAAAGAAAAAACCAGGGCCCATCAGGAGTGCATGCTGAGACTTCCCATTGGCTGCATGAAATTTCTATTTCCAAAACTGTTTGTCACCATTTTGGCCTGGTCTAATGGCTGGGTCAATGATTTGGGGACATAGTGTGATCCATAATAATTAGTTGGGGGCATTCTTTCCAAGTTCAGATTTTTGTTTTGCAATCACACTTTTTGATGACTTTTTGATTGGCCCATCTAAAAGAAATTTGAAACATATGTGTCCAAATATATGCTCAGTTCGAACAGGACGATGTTGGGCACAGCATATGGGACAAAGTGAGGTGCTTCTGGGAACATGTTGAGAGAACAAATTGAGAACTCAGAAAATCCAACACCTCCCACCCTCCCCAAAAGAAAATAATTGGGTCTAGTGGATGCACGTTGTAGTCCTCACTGACCTAGCACTTGTGTTCGTCACCTATTTTGGCCTAGGCTACTGGCAAGGGCATGAATCATGGGGACATGGTGTAAATTATTCCCCCATCCCCACCAATACACATAAACAATTGGACAGTCTAAATTGAGAGAGGCTATTTAATTCTCACCGCGTGGGGCATTCAGTATAAATGGTCAATCAAAAAAGTCATTTTGAATTTATTGGCCCTCTTGGATGCACTGTATTATAGGCATATGTACGAGCCCAAAGTAAGTTTCACATTATGGGATGCTCTAATTTAGCCAATACATTGCGTTTAAGCCAATTCAGTGCTCTGGGTGGCCATGCTCTAAGGAGCATGCACAGGAGCACCTCCCATTTGAGCCTCTATGACTATTAGCACATCTTAGTTGCAACGTTAATTCCTCCACATCCTCATCCATAGACCTGAAAGAGTGAATAGAATAAAGGGATAGATCATTTAAATCTTATCACTTGAACCAATCATTATAATTGACCAATCAAGTACACTCATTTCTTTTTATTGGCCTTATTGCAACACATTACTAACATAGGCATGGGTATTTGCCCAAAGCAGTTTTACACTATTAGATTGCAGTACTTCATCCAAAATACATTGGAAAGGCCATTTTATTGCTGCCATTGGCCATAGGCATGTCTCTTATGAAATCACTTCTATGTTGAACGAATTCCTCCTTGAATTGCTTTAACATTTCATCAACATTTAATTTTCAGGATTGATTAATCTACATAACGTCATTAAGTACCCGCCTTCTTAGAAAGGCTATTAGCCTAGGGTAAAAAAGATGACAAACAATTTTAGGAATAGAATTTTCATGCCACCATTGAGACAGCTCAACATGCACCTATAAAGCTTCACCTTTTGTTTTGGGGTGGGGGGGAGCGGGGATTTTGGGGCATTGTTCAATTCTTTGGATTTTGTGTTCCCACTATATTCCTATGTGTTCCCAATGAGGTTCCTTGAGTTCCCAATACAAAAGGAATTTGGGGAAGATCAATATGCTCTCAATATCAACACACTTTTATCTCATAATTTGTGTCCAAAGTAGAACTTTCATAACCTATGAAGGTGGGCAAAAGGGAAGTGCCTTTGTACTTCTATATTGGGAAGTAGCCTTTTTCTTACCAGTGAAATTTTACCTAAAGAAAAATAGTCAAAGATTTACAATTGCCAAAAAGGGAATTTTTTTTTTAATCATCAGATGTATATTTGGTTTTTGTTGTGTACTCAAGAATATAAAAGGATGATTAAATATTTTCTCTTTATTTCTGATTTATAGTCAGATTTTACTAAATCTTCATAGGGATGATTGTCACTTTTTCTACATCTTCCTATGGATGATTGCTACTTTGGCTACTAACAAAAATTCGATAAAAGAAACGTCACTGCTGGGGAGTGTCTAAGGTTTCTTTAAAGAACAAAACTTTGGTTGCATCCTCTTCCCTAACTAATTAATACATCGAACAATAGGTACCCAGAACTAATTATATTTACAAGTGTTAATGTTGACCCAGTTTTTTTTCCTTCTAGCCTGATTCCGATCGATCGTGTCCAGATAAACCTTACCCTAAGCTCAGTTTCTGTCATTAAATAATCCTCAAAATATTGAAATGAAATTTAGTGAAAAAAGGAAGTGAACAAGTTGAAAATCATCATAATTATCGTAGGCTACACTTTGAATGTTTTCACCACCCATATCACAATATTATAGTAGATGATGAAAAAAAATTATAATTTCAAATTTCAAAAACGAATTCATTTTTTGAAAAAAATAGTAATTATTGATTTTGTCAAAGTGGAAACTGACCCTAGGCTACGGTAATTATATTATTGAAGGCATATGATTTGATGATCAGCCAAACAGTACTAATTATTGGAATCCGTCATTAAATGTTTTAGGTAGCGGTGTAGGATAGAGAGCTTGCTGGGCTTGGAACTTGGAAGACGAATTATGGTTGGAATTTGCTGCTGCCGATCAGGGCTCTTCAACTATAAATTCACTTACTGATCTTTTGAGTCTTGAATCTTGAGCTAGTAGCTTAATTAGTTTTAATACTTGGTAGGTGATATTCTGATGAATGAATGAATGGTGAGACATAGATTTTTTTTATCTCAGAACCAAATGCTCTTACCTCAATATGCAGCATTAACACTTGACAAAGTACTCTTATGAGTAAATGGTTCTGGGATATGGGATCCGGGGCACAGAAGACCAGCACTTAATGACTTAATATGAAAGATGATTACACTTAATGTAGACCTGGAGTTTGAGATTTGAACATGAGTTAATCTTCTAGCTGCCATCTTATTTCTGCATTTAATAGCGTTAGTGACGTCTTCATGTGTCCTTGTTTAATTAATGTAACGTACAATCTATAGCCAGCTTAACTTGAACCCGAGGTCAAACTAGGCAGGAAGATGCTGTGTGGTCATGTGGGTTGGTGAAAAGCATTTTGATCCCAAAAGCTAAACGATAACAACATTAGTCTAAAAACCTCCAAGGACTCTTAATTCAAGCCTTTGAGAGGAGGCTTGAGCATTGGTGAGACCTTACATTATTTAGTCTCCACAGGTTTTGGAATCAATAACTTACTTTCCGTTTCAGCTTCCATCTTCTTCTTTTTCTGTTTGTTTTTGGGAGATCATGAGTTGATGAAATGGCTTGGATCTGCAGGGTCAATCAGTTCTGAGTGCAAAGTTGGAAAAACACTGCCCATATAAGTAAAGTACATCCCTGATCTAAAATGCATGTGTGCAGAATTTAAATCATTTGAGCAAATGTGGAGTCATGTGTTTGTCCCCAATTCTTTTATATTGCTCCAACAACTCAGACTCAAGAAGTTAACAGCTAAGAGGAGCCAATCACTTTCATCTGTTGCACATTCTTTACCGGGTGAACTTTATGTTAATGAGGCAGTTTTTTCTTTTTCCAAATTTTTGATGCAGTCAAGGTGACAATCATCCATAAGGCAATTCAGCCAAATTTGGTTATAACCACTGTTGGGCAGTTGTTAGAAACTGCACCAAAACCCGCTCGGGTATCAGGCAGTTCTCAAGAAAATCAAGTACCCCATTCTGATATAAATAACCATGGTTAAAGTCAATCAACTTCCTCAAAATCAACTCTTTCATGAAACCTGTTAGTTCTTTGAGTTATTTTGAATTGTCATTTACTTCATTCTTTGATTCTGTTTTTTTCCAGATACCCGGAACCAGTAGTTTGTTGATTCTGAACTTTTTCAAATACTCAGTACTGGCAATTCTTCGATTATGATTTTGTTCAAATACTCAAAATCAGTGGTTATTAAAATATCAAAATACCTACTCAACACTGGTTATAAATAAGATATGAAAGTTTAAAGTTTTAAGCACAATTTTACATTGGTGGCTAACCCACTGGAACATAATATAAAAATGTGGGATTATTTTTTAGTTTGGAAATTTGTCCATTAGAAACCCCCAAAGCCCACTTTTTAAGTATCTTTTTTTTTTAAATTCGCTCAAAAAAAGAAGAAAGCTGTTAAATGAGCATAACTGGGACATGCAAAGCTTTTTGCAGCACTTATTAAATCCATGGCTAACAATGGACTCTCAGCGTCATATTGGACCCAGCAGTCAGCACATAATAGTGGGGTGATGTTACACAGGCCAAGGGTATTATTAGTTGTGGCAGGTACACAAGGACTGCCACGCCAGCGCCACGTCAGCCACTGGCAACCCCACACTACCCTGTAATGGTGAATTTTTTTTTCATTTTGCTTCATCTATGTAATTGTCACATAGGCAAGTTACATGTCACTAGTTACACATAACATGCCATGCCATCATATGCATCGCCTCTATGATATGCCATGTCACATCATTTTTGCCAGGCCATGAGAATTATTTCCTGCATCCGTCATGACATTCTATCATGCATGCATATCATTAGTGCCATGCCACAACATCCATGTGTATCACTTTTCATTTCAAAGTTTCTTGTTGCCTACAACATGCGTATATAATGTAAGAATTTATGTTACAATACCAAATAAACATGATTCAAACAATTATATTCAAACATGTAACCTGTGACATTTTGGAAAAGTAACAATTTTTTCATTTAACATCCCTAATACAAGTTTCCTTGAAGTAGCATTTTGTGCATTCATTATATTTTCAATTTTTTTCTGAATCATTTCACATGTTTGCATTAAGGTACAAGAATGGTAAAGTAAGCCAGAAAAGGAAGGTTGATCATTTTTTTTTATCATGTATTATGCATATGAAAATAATAAAATAAGATTGAAATGTGTAGAAGTGCAATAGAAAACCCTTTGGTCTTTTTGTTACACTGATAAGAATTTATTTTCAAAATATTAGGCATAAAAGTAAACCAAAAAAATCTCCATTTAATTATTGGTAAATTCCAATGTTAGGTGGATATCAATTTTTCTGGTATTTGTCAAATCTGATTTTTAAAATAACTTTTAATAATTGGATTGGATCTTTTTTTAAAAGTAAATTATAACATGTGTCAAGGATATGAAATCTCATTTAAAAAATCAGAATCCAGATTTCACACTTTAAATTATCCTAGAAAATACTATCCATAGGATATCCAAGGCAATTCTCACAACCCAAATAACAATGTTCAAGAATTATATGACAAGACCTATGTACAAAGGGATGAAATTATAAAGTAAAAATCAAATGTCCACAAACTCATCTTGCTCAAACTCACCTTCGTCCTTTTTTAAAGAAGCACCAACTTCAATAAACTCTATTAAGTGAGGCAAAAAAGCAACCCACATTAAGATCATTTGGTCCATTTTGCTTATAAATATTACCTTATCTAAATTACCTGGTTGTATAGGCTACATTTCTTCAAATTTTTCAATATCCCAACCAAGGAAAAAATCCTTTCAATTTCAATTTTGGATTACACAATCCAAAGGATCTAACAAGGAAATCAACATTTGGAATCAAGGACTCATGTTTTCCCATCACTCCAAAAAAATCATAATCTCCTTTGCATGAACTTGTTACCTTTGGAACATCTACAATTCCCTAATCACCAACTCCTTAACTAGCTCACTAGTCCCAACAATCATTTCAAAAATGTCAAAACAAGAATCTTCATTATTTATCCAATCTACCACAATTTCAAATTCTAACATAAGGTGCAATACATGATGACATGTCAATAGCAATAGAAACAAAGACCATCTATCATAATCTTCCACCATAAAAAAAAACTTGTTCTCAATCAATAAAAGAAGAAACCAACCTACTAAGACTCTTGAATCTTGGGTTTAACATTAGAAATAGCACATTATGGGCTTTCTTCTTTTCATATTTCATTAGGAATAAAAAAGAAAACCATTTAAAACATCACATACTTCTTTTTTGGTATTGGAAGGAAGCATAGACAACTCCAAAGTGACAACCATATCATTTTCCATAAAATTAAACATAGTTGGAATATTCTAATTCAAATCGGTCCTTTCTATCAATGCATGTCTTGTAGTCTCAAAAGCCTCAAATAAACCAAGAATTAAACGTTTTGGCTTCCAATCAAAGCCCAAAAACATTATAACCATGGAAAAATTAAACACCCTTGGACATCAAAAGTTCAAGTCTAGTAGTGGCTAATTGGTTTTCTCCATAAGGCTAGGGTCCATAGTAAATTAAACTATTCATCTTAATTGCAACATAGATGGAAAGTAGCCATCAAGTAGGCTTTGATATATTGGATTTTAAAATATTATTTATGACAATGTTTAATATGAACATGTTTTTTTACTTTGTTACAATTGTATTTTAAAATCACATGTTTAAAATAGGTATAAGTAACATTTATTGAAATACAAACAAAGGTCACAACTTACAACTGGGTTGCAAATGGATGAAATATTAAATTTTTCCTATTTTCAAGTCAATGGTGCACTAAAATGTAGTTGTAAACTTCCATTTTTTTCCTATTATTATCAAAATGCATCAAACATCTAATGCAAAAGTATGAAAGAACACAATATTCACAAATCAATTTCAAACATACTTGTTACTTTTATTTCATCAAATTTTTTCAAATTTTTTATTCAACTAGCAATAAACTCAATGGAAGCATATAAATGTTTTCATAATGACACTTTTAAATTATTTGAATCCACTTTCTTGTGTTTGTGTTTACATCTACCATAGGGTGCAAGCACACTAAGCCCCCCCAAAATTGTACTCACACATATAATATTTCTACAATTAAATTTTCAATAATGTATGGACATAACATCTTGGATTCTTTTTGCTTGTTTTAAGTATATTTGATTAGCTTTAGACTTCATCTAATCAATTATTTTGAAAAATTCAACAAACATTGAAAAATTTGAATGTATGGAATATATTCATGACAAAATAATACTCGTCACAAAGTTTGAAAATTTGAATATATACTTCAAAACGAGGGTTGTGGTGGAACTCTTGGGTGAATTTTTTTATGGTGTAGGATATTGATATACATCAATTAAATCTAGGAAAATTTTTAAATTAAAATTTTTTGGATGGAATTTTGTTCAAAAAATGTGTTTTTTTGCATTTGTTTAATAATGAGTGCATAATAATACCTTATTTTAAAGAAAAAACCACTACCATATCAAAGAGGAGGAGATTTTATAGATGGGCATTGCATTATTTTTTCAATTTTCTTTTGTTTGGTAATGTTTCATGAATCATCAACATGAGGCCCTATGGCCATTGAAAAATTGTAAGTTATATGTCTCTATGTACATTGATTTTATCCAATCCTCCTCATCTAACCATTGGATCAAAATTAATTTTGATTCAAAATGAACTTTGAGTTCAAAAATGTTTTTGTGCAAATTTTAAAAAATTTCACTTGTGTTTAGGATAACCAATGGATGCCATCTAGATTTTAGCTTACTACATACTTTAATACTTATTATATATCACTTTTTTTGAACAAAAGTGGTTCACCCTTATTGTGTTTTCACCCCATATTTAGAAGTTAGATTTTAGGCATGATATATTTTTGGGTTTAATTTATGATGCTTTCACTTGCTAAGTAAAATAGACTCATGTGAAAAAAACTTTGATGAAGGAAACTAAACTTGAAGACACAAATGCAAGATCAAACACTTTAGCCATACACTCTTCACAAATTGCAAAGGAAAATTATGGTTTTTTACAACCAAAAGTACAAGATTCTCCAAAAAACTTCCTACTCCACATCACCTTTTTTAAAAGCTTGTTGTTTGGAGGAAAAATATGAAAAATGGATAAACTTGATCTATATTTGCCCTTTTTTAACAAACTACCTTTTAAAATTTCCTTTCATTACAAGGTTGACTTCCTTTTCAAAAAAAATCAGATTTTGCAAATGGTCTACCAACTTGCATACATAGTGCATTTGCATTTTTTTAAAATATGTTATTCCACTTGTCTTATAATAAGATATTAAACCCTCCTTTCATTTCATTTTTGGATTGAAAGAAAACATAGGATTAGAATGACACAACATACAATGCATGATTTGAAATGCATCAAATATCACTTTTGCTTTGTCACTTACATAGAAAAATGATTAACATAAAACATTCCTATTATCAGGAATCCACTTTTTCCTTTGGGAATGCAATAATTCCAAATTTTGCTTTACTTTTTTTCATTATTTTTTGGAATTCCACTTTCTTTACTTTGCAAACTTGGGTTTAACTTTCTTTCATTACTTCATTTCACATTTAGCCTCACCTATAAACATTTCACATTGTTGATTTTGCACTAATGTTTTTTCATTTTCACTATAGCTTTTCATTTTCATATATTGTTCAACTAGGCCAAGGGTCAAGAAACTCAAACAATCAAAATGTCTTGCAAACAAATGTCTTGGTTTAGGGTTTAAATGAAATATGGATGCTTAAAGATTATGAAAAATTATGTTCAAAGAAACCTCACTACCTCGCAACTAAAGATTTAAAACAACTAAATTGTAACTAAATTACAACCATCCCATGGAAATACGAGGAATTAAAAAGTAGAATGTTATGTGTTAAAAATTCATGGAATTCTATTGCAATTGCATATTAAGCCCAAGATGGACCCATATATATGGATGAATTTATGCACTATATATATGGTTTTGGTCAACCATGTTTTATTTTGTTAACAAGTTGCATGAAAGTCCCATATAACAATTGTAATACAATTCAAATAAATGAAGCACACAAGAGTAACTTCTTTACAACTACTTTAAAACTATTATATTGGATATTTGTGCAACTACCCAATTACTAGCTACAATAATTATTATTATTATTTTAAGCTAGGCTACTATAACCTACCCTATCATAATTAAATTTCATATTAATATAGTTTCATATATGGTGAATTGTGCCATTGCAACTCTTGCAACTTGTCTAGTAACACTCAAGCTATAAAAATATATTAAATTGCAAATGCTCACTACAACTCAAAAATGTAACTCAAACCGAATTACAAACCTAGTTGCAAAACACCTATTTTCTCATAGTGAAAAAAATAATGCAAATGTTTACAACATTTACAAGCAAGAATCAAACTCAATTTTCATTATAAGATATTTGCAAAAATAAATTTAATACGCAAAATGTCTTGTAAAAAACTTGCATAAGAAAACATTAAAAAATTCGATCATGGAACTACATAAAATCATAATAATAAACATGCATAAACACAATAAATTGTACATATAAGTTACTTTGTCCATGTTGGATGAGAATACATATTAAATGATAATAAAATCAATCAAAAAACTATTGCACATTGAGTTTTTAAAAACTAAATGATAAAAAGACATAGTTATTGAATATTGTGCATTAATTTTCAACTTTTAAATTGTTTCAATGAGTTTTTTTGTATACTTGTTTGAAATGCAAATAGGTTCAAACTTTATTCTTTGTAATGAAAAACTCATGTAATGTATATGTGATAGGTAGGTTTTAACAAATAGATTTTCTACTTTCAATTATGACTACACCTCAAAAATATAACGATATTCATATCTACAGAAGTAAAGAGAAAATAATATTTTTAAATTATAAACCATTTAAATATCCTTGTATACAAATTTACCACATAACAAACATGGATACTTCAATTTTTATTTTATTTTTTAATTCTCTTAATTTTTTGGAAGTAAGTTTTTATAATAATAATAGGGGTGCAAGAGGATTTCCAATTGTATTTTCATTCATTTCATGCTATTTGTTTGCTTTTGTATGCATGATACAAGGTAAAGCTAGAGACATTCACTTTTTGTGTTTACTTTACCATGTTTCTACCCAAAGTAAAAAAACAGATTAAATTACAACAAATTTTTTTTTAAAAAACAAAAAAAATGGAAAAAAAAATTACTTCACAAAAAAAAGTTGTTAGTTGTCACCATAAAAAAATGGACAAACTCTATTTACACCAACATGGAAAATGTGAAAGGGAGGGTAGTACAAGCTTTGATAACATGAAAGGAGAGCACATAGCAATAGTAACAACACAAGGTGTGGAAAACAATGTAATGCAAAGGATCAAATACCTAAATCACATAACAATAATAGCAATGTGAAGGGAAGTAGCGCCAATAGTGCAAAGGGAAGGAACAACAACAACATGAAAGGAAGCAACAATAGCAACACAATGGGAAATAGCACTAGCATGAAGGGAAACAACAACAAACATAAGTGTAATGTGTGAAGGGAAACAAGCAACAAAGAAAAACAAATGCAAGAAGACATAATGTAAGAAAACAAAAAAACAATTGGGGCCCAAGGGTGAACTTGGGCCCCTCTATAGAGCAACAATGCAATGCATAAGGTTTAAGGTGGATGTGTTTTGAAAAACAACTACTTCAAACCTTCAAACTAGTTTTTTTTTCAAATTTAATTCCTAATTGATTCTTTAAAAATTCTTCTTACTTAACTACCTAACACAATATCTAGATCTAGGCAAGGAATGGATATCCAACCTGTATTTCACAATTTGTATATTCAAAATTTCCAAATGTCAACCCAACATTGGTAAATTAATGTTCAAAGATTTTTCAACACAACATATATCAATGATTAACACTAGTAAGTTAATTCATATAAAAATCATTGTATTTTTAACATCAAAAACATATTCTACTTTCTCAAGTTTATTAAAAAATACTTGAGGCATATATTTTTTAAATACCAAAATTGAAAAAAGTAGATTTCAAATTTATTTGTATTATTTAGAAAACCTTATTTAAAACTTACTTTTATAATGTAGAATTTGAAAATTAATGCACAATAGTAAATAATTATTTTTCTTTGATCATTCTTGAGTAAAAACACTTGATATATAATAATTGTATGATGGGTTTTGTTGCTACTTTCTATTTACTTTACAAGTAAAAAACCAAAGTACTTCAATGGTCCACTTTAGCATGTTTTTGCCCATGACTGTTTTTTCTTTTTTGTTTCCATTGGTCCTCATCTCTTCACACATCCATGAATGTGAAATGGGCTAATGTGAAATTGCACCACAAAATCCCATGTGGGTTATATAAGATGTACTAAATGGAGTTTATTGAAATGTTGCCTTATGATCTTGAAGGTGGTGCAATATGGGAACTCCAATGTTTAAAAGCTATCCATCTAAAATAAACCTAAGTACATAGAACTTTGAAACTGCAAATGGCTATGGAAAAAAAACAAAAATTGAATTATTTATTTGGGAAGAGGTTTGTTGTCTTTAATTCCAATAATCAACATGGTGCACTAACACTCAAAACTAATGTATCACAATTAAGTTTTATGTACAAATCCAAATTATCTCCAATGAACTTCCTTATCAATATCATCCCCAAACCTCTAAAAAGCCCCATTAATTTGTGAATATTTTTTGGAGGGCTCATTTATAAATCCAAACCTAATGACTAAAATCATTCTAACATTGTTTAAAGGACCTACAAGAAATTGCAAACTTAAAAATCTTCTTGCAATTGTAATGTTTAAAATCTTACAAATTCTACTTTGTGATGTATATTTTTAATAGTCAAGATAAATTTAGTTGTCTACTTTAATATCATGCTTTTATGCTTTCATGATTTATTTTTACGATCCTTTAATACACATACATTTTATTTTGAAATGCATGTGTTTAAAAAAAATTGGCATTTTGCAACTTGGACCAAAACCAAAAATGATTCAACATAATATGCACTTTTAGCATTACAAGTGGATGAACAAAAGGTTATGCATTTATATTCCTAAATGACATTGAGAACTTGCAATGTTGAACTCTTGTGCAAAGTAGTTATGAAGCAAGAATTAGGTGACTTTGTTTTCTTAAAAGCAAGTAGAATTTGATCTTGGAATCAATCATTGCATCACATTTGAAATCATTATCTCATTGAAAAAAGTGAAAAATAATGATACTAATAAAATAAATAACAAAACTTTGGATACCATAATGCAAGAAGAAATGAAAAAGAGGTACCAAATTGGTAAGGTAATGATTTATTTTTCTCCCACTAGTTCCAAAGGTCATTGGGGGAGCCATAATTCAAAATAGAGAAAAACAACATTGCAAACTCCAAGTTTTCATCTAGGTTTTCAACATGTATTAAACATGGCTTCTCAAGAATCCTCAAGGCTATTCAAAGAAAGAAGCAACATGAACCTAAATTCATATTGGAATTTATACATGTAAGGTCCAAACGACATTTAACGAGCCAATGGGTTTACTTTGCATTTAGGACTATTGTCCTTTTTGAGGTCGTTTTGCCAAAAACACATGTTTTCATAACGAAGAATTTTCAAATGAAATATTTTGAAACATTTTATTTACTTGATTTTTTGTAAATTAACATTTGATTTACAAAGAAATAATAAATTACATATATTGAACTTACATTATTACAAACTCATATTTCAAAATTTCCTTAAATTTGATTTGAAATTAAATTTTAATATTTATATGCATAACACAAATTTGCATCATACATAAACATTCATTTGCACAAAGAGAATTTACATGTAGTTTAATGTTTAATGAATTTTTATTACAATTTAAAGAAAAGATTGAGATATCATATCTATAAAGATTAATAAAAATTAGAGTTCCACAAAAAAATTAATATGTATCATTATTTGATATGTTGTAAATTAAAAAATAATTTACATATAAATAATAATTAGGTGTATTGAACATGCACATTATTACAAATTTATATTTCAGAATTTTCTTAAATTTCTTTCAATAAAATTTTATTATTTGTGTGCACAAAAGTATTTGCATCATACATAACGATTCATTTTATACAAAGATAATTTACACATAATTTAATCAATTAATGAAGGTAGATAGTTTGTTTTCTTTTATTCTATCATGTTGAAAATTCCCAAACCAAATTACTTCATATAATGCTATTGATATATTTTAAAACCTAACAATGAATAGGGGTGCATTGACTTGGGTTGAAATGTTTTGAGCCAATGCAAAGGTTATTGATTATTGAACCATTTTCTCCATAAACATTAATAAAATCATAAATAAAAATTTTACTCGAATCCAAAGGTGTGCTTGTTGTTGTTGGAAAGTAATCACTGAATTAGATTTAATGAAATTTATTTCATAATTTTCATGTTTAAGGTGTGGAAGATATTGAATTTTGAATGAATTTTGTTGTTAAAAATTCAAACAAATTACAACAAATTGGGTTTAAAAGGGAAAATGAATTGAATGTGTTCACACTTGGGGCGAACAACACATTTTACCATATTTATCCATGAAGGAAGGTAGTTTGTTTTGTTTTGTCATAATGATATCTCCCAAACCACAATGTCTTAGGTTATCCTATGGAACTTGTCATCAAAAAATTCTCAATGAACAGGGGTGCAACGACTTGGTTGAAAATGTTTGGAGATACAATGTGGAATCTAATGATTATTGAACCATTTTTTCATTGAATTTTTTGAAAAACCAAGATTGAAAACTATATTGGAATTTGGGGGGTGTTTTTGGTATTGTTAGAAAGCCCTCACCAAGTTTGATTTAATAAAGTTGATTTTGTAATTTTGAGACCTAAAATGTGAACAATAGTATTGAATTTTTGGTGGCTACATATTGTTGTTGGAGATTCAAATTAATTGCAAAAAGGGGTTTGGAAGGAAAATTCAATTGAATGCATTCAAACTTGGGCAATGACATAGGGTACATTAATGTTTAATGATTTTTATCATAATTTTAAACAAATATTAAGATACCATGTGTGTAAAAATGAATAAACATTATTGTTGCACAATATTATTAATTATGTATCATTACTTGATATGTTGTAATGATCTACATAGAAATAATAAATTACATGTGTATTGAACATAAACATTAGTACTAACATATTTTTTAAAAATTCCTTAAACTTTATTTTGAAATTGAAGTTTAATATTTATATGCACAAAAAAAACCATTCATTTATACAAATAAAATTTACATATAATTTAATGTTATCATAATTTTAAATAAATATTACAATATTATATGTATAAAATTAAAGTTGCCTATTAATTGTTTAACCTAGTTGAAAGAAATAGTTGCAAACAAGACTATATTTCATCCATCCTTTAGTACATTTTATCATCCAAAATAGTTGAACTCTAGTCAATGTCTTGATTGTGTGCCAACTAAAGAAAATCACCTTATGGGGTGGTGGTACAATGGTTAAGGACTTGATTCCTTAATGTGGAGGTGAGGAGTTCAAATCCTTGCACTTGCAACCTAGGCTACCTTGGCTACTTGGGTGACCTAATTAGGTAGCCTAGGTTGCAAAAGCTACTAGACCACCTAGCTTAAGCTACTTGGCTTAGCTTAGGCCTAGGACATAGGGTTGGTAGTTAAATAAATAAATTATTAATTTCATTAATTAGGTAGGTAGGTAAAGTAGGTAGGGTAATGAATTAATTAATTAATATTTTCATATTAATTTTAAATTAAATAATTTAAATTACATATTGGGTCATTGCCCAAATTATATTATTGTCATGAAGGTTTAGTAAAAAACACCTAGTCAAAACAGTCAGGTCCAAATCAACTTGTCCAAAATGGCACTTTGGTCAAGTTGGACATGGGAACAAAAAAACCATATGGGGGTCTTTTTTGAGCGAAATCCCCAATCAAAAAAGTCGTGATTTTTTGTAATGTACCAACATTCTGACCTAACTTACAGCCTAATTAACCTTACATTATATTACAAATATATGCCTACGTTAATACATTCACTTATTATCTACTTTGAACTTGTACATACCCATATCTCACACAAACATTGCATGGATCATTGACACTACACACATGTATATTGTTACACAAACATATAAGAATTGCAGGCCAATATTTCATCGCATTGCAAAAGTTTCAAAGTGTACAAAATACGGTCTAATCCAAGGTTTACTTGAGTCAATGTACACCATATAACACAATTGTCTAGTAGAATGAAGTGGTTTGTTTCCAAGGCCAAAACACAAAATACCCAATTGCATCTTCAACAATATGAAGAGGAAGGTCATGGTCTAAATTTGGAATTGGCAAATGAGCACCTCTTATCAAGCAAGTTATAATGCCAACAAAAAGGCAATGTTCTAGCATTGAATGATTATGATGTACAACTCTTTCACCCCCAAACTTGATGAAATCTTCAAATGCACATTACTTTCCTCCACTTGAACTAATGATGGTACAATCATTCATGCGGTACTATAAAACAAATGTACAAATAAAAGAAGTTAATAGGACAAAATAAATGGAATGTTTAATTACAAGGAACCATCTAATTCATTTTTAATCTAGAATATTTAAAGCATACAGACTTATTTTGAAAATTAAAAAGTACAATCTACACATATACAACAAGAACATGACAAAGGCAGAAAATAACACAAGGTGATGCAAGGAATGCAAATTAAGTGTTAACAGATGGAAAAGAACAAACAAACACTACAGATGATGTAGGCAATTCAAACATGGTAACAAATAATGATTTACATTTGGCCGGGTTTCTATTACCTTTCTTGTAGATGCCTTGGTTGCTACCTCATCTGCTACTGACCTAGTAGTTCGCTTGTAACCAACATTGTCTCATATGGAACCTTTTTTCTTCATCAAAGTTGTCCTTCGTGATGTACGTCCCTTCACATCTAGAACTAAGAGATGATGTTCCCTATGCATAACTAAGGGCATGTCATGGCATGAAACAATGCAAGTACTTGTTGGTAAATCAAACTTCACCTCTTTTGTTGTGTCCACATGGTAATCTAGTTTCATGTGCATGGTAACACTTGCACCCATCAACACTATTTTGCTACCTTCCAGCATATTTTTCCCACAATTGTTGGATTGGGTTTACCTATTTGAAGTGGTCACATTTTGATTTGGCAATGTAGAGCCTTCATGATTAGATGCTTGGACCATCACCACTACTACATTGAACTCCTTGCTAGTAGGCACTATAAAAGTTGGTGGTGGTTTTGTAAGTAAGGCAAAATCTACAAATCCACAAACATTTTCATTTAACAACTTATGAATGATTGGTATCTCAACTACATCAAAGATTTGAAAGAAAAAACATTAAAAAAAAACAAACCAAATTCAACAAAAGATGTATGACTAATAATTAAAATCTTGATTTAAAATAATTAAAATCCCTTTAGAATAATTAAAATCTTGATTTAGAATGAAACTAAAAGGATAACTGCACATAATATGTCATAGCTTGGAAGACATAAACAAATTAAATAAGTGATATTCCTTACCATTCCCATACTACCATCATGATCAAATGCAATTTTTCTAATACCATTTAACAATTTTTCCCCCTTTGATCCTGAAAAACTCACATGAACGATTGATGATTTCATAAATGCACAAAGTTGTTCCATGATTATGTTTATTTGTTTTTCTTGGTGCTTTAGTTGATCTTGCAAGGTGGATTTCAACTCCTTAGTGGCCTTCACAATTCATCATGGTTATTCTCTATGGCTCCTAGGTGCATCTCCAACTCAAATGTCAGGGAATAACTTGGTTGGTCCATGTCTTCCAATAATTGACGGGTGAAGACACAATTCAATTCACAATGAATTCAGTGGATTTAGAATAACACAACATCCTTACTTGTCTTGATAATTAACCCTAGATGCATCTAAAATTATGAAACATATGTGAAGCAAAAAATTGAATTGAAAGAAAAATAATGTGTAATAGAATTAATCACCCATTGCAAGGTTTTGTATACTTGGAGGATAATAAACCTAGCTAGGAGCCCAATTGTCAACCTTCATATAAATATCTCTCCTAAAATATTACCCCAAATTTCAAATTTAAGGACTTAGGATATACTTTTTGCTCTAAACTCCTCTTCATCCACCTTTAGCCTTTTTTGCTTGTAGGGTTTTTTTTTTTCACTTTCCTTTGAACCTTCACCAATGTGGGCTTATGTCCTAGCTTTGCTTCCTATAAACCCCAACCAATCCATAGACCATTGCAAAATCAAAATCCAACAAATTTTCAAGGAAACCAAAAACAACAAATCTAAAAGCATGGTGGGAATTTTAAAAATTACCATCCATTCCTCCAACCCAATGTCACCTCCCCGTCCAACTCAAGATGGAATCTTCTAAGTTGCTTGAATTTTTGCAATTCGGGTGGCCTTTGCAACATTCTCTTCTTGTGTTAAAACTTTAATCAATTGTTCTTAATGTGTCTCAGAACAATTATGCAGTCTCCCTTCGCCTTTTTCCTCTTTTTTTTTCAACCATCCACACCTACTTTTCAAGATAACAACCATTTGATCTTTGATGTACTTGTGAACAAAGGGATGGTCCAAATACTCAAAAGGTGCAAACAAGGTAAAGTAAATAGCTCATTTGTCATGACCCTAACCTTGAGTTCATGACCAAGGAAAAAACATGGAAAGGTGTGAACTGAGAGTGCAACCTGGGAGTCACATTTGCACTCTCAAGAGTGTGAGGGAATGAACCCACACACCCCCAAGTGGACTCCCACTTTGGGAATTGGATTCCATGTGGAGTCCTGAATCTTCAAAACAATATTTCAAGGATCAAAACTCATTGGATTAAAAATTTCCTTATACCATTGGAAAATTCTTGAAACATAGATGTCTAAAATGAACTTTCATGACCCATTTGAGTATTTAAAACACAAGTTATGGCCAAAAGAAGAGCTGAGAGTCATAATGCCAATTTGACTCCCAACCATTCAAAGTCGGGAATTGCCTTGAAATATGTGTGAGCAAGTGGTGTGTCACATATCGTTGGAAAGATCTTGACAAAGGTTACAACTCCGCTTGAAACCTGACTTCAATTGAAGATTTTCACACAAAGTTATGGCCCTCCAAAGTTCTAGAAGTCCCAATTTTGAGAGTTTCGGGATTCCCAACTTAGTAGTCCCAAAACAAAATAACACTTGGATGCAACCTTTGTGGCTAATCATAGAAAATACTATAAGGGGGAAGGTGGTGGCTTCCCCCAAGTCCGAACTATGGTGAGTCTTGTGAGTTTGTGTATGCCCGTGGCTTGTCCGTGCACCGAAAGTGTTCCAACTATGCACTAACCAACTTGTTGTTTGGTTTGTGCAGTCATTGTGAATAGTTGACTCGCTTGTCACTATTCCTAGTCCCCATTCTGGAGCTCCAACACTCCTTTTTTACCCCCAAAATGTTACAAGGGAGCATACTCCAATTCTTTCTTCTTCTATTGTTTTCACTTTCGAACTTGCATTTGAATTTTTCAAAGAGTTTGCAGGTGCATCATCATTGTTCCTTGTCAAAAAAAATTACATGTAACCATGAAAATGTTTTAATGTATTGAAAATAGAAATTTTTTTTGTACAATAATTAACATGATGATAATATTTCATTTTACATTTAAAATGTTGAAAAACCCCATCTTGAAAGTAGAATTAAGTAGAATTTTTTAAAATATTTCTACTTGCACAAAATGTGCGATCTTACAAAATGGGCCTCATGTAAATGAAATATTGATTTTTTAAAAATTTCAACTTCGTGGATCCTTAAAAAATATTTATGTATTATCAAAGTATGGATGTTATAATCATAATATATCAAAATTTTAATATGAAATAGGTTTGGACACCATTTTGACCCAGTTAGTTTCAAATGTACTTTCAACTTACTTTTGTGATACCAAAGTTGTTCAAACTTTGTATCCAACTTCCTATAAACTAAATGTAGGGCCCTATGTTTTTATATTTTTATTTCAAAATATTTTGAATCTACTTTTTTATGTCCATATCAAAAACTGTTCCATTTTTTAATTGGATTTTGGGCAAACTTTTTTTTTGGTCTACTTTACCTTGCCAACACCCCAAACCTTATCTCCAAGGCCTCTTTTATTACTTCCAACTTTTCATAGGTTGCCTAAAAATGTTGTCAATAACCGGATTGAGTTTCAAAGCATAGCCTCGAAATGCAACTAACCAACTAACCTTGCCACCATCAATAGGTATGCCTTCTAGATTACAATGCATAACATGTTTCAAATCCTTACCACAAAGTTCAGTTGTTTTTATCCCAAGCTTTTTCATTACCTTGTCTAACGCTCGACAATTAGCCTTTTTTTCAACTTGTTGGGAATGTGGATCAGATGAGACCATTGTGCTATGTAATTGGGCAAATGCACTTTTAATAAAATTAACACCTACATTGGACTAAACTCCATGTGTTTTTTGTGCATTTACAAGATATGTAAGGCTTGTTGGATTATTTGCTATAATAGGCAACTTTCACTAGTAAAAATCAACCAAAATGTAACCATTCAATTTACGACTACATGCTGTTTGCGACTAGATTTAAGAATATTTGCAACTACAAAACAAACTTTCAACTATTTTGGTCATTTTCACAACTATGATGTAACTATTAAAAATTTCATCCTATTGGTTACATCAATTTACATTTATTTTCATCCATTAATAGGTTGATATGTCCCATTAGTTGCAATAATCACCAAATTAATAACATCCTAAAGGTATTCTATAATGACATAGGGGTATATTTTAATGTATGTACTAAAATTATATATATATACATATAATATGCATACATATGTATATTGTTCATATAATGAATTGCAAAATTAATATTTGAATTTTGAATTTTTTGATTCAAATCTGAAAATTGATATTTCAATTATGAAAATTTGTTATTTTCACTTTTTAAAAAAATTATTAAAATTTGAAACTTAATATTTGAATTTGAAAATTGTTATTTCAATTGTTTAAAACATTATTTGAATTTGAAAATTTTGATTTGAATACGATACTTTCAATTCAAAAAGACTGATTTGATCTAAAAATTGATTTTGAATTCTAAATTAATATTTTTGAATCCAAAAATTAGTATTTCAATTTAGAAAATTATAATTGATCATAAAAATGGAATATTTTGAATATTCCATTTAGTTTTGAATATTTTTATGTGAATATGAAAATTTATATTCAGCTATGAAATTTTTTCATTTATATTTTAAATAATCATTTAATTAGAACCTGAAATTTAGATTCCAAATTATTATTTTAGATTTTCAAAATTAATACTTCAAGTCTGAAAATTAGTAATTGAGTCTAAAAATGGACATTTCAATTTTGAACATTGTTATTTGAATATGAAAATTAACATTTCAATTCTGAAAATTTTTATTTAAATTCAAAAAACTTATTTGATCTAAAAACTGATATTTGAATTCTAAATTATTATTTTTGAATCTAAAAATTATTATTTTAATTTTAAAAACTTTATTGACTTTAAAAATTGGCAACTTGATTTTAAATATTTTTATTTCAACTTGAAATTCGATATTTGAATTTTAAAGTTTAAAATTTAAATTTTAAGAAATTATTTGACTTGATTGGAATTCCAAATTATTATTTTGGATTCTCAAAATTAATATTTCAATTCAGAAAATTATTAATTGAGTCTTCAAATGCAAATTTTAATTTTGAA
>Ga0116231_10003004_pt1 | contig 35234 bp, 33 predicted proteins | sample S1TSphgellanicum_2_FD_89695 | JGI IMG/M metagenome (GOLD analysis project Ga0116231, IMG submission 89695) | Host-associated microbial communities from peat moss isolated from Minnesota, USA - S1T2_Fd - Sphagnum magellanicum MG | ecosystem: Host-associated > Plants > Peat moss > Unclassified...
AGGGTGAGTATAGTGAAAAAAAAAAAAATAAAAAAAAAGAAATATATTTATTTTTTTTTTTTGTTTATATTGGGGTTGTTTTTTTTTTTTTTTTTTTTTTTTTGGTTTGTTCCTAATGTTGAGAGTCCAACCCAAAACCCACAAAAAAAAAATTCTCTGAGTTCTGAATGTAACAATTGTGATTTTTTTACATCAACACATTGATACAACAAAAATTGTCATCTGAGAATGAAATTGATGCTGTTGCAAACATCCAACAGTAAGTAAGTCTTTGGAAATTAGAAGAATTTTGGACAAACCATCACTCTCCTACAATATGAAAGAGGTCGAAAGAAAATGCTCACTCACTTTGTGTCACAAATTCCAGCTACTTATAATAAAATCTGCTCCTTTGGTTCTCTTTAAAAGCTTGCTTCTATATGTACCCAAATGAATGCAAGAGTCACCAGAAAACGTAGAATTTATGCCAATTGTGTAACAATACAAATTCCACTTAAAAATGGATCTTCAAGGTTTGGGTCAGGCTCAAGTCTTTTGTGCAGTTTGGAAATCAGGAGTCTAGAAGAAGAAGAGAAATAATCAACTAACTTGTTGATCTTCCTCTCCAATTATGTACATAACCTTCTTGTAAGTGGAGAGAATGAACTTTTTCTCTTGAGGGACTGAAAATTCTAGAAAGAGGAAAAAGAAAGGAAAATAAATAAATCTAATGTCTAAAAGAGTCTAAAGATATTATTAGCAAACACAAGTGAAGTCTTAAGGGATTTGAAGAATTGCAAATTTTTGGATTTGGTGCAGCAAGGGAGATTCTAGATGTTAGTAGAATGTGAAGATTGAGCTTGAAACAATAGAGATGATTTGTCAGCTTCCAAATACACTATAGGTGTGTATTTTGTGCATGGGAAAATCTAACCTTTGTTGCATAAACACAAGGATAATGTGAGTGCCAAGCTTTGGACACTGAAAAAGACACAGAAATTGCAAGAAAGATGTGAACTTGCTAAAACACACACTTAATCTCCAATGAGCAAGAGAGAGAGACAGAGAGACAGAGAGATTGTGATTCACTTCAGCCTGGCAGGAAAATTGGCAAGTAAGATAGAGAAAGAGGTGGGTGGTGTTGCTTACAAGTAAGAGAGAGTTTTAAGTGAGTACCAGAGGGCAGAAAACCAGTGATGAAGGGAAACCAGACATGGACCATTACTGCCACCCATCAAAACCCTTTGGCAGCAACAACCCATAACGGTTACACCAGGCACACTACAACAGTTACCCCAATTGTAACTGACAACCAGCAAAACAAATGTCTCTTCATGTGCCAAACACACAAGTCATTTGCTTCCACAACTGTAGATCCACAACATCTGAACCAAACAAGAAGAAGCTCCTCCATTGCCCAAAGAAATAATTGGGGTGCTAAGAATCAATGGGTTCACATGGGGGTCCCATACATTGTAGTTGCCATTTGCATCATACCCAAGACTAGTCCCAAGCATTTGCTTGATAGCAACAGTAAACTCCCCAACAAATTCTTCATTTCTCAGCTACTGCTATGGACACTTACTTACTGGAAGCTAAATGGCGGATGTTTCAGATGAGCTGGTAGTTTAGTAGCAAAACAACATCTGAACCCTTGTACAACATGAGGTCACTGAATTGGCAGCTGCGGTTTTTGTCAGCTTACCAGCAGCACTGGATTGTGAAATGGCTTTTGACACTCAGCAGCTTGTTAGAAGAACCCAGAAGGAAGCAATGGAGAGACATCATCACCAATGCCATCACCAATGAGCACAATGTGCAGCCCATGTTCCTCACCACCACACAACCATTGTTACTTAGTGATGTCTCCATTGCTTCTGTGTCCAACACTGAGCTTTCAGATATGTTTGATCTAATTATCAAAACCTGCGGTTTTTTGCTGCAGGAGTTTAATATTTTTTTCCTCGATCTATTTTTACACTCACATTAATGGGTTTTTTCTTACGGTTTTTCTTCACATTTATGCTCATGTTTCTTGGTGGGTTTTGCAGTACACCCTCATGCTTTTGAAGAAGCATCATCATCTTCAATATAGGTATATAATGAAATTTGAATAGGTTTGCAAGATAGAACTCTAAGAGCATGTTCCAACAACACATATTGCAACACCCAATTTCTGGATTTCCTGATTGACATCAATGGTTAAAAGTTTTTAAAAATTTGACCACGGTTCATGGCTTCTGCCAAATTTGGGACTATTCACTGCATGTGATGGATGTGTAAGCCATCAAACATTTTGAAGAACTATCTGTAATCCCAACGCGATCAGTGAGGATTAGAATGTAGCCTTCAAAGTGCACATATGTTTTTGACCAGTAGTCAATAAGGTGGTTCTCAAAAATCAAAGAACTAGTTCTGATCCTTGACTGGAGGTTCTAAAATATCATAGAAACTGGTTTTGATCCTTAACCAAGGTTCTAAAAAATCAAAGAACCTACCCTAAACTGCTGGTTGTTTGCTGGTTCTTTCATGAGAACCAGAAGTTCTTCGAAAATTTCAAAAACCTGGAACTTTTTGCTTCTGAAAATATTAGAGGATGTGAATTGCTTAGTTACTTAGTTGGCCATAGATTGAGATGCAATAGGGCTTATTACCTTTTGAGGAAGTTCCCATCCTGCTTCAGCTATGATTAGTTTTTAGTATCTGTGAGTTTGGAGATGCCATTTAGTTCACAAGCCAAACAAAGTTACTCATTCTGTTCAATAGAAATGGAGGACCTTTGTAAAACACTCAGCCCTTGAATGCTCACATGTCCAACTGGTTAAACCCTACCAGATAACCTAATAATGTCAACTCCAGTTTGGATGTCCCTGATCTTCACAATTTGGAAGCTTTATGAATACTAAGACTATCCACACACAGTGCCATATCAGTAAGTTGTCGGGTCCCCAACTCTACCAGACATATGGAGAGGAGACTGGGGTCCAATCACAGCCAGAAACTCTAAAACCCACTGAGCATTAAAGGGTTAAAGCAAGTAGTTCAAAAACTGAGTACTCATTCTACAGTTAGATTCAGCTCTTTCTGAGAAGACCCATTAGCACTGCCCTAACAAAAAAATGACTCCATCAGGCACAGCCAACACTTCCCTCCTGGTTATTGGAGTATGATGATATAAGGGAAGCATTCCACACTGAAATGCTGTGAGCAGGAGATATGAATCCTGGGACCCACTACGCAGCTGATTCAAGCTCTGCAGTGCCTGCATTGGGGATGCCAAAGCCATCCTCAGATCTTAACTGGGCGGATACATCATCAATAGCTGCATTCAGCTGTGCAATTTTCTCGTTCAAATTCTTCCGGGTCTTCTGCACAGAACAGAAATTCCAGTCAATAACCAGACTCTCAAGATTCTACCCTCCTGAATATTGAAAAATAGAGTGGCCATGGATAAAGGTCAAGAGGGACTAGGCTCACCTAAAGTGGGCATTAGGATCTCAATAACACAAGTTTGTCTGCAGATGTCGGTGACCTCGTTCAGTACTTTTGCCAAGCTAGTTTTGAACCATTCATACTGGACATGAGGAATGCTGTCTGCATAGGGACAATAGTAGAGATGATTCCTTGGTGTATTTAAACCTCACTTACATTTGTTGAGGGGTCAGCATGATTGTACAAGCCCACCTCAAGTCCTTCATCATCTTCAAGAAACTGGGTTGGCTTCTTTGGTGGTTCATCTCCTTCCTGTTTCTCTATTTCCTCTGATATGGACCTAGTGATCTGCACAAAAAGGCCAGACACAGGTTCTACTCATATCTTGAGCCTTTTTTTTCCTGGAGATTGATTGGCCCTCTGACAGTATTGTATATGTATGCAAATACTTACATCCTGTGCAACCCATTCCTGCATGCTGTCCTGGAGTAAACACCAGAAGGATTGGCAATGCAACTACATACCTGGGGAGCAAGGAGGTAGCCAAGGGCACCAAATACAACCCCCCCCAGCAAGAAACCAGCCATAAAGTCACCACCACCACCACCACCTCCTCCTCGTCTGCAGGATAGAAGTCAGGGAGCATCAGTGCCAGTTTTCTATTGCACATTCTCATCAGAAAAGATGCATGAGAATCAGCTAATGGATTGAAATGTCCGCAACCTGTATTCAGCAGCAACAACAGCACGGTGACTACTGCTGCCACCACCAGTAGATCTATAATGTAGTGCCTTTCCTTGCATGGAACAACTTAATCTTAGAGTGTGCACTTGTGAAATCTTCACCGTCATTTCTTGGTAAGAATTAGTGAAGGAGACACCTGTCAACGACAAGTATGCAGAAAATAATTAGGGACTTGAAGCATGTGCCCTGAAGTCTCCTTCCCCACAGTCTCACATCCCATTAAGACCCCAAGAAGAACTACTCTAAGAGGAGAGTTTGATTTCCACCCATGTACAAAGCTAGAAAACCCAGGCTGGTAGATGGAATCTTGTGCGTGCTGGCTCCTCATGTCAATGCACGAAATCTAGTACTCCCACAATGTGCTGAAGAACATAGAAATTCTCCAGAGAACAATTAAGAATCAGATATACTTTCAAGTATCCACTTCAGACAAATTAGGGTTTAAGAGGGTGGCGAGAGAGGCAGAGGATTTGCCCCTCTGTTGCTCCTCTCTTCACTCACTACATTCCTTTCCATCTAAAGAACCGCAGTACATATATATTCTCCAAGCTGCTCCAAAGAGCATTCAAGAGCTCCGAAGTTACAAAGAAAGAAAAACCCTAATCCCCCCAAGCATTTCACAGGACGACGAGGACCTATACTGGATTCTGTTCGAAGCTTCTTAAAGCATACTACTGGCATGCAATGGGAGATGCAAATACACCCCCACCCCCCTCCCCCCGCCAAAAAAAAACACCACTTGACGCGGAGGGGTGCAACAGATGCCACCGTCGAGAAACCATACCAGGTGTGGAGAGCTTACAAGCCCAAGAAGGCTGCAACAGCAAGGGCGACGCAACAGCAGCCATGCTTTTACACAACTACCACTTACTACTATTCCACTGATCCAAGCTCGACAATCTCGTGCAAAATCCGCCGTCGCGCACAAGAATAATCCAAAGAAAATGCGACCCAAACGCTCGTCTTTTGCAATCACTCTCTCTTTCTGTGTGTCTCTCTCTCTTGGCTCTGTGTTTGGGTGAAGATGGTGTGGTTGGTGTCTTCGGTGTGAAAGGGGAGACGGCCTACTGGACAGAATTCATGGGCTGCAAGCGACAGTGATTGGGCTTGCAGTGTGGAAAGGGTAAACGGCCTCCTGGACAGAAATCATGGCCTGCAATTCAAGGGGCTGTGATCGGGTTTTCAGTGAAAAAAGGGGAAAAAGGCCTACTGGACAGAAATCATGGCCTGCAATTCAAGGGGCTGGGCTGGGGTTTTCAGTGTAAAAAGGGGCCAAAAAAGGCCTACTGGACAGAAATCATGGCCTGCAATTCAAGGGGCTGGGCTGGGGTTTTAGTATAAAAAGGGGCGAAAAAAGCCTACTGGACAGAAATTATGGCCTGCAATTCATTGGGCTGTGCTGGGGTTTTCAGTGTGAAAAGGGAGTAAAAAGGACTACTGGACAGAATTCATGGCCTGCAATTCAAGGGGCTGTGATGGAGCTTTTCAGTGTGAAAGGGGAAATAAAACTAATTGGTTCAAATAAAGTTTTGGTACCTTTTTAATTATGCTACCATCACTGGTAAATGTTATTTACCATGTCTTTGCCCTAACTGGCCGAGTACATATTTGAGGTTTATCCTTACCCCAGGGAGAGTAACTGTTTTGAGGTGGGAAAAAAAATTGGGTACATGCCAAAGGGGATAAATACAACGAGTGTTTGGCGGTTATTACGTAGGGGGTAATAACCGTCCAACACTTATGTTGGTATATCTTACGCGTGAGGCCCAGGATATATCAGCATAAGAGCATCTCCAATGGTGCTCAGTATGTAACTCTAGATAGTGAAATTAAATGTCTAAGTTTATCTGCTTTTTTTTTTGGGGCAACCCCACCAATAAAAGTGAAACTGGAACTGCACATAAATGGGGGACTACTAATAGCAAACCACATGGACCAATCATTGTGATCGACCAATCAGAAATACTGAGCCGCAGTCAGGTGCAATTTATTACACTCTTTTTGGGAGGTGCACAACTGTGTTGCGCCTTTTGCCAGCCACGGCAAGCCGCACGAATTTGGTGCAATAAACCAATTTCATAAGCTAAACTGGCACATTTTGACTTTTTCATAATAAATTTGACTGTCTGGAATCACATACTGAGCACCGTTGGAGATGCTCTAAGGGGTGTGAGAAGTGGCGTTGAGCATGGGCCTATTAATCCAATAAAGAATGTGGCAGAGGGCTTTACCTAGTGTAAAAACCCTTTCTTTTTTTTCGTGATACTTGAGGGGTATCATGAAAAAAAGGAAAAAATAGAGGGTGTTTTTGAATCCAAACATCTGAAAAGAAAATATGTCTATACTAGTGTTGTGTGTGTGTGTAAGTGTATATACATTATACAATTTTAATATTTATACCTATTTGCAATTCATATTAATTAATTGTGGGTACATCCAAATGTGAGTGCATCCCAAAGCGTAATGTTTTTGAAAAAACAATGAGCCACTTTGATTGACCCCTGAAATAAAGGGATTTTTTTAATCAATACTTATGGGATTATATTAGTGTTTTGCCTTAGTCACATGGATACAATACAAGCCCAAACTCTTGGGCACAGGACATGGGACAAATTGTGGTGTTATTTTAGGGAATATTTTAGATGCACATTTTTTTTTAATTGCATGTTGTCTTGCTTTATTGGTTGAGTAAAATTTTTATTTTTAATTTTGTTTATTATCATTTTTAATCTAGGAATTTGCAAGAGCACGAATATTTATTATGATTTATATTAATTATTTTAATTGGTTGTTATGCATCCCAAAACACAAATGTTTTTAAGGTTTTTCTGTTTGTTTGTTTGTAATAGACCACTTTGATTGGCGTATGACCAAAAACATTTTATCAACACAATTTGCTTTTGTTATATCCTCCTTGTGAAGTATGACAAAAGCCGACGGTTTTGAGAAGGACAAAAGAAACAAAGTTGTATATCCTATTGAAACAAGTACATATTGTAGGACCTTGGTGGCTTTTGCACAAATTACATTATTTGTAAAAATGTCAAAATTTTCAAATTTTACTTTTTTTTCAAGAATAAATTTCTCAAAGGAAAATGAAGAATTGTTTAGAAATATTTTGGAATAGTTTATTTTTGAAATATAATCTTAAAAATTAATTAATTATTTGATATGCATGTTGTGTTTGAGTTGCCCCTTACTATGGTAATAAACAAAATGCATAAATAATCTGCAAGAACTTCATTGTAAATGTGTTAGTTCACTAAGATAATTGAGAAGAAAAGATTCAATCCACCAAGTCCAAATCCCATTCGTGTAGAAAAACATGTTCAAGCCTACACATAATCCTATCCTATTGAATATTGAAAATAATGGTCCTTTTCTACCGTTTTCATTTGTCCCTTGAAATTTTCACAAACCTTATTACACATTTGGGATCTACATTATTATACACTACCCATGACAATCAATTGATGATTTTTTTTTTAAAATTAAAAAAAAAATTCCATTCAAATGAAAATATTGAATGAGATTACATGTGCCTTGAATTAAATTGGATTCATATTTCATTGAATTGAGTTCAAATACATTGACTGAAATTTGAATTGAATAGAATTGAATTTGAATTCAATTGAAAACAAATGGGATGCAAATTGGTGGAGAAGATATTAAAAATTTGCTTGTGAATGTGGTGTTGGAAAAAAAAGAAGGAGAAATTTTTTAAAAAACACCTTTTTCATGCCCTTTTTACTTGAGAATGGGCTAACTAGATTCAACATTGAAAATTGGTAGGATAAAATATTTTTGAATTTTATAGTTGTCCTACCTAAACCAACTTCAATGAATCATTTCCATTAGAATTTATTAAGCCAATAAATTAGTTCAATAAATTTGATTCATCAAATTCCCATCCATCAACTTCATTGATCATAATATTTTTCCTTCACACCTACACACAAGCCTATTCAACAGCCTCTATATACCACAATACCTTTTGAGGTTTGAGATTCAAGTGCCAAAGAATCATTTTATTTTTGAAAATCCCATTTCAATTATTTTTTCAATTATGAAAATTTGGCTATAAATATAAACAACTTCTTTGATAGGTTCTTTGGGCTTTCAACATTTAAAATTATGAAAAAAATGCAAAGAAATAATGTTCCACCAAATTATAAAGACATAAAAAAAAAAGGTGTCAATTATTATGTATTTGCTCTACAGTAGTGTCTCCAGAGCAAGAGGGCAGATCAAAGACCTTGGACTGGATTGAAGCTATTGAAGGTCTGGGTTGGATGCCCCTGACATCCTTTTCCTCTCTTCATGAGATCTGCACTAACTTGCCTCTGTCAGGTGGGCATGCATACCTCTTGCACTTCTTCAGTGTAGACATCAGATTCTCACACTGGATATTGGGGTAACCTTTTTTCATGTTGAGTGAATGGAGGTCTCTTTTTGATTACAAGATGCTTAGTAGAGCTACACAGGTTTGTTTCCCAGATTGTCACAATGTCCGTTCAGGTCTTTTGGTAATACTCCTGTTTTTTACATGGATTTCACTTCTATAGAGTCCATCCCATGCATCTCACATATATTCAAGAAAGTTGTGGGTTCTCCTCCTCTCACAAAAACCTATTGCCCAATCTCTTCACCCTTAATGTTTATTTGGTTGGTTCCTCCTTGTTTGAAGACAGGAACAAGCTGCTGAGTTTGGAAGCAAGCAGGCAGTAAAGGAGACAAATTTGGCCCTCCCTTCTTCCCCTAGGAGCTCAGAAGCCCTAACTTACCCCGACACACAAAGTTTGCATGTGAATTGGTTTACATATTGACCACTATTGTGGGTGAGCATCTATAGCATGATCTGGCATGATCTATAGCATCTATGACAGAACTGATTTTGCAATTGGAAGTGTTGGTAACGTTCTCAGGATTTTAACTGATTGAATCCAGGACCCATTTGGAGTGCTTGGTGCGTGTCAAGGGTGTGAGTTTAATGAATAGAAGAGACAAAGGAAATGGATTCAGAATACCAGAATCATTTGCTTTTCTAGCCGGATTCATGGAATGGGACCCAGGGAAAAATTGCTTCAGTCAGTGTTGCATTTTCATCAAGAATAGTGGGTGGGTTTGTGAGGTTTGGGAGGGAGGTAAGGGACCTCATCTGCTTTGAAGCAATGGTTCTTCAACTTCAGCTCGCTCAGTAGTCACTTCTCTTCGCAACTGCTCAATTCTTGTGTACTTGTAGTCTTCATGGTGCACAAGAGCTGATGAAGCTCCCCCTCTTCCTAAAAGAGGATCATTAGAAAGCTCTCCAGCAATAGCATACACAATCAAGCCAGCAGCCACTGTGCCAAAGGCGATGAAATAGAGGTTGTCAACAACTTCAGCAAAAATCAGTGCCTGGATTGCAACTGCCCACATGTCTGAAGTCAAGAGGGAGAGCTTCAGCATGGTGGCACCACTCATCCGCAGCAAGAAGGGCACGAAGGTGGCATACCAAAAACCTGAAAATGAGGATCCTACAAGTGCACTTATGGAGTTCACCGTCCAGTGAATAGATTGAAGCCCCTGCCATTCCAGCAGATAGATCTGGCCAACACTGATGAGAGCACCAAAAAAGCCAATATATGCCAAATACTCCACCTGATCCCCTGTACTCTTCACCACAAATTCCTCACTCACATGCAAAATTGCAAAAAGTGTAGCTGCTAACATCACAAGAATATCACCCAGAATGATATTGCTGCCTCCGGAAGATCTATCCTGTGCATGCACATCGGAGAAGATGACAACAACCAACCCTAGTATACAGATTGCCACTCCCACAAAATGTCCCGCTGCATACCTAGTTTTCAATCCGAGCCATGTGAGAAAGAGCACCAAAGGGATGGCCCAGCAATCCAAGAGCATGGCACTGGTGATGGAAGTGTATTGATATGCTTTCATAGCGAGGGAATTGGCCTGCACATCTAGAAACGCTAGCAGAAGATACACCCACGGGGAGATCTGGGACTGCTTCTTTCTGTAGAGGAAGATGGAGCCGTAAACTGTTGCCAGGAGCAGGAAGAAAAGAAAACATTGGGTTGTGGGTGCATCTATGCCATTTCTTGCCATCACTGCATTCGAGAATCCTATGCTAGCGACAACGAGGCTTAGGAATTGACCCAGCAACACGGCTTTCAGCCCTGTTCCCTTGATGTGCTCCATCAGCTTTAGTCTACAAATCTCCATGAAGGACTGATTTCTATCACAATCGAGATTGGGTTCTTCTACTTCTTCTTCGATAGCCATTGCTTCTTCTTACTCCCCCTCAAAAACAACAACAACGACAACAACAACACCCTGAGGAAACATGGTTGATCCCAAATGGACGCAATTCCAATTCATGGTCGAGGGTGATACAAGGTGTAAATATTCGACAGATCTTTTAGTTTTTATTGTTTTCTTATGATACACGGCGAGTACCCCATTGGGTATCATGGGAACTTTCCTTTTTTAAACTACCGCAAGCATTTCAAAAGATGAAATGCCTAGCATCTATGGGCGTTTGAAATGCTTTTTGAAAGTGCTCTATGAGCTTTTATGCTTCTGTAAGTGCACCTCTCTGAATACAATACAAAATTCATTGGAGATTTTTTCAGTTCAAATAGTGTCGAACTACTACTACTCATCACCGATCACCACTCTATCATTTTTGACGATTTTTTTTTAGTGTTGATGTGCCAATAAGAGGGGTTCAAGTTTTGTTTGAACACCAGAGACAACGGAGCCCTCTCCTTGAATCCAACCTGCCCAGAGGCTTAAATGCTCGCTCACCGGCTGTTCTACCCCAACATTCCCCAAATGCGGGCCCAGACTGGTGGTCCTAGGCACCTTCAATTCCTCACACTTTGGAATTTGGTCCTCTGTTTTGGTAACGTAATTAATTACAGCAATTTTCCTAGACTACGAAAGATCACCAAATTCGATGATTTTTATTAGACAATCTATTCATGGATGGATCTTTTTCATCCTTGATGCATCCATGAAGGTCCCCATTCCAATTAATAATGTGTTATTCGAAAATTTCCCGCCTCTTCTTCTTCTTCTTCTTCCTCCTCTCGTCTTTCTTGCAGTTTGCTTCCCTCTGTGTTTGTGTGATGGCGTGGTGGCAATGGACGGAATCTTTTCTTCTTCTTCTTCTTTTGCTATAAGAGAACAAGAGAAGGTGATGATCGGGGAGGATCAGGGGGCGGCAGGAGGAGGAGGAGGAGGAGGAGAAGGAGGGACCAAATCTGATACACTTCTTTCCCTGGAGTCTCTGCCGGCTTTGTACCCTGTGCACTATCTTGCATTCGACAGTCAAGCTTTCATCGACGATGTCATCAATGCCGTAAGTGAATTTTCCATGTCTGCCACTTTGTTATACCTCTTGTCATAATGTTGTAAGTGAAGTTCCCATATCTGCCTCTTGGTTATACCCCTTGCTCCTCTTCCCATTTTGCAGGCTAGATTGCTGCTAGGGTTTTTGCGGGCCTGCAGAATTGGAGACATACATATATGTCGGGCGATGTTTGTTGGAAGCTTTTTGAGAGCTAAGAATGCGGAGAGTCCTTAGGCTGGAATCAAAGCACAAAGTCCTTTACTGTTTTTTGTGCAATCAAAGTTACTGCAGAAGAGTAATACATGAGGTTTTCTTTCTACAAAGAAGGGCAGTTGATGTTGCATAAGACGTTAATGTATGAGGCTTTGAACTGGACAACATCTCGTGTGCATGTATTTCCTTTGTGTCTCAGGTTATTCAGATTTCCACGGAGTATTTTGACCAGATGGAAGTGTAAGTTCAACACTCTCCACCTACAGCAGTATGTCATCTGCTATTTATAATTTCCTGCTTTACATACATGTGCATCTCCATATAGGTGGAAAACCTCAGATACTGGGATGTAGGGTTTCAAATTCACAAGAAAAATGCCACTCTATCCTTGCAATCATCAAAACAGCCTTCTTTTCACCAAGAGTTAGTGGACAATTATGTTATTTCCCTTCTTCATCCACATCAATAGTAGGGTTTCAAATTCATGAGAATAATGGCACTCTATCCTTGAAATCAAGAAACAATCTTATTTTCTCCCAGAGTTAGTGGAAAATAATGGTGTGTTCCCTGTTTCATCCACATCCATATTGATAGTTTTCACTTTGCTGCCAAGGTAGCAGGTGAGGATTGTGCTTTGATTTTTGTTCTGAGCGACTCAGTTATTTGATTTGCAGCTGTTCTGGACATATTCTTGGTCTGTCTACCGAAGAGTCTCAAGCTGCATTAGCACAGGTGAGCTCAAAGCCCTTTTTCATGATGGAGAGTCATTTAGGGCAGAAGTGTTACAGCAGCTGATATCTTGTGGAGTGCACATAAACATAGAAACCTGTGGGAAGTCTTTCCAAGTTACTGATCTGTCTGACTTCCAATGAAAGTTTTTCGGCAGCTTAGACAAAGCAAAGTTCCAACTTTTCTCAGAACTGGACTAGCAAACATCAGGCATGGTTCATGTTTTTGTCTGTCACCAAGTTTGCATCTTTTTGGGACATGCATAAGAAGGGGTTTTTGTACACTGAATCTCTTTTCCAGAAATCTGCAAGTCTGTGATATTGTATGTAAATGGGGTGCTACTTGTAAATATCTCTCCTGTTTCCTAGCTGAGAAAGCATCTGTCAGTTCTGCAGGGTATGGGTGCTGTTACTCAGCATTTTCTAACTCAGGTTATAGACAATGACCTTACTGAGTGGGAGAAGTACTGCCATGAAGTCAGCTTCAGTATTCCTCATGGCCTTGTGTTGCCAGAAAAGGCAAGTGCCTCGAACACATCTGTTTCCCCAGATCCACGAAGCAAAGCCTATGCTACAGGAAGGCTAGCTATGGATCCAGGAAAATGAGTAGACCTGTTGTAGTGGAAACTAGTAGATGTAGTTTTGAGAATTTTGTTGGTGCTTTTCTGTTATGCCTCTTGTACTGTAAGGTGGATGACCTGAATGCTGCACTGCAGTAGTTAACAATGCAAATTGTTGTATGGTCTCTTCTATTTACTTTGTTTGCATGAGCACTTTGGTTCATTGGTTCAGCATGAGTTAATGCAAATTATGAGTGGAGATGAGGAGGCCAAGTTGGATGCAGAGCTGGCCTCTCTTCATGCACGGAAGGCTGCTGTGAGTCTGCAACCACTCAGTGGTTACCCTCCAAAATTTGAGTATGCAAACTGAATTCTGTGATCATTTGTTTTTCTTATAGTAGATTCAAGCAGGAATTTTCTCTGCCTAACATAACCTATCCTGCATTTTCAGGCTGAAAGTGAAGCAGCAAAGAAGCGCACAGAGTTGCGGGCATTAGAGACACTCTTGACATTTAAGAGTGCCTTTGATGATGACTTTGAGCAGCTGCGATCTCACAGTCTTAAGGATGGTAAGTGTTTCCTGGAATCTTCAGATGAAAGAAGTCATGTCTGGCATTTGTCTCAAATTCACTGTGATTCTGTGTTCTTCTGGGTGATGGCTAACTGTAGTCTTTGAGAAAAACTGTGAACACACATCAAAGATTTGTTCTTCTCAGAATAAGCACTTTCCTTTCATATATTGTGCCATCAAACTTTTGCTTACAACTCTTGTCTGGGGGCCTCTTCAAGCCATATGTCAATGACAGAAATTAGGTTGATTGTGTAATGTTGCAGATCTGTTAAATGCCGCTCCTATGCTATGTGATAAGATTCGACAAGCCAATGTCTTGCGAGCACAAAGGTTTGGGAGGTTTCCTAGACAACCTTTCTAGTGGTTCTCTATTCTTGGTTTATTAGAGCTTTCATTATTTTGGCTTTTAAGAATACTAGTGGGATGTCATGAATATCATTATGACCCTTTGTATCTTGATTGGTTCACCCCCTTGAATTCATCTATGAATTGATATTAATCACAAATGTGTACTGCCCAGTATCACCAAACTGAACTAATGCATGCATATCATCCTTCTGTTCCAACCCTCATCATCCAAGAATGTGGATTGTGTGTTCCATTTTCCCAGATCGCACCTTGCTTTGTCTTTTTTTTTCCCATGATACAAGGCTGGAAACAAAAGGAGAAAAAATCAGAACAGACCTTTGTGCTCAGTAGAGTACTCAGCTGTGGTCTTCAAATTTCTACCGCCTCTGTTCATTTTGGAATTGAAAGCACATCTTTTACACAAATCTCTAACCCTAACCCTGAACCCAAAGGGGAGGAGTATGCCAAAGGCCTATGTTTCATGCACATTTTATCCTTCCACAACATATAATCCCCATTTTCAATTATATGCAAAGTTGTCTGTTTAGGGTTTCGGGCTTTAGCACATTATATGACAATTTTAAGGAAAGAGTTCAGAAAAATGAACAACATTTAATAAGAATGTTTTGTTCTACATGTAAATGAACAAGTGTTTTTTCCACCATTTTTTGATCCCACCAGGACCTCCTCAGGATGACCAGAGCTCAGTCTGCATATTCAGCCTATTTCTACTACACAAAGCCTCCATTGTCTATGGCACCAAATCAACATTCTTGCATTATGTAAATTGGCTGGCACATCTGCAGCTTTTAGGTGACGCATTTCACAAGAATTCTGGGAACTCAGCAGAGCAGTATGGGTATAAAATGAGACATATCAAACACAAATAATTTCACAAAGCCTGATTTCCTGTGACGACTCCTGTGGATATTAAATGCCACTGCTCTTAAATTGAGCCTTAGCTCATTTTTTCCTGCAAGATCAGAGCACCGATCAGGGACTCACCACCTGTTGAGAGATTGTCTGATGATTACTTGTACTGTAAAAGCTGTTTCTGTCATTGACAGAAAACATTAGAAACTAACATACCTAGAGTGTATGCAGTGAGAAGCAGAGAGAAGAATATAGCACCTGTAGAAGAGTAATCAACTTTGGATGCTGCTCCAGAAGCTGTCGAAGCTTGTTTTGATCTTTCAGAAGAGCCTAACCCACAGAAGAATGGCACCCATGTTTCAAATCCAAGCACATCAAAAAAGATTGCAACAAATAAGTGCACAATCAACCAGTGCTTAGAGAGAGAGAGAGAGAGAGAGAGAGAAAAGCGACAATTGGCATACTTGAATGGCATCTGGGGATGCAAGCATCTGCTGCAATAATGCTGCTGGTTCTTGCTGTGAGTTGAAGCCTGCTTGATGTTGCTGATGCTGTGGTTGCTGCTGCTGCTGCTGCGGCTGTTGCTGCTGTGGCTGCTGCTGCTGCTGTGGCTGTTGCTGATGCTGTAACAGTGGCTGGTGGTGTAGGGGTTGTGCTGGAGGAATTGGAACCTGAGCCACAGGGGGCCTGCCCACTGGAATTTGAGGTTGAAATGGAGGAGGTGGTATGCCCTGTCCAAGCATAGGTGCAGCAAAGTTCACAAATCTGTGGTCACTTGAAGATACAGATGGTGGAAGTGGGTAAGCTTGCACACCATCAAATGGTCTCATGGAACCGTATGGTACTGGAAGAGAGGAGGGGCCCTGCTGCATGGTACTTTGTGGAGGAGGAGCAGGTGGTGGTGGTGGCCCAGAGAAGGAAGGTGCTGCTTCTCTCCATGACCCACTGGGAGCTTGTAGCACAGCTCCTCCCAATTGCAAGTCTGCAGGTGGGTGAGATCCTGGACTGAAATTGTAGGGTGTAGACATCATGGGAGGAGGGAGCAGAGGCACATGCTGTGGATGCACTGGATGCTCTGGTCTGTGGGACCAGCTGGGTGCAGGAGGCCGGGGAGGATTTAACTTGACATCTGTGTCCATTTGAAGTTTTTGTTGGTGCTCCCCTGAAATTGGTGACATACTCTTATTAGAACCAGGGCTCACCAGAACCTCTGATGCTCGTACTGATTTGGACCTCCAATGTGACTGCTTGGGCTCCTTCTCAACTGTGGGACTGTTCACATCAGTGGAGTGTGAATTGGCGTATGATCGTAAAGGCCCTTGTACCTGACCCACTGCCTTGTTTTCCACAGACTCCATTTCAATTTTCACTTTCTGAACAACAGATGTAACCAAAGGCTCACTACTGCTATCAACATGTGTCAACCTGTTGATTTGCTCTTGTTTGATGTCCTCAAACTGTTTTAAGGCCATGTTCCTAATGTCTGATGCAGAAGCTGTTGACAGTGAACTCATGTTGCTCTGGTTAGATAGAGTCTTGACCACTTGAGAATGCATGGGTGCTCCACCAGCTACACCAAATGATGCGGTGGAGTTCGAGATAGGAGGAATGAAGACAGTTGTGGAGAGTGAGGTCACAGTTACACTGCCTTGTTCTGCATTCTTTTGATCTGGATGTGATGGTCCCAATAATCCAGGAATTGCACCATCATCTTCCACTTCCATTGGATCAACCCCAGTTTTAGTTGCAACAATCTCCACAGAAGTCTGAACCATCATCTGAGAAGATTGCTGTCGTTCACGCTGGCGAGCCATAAACTCATCCACATGAATTGAGGGTGGTCTCCCTCCACTAGAGTTGGTGCGCTGCAAAGATGGGCCAGCGGTAGCAGGACTGCCACTTGTAGGACCATCGGAGCTTTTTTCACGGGCCACATAGTCATCAACATGCATTGATGGTGGCCTGCTTGTATTAGGCTTGCGCTGTCGGAACGTGTCCCTCCGATTTGGGGTTGCTGCAGAAGTGGCACGAACTGACGGTGAGCCAGCTCCAGCTTCCCCTCTTTGTCGCTTGCCTGCCAACTCTATTGTTGAGATAGGCCTCCTTTTCAATGAGCTGATCGCCATGTGCGGCTTCTCCTGCAACTTTGTGGGGCATTCCCATGGAATAGTCCCCCTAAAATCAATGGTGGGCACTTCGATGTAACTATCTAAGTCGACCAACTCTGAATCACCTAAAAAGTCCGGTATGAGAATACGCAATCTTGATGGTGAGTGTCCTGGAATAGCTTCAGCTCTACGCTCTGCAACAGGTCGTGGTGTTTCCAGTTTCCCCAATACAGCTTTTATCTCCTCCTCTATGTTGCATTCAGTTGCTGGTGCTGCAAGAGTATGTAGCATGGCAGTAACAGCAATGTGTGCCTGCTCACAACTTGATCCAGTTAGCAATTACAGTCCTCACTGATACTCCACCAGCAAAACCATACCTTCAACAAGTATACATCTGGTACTTAGAAAGCTGTTCTATGTCATGATACTAGTCTGGTCAGTGTGGAGGAAACACTATACCTCTTGCATAAGGTTGTTTGGGACTTCAACATCTCCTGGTTGGTCACTGTCAGTTACAAGCTGCTGGAGGCTGTTTGCAACATTGAAAACTGGTTGCAAAATGTCTTCTACTACCCTGATTTCTGTTGTTCCAGGTGACAGGTCTAGTCCAAACATAGCCTTCAATGCCCATGTACCCCAAGCACTGCACAGAACTCCACAGTGTCAAAGCAGACCTTGGCTATCCAATACACTGGCTTCTTTGATTGTTCTCACTTACAAAGATGACACCAAATCAAGAATTGTGATGACCAACATGTGGGCATCAGTGATGAAACATGCAACATGGTGAGAAGATGATTGCCAAGTACATGCTAACCTTTGGCCTTGATGAGACAAGGCATTTGCTCCCCTCGCAAAATGGTAAATCACCCCCACAAGAGAAGGCCTCAATGTTTTATTGGATTCGAATTCAACAGAAATTTTTTGCCAAAGAACTAAGAATGGAGGGTTGTCTCTATCTGGAGGTTGTGCAGGCTCTGGATCAGATAGATCCTGGCTCACACTGGGTTGCACAGCACCTTGTTGACACACAGCAACTGATGCGAGAGCAGCTCGGCCCAGCTCATGGTTTGCCAGCTTCTCCCATACCCCTGCAAGAACCAGACTGTGCTTTCCCAAAGACATCACCTGTGCATCCACATGTGACAGAAGTTTCACTTCACCAACTGTCATGTGGACAGATGCAATCTACCTTCAGAGAAACCTTGGTTTTGGCTACAGAATTCACCTAAGTTCATCCATAGCACAGCCCGAAGACTCCACTTTCACTAAAGCTACCCAGTTGAACATGCAATGAACACCTACTCACTTGAAGCTTCTGCTCAACCTGCAAATCACCCTACTGGTAAAGAAAACCCTTCATCATCTACAAACTTAACCAGCACAAAAATCAGTGTGCTAAATGTATGTCTATCAGACATGCACTGGTCCCACCTACTACTCACCTCAAACAAAGAAGAAAGAGCAGAGGCAATGATACGACAGTCCTCAAAGCTTGCACAGTCTTCTGCCAAGCGCCTGCTAATCCAGCACACAATCTGAGAAACACTCCTTGGTATGAAAAAATAGAGCATAAAGTTCACAGCCCCACACATGCAAAGGCAGTACAGATTCTCACATTACATCATCCCGTTAGAAACTGTGATTGAGCAGGGGAAATCTCATTTCCACATTCACACTCAAGTTCCCCCTCAGAAGACAAATGTGAAGCATCCGGACAGACCCACCTTTCAATAAATGACATAGGCAAAAAAGAAATTGCGGGGTCACAAAGAGCCATCAATGCTTTACAGCTCCAAGTCAACCAGCCTAGTCTAATGACATCAGCTGGCACTAAAAGTGCCTGCACCAAAACCTGCACTGCTCCTCCTTGCAGCAGCACCACCTGAAATATGCCACAGCCTTCCCTTTAATCCTAAGTATAAAATTTGCTCAAAAAGCTTTGTCAATATCTTCACAAGTACTGAGAATTTCTCCATACTTACAATTCAAGTCAACCTGAAAAGAATTGAGAGATGAACCCATGATGAGTTATGGATATCTCAGGTCTCACAACATAACAGCAAGCAATCAACAAGAATGAACAAGAGGAAACCTGACCCTAAGGGCAAGTGACCAAAAGCAGAACTGAGGAGCAGTTTCAATGCCAGTGACAGTCATATCCATGTCCAGGGACCTCCAACAGCAAAATTCAAACATTAACCACCCACCTCTAAAAGCTTCATCAACTACCAACAATAACTACCCAAAGGAATCTAACCCTTAGGATGATGAAGTAGCTGACCTTGGAAGCAGGATGAAATGCCAAGTGAGACACCCACTGCAGTATGCGCTCCACCTGCACATGAACCCATTGGCTTCAACAACCTTCTCTCTCAAGTTTCCAGCAAAATACAATTTCATTCCCATGCCAGTAGAGATCAGACTAAGCAGAAATTATTCTTTCAGCACACCTTAACTTGCTTTTCACAACTATTGAGAATGAGGTGTGTCACAGATATTGAATATCTGTGATTCAAGCAAGAGTTTGAGGAAAACTCCAGAAATATATGAGCAGAGACAACCCAGCTATCAACAAAAGTAGTACCTGGAGTGCATCGATTTCAGAGAGTAATGAAACTGTGGCAGCTGCAGTCTGCTGTTGGAGAGTGGAGATGACAGGATTTAGAAGCACTGCTGTATGTTCCACACTTTGACAGGACATGCGTATAACCAAGTGGGTCAGCCTCTCCTGTACCAATAGACATGCCTGCATCAACCACTGCAATTTAGGTCCCTGATTCACTTAGCCTCCAATCTCCTGAACCCTAAGAAAATGCAGTAATCTTATCACAGTCTGGTGCTAGGCAGACAAAAAATATTCTTAGTACCAATGAACAGCTACTCAGAATATCTGCCCTATGAACCCTACAAAATAGCTGGAGAGAATGGTAGTAGTCCACACACATTAGAAAACAAAATGCACGCGACTTTGCAGATTCTTAAGTCACACTGCAAGGTAGTCAAGTGAACATACACCAATCCTAACAGGCAATAGAAACAAGACTCCACATACACCACATACATGAAAGAAGCTAACACATTGAAGGCAGCAACCTACATGCATAACTTTCAAACACAATAATTTCAACCTGCATGAAATCTGTTCACTCTAGTCAAAGAACCAACAATCTGATAGGTGTCCACTCGGGCAAAACAGGTTTGGTTTACAGGGGGGTGTTGTAGCATACAGATGGAGCAAGGCGTAATATGAGTTGTGCAAGCTGCTCCAAATGAGGGCCCAATGCATGCAGCATCTTCTCTGCATTGGCTAATGAGAAATGCCACTGAACATCAGCCATTACCCCTAATCCTGACATTAGACCCACAGCTGAGTTCCGGTACACATCCATAACTGCAGCTTTTTCCAGACACAAAATTGGTGGTGCAGGAGGCAGCATTTCTTCCTGCACCCAACATTACCCATATCCTTTGTAAGATATTTCACCAGCATAGCACATGGACAACATCTTACTTCAGTTTCTTGGATTCTTCATTGAGATCACACAAATGTTCTGTGAGGAGGGAAGAGAGGAAAAGCACCAGAAGGCAGATCGCACTACAGGCCTCTACAGGTTCCCCTGGCAAGGAGGTTGGGTTTGAACCCAGCAGTCGCGGTAGCAGAGCAGGAGTCCACCCAAAGATGGGCCAGCAGGCTATTATTGATGCCAACACCTGTCGTACAGCTCCCACCTCCAACACTCCCCCTGTCCATGCATAGGGTGGAACTGCTCCATATGCCTCTGGTTTTGCACTGCCAAACTCAAACATATAAAATTCCTGCCTTGGATCTGACAAGCTAGCAGTTCAAGCAGGCCTTGAGTAATGCACCACAAGCAAGCCAAGAGCTACCTGACAGAGTAATGAAGTCGCAGCAACATGTCCAGTAGTTTTGTGTTGCAATACTGTTGCACTGCCCCCTGCATTCATGGACACACTCAATACGATTGAACTTCCGAGGAGCTATCGCAAGCCTGATGCCAGCAAGCAGCTGTTACACATGGCGTCACACAAAAAGCCAAGGTACATGAGCATGCACTGAATAGTAAGTTGCTCACAACATTGTACTTTGCAGTACATGCACTGTAGGTTCCAAAACTCAATCATAATGTTTGGTCTTTACTCCAGGACAAGGTCTGGAGTAAAGAACTGAGCAGTGCCACCCAAGTCCCTCCCAACGTCACATGTGACAAACAATCTCCTAGCTTCTTGACCAGCTTGCAAATCTGCATGCAGATAAATGTACACAAAACTGACCACAGCACCACCATTGCATCCTATGACCTTCACAATACTTGGCCACAATAGACATACAGTCATTCCAGGCTAACATTAAGTAAAAGTTGATCCCAGACTACAACTTACAACAATTGAACAGAGAGCACACCTGGAGCCGCTTAAGCAAAGTCTGCAGGAACAAGAGAGTAGGCAACAACATGACAAGCAGAGCACCCTCCTTGTTTTGCTCCATCCTCCCGTCCTCTTCTTCCCCTTCCCCTTCCTCCTCATCTGAGTTCCAAGGACCTCCCCTTAACACTCCACTAACCAGTCAAATTAAAAGTTAGAAAGAACAGTACACAAAGGATTGCAGGCTCACCATAATCACTCAGAGGGGCTTGCAGAGCGGCTACAGAATGCTCAAGAACTGCACTCACAACACCCATTCCACCCTCTCCATAGAGCTCCGCTGCAACACCCTTCAAAAACCAATGAAACACTTCATCAATCAAATTTCTTGCTTTAAATGTAAGCACATGGAAGTCAGGGTGAAATTAAGTACATACCGGGTCAGCAGAAAGTGATGCCAGGAGCCTCAGAGAAATGGTTAATGGTTGCATAGCTGACTCATAAATCAGTGGAGAAGACAACCCTCTGGAAAGAACTGTGGGAAGCTCAGTGTCAGCTGCATGCTCTCGTATGTTACTGGGATCATCATCCAGGGGACCATCCATGTGTGACCCAGCACTGCTGTTTTGTGTTCCAATCAAAGCTGCTGCATATCGAAGAAGACCAACTGCTCCCTTTTTTTCAAAGACAGCAGCTGGCTCAACCCAGTCAAGGATCTGACCAAAGATGGAAGCCTCACTACTGCAAGCCTCCTGCAACAGATGCTGCAAAGTTGGTGCATGCCTTGTCCATGCCAGCAGGGTTGTGGGTGCTGCATCCCAAAGCACCTTCTGAAGCACATCTGCAGCCAAATTCATTCCTGCCTCTCCTCCTGCTCAAACACCACCCTAGTTTTGCTTAGCTCACCTAGACATGCCTTCTCCAAACTTCAAAAAGGACTAGCTGGAAGCATACCCACCTGGTGCTAGTGCAGGCTGTTGTGGTGCAGTATTCAGACTTTCCATTAGCACGGCCAAAACCTGAATGCCAGTGGGTGAAATGTCAGATGCAACAAACCCACACTCTTGAATGAAAAGGTCAATAGGGAGGCATGCAAGATTGCATTACCTCTGGAAATTGTACCACTGCCAAAACTGCTTGCCTGCCAGCCTCTGATCTGGATCCCACCACCCAGCACAACTAAGGATAATTAAGCTCCAATGGCAACCACTGCTCACCCTAACTACTGCAATGCTGAACCATAACCCATCCATTACACTGCCATTCACAAATTACAGGACATTCTGACAGACCTTGCTATAGCAGCAAGGTCCCAAAGAGACCCAAATGCAGCTTCTGATCCTTTGTCTGCACCTATCAAGCGATCCATTGCAGTCATCTGCATAGCCAACACAAGTCTGTGAATGCAAGTGCTTGCAACAAAATCACCTTGCCAGCTGAGTAAAATATGAGCACAGAAAGCAAGAAACAGAAGCCACTAATATTTGGAAAGAACAGGCAGTATAGAGAAACCAACCACAGAAATGCTACTCTGCAGCATCCCTGCCAGATCACAAGGCCGACATAATAATCCCACTGAGGTCAAAACTGCTACATGATGAAATGGCAAAATGTCCATTTCTTGCACATTCTGCATAAGTCTGAGCCCATCTATTATTGCTGTAGCTGCCTTTTTATCAGCACCAATGAACAGCAGTCCTGTCAGAAAAACCAAAGAATCTCATTACTTGCCTTCAGCAGAAGCTTCTATCATGTGTAACTTGATTGATGTAAGGTTGAAATTTCTTCTACATCAAGAAACAAAGATACAATGGGAATGTTGACATACAAAAAACTTCCACACGTAAGAGAGGTACTAACACCATCCACTTAGAGCATCCCATCCTAATCACAAGACAATGGAATTATAACAAGGTTAAAATCCAGCTAAATGCTTTATACAGACCTGGACGACACCTGAGAAGATGAAGCAACAGTCTCTGAATAGCTGCCAGGAACTCCACACCTGCAGCTGTTGTCTTCCCATCCACTATCCATAATCTGGCATGTGATATTAATGCTGCCAGTGATGGAACCAAGCACCTTTCCTACATACATACACTAATTCCTTGTCAATTTTAGATTACAAATGGGTGCTGCTGTCAATGTGGACAACACTGGTAAGAGCTAGATAGAAGCAGCAACATCAGTTTCACACAGAATCTAGGCTTGCATGGCTGGTGCAATGAAAGTGTAGCAAAACCTGGAGTAGGGACAGCACTGACGGATCAATTTCCTCTGATGCCACACTGGCCTTGGATGTGATGGAGCCCCCTGGGAGTGATGAGGTCAGCAAGCCCATGTTGGAAAAACCAGCATCATGAAACACCCCACCATCCTCCTCTGTGAGACCCTTAACCCCCAGTGCACCCTGATTCACCCACATTCCCTCAAAAGCTAAGGACATCATGCACATATTAAGGTTCCTTCATCATGGTGCTACTTAGCTTTCCACTGTTTACCCACCAGCACCAGATGAAATCAAGGCTCACCAAGAGTTCTGTCAGCAAAATTGTTACTTCATCAATAGCCACAGCCTCCTCAGCAGTAATTCTCTTTGATGATGACTCCTTCGTCAGTTGCTGCACAGTCAACTGCATCATTGAGCAAAAGCATTGTCAGAGTCATCTTCCAGGGGTGAAGGGATTCACAATGTAATACAACTGAGTCTAAAGCAGCATGTGAGAAGAGAGGGACATGAGAAGTAAAATACCTCAAAAGCAGTAGCAATCTGGTACACACTCAGGCGACGTAGAATACGCCTGAGAAGTTGCCCCACTGGTGGTTGTTGTTTTTGCTCCAATAGCACAAGCAGTGGTTCCTTGCCCTGTGAGACCAGAGCCTCACATGCCTGCCCATGACGGCATGCACAATCTATGGCAGTAAGAGCAAACAAGAGCAGTGCAGAGGTCCCAGCCACTTCCTGCACTACCTGTAGAAGCAGCCCCATTCCACCTGCCTCCAAAAACAGTGAAACATCATCTGCATAGTTTGTGCAGAGAAGCTGTGCTGCAGCCAGGCCCCCTATCAACATCTCCACCTGCAGTGCAATAATTTATGTCTATTATGTTGAATAAATGATTTCTGGCAATGGTGTTGCCACAACCAACACAGGCAGCAAACTTGCCCATGACATTCAGAGTACAAGGGTCTCAGTTCTGCACTGATTCTGGTTGCAAATTTCTCAGCTTGAAAACATCATAGAGCTAGTGCATACAAAGGTTTAGGATTTGATATAAGCTATCACATCTGCTGCCTGAGAGTTATGGTAAGTGAAACATACAGTGGATAACTGAGAGTCAAGCACTGGTGATGGCTCTAGACCAGCCTGTAGCCAGTGCAGTGTAAGGTCCAGAAGAACATTCTCTTCTTGGTCACCAGTTGTCACCTTGCCCTCATCTTCCCTTTGCTGTACCCACTCCCGCAGCTCCACGAGCTCTGAACTTGCATCAGAAACCAAAGGTGCAGTAGGGCCATCAGAGAGGCCAGGCTTTGCAGCAGCAGCATACCATGTAGCACTGCTGTTAACTGCATGCTGCTGGGGTAAGTGCCAGACAGCTGCAGCAGCCAAGAGTGCTGGCACCAGCTGGTGGGTGGTGTCCTTGGGATCCACACATTGCAGCAAGCGCTTCAGTAGGTCCACCTGCTCTGCACTTGGAGGCACCACCAAATGCAGACTCTGTGGAACAGTTGCAGTCTCTGTATCAGTGTCTTGCAGATGCTGTTGTAGAGAGGTGGCTTCAGCAGACAAAAACACATCAGGGTCCAGATTGTGATCTGAAGAAAGCTCACTGGCAAGGTTACCATAAATCACAAGTGTAAGTGATTTGTAACTGCCTCGCAGGACAACATGCTCTGTGACAGCTGCCTGCACATTCATGAAATAAAAACAGGCAGTTTGTAAGCTGATTGTTAAGACAAAGAGATAGGCACACATGGTCCAGTTTGTGGCACGATGCCTGACCCACACAACACTTGTAAGATGGACCCAGAGAGTTCTGGTTGAACTTCTTCAGTGGGTGGGTTAATGAGATTGTGCAGACCAGAACACTGCTTGATGCATCACCTGGACATCCAAGAAAGAGGTTGCAGCAGGAGAGTGCAAAAATGCAGGACCCAAGGGCTGGAAGCGAGCATCTCCACCCGTGCGCACAAAGATTTCGACTGCACATGACTCTGGGTTGCTGCACCTGCAATTTGAAGCCACAAGGTTCAACAAATTCACACACCATACTACAAAGCACTTCAAACACAGACAGACTCTGCAGTCATAGTGCCCAGAGACCAAGTTGTGTACAAGCAGGTAGCTTGCACACATACATTGTAAACCTAAACTACTGTCCATACACACAATGTGAGGTGCAAAATTCTTAACAGCAACACTATGCTTCCCCACACAAAATGATTCGATCAGAAGCCTATTTTCTTTCTTTTTACCCAGCCACATTTTTATCAAAGAAAAAGGTATTCTGAGATAGATCTGGTGTACTCCCTAACTCACCCTGTAAGTGAGATAGAAGGGCAAAGAGACTGTTGTTGCAGCTCCACGACCTCACATGCAGTAATCACCACTGGTTCTATAAACCGCACCTGCAAGAAAAACGGAGTCCACAATTGCTGCTCAACTCAGCCCTTCTTCTCCAAAAAATAAACACAATGTTTTTGCAATGTAAGAGAGAGACAAGAAGCAATGAAAGATCAAACTTCTGAGCAATGCCAACCTCTGTAATCATCTGCCTGAGCACTTCCAGACAAGCCATGAGCAATTGAAAAAAAAAAACACCAAGAAAAGACTGAAATCAAAACCCTAGAATTTGCAGAGGACCTTAAGCTTCAACCTTATATAAACCCATTCTCTCAAAACCCTAAAAGAATTGTAGAATCAATCGCTTGTCCTTGGATCAGTCCGTTTGTGTATTTTGACACATGGAATTAAAGAGTAGATTTTGCTTCCCGTATGTTGGAGATTCTATACTGCTTGAGCGAATAACTGTCTTCTTGAAACCGAAGCGAAATTACTACCAAGCATCACAAAACAACTGCTGGAGGAAAAAATGACGACTCACAACATTTACCTCATCAACATGTTGGCACAGCCGCTCATGCCGGAAGGAATCGGCGAAAAGCAGAGTGGTACGGGGAGCCGCCGCCGCCATGGCCACCGAGACCCCGAGTTCCCAATAATAACACAACTCTCTTTCGTCTCGTCAATACGGCGGGACTCAAGTCAGCACTCGCCGTTGCTTGCTTGCTTGCTGGCTGCTTGCTCATTCATAAAACCTCACGACATACATATATATACTTAGGAACAGATCACAGACCAGGAGGATCCAAACACACACCAAGAAAGTTATGAGAAACTTCTTGTTCTTGTCCTTTTTCTTGTCTTCGAGTTCTTTATTGGTCAATGGAATCGGCAAGGTTGGAATCGATGTTCTCCAAATGCGAAGTTCAACATCACTGCGACTATGCTGTTGTCGATTATCGCCATCTCTGACGAAGAAGAAGGACGCGAGGATAGTGACAAAGCGCAGGAGAAATCGGTAACCCCATCGGACGTAACCCTAAAACACCATAAACCCCCGCGAACACCCGCTCCTTCCCAACTGCAGTCTGTACACAGACCGACGGCTTCGTCATTTTGGATGGATGAAGTGTCTTGATGGGCTTTTTCTTTCTGTTTTCTTTTTTTATAAATACTAGGAGGTTTTTTTTTAATTATAAAATATCGGCGAGTGGCAACAGGGTTACCTTCAAATATGCCTAAGTGGCTTTTGAGGTGAATTTGGAGTAGGAACACATTGTGGCTCCTTTGCCACTTGCCGATTCTAATTTTGGCAACCCTTTTTTTTGGTGATCTTGACTCAATCAAAGTGGTCATTCAATGAAAGTGGGTCCAAAGTGGCCCTAAAAAATTTCATGACCTAAGTTCAACTAGCATCCACCTAACAAATAAATCTAAAATGTGACTACAATGATTATTTTGAAAGAGTTGAAATTGGCTACACTACAACATAGAGAATAGCAAAATTCATAAAGTAATTGAAAACAAATGAAAGTCATAAACTCATGCAAAACATAAAAGCCACAAGTTCAAACATGCAAAAATTATAAACATTGAAAGAAAATTGAACTCAAGTCTCATATTAGACTTTACCCAATGTAACTCAAAATCCCACCCAGCACACAAATGTTAAAAAACTAAATAATCACCAAGTAATCAAGGACCAAGGCTCAAACTTATCCTAATGATGGAAACAAAAATGCTAGAATCCAAAAACAATAACAAAATGGACAAAATTAATTAGGTTATAGCACTAAATCATACCTTTCGATCTTTCCAACTTGTGATTATATCTTCATAAGGGAAAGTCTCTTGAGTAAAGACTCTTGTGCAAACATGCGAACAATAGTGTCCAAGTGTGGCCCCAATGGATTGTCTTTCATGAATGCCAAAATGGAGAAAGTTTGTTCATCTTCTACAGATTCAAGCACTGAAACAATGGCTGTCTCAACTAATTTCATATACCCACTTAGTCCTTGAATTAACAAGGCATTGCTATTAATCACATATCATAATTTGGTCATTGGATTGGTGTCAAATGGTTCATTCATTGCCTTGGGTGTTTGCATTTTCATAGTCAACTTGAACATACATATTTGTAGGTCCAAGATGTTGGCATTTAAAGGCTTTGTAATTTGTTAAAATGAAGGCTTCACAATCTTTATTTCACAATAATGTTTTTTGATGACACCAAAATGCAGGGAAAAAGATGAATCAACATCATGATGCATCCAAAATTGTGAAAACATAATGCTTAGACTATTCATCGATTCAAAATTTGGGAATCACTTCTCCAATTTATTGATAAACATGTCTACTACATTAGAACATGAACACTTCAATTCCATGATGGATGTTATGAAAACATCATTGCACATTAACTAACTAGCATTAACAATTTGCATAAAAAATGTGAAGTAGATACTTGTGACTAGGCATGTGGAAAGTATCAATGAATTGGAAAATTGATTCCCAAATTTTGTGTACCAATGCTGAAATCGGTTACCTAATCTTGGGTAATTGTGGTAAAAATATTTTCCACCACATCACCAAAAACTTGGAAATACTCATGTTGATAGTTGCTCATAAAGTCAATGTACATAAAAAACAAATCTACTTAGCAAATTTTTTAAATTACCACAAGATTTAAAATGAAAACATCTCTTCGTTGGGCAAATTTGATCAAAGAATTCAACACACAAGACAATGCCAACAATGTTTTGATATCACAAAGGAGATTAAAATTCAATCGTGCTTGAAAAATTACAATGTTGTCTTGTGACATTTTGATAATCATTGTATTGTGTTTTGCCAAGACACATTTCAAAGGCTCCAACATTGATATTCACCTTGTCTTGACATTCTTCAAGATCTTGAATCCTCTTGTTTTCACAATATCGGCAAGTTTAATGAATTCCAAATGTCATTTGGGAGAACCTGAAAAGTAAAAATACAAAAATTGGAACAAATCCTCCAACCTAACCACCATTGGAAGATTGGATAATACTTACTAGATAGAACTAGATTAGTTCTATGGTTCATGTAATGTTGCCCCATCATAAAAGGAAAATGTTTTTCCTTTAATTATGATGTTATTCCAATGTGGCAACCTTGAAAAAAAAGGCTTCATCTACACCAACAAATGAACTTTTCAATTGTTGTTTTACTATTCAAACCTCCTTGTTACATGAAGGTTAGATTGTTAAAGGGGATGTTGTTTCGTGAGTAAGTGAACATGAGTAATGAACAATGTTTCATGAACATGAAAGAATATTTTAAATAAATTTTGTCCACGTTAGAAAATATATTCTCTAACATATTATGATGACATGGATGAATATTCTTTAACATAATCGAATATTCTTCTATGTACCAACCCAGCCACGTGGCATTCAATGGTTCTAAATTGCTAAAGGGTCCAAGCATGTTAAAGTATGCCAAAAAAAGTAGTCCTTGAAAGCAAAAAACCAAAATTATGTAAATAAAAGCTTTTAAAAGTAGAAGATGATTATTAAGTTTGAAATTTTGAATCATATGAAACAATCAAATGTGGGATGAAATGTTTTTTGAGTTTAGAGATTTAAATGAACATTAGAAAATACCTATTTGTTACATGCTTTCCAAAACTATGTTATTGTCACAATTGCCTATAAGTAACCATTTCTTTTTGCACAAGTAACCATTTATGAAACCAAGCATATGGTTCATTTGATAATTATTTAAAACATGTAATTCAAAGTTTAAAATTAAAAATGAAAATTATATACATAGAATAAATATGTTACGCATGTTATTTTTTGCTGCAATGAAAACATACTTTTGAAAAGGTTCAAATTGTGTAAATTGAATAATTTTAATAACAAAAGACACATATGGAGGTCATTTCTACATAGGAACAATATTCCAAAATTCTAAGAGCTTTTGGGTGCACATGTGTAATCTCAAAGGGTTATATAAATAAGTAACAAGTATCCTTCAATCTAAGCAAATAGATGATCACCGTTGGATAGAGGGTTTTTAGATAGGTGTTTGACATTAGGGTTCAAACATGGTAAAGTATGTTAAAAAAATAGTCCTAAACATGCAAAAATAAAATATTCATGAAAGGCAAGCTTGAAAGTACATCAAATTTTTGGATATTGAATTAATTAAAATTATATGATTGTATGAAATATGACATGGGCATGTTTTTAAGAATTTAAAATTATGTATATTGTTTTTTTTAATGTACATTTTTGATACTTTGCAAAAATTGTGTACTTGTCACATTTGCTAAATAAAGTATTGGGTTTTTACATTTAGGAATTGAAATTCAATAATTCCAAGCCAAGTATGTATTAGAAAATAATTAACGATATCCATTACCAACTTACAAAATTTAATTACAATTTATGTGCATATAAAAGGTATCTTTTGAATACTTGATGACATAGCAAAATGAAAACATACTTTTGGAAGGGTTTTCATTCTTAAAAAATAATGATTCAAGTTGCAAGAAATGCCCAAGGAGGACCTACAAGCCCCATGACTATTCATTTTCCAATTCACCACCTTTAGATTCTCCAAGGCCTAAGGAAAAGGGTAGCGGAAGCAAAGTATCAAATAAGGTGCAAGTATTTTGGAATGAAGAAATCCAATTCCCCTTCAATCTTAACAAATAAATTTGGATGCATGAATTCATTTGTTAGGATCAAAAGGAGAATTGGACAAGTTCATTTCTAGGGATTGGAAGAAAATCACATGGGTGCATCAATTGCATTGCCATGCATATTAATTCTTTGCAAGGTGCTTCAATTGTGTTGTTATGTTGACTAATTCCTTTGTGTTGGATAAAAGATCCTTTACTAGCTCCATTGCATTCTCCTTTGGTACCTCTGGTGCCATTGGTTATAATGACAAATCTTTCAACATCAACAAGTTGAAGCATGTTTCTTCATCCTTTTATGGTGAATAAGAAGTACTTTGTCTTGCATTTTTTAACCTACCATTACCAAGTTTGTTCCAACTTAAATGATGGTAGTATAGATTTTTTCTAATTAGTTCTGTGACAAAGTTAAACTTAGGACATGAATGTCTATCAATATTCACAAGAACTTGTGTTTAAGGTTATTCAAATTGAATGATCCTAGGACCAACTTTGGCTACAACTTTTCATTTCTTTATTAATGCCTATAAGTTTGTTTTAGGGTTTAGGGTTGACACCAAATACTATTTCCAAGAATTGTGCAGCTCCTTTAATTGCTTCAATGCCTACAAGTTTGTGGTGCCCATTGTTGTTGAAATTGAATATTCCTTCTGGGAATTATGGTTGCAACTCCCCACTTCATTTGGCATGAGAAAGGGTTTTGTATTATGCAAGTTTCAATAAAGAGGACAAGGGCATGATTGTTGAGACTTATTAAAATGCATTTAGTTACCAAATTGTTTCAAAACCTTTAAGCCAATAATTGTCTTTCATGAAGTGATTGCTACTCCAAAGACTCTGGCATGGAACCATCATGTTGGATGTAGGACACTAATTTGTCTTATTCATTTGGGTTTCCATAACCTATATTACATTTGACTTGGAGGACAAACCTTGTGGTGCAACACATTTTCATCGTGTTGGGTTTGAGGTTGTTGTTTTCCTCCTGTCACATTTGTGAACTTATACATTGTGACTATTACAATGTTCCCTTTGAACCAAATAGTAATAAAAAAGGTTAAACTATTCTTGACTATTGGCCTTGTTGTGATCCTCACTTGAACTGTTTGGCATTTGTAGATGTTAATTGGTTCCACTTTTTCTAATTTTAATAAGTCGATCTCTGATGCCAATATCACTATACTTTTGAATTGCATAGGATTATTGAAGGACATGTTTTTTCAACACCTTAAAATTATGACTTCAAACTTTGGGACAAAGGGGGTAAAAACATAGTCAAAGGAGCCACCCAAGTGAGTGGACATTCCTTAAAATTGCATTTTCGTATGTTTCAAAGATCATAGGGGAAGCATAATAGTTTGGATTATCATATTTTTTTGTGGAATATTTTCCATTAATTGCAAAGTTTATATGTTCAAAGTTTGACACATATCAAAAATGTTTTTGCATGTTCAAAGCACTCAAACCTCGAGAATGGACAATCTTTGTTTTTTTTTCAAACATCCTTTTTTCCTACCAAATGTGCACCGTTCCTCTAAAAGTTGGAGAGGATTTTAACATTGATTATTAGAAGGGAAAAATGACTTGAATGAATGGAAATTGCTTATTTAACCATTTTGAGCACATTTGGTTCAAATGTATTTTTGACCTTAAAAATTATGGATTTTGAAAATGTGGCCTTAACAAAAATTGTTCATATTTATGTCATAGAAGGCATGAATGCATAAAATATATATTATATAAAAGCAATTTATAGTCAAAAAATATTTATATATAACATGCAATGTGAAATTGGGTGTCCGAAATACAAAATTTCAAATTTTAAACTAATGTAAAAATGACACATGTCATGTGTAGTATTTGGAAAAGGACTTTTACCTTAGTGCCTTTGGTTCCTTTGACTATGTTTTCACCCAAGGTTTAGGGTTTACACCTATAAAATTTATTCATGCTTGAAAAAAATTATGTGCGATTTTGGTTGGAGAATATTGCATTCAACATATCCGCCACTAACCACTAATATGTGTTCCCAATTCATTTTACAATTTGGAAACCATCCTTATTGTCTAGTTGTTTACTCAATGCAATACATGTTTATTTGTAAATCAAAGTAGTGACAAGTGGTGAGTTATATTGTTAATCATGTTTATTGAACATGTCCATGTGCACAATTTACAAAAGTCTTGTAAACATCCTACATAAACTAATGTTGGTATGTGAATGTCTTCAGAATGGTTATGTTGTTTCAATTTTGTAGTTTTCTTTATTATTTAATTACACACATGTTTAAAGGTCATTATAAACTTAATTATAACTAACATAAATGAATTGTAAAGAATCATCTGATTAATCCATTAGTAACCATGCTTATGTGAAGAATTTATGTTTGTGATGGGTGCAAAGGTGAAGTGGCAATAATTAAAACGTTGGAGAATGCAAAAAATCAACTTGGTGCCACGAGAACCCATACAAGTAGTAGTTTGTGCCTTTTCATACCAAAACAAATTGTGTTCTAGTGATGAAGGGATGATAACTAAGGCAACAAAACTTTAAAAAGATTTAAATATGGTTGCAGAACTTGGGATCATGGCACTAACTCCTAAATCCACAACCTCAATGCAAATTGTAACTATTCTAGCAATAATTCCCACTATAGGAAGTTTGCTAAGACTCCATTATATAATTTTTGAACTTTTTAACATTCTAAATTTAAAATGTATTTGTTTCAAATTTAAAGGCATTGGTTCCTTTATAGTTGATGTGTTTATTTTTCCATGATTTCTTTTGTAGGTCAATCTCAAAACACACCAATTATTGGTGCAATGGATCCATTAGCCTAAGCACATTTTCCTTCATTTTTTAGTCCCCAATGATACTAATTGCCCCAAGGATGGCAATGGTTTCTAAGTGAAAACATTGTAAAGTATGCCAAAAAAATATCCACCATGTAGTCATAGTCACATTTATGGCATAAACATGAAAAACCATGTTCAAAACTTTTTTAATTTTCATTATGAAACAATAGTGCACTCCATTGCTTTTATGGTTAGCTACACATAAAGTTTGAAGAATTTTAGTATAAGAAAAATGGATTAAAAATATGTTCTAAATTGGTTGGGTTTTCAAATTTCAAACATGCTTTCATTAGACGAAATTTGAAAATCAACAACTAGATTTGTGACTCATTTGTAGTTATAATGGACACATGTAACTAAAAATAGTCTAATTGCCTTAAACAAATGCCATAAGATAGTCAATCGTAAAAGACATGACATGGCCATGAAATTGAAAATGTAATCGCAACCTTATGATTACGCCAAAAAATTCATCCATTACCATAGATGATCCTTAGTATGACATGGAACCCCAATCTATGATTGCATTTATAATTACATTTGGGATAGTCACATGTTACCAAATGTGCCATTGATGGGTGGTTAGGATTTAACCACATGGTAATTTAAAGAACCAATGGCCATCAAATAGGTGGCAATTTTCCATTTGTTCAATAAAGATATATCATAATTACAATAACCAAATATTATAATGAAAATAATTAAATGTTATAATTACAACAATTAGATATTATATTAAAATAATTAATTATAGTCTATTTTAGGCTAAACTATAATAGGTAACCTATTATAAGTTAAACTAGGGTAGAATATGTTACTTCACATAGGCTAACACTAGTAGAAATCAGCCAAAATGTAACCATTCCATTTATAACTACATGCGACTTGTAGTCGTTTGCGACTAGATTTGGGAATATTTATAATTACAAGACCAATTTTCAATTATTTTGGTCTTTTTCACAACTATGATGCAACTATTAGAAAATTTCATCCTATTGGTTGCATCAATTTTACATTTATTTTCATTTATTAATAGGTTGATATGTCCCATTAATCGTAATAATCACGAAATTAGTTACATCCTAAAGGTATTCTACAATGACATAAGGGTGTATTTTAATGTATGTATTAAAATTATATATATATATATGAGGCATACATATGTATATTGTTCATATAATGAATCTCAAAATTAATATTTGAACTTTGAATTTTTTTATTCAAAATCTGAAACTTGTTATTTCAATTGTTTAAAATATTATTTGAATTTGAAATTTTTGATTTGAATATGATATTTTCAATTTCAATTCAAAAAGACTTATTTGATCTAAAAATTTATTTTTAATTTTAAATTAATATTTTTGAATCCAAAAATTAGTATTTCGATTCAGAAAATCATTAACTGATCATAAAAATGGACATTTTAATTTTGAATATTCTTATGTGAATATAAAAATTTATATTTTAGGTCTGAAAATTTTTCATTTAAATTTTAAATAATCATTTCATTCGAACCTGAAATTTAAATTCCAAATTATTATTTTGGATTCTCAAAATTAATACTTCAAGTCTGAAAATTAGTAATTGAGTTTTAAAATGGACATTTCAATTTTGAATATTTTTATTTGAATATGAAAATTAAAATTTCAATTCTGAAAATTGTTATTTAAATTCAAAAAACTTATTTGATCTAAAAATTGATATTTGAATTCTAAATTATTATTTTCGAATCTAAAAGTTATTATTTCAATTTTTAAAACTTTATTGAATCTAAAAATCGGCAACTTCATTTTAAATATTTTTTATTTGAACTTGAAATTTGATATTTG
>Ga0116231_10003005_pt1 | contig 35233 bp, 21 predicted proteins | sample S1TSphgellanicum_2_FD_89695 | JGI IMG/M metagenome (GOLD analysis project Ga0116231, IMG submission 89695) | Host-associated microbial communities from peat moss isolated from Minnesota, USA - S1T2_Fd - Sphagnum magellanicum MG | ecosystem: Host-associated > Plants > Peat moss > Unclassified...
AATTGTTGTCAACAACATTATATATTTACTTCATGGAAAACTAAGGTGCTTTGAAAATAAATAATTATTAAAAAAACCCCATTGCCATCTATGATAATAGGTTGTTTGAAAAAAATTAATTAAGGTCTTTAAAACTGATTTTTTTAAAATTTCAAAAATCCATTATCACCAATGACATTATGTAGTTTTAAAATATGTAAAACATTCAAAACCCATTATTGTCAACCACATTGGTTAAATTTGAAGAAAGTCATGGCACCTTCGACAAGGAATGAAAAAAAAACCCCATTGTTGCCAATGACACTTATAAGTAGGTTTGAAAAAATTTGTGGCACCTTTAAAAAAGGTGGAGGAAAAAACCCATTGTCATCAAAGACACTAGGTCAATTTTCCTGAATAAAATATTTTAAAAATTATATATATATATATATATATATATATATATATATATATATATATAAAACAAAAATGACCATGTGGTGGATGCTAGCATAATAATAATAATAAAGTTAACATTTTGAAAATAATAACATTTAAAGCCATAACCATGAAATGCATCTATAATGGAATTTACATTATAATATTCAACAAATATTATATCATATTTTTTAATATTGTGTTTCATGAAGCTCTAGTTAATTAAAATTATGGGAAAAGAAAATCCATAAAAACTTAACGATAAAATAAAATTACATTCATCTTGATGTTTGCTTCTAAGTTTATTAGTACAACATTCATTTTGTGATTAAATTATTGTGTTTTACTTGCATGTGTATAAGGGGAAAAAACATCTTACCATCCCAAGTTCAAATTCTAGGCTCTAAGCTTAGGCTCTAAGCTCATGTGGTTGTTTGCTTCCTTTTAGGATCCTCAACATAACCACTTTGATAGACCCCAAAAACATGAATTATTAACTAATGACATACATTATATTCCTCTTACAAAAATAAATCTCACATCCTTTGATCACAAAAATAAATCTCACATCCTTTGATCACAAAAATATTCAAGAGTTCTACCAATGCATCATAGTCTAGTTCCTTCCATTCATTGCTAGCAATGTGACTAACCCCACCTTATTAGCCCACGCCTCTTTTGTCTCTCCCATTTGTTTCCACACTTTTAATCTCTCCACCTACTTAGAATAATTCTATTTCATTGGTGTAAAAAATATGTGTTCTCATTTGGGATTTTAATGCCCTTTTTTGCCAAAGTTTGGTAATCCATCTTCCATCGCTAAATTTTTCTATCTTTTAGTACAAATACTAGTAAGTTTACCAAATGTAATTGAGATGATGATGGAATCATGAGTTGTTGCTCTACCATCTATGGTTGCACCATGGTCTATGCACTTTCTATGGTTTGACCAACTTTTGTCACAACTTCAAGAATTCTCCGAATTGCACCAACACCTTTTTCTTCATCTTCTTTGTTGCAATTGTAGATTTCCACAAGTTTGTGCATTGTTGCACTAATTCATGTGTCACTTTCTCTTGCCTTCTAATTTTTTTTGTTTTGCAGCCTCTCCAACAATGGCCTTGTTGTTTCTTCAATATCCTTTGCACATTTAATCGCTTCATTAATTTCTTTTGTGAATCATTTCCCCTCCTCACATTTGAATGATGATGGTGATGCCAAAGGTGAAATTGTTTTCAGTGGCACAATGTTGTAAATTAGTCCACCAACTGGCCTCTCTAACTCCACCTTGGATTCCTTTCATCTTGTAAGAACTTTTATTGCATAATACTTTAATTCAATTTTTTAAAGTCTCTCACATTCAGCAACGTTATATATTTTTGTCTCTCCTACAAGTCTTTATAATTCTTTCATCACATTCTCTTCATTCATACTATAACATTCCTCAAAAAACACAAAGTTGTGGAACAACTTCAAATGCAAGAAAGCTTGACAACCATTCCCTCCTCCTATTTTTCGTTTAGGGCAGCACATCATTTTTTCATTAATTGCTCATTTTGTTCATGCACCTTGTTCTTTTCATGATCACCTTGCTTCGATACATCCACAGGGAAGTAATTATTTCAGATAGATTCTAATATTCTTTACTCATCCAAATGTCATCGTCACCATCTCCTTTTTCATCCTTCATCATTTCTACCATGTATGTTGCAGTCTTTTCCAATTCACCCATATCATCATTTGATTTATCAACTATATTTTATAATGATTCATCAAATTTATCTCTAGTCCTACACATCGGTTTGTTATCGTGAATTGGGAATCATCATGGTGTTGTTTCGTCATCTTCATCTTTGTCTACACCATTTTCCTCCTAAAACTCCTCTTTGTGGTTGATTTGTAATCTATGGTTCCTCTTAATAAATCAGTTTTTGTACCTCAAAGTTTTGCACCTCCAATGTAATAAATTGGTATGGTTTCAACTTGTTAGTATTAACCAACACATGGTTAGGTTCGAAGTTAGTTAATGTGACCAATAAAATTATATTATTAGGTAACACATACCATACCCTATACGGTCCAAACCATTTTCTAGCGAACTTCCCTAAATGTGATTTACTCCCTTTTGGAAACCACAAAATAAAATCCCCAAACTTAAATTGTTTTCTTGTATTCTTCTTTTGACTCCACAAAGTTCCATTCCAATATTGAATTCCTAATTACATCTTAGATTGTAATATGTCCTCCTACAACTTCTTTAATTTTGACACTCTATTTGTTAAGACCTTCACCAAATTTCTATCTCTATGGTTATTATCGATGACTAGCAAAATGTATTATGTAGGCATTAAAGGATGTAACCCATACACTAACTAATATAGTGTGTATCATGTAGCTACCTTGTATGTTGTTTTATAAGAAAATAAAATTGTAGGTAGATGTTCATCCCAATTTGTTTTATTTTCATTAACAAACTTGGTCAATAATGTTCCCAATACCTTGTTAGTGGACTCTACTTGACCATTCCCATGTGGGTAATAAGTAATAAAATTGACATGTTTCAACAAGAAATGATTTATCAAATGTTTTATAACATCATTTATAAAATGCACCCCCTAATTTGTGATTATAATTAGTGGACATCCAAGCTTGGTAAAAATGCACTCATATAAGAACTTTGTTATTATTGCTACAATATTTGTCTTTAATATTTTAACCTCCACCCATTTGGTTGCATAATCCATGGCCACCAATATGTACTTATTCCTTATATATCGTCTTATTAGTTTGATTGGTCCCACAAAATCTAAGCCCCATTTCATGAATGGTTTAAAAAAAAAAGTTGTTACTAATTTGGCCAAATTTTGTGTTGACAACCTTTTAGTGTGTTGACATGCATCACATGATCTGCAGAAATCAATGACATTTTATGTACGTTGTGGGCCACTAGTACTTTGCATCTTAAATTTTTTTTTGTGTGATCTTAGTTGCAAAGTGCCTTTGTGTAACTCCTTCATCACCTTTTGAGTTTTTGTGGTTAACAAACACCTTTTCAATTTCTTGTCCTACCCATCTTTTACAAATCCTCATTCTTCACTGTAAAAGGTTCAAGTTTCTTGGCTAACCATTTTTTTTGCCCTATTGACAATTTTTTTTCCATATGTCATGTTTGTAAAAACATTGTAACATCATTCAAACATTTTGGTTCGATGAAAAACAAACAAACATTTGTGGTTTGTTTTGGCACTCTTTAAGGTTTTATGACATCAAGCAATCTTGACAAAACATTTGCAACTACATAAGTCTTGCCTAGCTTGTATACTACTATAAAATCATACTCCAAAAACAACAACAACCATTTAGTTATTCTCCTTGAAACTTGTGGTTTGTTTACCAAATAAACTAAAGCCATATGATCAACATAAAACATAAACTTATTCCCAATAGATAATGCCTAAATTTATGGAATGCAAAGACCATAGCTAAGGCTTGTCTTTTTGTGGTATTAAAATTTTGTTTTGCACTATTAAAAAGTTAAAAGCATACATTACTAGTTGAACACTTTTCCTTATGATATTTTGTGCTAATAAAACCCCCAAAGCCAATAATCATGCATTTGTGTGAACATGGAATACACATCCCACTTCAATGGTATTAAAATCAATGTTTCAACATATTTTTGTTTTATAACATTACATCAAAATGCGTCTTAGTTCACTATGGGTTTCACTATATTTGGAGTGAATTTGGACATTTTTACAAATGGTGAAATTGGTTAACCCCCTAGTGAATGTGGACTAATTTTTACGAACAATGAATTGGTTCACTGGTACCTAATGAAACAAGGTTTTTCAAGTGAAATATAAATTTACTAAGCCATTTCAATCTTTAGTTAATTAACCAGACAACATGAAAATCAATTAAATTTAAATTATTTAATATTATTGATAATTTCATTTTTTTAGCCTATGAATTAGTGACACATGTCACTACCAATGTTAGGTTAAAAATTTAGTTTAGGTATATAAACCATGTAATCAACTTAAGTAAGCATTTACTTTAGGGAACTACATTAAAAAAAATTCGATCAACTTATCATTGTTGATCACAAACACACCATTTGTGAGGTTTGATCTTTTAACTTTTAAGATGGAGGCAATTGCCCTTACCATCAAGCCATCACATTTGTTATGATAATGTGTTACATTACATTATACTTATCAAATATTTTATTTTAAACATTACAAAAACATAAACTTTGAAAATTCATATTTTATTGAGATTTTGTACAATTAAAATGATTAAATTAAAATTAATTTTTTTTTTCAATAATGTAGATAAATACATTTATTTCCTTTTGAAAGTGTAAAATCAGTTAAACAATTTTTTTTGAATATCAATTTAATAACATTTTAGTGACCATTATTTTGAAAAAAAAAAGTTTAATAAATGAATAAGATATTGTTAATATAATAATATTACCTATGTTAGGTTATTTTCAATTATTATAGGGTTAATTTTCATTATTCTAAATTATTTCACCCTATGTGATTTATAATTATTTATGATAATTTTAAATTATCTTTGGTTATTTTATGTTTTTTTAGCTATTGTAGGTTATTTCATTTTAAGTTATTTGTAGTTATTATAATTATAATTATTTTTATTATAAAATATTTCATCTTAGGCTGCTTTTGACTATGTTAGGCTATTGTTGGTTACTTTTAGTTATTAAAGGTTATTTCACCTTATGTTATTATTGGTTATGTTAGGCTATATTACCATAGGTTATTTGTGATTATTATATTGGTGGACATTGTTGGTTATTCTATTGATGGTTATTAGTGGCTATTTTATTGGTTTGGTGGTTATTGTTGGTTACTATATTAGTGGTTATTGGTGACTATTATATTGGTGGCTATTGTTGCCTATTTTATTAGTGGTTATTAATGGTTATTAATAATTATTCTATTGATGGTTATTGATGGTTATTTTAGGTTAGATTATCATAGGTGATTGGTGGTTATTATATTAATGGCTATTGGTGGTTACTTTATTAATAGTTATTGATGGTTATTAGTGGTTATTCTATTAATGTCTATTAGTGGTTATTTTATTAATGGTTATTGGTGGTTATTAGTGGCTATTCTATTAATGTTTATTGGTGGTTATTTTATTAATGGTTATTGGTGGTTATTAATGATTATTGATGATTATTATATTATAAGTTATTGTTGGATATTCTACGCTATATTTTCATAGGCTATTATTGGTTATTCTAGGTTATTTAACTTGAGGTCATTATATTTTATTTTAAATTATTGTAAATTATTATATTTAAGATAAAATAACTTATAATAACATAAGTAGAATGACTTTGAATAACCTATAGTATAATTTGAAATAACATATATTAATTTAAAATAAAAAATTATAATAAATTAGTTAAGATACTTTAAACTAGAATAACGTATAATAATTTTGGATATAAGTTAGGTAGCCTAAAATAATATAGGGTATATCATAAAATAACATAGGATATTTCAAACACATAAAAATAAATTTATTTATCATATTAAATTGCAATAGTGAATTATGTCAATTAGTAGTCAAACACAATGTTTATATAATAATATTATAATGAAATAACTTAAACTAAAGTGAAATCACTAAAGTGTAATGATCTTATTTCACTTTTAAGGTCTGATAATGATTTAAGTTAATGAACTACATTGCACTTTTGTATTAATGTAAGTTCCCAAGCTTTTTGACACTCTTTTATCCACATAAAACTTTTTGTCTTCCTTGTGAGCTTCATAATTGGAACCATGATCACTACAAAATTCTTAATATAACAAATGTAAAATTGAGCCATACCATTGAATATTTGAATATGTTGTGAATTCTATGGTATAGGCATGTTCACTATGGCCTGAATTTTTTTTGGATCAAGTAGGTTGCCTTCTTTTGAGATAATAAATCCAAAAATTACTCTAGAGAATACCATAAAAGTGCATTTCTTCGAGTTTAAACTAATGTTGTATTCCTTGCACTTCTAAAAACATAATTTGAACTTCTACAAATGAGTTTGCATGTCACTATAAATTGTAAAATCATCCACATAAATATTCATGAAAGTTTTTAGATATTCTCTAAATGTTTTAATCATTATTTTTTGAAATGTTGGAGGTCCATCCTTCATTCCAAATGGCACTATTTTCCATATGAAGGTTATTATGAACATTGTTTTATATCTATCCTCCGATGCTATAAAAATTTGATGATATCCAAAATATCCATCTAGAAATTAATATGCCTCACACCTTGCCATTGTGTTTAGTACCTCATCTATAAATGGGAAACATAGGAAAGGATATTTCTTAGTTGCAACATTCAACTTTTTGAAGTCTATATAAATTGAGCTTCCCATTCTTCTTTGGTATTACAACAATTGCTAACAATCAGGTAGCTTCCTCCATAGGTTGTATGAAACTTGCTACCAACAATTTATCAATATCTTGCTTGACTGCCACTGCATAATTTGGATTCAATTTGTACCTAGGATGGGTCTAAAAGGCCATACACCCAAAAAGCTATTTGGAGTAGCTATTTCATAACCAACTTTGTGATGATCGTTAGAATTATTGTTGGGAGCTGAAACTATGGTTTGGAAAAACTCTATTCCCAAATTTTATTTGAAAACAATTCAAACTCTATGGCCACATGATAATAAATTTTGGGCGTGTGTAGGAAATTGAAACTGCCTTAACAGATGTTTTCTAGCCAGAAAATATTCCCACATTACCATGACAATAACCATTCATTTTGAAATCTCAAAAATAAAATACTATATATATATACACTGATTCCAAAAGTCCTTGCAGGTCCAGAAACCGGTCCAATAGTGCCATGTGTAAAAATCTGCAGATGAATTCTGTTCTCTTTTGTTGACACGTGTTATACACGCGCCATACAAGGGGGGTCTGAAGGTGGCGTGTTGTCGTTGAATATTCCTCAGTAACTTAGCTACCCAGCTGGGTGGGCGAACAATTTAAAAACATAAAAAAACTATATTAAAAATTAAGAGTGCTAAAATCATCTGCTATTGGAGATTTTCAATAGCCAGCATATCCAACATCAGACCTAGAATGTATTTACCACATCCAGTGTACACTGTTTAGTTTCGTTTCTTCCCCCCCCCCCCAATGAACCTAAAATGAAAGACTGTACAAAATGAGAGACTATTTAAGTTTCACCACCTGGGCTAATCATTTGTAATTGGCCAATGAGAAACAGTCATTTATTGCTGAGTAATAATCATTTCCTGCTACTGGCGCTCGAGGAGCGCCCTGGTAATATGTGAAGTTTTCCAACCCCGAAGCAGTTTCACAGTGTTTTTCTGCAAATATTCATCCAAAAAGTACTGTACAGGTTTATTTTACTGCCTGATGTTGGGCATGCTCTTGGAAGCAAAGAGTTGGGTGCAAACTGCAAACTGTGGATTTAGGGTTTTCTTCTCATTGACTGACCCGCAAGCGTCTGCTGCACACGCCAGGCTCCTACAGGCCTGCCCGCCGCCATCTTTCATTGTTCCATGTTTCAGTGGCTCTAGGATTGCTGGGTGTGCTTGCTTTTAAGTCGTTCGTCCAACGACGAGGACTCATTGATATCTTCGGCGGTGGAAAAGGATTTCGCTTCTGGCAACGTGAGCTGTGTAGTTCCCGGTTTGTGTTAGAAAGCGATCTAACACAATGCCGCTCCAGTTTGCGGGCATGGATTTCACATGTGTGCTAGATTCCCTCGAGAAGTACCAAATTCCCGAAAAGGACTGCCTTCTTCCTCTGCTCTCCAAGTCTCTTGGCTATGCCATTGTATGCGGCTCTGTTTTTCTCAAAGTTCCGCAGGTGTGTCTCTGTCTCTCTGTCTGCCTGTGTCTCTCTGCGTGCAGACTCAAATAAGTTAGCCTCGGTTTTGTACTTTCGGGACAAATATCGAGGGCTGAAGATGTAAAAGCTTGTGGTAACGATATGTATTTTTTTCCCGATGAAGTTTCATTTATACACTTTGTTGGTCGGATTCCGTCATAGTGGAGCAGACTTTCGCCGTCCTCCTCCACGTTCTTTCCGTCAGAACGGTTTCATTCTTGTGAAGAGAATGACTGCATCGTGCTTTCTATTGGCAAGTTCTAGGGTTTGCATCAGCTCTTTCTCTGTTTCCAATGACAGATATATTTGATTTTGGCGAGTAAGAGTATCAAAGGCTTGAGTGTGCCTTCATTTGAGTTGGAGGTGGCAGGGTTCACCATCGCATTGGCCTACTGTCTTTTCAAACAGCTCCCTTTCTCTGCATATGGAGAGCTTGTATTCATTTTGTTACAGTGTAATGCCTCAAACTCTACTCATCCGGAGGATTCTCTTTGTCAAAAAACGTCTGACCCTTTTACTTTTGTGTAATCAATGAGCCAGGAAATCTGCAGTTTGCTTGTGCACAGAAGCATTAGAACTTCTAAAAAAATCAGCTAAAAACTCCTAGACAGAAATTGGATTGCCTGAGAATTGCCAAGATGTGTACATGGTCAAGTGAGAACCGTTGCCTGATCAGCTTGTGTCCCTTACATCAGTTTTGCTCTGCCCTCGTTTTGCAGCACTGATCTGTTTGGCTTTGATATATTACTATTCTCCACATCGGGGCAAAGGTGTCTGGATAAAATCTGCACTGTATCCTCAATGACTTTTGCAGATACTCCTCTTTATTTCTCTATTCAACTTGGATGTGGTTCAAGGTCATTGATTTCATAAACCTTCATTGGAGGTACTGATTTTTCCCCCAATTTATTAAGTATGGAGGGTTTTGGTACTTGTAAGATACCTGTCATCCTTATCATTTCTGGAATGTAGATACTGTGCACTTGCACCAACACTGCTGGCTGGTAAATTGGATGCCACGCTCTTTGAAGCTTTATATGTGAGTTTCGGTTTCCAAGACTATGTCATTTTTCATAGTACTTTTCTGTTTTCTCATTTTAAAACTGCAGTGTTGCACTCATCTTTCATCATTCTGAGATTGCCTTTTGTGGCCTTTCAAGCCTCTGCAGATACACTGATTGAACTGGTCTGCTGACTGAAGAAATTCTGATTATGAAAAAAATAAGCACATTTAATGAAAATGCTGATAACATTTTAGCTTTCTTGCAGTTGATGGCCTTGGTGGTTATTCTGGGCACTAGCCCCAAAGAAAAGAAGTTTCTGTTAGGTTTTCTGAAGGTCTTTCTCTTTCTTGATTGACAACAGGCATGCCAGCATGCTATCTTTTTCTTTGCCAGGCTACCACAAATCTGGGAGAACTTTCAGGTAGGTTGTTGATCTAACTTGTAAAACCCGTTCCCCCAACCTCACAATCCTTTCCCTGTGTGTGCTAGGTGTCCCTCTCAGAGTTGGGTGGGTTTTTTGTATGGTATATGATCTTGGATATGCCCTACTGGGGCTTGATCACTGAGTGCAGTTTTATATCATGTCCAAGCTGGAGGCTGAAGGCAGGTTACTCTATCATCCAAATGTACACAGTTAATTTTATGGGGTTGAGGATATGTGTCATAGAGTTGATTGATTCTGCCAAATACTCAAGAGATTGTAGTGGCTGTCAGTAAGAATGGAAGGCCGTAGCACTCCTTAATCCGCTGATCTTTAGCCAGTGTTGATGCTGAATGTAGAACCCTACTATTGCTGGTGTTTGCAAGTCCCACACGATGGACATGAGCCTCTTGAAGTTAGTGGTCAGCATTCATGTTTCCCAGAGCCTCCACTAAGCTGGGTGCAGGATCTATGGCCATAAGCCTCAAGGCTCTAGCAACCATAGAATTATAAGTAGAGATTTCCCCTCCCTACCCTCTTGCAAAGGAGCTTGATCATTTAAACAAGTATTGGCCTCAATGTTTTTTCTGATAAGTAGGGGGGAGGAGGCCTCCCTTCCTTCAGCACTGAATGGCAGGATGTTCATCTCTGGACAATAGTATAGACAGGGAATGCCTATCTCTGAACTCTAAAAGTGGTTCAAAGAGGGAAATCAAAGTCTGGAAGATGGTTCCAGTGCTTGGTCTCTGATAGATAGAGGAGTGTGCTGAGTTTTTAGTTTGATGGTCAAGTACTGCCTCTAGACTGAGGCAATCTCAAAGTTATAGCATTGGATATGCAGCTATGCCCTGGCTTCCCTCTCTCAGGGACTTGTGTGAAGAGGCTGAAAAATCATTAGAGGTCTCAGGTGACATGTCATTGGCCACATGGTGACAGCAAGCAGAGGGTCATGAATACATACAAACTCTCCCACCCCAAAGCTCCTCCTGTATTGCACCTTTATATAAGTTTTAAGGGCTGAGCATAGAGCCCTAGCCTTGCAGGCTGTAATATCAGGTGGAATACATGGGAAGTATTGATGCCTACATTAAACTTCTCTAGAAGCAACTGAATAGATGGAACAAAGAACTTGTCAAAATTGAAAGCCTACTGTTTGAATAAATAGTCCTTGGAGGTGAAGGCCAGGTTGCATTGCCTGCACTGCAAAGTATTTAGCCAATGTATTTGCAGTGTTCTAATTGGTAGTGTCTCTGCTTGTTCCTTGGTGTATGAAAAATTGATGTGAATTTCACTTCGTTTCAACCAGAATGCATGGTTGTGACATATCTGTAGTATTAGCTCCTCTCTTTGGCTGAATTTGAGCTTTGACAAAACTCATCTCACCTACCCACCAAAAAACTGCTATCAAAACTACTGATAGTACTGAATGTTGTGCAGACTAAGAACACTGGACAGTTAAGTTTCCTCACCAACTTCATGGCAACTGGAGGGTGTGTGGGTGCGTCTCTCTTGATTCCTCTTCCTGCTCTGTTCCCTGTTTTCTCCAGGTTTAGAGTTCTCATCAGGATTCATCTCTACTGCATGCAATTTTGCTAACAAAGAAATGTTTTCGCTCATGCAGTGCGGACTTTCACCAGCATACAGGAGCAAGCACCTGTCAGCAGTATCCACAAAGCTTTACATTTCTGTTTGCTGAACCTTCTATTCATCTATACTTGTAAATTTAGGGTCATGGGATGCTGGTCTACTCAATGTGTTGCATCTGGTTCATCTGGATTTTCAATCTGAGGGTTTTGTCCTTAAAGAAGAGACAGTGCTTGTTGGGAGCCTTCTTGGACTTCTCACAAATGGGATAGTTTGCGCTCAAATCATAGCATATCAACCACCACCCAAGAAAGTCAAGAAGTTGGAGTAAGCATGGGCCCTTGAGGATGGAGAAAGGGGGTGGTTGGGCATGGAAGATTCTGACATCTGAATTTCAGAATGATTCTTGTTTTAACAAAAATAGTTGATACAAAGGGATCCCTTGAGTGCTTAAATTAAGCCTCTGGCTTGATAACTGAGGTGAGCTTTGCCTTTAGCTTCCTTTTCTGTCCTGAGTGGAACAAGCTTTGAAAGTTATGGAGATTCAAACATCTTACTTGGTTTAGAATTCAACAGTTTTATCCAGGTTTAGAATTCATCCAGTTTTATCCAGTTTTATCCAGGTTTTCACTATAGAGAAAGCTGTGTACGGTTTTGGATATATTCTTTATTAGCATTTGCATGTATACCAAATTCAGCATTCTATTTGATACTCAAATATGTACTCCTAATAACACTTCCAAGTCAGAGATGCCCTTTCCAGAGATGGGAGTGTTCTTCTCCAGATTTTGTTTGAGGTTTGCAGTGAAGATTAAGATGTTATCTCTGTACATTACAACTGATCTTTAGCTCAAGCACACAATGGATACTAACTTTTGCCAGTTTATTAATTTATAGTCATTTCACTTATGTCATTATACTTGTTATTAAAGTTAAATTTTATGAATTGAGGAGGGTGAGATGCTATTATACTAATTGCATAGTCATTGTTTACTTTGCTGGTTGTATTTGACATGTGTGATAATTTGTTGCTCCTCAATGCTTCCATATCTATTTCTGTTGGAACTTCAACGCTGGATGTATTGGACAAGCTTTGTTGGGGAAGATGTGAAGTCAGCCAAGGGTCCTAAGTACAGGCAGTACTTTTTTCTGCCTGATTCTTTTCTTCCCTGGCTGCCCATTTGCCTATCCAACATGTGTCTGGTATTTGATCAGACACATTTTGGAGCTGCCTGAAACCTTATGGGTCCTGTTACGAACAATCATAGGGCCAAAACGTTCATGACATGGAGCCAAACGTGTCTGGGCAGTATGAGAGAAAATGGATGGGCCGAAGGGCAGACCGTTGGCTGATTTAGCGGGACTCAACTGAAGCTAGCTTAGCATCATAGCTTAGCAGCACCCAATTTTTTTGGAAAAAAGAACTATAGGCTGGCCAAGGGCAGACAGGATTAAAAAAATGTAGCAACACCTGCCTATTTCACATTTTCACCTGTTTAGTGTTTTACATGAATTATAGTGTTCGAGTTGTCCTTTCAAGGAATCAATATTGTTGTTGATATCTGGAATGAAGTTGGGAAGTTATACTTAATCTGTCGTGGAGGGATACTGGGCAGTCATTTGTTTCAAAACCTAGCTAGTTACACAGGTTCTACACACCCTTTTCAACATAGTTGGCTAAATTATTTCTGAGGTGGAGCTTGAAATTCAAATTCTCACCTTGAATTATTAGTTTCTTGATATTCTAAGTAGTTTGAAATGGATTTGAACCTCAATCCCCAAAAGGGTGCTGCCCACTGCAGCTCAAGCTCTACTTGCACCTAAACCCAATTAGAAAACAAACTCAAAGAATTCACAGAAATATTCATCATGGATACAAGCTTGAAGATGCAACACCTTTGTTTCTTGAGAAATTGACTTGTTCTTAGTCCAAATAGTCATGAGCAAAAGACCAACCCATATAGGAGTGGAAACTCATCGATTCCAAACTCTTGGGACCCATAAGTGAAGTAGTTGTAGCTTACCATTGTTGCCAAATTTGCTGCAAATTGTGGAACTAAAACCGAACAAAAACCATAAAGGACTATTAATAGTTACAAGGCACAAGCCAAGCTACTAGTTCCAACTTTTCAACAAAAAGAAATCAAATTTACATGCATATGAACTTTGAGGAAAAGAAGAATCCCTAATCTCATTTTTTCTCCTATTGCCATTGCCTTACTCCTTTTTCCCTAGAATTTGCCATACCCTAAGTTCTGATTCTTATTCAAAGATTACTAAAGTTCATGCATAATGAACTTGAATGAACCTGCTATCCTTCTTCTACAAAAAAATGACAACAAACATAAATACACATTGAATAAACATAAACATACACATTGCACAACATACACAACAAACAACCACAAATGAAAAAAAGAAAATGTAGAGATGACAGAAAATTGCAAATTAGAAGCAACAAAATTCTAATTTTATATCATTAATAGGGACATCAAAATTATGGTCTTTAGATCTGATTTGCCATCAAAATTTTATTTTGCAAACCTCCAAGACCATGCATGCTACACGTATGCATGTACACAATCTTGAACCTCTCCAAGCCACTTGATAATGCCCTATTCATATGAAAAAAATTGCATAGTGAAAAATCGCTAATTGTAAAATCTATTGCACAAATCCAAGTGCATGCTAAGCCTATCCTATAATCTATTTTCATGAAACTTATGGTGTTAAACATTCGTTCATCCTTAATAAAACCAAAACACCTAAATACTAATAATCTTGACCAATTTAATGTATTCCAAAAGCTTATGGTTGAGGATGGTGGATGTAATAATTGTTGTGCAATACCATATTGACATCTATTGCTATTCACACACCACACAAAATAACATTGGAACACCTTAATTGGTAGATTACACCTAAAATATGATTGTGGGATGTGCCATTTTATGTGTGTAGAAGGTTTTACCTTTCAAAGTGTTGTTGTTGGAGGGTAGAGATGATCAAACATGAAAAAACCACATGTGTAATCATGCATTATTAGTTCCCAATGTGGATGGCCAAATTGACTCATCTTTCATGATGGTTCTTGTTGGCCTATGGTGTATCATGTTGGTGGGCAGTCTTTTGAGGCCAAATTTGTGATCAATGTTCCCAAAGTTGGAATACGGGATGCTTGAGACCACCATTGGGGGAAATATCAATTGAAAAATGGTTTTTTCTTTAATGCACCAAATAGATCTAGGTACCTATTCTTATGGTCAAATAGTATGATTATTTAAAGTTTTACCTTCATGATGATTCAAATTTGGCTGAAGATTTGGGGGATTATAGTTAAATGATTATTGATGGGGTTCACATTTGCACCCAACTTGTTGGTCTTCCCACTTTAAAACAAAGTGTCCATTCATGGTGGACTTCACACAAAAAATGAAGCACCCTTAAGCCACACCCATAGGAGGGAATTACCTTCCCATTTGAATCACTTGGCCCTATGTACAACCATGTTCTTTGGGTGTCAATCTAATTACAGCTTCATTTGCTTGCAACATGCAAGGATAAGTGCATCCTCATGTATGTCCAAAGCACCATCCCTTTTAACTCAATGTCTACATCACAAGAACTTCTGTTACCCATGTTAGTTTAAGGTGCATTGTTAAAACATCCCAATATTGTATACATGTATGCAAAGGCATGCCAACTTCAAACAACCTCCAAATCCTTGTCACCATGTTAATGAGCTTTAATGGTGTCCTCCTTTTGGAATTTGGGTTATTGATTTAATTTATCAACACTTTGATTAACCATACAAGCCTTATGAACTATAAGGTCATACTTTTGTAAGACAAAGGCCCATTTGCTAACTTTCTTGTGAGTTGATCTAATTGTATCAAAAATTTCAAAGGTTAATGATCCATGACCAATGGGAATGGGTTACCATAAAAATATCATGTTGGAATGAAAAAATTGTCCCAACAATAGCAATGCACTCCCCTTCATATGAATTGTACTTGGTTTTCATTTTATTGTTGTACTAACTAACATATGCCACTACAAACTTTTGACTATCATCATTGAATAAGGTTTGTGATTGATTAACATATGTTGAAACCTACATAATAGCCTCAACCTTGGCCTTTTGAACCCCCCAATCCACTTAAATAAATCATGCAACCTAGGTATTCCACTTGAATGTGAGAAAATTAATACTTGCTAAACTTAAGGTTACGTCCTTTAAATCTTTCAAACGCCTCTTACAAATCATGCATATTATCCCTTTGAGTTAGGCTAAAAATGTCATCAACATAAAGGCAAAGCTGAAAACTACTAACACCAATCCATGACTTTTTGAAATTCTACAAGGGCACTTTTCAAACCAAATGGCAAGAATCACCATTGGTACAAACAATGTTTCCCATGAAGATTTATCTTCAAAAAAGTCATCTCAACCTTGTCATCTTCTTCAAAGGTGTTTGATGGTAGCCAAACCATAAATCCAAAGTATTAAAAACCTTGGGTTGTCCAAGGGTGTCAAAGATCTTTTTTAATCGGGGCATGACATACTTATCCAAACATGTCCATTTGTTCACTGAATGGTAATTCCATATGTTCATGTTTTGGATTTTTTAAATTGGTGAACACATGGATACATGCATTTTGATGGAGTGGAACATGCATAAGAACTTGCCACTACAAAAGGATGTCAAGCATCCAACTACTAAGAACCACCTTGGGATACATGGTAAACATTAGTGCCTTTGTATTTTATTTAGCTCAAGTACATTAAAAAAATCATACTTTTTTTTTGGTTTTTTGTTTTTTTAAGTACCAATGTGAGTATGGACCAAATAACCCCCTCAATGACCCCATCCACATTTGGTCAATAAAATGAAGTTGCTTAATTTTGTTTTCAATCAAAAGACTTTACACATGGTTCAATGTCATGAAAATAAATTTCTACCATAAGTGTCATACATGAGCAAATAGGTCATTTGCACATGGCCAACATGACCCTGAATCTATTGCTCAAGTATGTATTTTTATGCCTCACAAATGTTACAACCCTTAAAGGATCACATTTGGACTCAATTGAATTTAAACTACATAGTTAATTAAATTTATGAAAAACACTAAAATGATTTGGTGGCAATGTGTGAATGCCAAAAATGTTATGATTAGGGATGAATTCATTAAGCATCATAACATTACTTATTTGAACCATAAGCATAAGAAATGGAATTGGTCCTTGCACAAGAACCCTATTATTTATGTTCAATCCTAGGTTCTTTAACATTTAGAGGATGTTTCTTTTAAGAAGCTCATGAAATCAATGGGATTAAAGTGCCAATTTACAATTGGCATCCAAATGCCAATTCATGTCAATTGATTTAAGTCACACAATTGCAACCCCTATTGTAAACAAAAGGAATCTAAAAATAATAGAAAAGGAGAGCTCTTAACAACAAACTCACCCTCCAAAAAACAAGCTTACTTGCATTTTGTTGGGGAAGCAATGGCATGAAGAGAAGGAGGAAAAAAAAATAGAAGAAAAAAAAAAACCAATAAGAGGAAGATGAAGAAGTAGCACAAGGGGGAGGCACCACTAATTTGGTTAATAGGTAAGTTAGGTTTAATGGGATAGTAGCTAGATAAGGTTAATAGTTAGGATGGGTCAAAGGTAGGTAGGGTCAATAGATAGGGAAAGGGGAAAAAGAAAGGAGGGAAGTTTTTTTTTTCTTAAGGTGATCACCTAGAACCCAATGCTTAGTTGGGTTTCATCCCAATGAAAACCCATAATATTTATTTCCCAATTGGGGTATTGTTGGGTGTTGGTTCATTTTGGTTGTCATGTAAAGCTTTAGGCCAAGATATGCAAGGTGATAAACCAATGTATAAGGTTAGGAACAAAAGATGTAATTATGTCCTTAAATCTTCAATTATTTTAAGTTGATTTCTTATGTATTACATGGCTGCAATTATTTAAATTCCAAACCTCATTTTTAAAAACCTATCAAAGAAAATACATGGGGTTTAAATGAATCCAACCCAACTAACCACTTTTCATTTTTTCAAAATTGTTTCATTTAAAGTATAAGATGTTCCCATAACAATGGAAAAAGAAATTTATTTATGCCATTAAGTTCAAAACCTCTTTTCAACCTCACCAAACATCTTCACACATTGTAAATACCCCTTAATGATTTTGATTGTAGGGTGGAGGGTGGAGCAATGCCTTCCATAATTCAAAAGACATTCTAATAAGCTAATAGAATGAATTTAAATTTGTGAAACGCAGCTCTTTCTATTTCTCCATTCCTCTTTCTTGTTTAAAACACAAAAATCAATGTTCTTTTATGTAAAGGAAAGGTCTATATTTAGGGTTTAGGGATGGGGACTGTTGCATTGGATCCAAGTTTTGTAAGTTTTATCTTATTACAATTAGTTTCACATTAGGTGAACCACTTTATTTGGTGGAAATGTTTAAACTGTTTAGATTGAAATGGTTTTTTTGGGTGTTTAGAATGTGGACACAATAGGTGGAATAAATCGAAAAATTTGGGTTATTTTAAAGTGTGAGAGGGTGGTGGTGGCGGTTTTTTGGGTTTTTGAAATTTGTCATTGAGGTTTGGGTTTGTGTGGTGAACCTGGCTAGCTGATATGTTAATTGTGGGATTCCTTTGATTTGGGGTGTGGAAATGGTGGCTGGTGAATGGGGAGATTTACAACCATGAAGCTTTGAAGAAGATGATGCATTAGTTTATATGCCTAGAATCACAACTATTGTTATCCTTCAAATCACCTTGATATGGTCTATAATAAATGGCTTACAAGGTGATGTTCACCTCAACTGTGGTGAGGTGAAAGGTTGATATGTTCATTCATGTCGAAAAGGGAATTTTTTTGACATGATGTTCTTCATTAGCAAAAATATTATCTCAACTATGAATATGGATTACAAGTAAGTTGGATTTGAAGACCAAAACCCTACATGCTAAGAATGCGAAATATAATCCCAAGGTAGACTTCTTTTTGTGGCCTTGCTTATTATATTTATTGTTATATTATGTCATGTGATTAATAATGAATCTTTCAATATTGATTCTTCTTTGCACTCATCCTCTTAATTCCTAACATCAGCTTCTATCCCTTTTAAAGAATTGATGAAATTAGTTACAATGTTATGTAGCTAGTCATTATTATCACACATGTTGATGGTCACTCAATATGTGAGAACTTGTTGTTACCAATCATGTTGCATTTTAGGTTTTGTTTGATTTTTAGTGTGGAATTTCCTTTTATTTTTTTTCTGTTTTATGTTTTAATGTTTGATATGTAGGCTTTCCAAACTTGGCCATAACAAATAAAATATTGAAAATGATTTCAACTATGAGTATTATAAAAGAACATACATACCCATGATGATGTTGTTTTGTGGTCAATCTTCCTTTGAGATCCATATGTGTTAGTGATGGATTTCTAATAATCAAGTTTTACATCGCTATTGGGTTCTTGTTTACCTTGCTACATGTAGTACCACATACCCAAGTAATTTAGACAAATTACATGAAGCCACATATGTAGACCAATTTTACAAGGTGAAACATTAATCATGCATATCCAATAAAAAATAGTAAAAGATAGTGTGTAACATTCTTTATAAATGTAATTGATTACAAAAGAGTGTGTGCCAGAGATATATATATATTGTCTCCTACCCTTACATATTATCTCCTCTTCCTACCTCTTCATTTTTTTAGACAGTTAGAGCCTTACAATATCTCAACAATCCTAATCACTTTGTTAGGCCTTAACTGGTTATACAAAGTTCAGTAAGGTGATTCCCTAGATACGATTAGAGTATTAACAAAATTTAATAGATAATGTTATTATGTTTGGTAGGGTCACAACCATACTTCGGTAAACTATTTTCTAAAAAAATGCTACATGACTTCGATAAGCTATATTTTAGTAAGTTGTAAGCCCTTATACATTCTCTACACTTTTTTGCAAGTTGCAAAGTTCTTCCTAACAATATGCATAACTATTGTTTGTTATTTTGATGGTGTCATGTCCAATATCCAATTTTCCATTCAAGTGCAAGCTTTTTTGGCAAATTGTTTTCGAATTGCAATTGACATGAACTTTTGTGATGGACATGGTTTTGTAGATGTGATCATGAGGATAAAGGAACCGAAGATAACTGCCATTATTTTTGCATCTAGCAAAATGGTAGGGCAACCATTGTAACAATGATAAATATATTTTTAAAGTGTTTGAGTGCTACTAATACCCATAATGTAGTTTTACTTCATAGTTTTAAAACAAATGTGGGTGTTGGTGGGTCCATTGTTGTCCTCACATGATGAATACATGATTTCAAACTATTCAATCAAAGATTTAGAACTAGTTATGTATCATGATCTTATAACATGATGTGCAATTTGAAGGATTTGTAGATCCAAGATCCTGCAAATCTATGATGCTTGAAAGATGGTTTTTTAATGTTTTCTTCTCTTGTGGCAATGTGAACCTGAATATCACATTGGCTATTTGAAGGAACATGGATTGGAGGATTTGAAAGTGAGTTATTCTCTTCTATTTTTTTTGGTATTGCATGTCATGTCAAGGCAAAGGTATATTACTACATTTGAAGCTAAACATTTCCATCAATCTAGCATGAGTCCCATATGGAGAGTGGTTATGCAAGTGAGATGGTAGGGCAATCAACAACATACTAGCATTGCTAGTAGCAAATGGGCCAAAATTGTTGTTTGATAATGTCATTAACAAGTTTTTGGATGATAGGCAGTGAAAAGGGAATGTGGATGAATAGGTTAAACCCAATAACCCAAGCTTTGAATGGCAAATTTTCCATGGCAACTTCTAACCTTAGTTGGTAGCAAACGTTGTAACAACATTAGGAGTCATTGCTTAAAGGCTAGCTCTCATTTATGATGTATTTCAGATGTGCCTTTTGTATGTTATTATGTTCAAATTATGGAAGTTTTTGAGATGATGCTAATGCAGAACGAAGAGATGATTAAACCAAAAAATCAGCCTACAAATTTCGATAGTAATTAGCCTAGATTACCTACTACAACCTCAATTCCATCATTGGTACCATTGTCTTTGCCTATGTCAATGGAGCCCTCAATACCTATCCCATCCATTATCCAATTCGTAGAATAGATTCTATAGGATATTAATCAACAAGTTCTTGATACAAAATATACCTTGAACTTAAGTCAACTCATTAGGATAACTCCAAAGCTAATATGATAATTGATTTAGAAGTTTCAATCCATGAAAACATTAGTTTCAAAACTAGTATATGTCCTTGTAATAACATCTATAGTTATAGATCATCATATGGCCATAATACATATATAGATTAGGAAAAACCTTGTTGATGATGTGTTATTAGATGGTGGATTTGGAGTCAATATAATCACAAGAAAGTTGAGGGTCATTTTAGGATTACCTAAACCTCAACCAACACCCTGTAATCTATGGATGGTAGATAAAAAAATTGTGAAACCTCTTGACTAATTCACTTTTCTTTGTATTTAGATGTGATACATAGTGATAAAACTTTTACAAGAAATTTGCAAAACTCCATTGTATAAAAATGAAAAAAATTCAATTAGACCATTTGAATGTTTTCTTTTTTAATGATGACAAATGTTAATATTACCAAATTAAAAAACATATATATTTTTTAAAAAATGAAAAATGACAATTAAATTATTTAATTTTGTGTGTTGGTCATTCAATGATTTCATTTTCTTAATCAACATGCATCAATGTTTTCAATTGCAAAATTTAGTATGTGACTATAATAAATTACAATTACATAAGTGGTTCAATATTGCAACTATAATAATCTTAACGTCATTACACATGTACAAACACATATATGCACATACACACAAACACATACAAATAAATCACACAACAATATATGTATTTTTATACATTCATAAATGCACATGTACAACATCTTGTTTATTGGTAGGGCTAGTGTGTTTGTGATGCTTTGATTAAAGAATGCCTCAACCTGAGGGCATTGCATGGCATAAAACCCAATGAAAGCCCTTGAAACGTTCAATGAAAGCCCAAAGAAGAAATGTAATCCTTGATGGAATGTAATTCCCAATGAATAACCAAAATCCCCCTGCTCTTCCCCCCTCTCCCATTCCTAGGAGGTTTATCCTGCCTTGTACAAATTATTCATTTTACTATTTAAAAACTAGCCAAAGGCTTTTAGGGGTTTTGAAGTTTGTTGCCTTGGTTAGCCTTATCAAAACTCTTATTAAAAATTACAACTTCAATTTATTTTAAAAGGTTGGATGTTTTAGTTTAAGGAGGATTTTCACCATTTGTCAACATATAAAAAGTTCACAAGCCATCTAATCCATGGGCTTTTTCATACTTTTATCCAAAAATGAAAAATTTCATCAAATGGAGTATTAAAAATTCCATTCCATGAATATTTTCATCCATTAGTTTCACATATTCATCCATGAATTTATGAATGTAAATTTGCACCCAACGCAATCATGCATACGCAAATATCCACCATTGGATGAATTATTACTAAAGGAATAATGTATAATTGCAAAGGTGGACATGTCATGAATCCAAACCCATTGATGAATCTAACAATCATCTAAATGTTTGGTATGTAAATTGCCATCATTGTTGAATTGATTCATCAAAGGAAATCACAGATATATGACATGCAAGGAATGTTTTGATACAGAGAGACATGTCAACACTCACTCTGTACACCCCATGCAATTTAGACATTTGCTTTTTGGGGTTCAATTGTGATGTCACTGTCAAAAATATCCTTCACAACATTTACTACAAAGTCATAATAAGTTGACAACTCTCTACACAATTTAAACATGTGGCATGATGCCAAAAGGTCAGATGAAATAAATATCTCCCTAAAGATTACATGATAGCTATGATCATCCCTTTTATGTAATTGACACAAAGCATGTTGTCCATCCTTCTCCATGAACCTGTGCAACTACTTCAATCTTCTGATTGAAGAATCTTCTTCTTCATCTCATGAGTCTTTTAACTTCTTCTTTTTTTGTTAACGTTCACTCCTCAATCCTTTCACAGTTTTTGTTAAATTGAGATGATGAATCACAATATGCCCCTTCTATAAGGGCCATCAAAAGATAAATACTTGCACCACATCAAGGAGCTAATTCAACCATTCACTAAATTAAACATTAAACACAAAGCTTATTGCTAACAATTGATTAGTGTGTCACAAATTGGTTATTACATTCCTAATAATCAGTGATTCAATAATTCAATTATCTTCTTCACATAGCTAGATGCATACCAAATTGATTATCATATGTGATTAGGGTTTTGTTTTTTTTCACAAAACACATACACACACACACACACACACACATAATTTTGAAATTTTGATGACTTTTAAGAAAGAGTTAATAAAATTTACACAAGGAAAAAAAAATTCAATTTTTTGTCAAAAAATTATTTTCTTTTCAAAAAAGAATACTACTGGTGAGTGCAATCTCCTCCAACTGGACTAAGTGTTTTGGAATTTTCAAGAGAGGGATATCCTTTTTATTACCTTTTGTCAGGTTACCTTTATGCAATTGATGTTCACTACAGTGCATTTTTACATGCGTGCTTTCTAGATACTGTCCAAATCTTAAAGGACACGGCTTGGTCAAAAGGGATGAGTTACCATGAACTACAAAAACTTTTTTGAAAACCCAATTATTAATTTTTTAAAAAGGGTTTGGTAACTCACTTTTCATTTCAATTGGCTGGTTTGAAAATTCTAACTACATCTTCACTAAAACTTCTGCATTAAATAATCAATTTGCGACACCCACTATTGGGAAGACTCATGCATGGATAGGGCAAAATTCCAAATTTAACACGTAGAGGACCAAAAAGTTGGACAATTGCAAAAAGTGTATATTCCACTTTTGGAGTAGTGGACAAAACTTGATGTCTGGACTCAGTGGACAATTAGTATGTACTATATGACCTTGGGACCAAGAACCAAATAATGGGAATGTGGCAAAGCACAAGTATGAAGATATTTGTGAAAAGCATTGGAAGATATTTTGCCAGATGCCAAAAAGGTCATGCAAAGTAATTATTAACACCCATAAAAAAAATCTATATTGGAACTGTTAAAATCATGGTAATCAACTTATAAGTTAACCCATAACCATGATGAATGACATGTCAAATATGAAAAGGGATTAGATGATAGCTAGTTTTATTCATACCTGCTTTCTGAATACCTTAAAGCACCCCTAAACTGACATCTTATATTCATGAATATTCCTCCTAGAAAACTAGTTGTGTTTGCCTGCATACATGCTTGGTAGAACCTAAAATTATACATGCATGTCTATTATCTTAGGGCAATAATAAAATTTTATAATATAAAAGGAAAATTTTTAATCAACTTGGAATTAATTTCATTATATTTTTGTTAGCAAATCTTCATCAAAGCCTTATTGAAGTTTTAAAAATAACATCAAATTAATTTTAAAATTTTATATTTCAAAAAAGAATTTGATATTAAAAATTTAATTTATTGGAAATTGACATGTTGCATAATTTTTTAAATTATTTTTTCAAGAATCTCATTTAAATAAGATTTAAAAGAATTGAAGCTAATTTATTTGTATGTCTATAAAATAAATCCATTAAAAAATTTAGTCATATGATTTTTAAAAAAAATTCTTAGTGATATGAAACCTTCTGATACAAAAAGACAAGTGACAACCCAAAAAAATAAAATGATATAAAGGCATGATTAAATAAGTTACCCAACAATCATATTTTAAAAAGAAACTCAAGAAGTAGATGGGTAGACTTCAGAACAACCCATCAATTGCATGTGCACTCCAAATTTACACATGCACGTCCATTAGCTTGGGGCAATGACAAATGGAGCGATATTAAGGAGTAGGAAGAGATCTTACACTTGCTATGGGCATAAGATCCCTCACATTCTCAAGGATTTATGATCATCCCATACTAGGTACAAGTTGGTGGCAACATAAATTACTGTTCTCTCCCCTGGCATGCCATGCGCCCAAGAAGTTGGCACATTTTACTTCTATGGGCGGAAAACATTGAGAGAAACTTCATAATGGATTTGGAGTGTACTTTATATCCATACATATCCATCCCAAGTAAAAGGAGGGATATTATGCTTACTCCTTAAGAGTAGGAGAGAGAGAAAATGGGGAGGGGGGCGGGGGAACGCTTTGTAATGTTATGAAACATGTAATGTAATTTTTTGAGGGGTATGTTATGAAATAATATAATATTGAAAGAATATTTGTATTATTAAATTAAAAATAATTTGGATGTATTCTTTAAAATATCATGATCAATTTTAAAGATCCTATTTAAATTTAAGTAAATGATAAATTTTAATTCTTAGTGAATTAGTTGCACCCCATTTGCAAAAATGGAAGTGATCCAAGGAGGCAAATTTAAGGAGTAGGTGTAGAAATTGTCTTCCTCTTAGTAGGTTTTTTTAATGGTGAAAGATTGCCAAAAACACCAGATAAAATTTTTAAATTCCTTTGGGAAATGATAGTGCAATAAATAACATTTTATCATCCCATTTTCAGACAAAGATCCCAAGAAACAATCATTCACCGCATCTTCATTGCTTCAATCTTTCCTCTTAGTTGTGATGACATTGACCATGTAACACAATTCCTGCCATTGATGCAAAAATTGAGTGCCAAATGAAGGGCTACTTTTAGGGATCTTGTCACCTACTTTATTTTCTAGCAACTCACATCAATGGAGCCAAGTTCTTTTGATTTCTAAAATCCCAAGTGATTGCATTGCCAGTTTGCTGGGCTAATGTTACAAATGCTAGCAGCTAGGTACCGCACATTTCTTTTTTAAATTGTTGGCTTGCATAGGGTGTTTAGATTTTTTATCTTAGGGTTGTCAACATCTTAATGTGCACAAACAATGGCATGGAAACGTTATAGCACCAAAGGTTATGTTTTAAGTTACATTAATCCCTGCCATTAAGTAAATTCCAGTTTTGCACAAATAATAAATTGTTGTATTGATGATTTTGAGTGTTCTAACTTGAACCTACTTTAATTTGGACATTAATATAGCCTACTTAGGTGGGTCAAAACAGTGTTATATGAGCCAAATAAGGGTGTCAAAAGTTTTTGAAAATTAAAGTAGATTTTTTTTTGGCATTTTAAATCTATTTTAATCATTCCAAGTTATGTTGAATGATTAATATGAGTGTTGAATTTTTTTAAAATGTAAATCATTAAATTTAATTCTGGATTTGTTTTTAGCAAATGACTTTTGAACTTGAATAATAATTAGCAAATGACTAAGGTAAAAGATTTTTTAAATTAAAAAATGACGATAAGAAATTTAAATGATAATAAACTACTATTTACACTAATAAAACTGTCACAATTTTAAATTATGGAATTGAAAATTTTAAAATTTTCAAAGTATGCCTCAAAATCTCAAAAATTTTGAAGTTTTTTACCACATGTTAATGGGGTGTAATGTATATGACATATAAAACAAAGTTGTAACACATGATACAAGAAACTAAAACCTAAAATGGTTAAACATATTTTGGTATGATTTGAAATTATAATAAATTTTCAAAATGAAATGCAAAATTTAACAAAATCTACACATTTTGAAATCATATTTATTCATGAATAATGACTAACAAAAAAAAACATATGATACATTGGGACAACTATATGTATTTTTAATAACAAGTTGCAAAAGACTCCATTCATATTTTTTTATATGAATAAATGAAAAGAACTAAAGCAATATTTATAATCATTTTATAAAGTAATCTCATGGGCTCTTATTAATGTGTTCTGATAAGTAGAAACATCCAAAACCATCACAATAGGTGTAGCTCAAGTAAATTAGACTTCTATTTTTTCTTATTTTTTAATTACATGACATTTTGAAACTCAAACCAAGTTGAAGCTGATTTTTTGAACTTTTTTCAATTAGTTATGAATTGGTGAAAGATGGTATTAAAGATTTCCTATATTCTTAGTAAGCTCCTATGTGAACATGGGATTATATCAAAGAAGGAAAATAGGGTTTTAAATATAATCAAACAAATAAATCACTATTGAAACCACATGTGCCCACTTTCTATGATCTTAAATATGTTGAATTTGAAAGACATTAATGAAATTAAAAAATAACAACCTTTAAAAGCTTTGAATATTGTTCATCAATGCATCCTAAACAAATGGATTATCATTTGAGACCACAATCTCCAATCATACTATCACTTTTAAAATAATCACAGATTTGATAGTTAGTACAATCACACATCCCCCAAACAATTATCAAACAAATTGAACAATTATAGGGGTTTGTAATAAGGCTTAGTTTACGGTCCCACAATAATATTGAGTGTTTTTACCTACTAGGAAATGTTCTTCATACACCCTAAGCCCTTGTTGGCACTATCATGATATGGATGAATAATGTCAAATGTTAAAGACTATAACTCATGTCTTAAAGGCTGTGTTTTAAGTGACATACTTAATTCGTCACAATAAACACATTAATTTTGCATACATAACAAAAGGTTATAAGGGGTTCAAGTAGTCCTCAACTTAAGATGCACTAGTGTGTTGGTGGTTTTCAATGCTTCTACCATAATTATGCAATTGTTTCATTTTCATTATATATGAAGTTTCTTATTCTCAAACAAATATTTTTTATTTACATATTGTTGGGGGACTTTAGGGATATTTTAAGCATTTTCTCCTTAATGTACCTTCTAAATCATATTTGGTTCCTATTACACTTAACCAATTTATATTGAATATTCATTTTGTCAATAATGTACCACGCCTTGCTAATTGCAAGATGCGTTGCTTCACATTCTTCCCACCTTGTCAATATTGTGACCTTGATTATGTTGAGTCATTAGAGCATTGTTTGTTGTTTTGGATCTTCATGGATTTTTTTAAAAAACAACTTGTCATATTTGCATTGAATTCCACTTCTAACGTCTCCACTACAATGCTTTTCTTGACCTAAAACTAGGAGCCTTTTCAACCATCTAGAACTCTTTGGTTGCATTCTAACATTAACCTTCTTCAACCTTGTTTCAAATATTCTCCATTTCATTAGAAGGAAGAGCATAGTTATTTATCACATTTTTTTCTATTGATCCATTTGGTTTTTCTCTTTTTTTCTCTCATTTTTTTTTCCCATCACCCAAAGTGAACCAGCACTCACCATTACTCCATGTAGATGGATGATGCATGGATAGGAAATATTTTTTCATTGTATTATTCTTCTACCAAAACTAATCACAATAGCTAGCTGTAATCTAACTAGTGTTGTGTGTGTACATTATTTAAGACTTGCAATCTATATAGTGTAAATGGTTTACGGAAATTTATTTGCACATACGTGTAAAAATATATGGTTCAATTACAAACGAAGTAAGTGTAAGTGTAAATATGTAAAGTGGGGTGTGTAAATGTAAATGCAAAAAAATATAAATCGTTTTACGCCATGTAAGACCATGTAGAAATGTGTAACTTCTATTTGGGTAGGGGGATGTTTAAAGTTTCAAAGTTTTTTCCAGTGATGGGCCAATCAAAACAGCCCACTGCAAATAAAAATAAAAATAAAATGATCACAACTACTTAAAATTATTAATATGAATCACAACAAGTACCCAAGGTATGTAAACCTGCAAAAGCCTAGGCCAAAAATGGTGATGAACAAAATTAGGAATATAATTTCTCTTCAAGCAATGGGTTCAGGTTGTAGCACTCAAATTGCATGTTTTGTGTGCACCCAATATATTCCCCAATAGCACCATAGTTTGTCCCTTATCCTTCGACCAAAAATGTATTGCATACATGTGGCTAAAAGAAAGCTCTTTCATAAAAACAATTTTTTGTAGGAAAAAATTCAAATTGGGGGGCAATATTAAAATAATTAATTTTTTTTGTGAAATGTTAATCAAAGTAACCCATTGCAACCAAAAATAAAATAAAATATTGAACTTTGTGATGCACACATAACTAATTAATATGGATTGCAAATAGATAAATAACTAAGGGTACATAATATATACCAATACATGCCCCAAAACATTACAAAATGTTCTTTAAGTGTATATGACCATAATTTACACTACTTATGTGTAAATGTCAAAATAAAAACATTGTAGGTAATGTAAATGTAATGAGTTGCACCATGTAAATATGAAAGTTTTACATTTACACTGACTTATACAATATGTATATGTCTATTTACACTTTCATGCACAAAAATATTTCTAATTGTCCACATGTATCTACATACCTATTAGCCATGAAAAGCTTCACCTAATTACTTATGTACAAAGAAACCATTTACATCCCTTACCTACTTAACCTATGATAGGTTCTCATTTACATGGGTAGCATGTGACATGGGTGTAGGAGGGCTTAGAAGGGATAGGTTGCCAAGTTGTGAGTTGTAAAGGTTTCTTGGAGGTTTACATAATCCTTTCTCATCAATATATTAAAATATTTGTTTATTACTTTGGACGTGACCACTTCATAGCACTCCCAAACCATCCCCCCCTATCTACTTTTAGTATTGTCGAAATCCTTCAACATGGTGATGTGCAATTTGTTTGCAATTTCTAAAAAAATTCAGATCTATCAAACAAAAATTTATGAAATTTAGTTTGATTTTCATCTATGGAAATTCATTATTTTTTAAAATCAATTTATCAAGGTTCTATAAAGATTCGAAAGTTAACCCTACTTTGACCCAAATAATATTGGAATGGATGATCTTATATGGGGTGTAATATACTTGGGTGAACTACACAAGTATTACTAGTATCACCTCTTTTTCTTAAGGCATTAATGTTATCCTTATAAAATAACTTTTAACGCTTTAAGAAAAATAGATGATAACCATTTGGGCCTCTGCGTTCACTTTGAAATTCTTTTTAAAAACCCTAAACATGATGATTTGCAAAAGAAAGCAAACTTAGAACAAAGAGAAATATATTTCTCATAAAGAAAAAAGGAAAAGCAACATTTTTTTCATGAAGAAGCAATTATTGTGTAACATTCATAACAATGACAATCAAAATGAAAACATAAGCTCAAACTTGTTTTACCACGAACCTAGGAGGAAAAGGACTGTCGTACCCTGATTATTATAATATACTTTTGTTGCTATCGGGTGTTGATCCCATCTTGAGCTTATGCCTTGACACTAAAGAAGCTACTTGTCAAGGGGAGCCCTCTTCCTGCTGTGGGTATCCTTTTTTGTATTACATCCAAATTTTGGTATGTCCTTTTTCCTTTTTTGCTTCGCATTCTATTGATTCATTCCTTGTCCTTCTCACTTAGAGGGGGGAAAAGACCTTCATTGCATTGGGTGGCATTGTATCTCAATCAACCAGGTCATCCCTTGATACCTTTTTAACGGCAGTTGCCTAGTTGACTAGGCTACCTCACCAGTTACCATCCATCGTTTCTATTCTATTATATGTTTTGTAGGCTTCACCCCCTTCTCTTGGACCCCAACCGTCAGATATGATCTTCAAATCACAAACTATGGTCACTATAGGAAATTAAACTTGGTTCTATACATGAATAAAATTTTGCTTGAGCGCCTAATTCAAGAGCAAACTGCTGCAAAGAGGCCAGAGTGAGCAAACAGCACCCAGCTCATGGTGAAATTGTTGATTACGGTAGTGGTACCTTGGCAGCTTTGGCATAAATTAAATTATTTTTTTAATTTGTTGAGGTTTTCATAAATGTATTTTTTGATCTGGTGAAATTTCTTAAAAATTACTGAGAATGTAAGAGTCTGATCTTGGACGGCCTAAGAAGAGATAGTAAGCAAGGGCTCACTTGAACACTAAAACAGTTCAAATTATTTGAAATAAAAACACCTTACAGTAAATATAATGCTTAAAATTTCAAAATTAAAAATCCTTCATCAAACCAAGAAACTAAACTTAAATTAATTATTCAACATTTGTGTGTCTAATCCCTCACTTTACTATGGTGAAAACATTTTCATTAGGTTTCAGTTCCCTAAGTACCCAGCATCATAAGCTAGGTTTTTGTTTTCACTACCTACCTATTAGCATCCCAATAGGGTAGAACTGCCCATCACAGATCACTTCTTTAGATCTTTATCATTTGTGCTTCCTTTTGAGGGATTTAAAATGTTATGGGAGTGCTACCTCAAGCTTTAGAAATCATCTTTGAAGTGGACAATCTGTCCCCAATGATCTACCTTTCGTCTAATGGACTTTCTGGTCCCAAACGGACGTAAAATTGTAAACAGTAAACAGTAAGTGTAAATGAAAAGGAGTAATGAAAAAGTAGCAAAGGAAAAAAAAAGCTTTCCTACTTACAAAACATGTTTTTTTTTTCCCTTTTTGAACCCCTTCTATTTTCAAAGCTTCTAGCTTTCTCATTTCTTGTTCATTTTAAAGGATTTAAAGTGTTATAGAAGTGCCACCTTCAGTTCTACAAATCATCTTTGAACTCTAATAGCAACAAAGCAACATACAAAAAATAAAATTGGGTGATCAAAAATTGATTTTGTAATGTTCAATACTTTTTTTTTTTTGAGTTGCCAAATGTGTCAATAAGAGACGAGACGTTCAAATTTTATTTGGATACCAAAAACAGTGGAGCGCACCCCTTGGATCCGGCCTATCTCGAGCGCTTAAGTGATTGCGCCTTTACCTGCATATTACCTATGTATATGCATAAGATACTTATATAGAAGTCATCTATTTTCCTACCTACATAAATGACCAATTGTTTATAAGTTGAAACAACAAAGTGCACAAATAATGTGCTTTGGGGGGCAGGGGAGGGGGAGGGGGCAGAAGGAAACTGAAGAATTTTTTCAATATATTGGAATATTTTATCTTTTCGAAATGGAATCTTTAAAATTCATTAGTTAATTATTCAGCAGACCAGTAATGAAGCTTCCCCTATAGGGTAAAAGAGCCCATCATCGAACACTAGCCTATTATAGAACACTTTGGCAGATCCTTCTCAATTCTTCTCCATTTTATAGTGATTAAAAATATTATGGGAGCGCTAACTTGAGCTTTTCAATTATTATTATTATTAAAGACCTGTAAAAGCTTCTCAATTTGTCTTTGAACAGCAGAAGCAAAGGAGTAATTATACAAGAGCAAGAAGATAAATAAGCTTTTTCAAATTATAAAACACGTTTTTTTTTTTTTTTTCTCTTCTACCCCACTTATTTTCAATGCTCATAACTTTCTCATTTCTCGTTCAATTTACCTGATTTAAAGTGCTGTAAGAGCGCAACCTTATGATGTACAAATCATCTTTGAGCCATAAAGGCAATAGAGCGACTTTCAAAGACTTTTTGGGTGTTCGGTAATAGTCTTTGAAGTGTGCGGTGGTTTTTCGTTTCCACCATTTGACCCCCCGCCCTCCTACTTCGGAGGGTCACATCTGACTCATTTCTTTATCGTTTTCAACGATTCAGCTTTCTGTGGGTGCGCAAATAGTAGGGCTACAATTCCTCTTTGGGCATGAAATTCAAAGGAGCACTCTCCAGAAATTCGTAGACCTCTGAGACACTAAGTGTTCGGTGATCGGCCTGGCTATCCTACTACGGTAGCAAGAAAAAACAGTAAGTTTTTTTCTACCGTCCTTTCACTCTTCTAATTTTCAGTTACCACGTACAATCGCAAAAGTGGCGAGAGGAATATTCTGGGAGTGCGCAGTAAACGGCGGGTGCGGGCGGTTAGTTGGCTTTTACCGAAAAGCTAAAAAGCGCGTACGTGAAGCAAATACACACTGTACCCATTTCTTGATTTCTCTTCACACGCGCCCCAATTCACAATAACGTGGCATCCGCATAGCATGATGATGCAGCATGGGTGATTAAACCAAGACTTTACACGTGTCCAGTAGTGCCACGGGCATCTGTCGGTCAGATATGAGAAGTGTCCACTTGGCACATATCCACACCGCAGCACTTCGACGCCCTCAACGCGGCACGAGTGAACAGTAATGGCAGAGACACGTGCTTAACTGTCAGGCGGTGCACTTCCCCCCTCCCCCGCCCCCCGGGGGATAGCCTATGGGACCCACCAATATTTTCTTCACTGGCGAATTTTCGCCAAATTTCGACCTGAAAAATAAGATTTCCACCTAAACAAAACATTTTTCATGCCCCAAAGATTTTTATTTTTCAAATTGCCAGATTTTGATGATAAGTTCCAATAGATGGCCAAGAATATAGAAGGAATTTTTTTTTTAGAGTTTTTTTTTCCTACTTTCATATGTGGTATGTAGGAAAATTTGGCTAAATTATTTTGTGAATGATCGCCACTTTGGCTATATCACAAAATCCTTAAAACAAACCCTAGTGGAACCCACGTCCCTCTCCATTCTGTAAGTCTGGATTTGTACCTGGAATGATTACTACACAGATGCCGGTCACGGATAAAGAGGCATGATAAAGAGGTACTGTTTGTTATTGGTTAATAAGCCCTTGCTGTAACCAACTTACGAGTCTTCAATAGATTTCACACCCAAGGAACGTAGCCTAACAGCTTATAAAAACCAAAACCTAAAGAAGCTGATCGCTACGTTCCTGCACTTCCTTTCTTTGCACCTTTCACCAAAATAGCAAAGACAGCAACTTGGAACATTTCCTCAACTGCTTGCTTGCTTTCTTGCTTGCAGCTCAAACATATCTGCTGCAACAAGATCGAAAATCGAGTGGAAAGTTGACATAACTTGTCGCAAAGATTATTGAAGTTCGGCTATATATATACGTAGAGAGAGACACCCACAGAGACAGATATATATATGTGTGCCTATTTCCCCCAAATTTTGTATGTTTAGTCTGTAGGGTATTTCCTAGAGGCAGCAGTTCGAGGTTGTGGGAACTGTGAAATCGTTTTTAGGGTAAAGGAGAGACGGCGCTGCTGCTATTAGGCTGTTGTTGCTGCTCAAAGTGGGGGATATGGCGCGATCGATAGACCCTTTAGTTGTGGGGCGAGTGGTAGGAGACGTTATTGACATGTTTGTGCCGAGCGTTGATTTGGCGGTGCAGTATACTTCGCGTCAGGTAAAATCGTCTTTTCACGTAACAGGAGAAGAGAGATCGAAAGTGCTCATTTTTTTTTTGGCGCTTTTGCAGTCTCATCGACTGGATCCGCCTTGAACATCAAAAGGGCTGGAGATTTATGATCTCTCTTGCATGGATTATTCTTTTCTTGATTGGTCTCACAGCAGTGAAAGAAACAACAGCGTGTGAGTTTCTCGTAAGGAACCGGTAGACCTAAAATCACTTGAGAGATGTTAGTGCGATGTTGGATAGTGCAAATGCCTTGAGCAAAATGCCATGAGCTTGTAGCTCGTGAAAGATTCCTGGTAGTGTTCAGGTGGATAACTGTGTCTTCCTGCATTTTCCTGCAGTATTTCTTGGTTGTCAGTTTGGTCAATTAACTCGCCTTCTTTTGCGGCTATGGCAGGTGAGCAATGGATGTCAGATGAAACCCTCTGCTACTGCTCTGGCGCCTAACATCGAAGTGGCGGATCACAATGCTGATAACGTGAATCTTTTCACTCTTGTACGATTGCTAGACTTTCTCTTCGACTTTCTCTTATTAAAGCGCAGCTGCTGCTACGGCCAATTGATTCAAAGTGTCGGTGCTCGATGTATATAAATATCTCAGCATACATGTTGAGTTGATTTTACTTCTTGATGTTCTGATCTTGTGCAAGTTGGACGTAAGAAGACGATCTCTAGTGCGCATATGCGTTAAAACTGCTTTGCTCTAGAAGCTTCTTGATCTCTTTTTTTCACGTGAGAAATCTTGTTTTGACAGATTATGACGGACCCGGATGCCCCCAGTCCAAGCGAGCCTAGCATGAGGGAATGGGTTCACTGGTACGTTCCCTCCTCTCTGAAACCTCATAACGATCAGACGTAAGATCGTCTCTTCTGAAGATACGAACTTCCGCTTGAGCGCCTCTTCTAGCGGTCCGTGTATGGAAGTAAGGATTCAGTTCAAGGCTATCCTGGACCTATGCTCGACGAGTTCGTGTAGAACGGATTGAGGAGACAATCCAGTAATCCGGTGTGTCAGACCAGCAGCAATCATGTGATTCTAAGCTGTTACCGGGACACATTATCAGCGGAGTTTTGATCTGGCAATGTACTAGTAGTGATGGCTTGGAACTGTCCTTGAGATTGAGACACACAATCCCGACAATGATTAGGCGGCACCAAGATCTTCTCATGTTTCTGATCATGTCAACCATAGAATCCACTGAGGTTTATGGAATTTAATCACAACTGCAGTGTAGCTCAGTGGCTTGAATGATGATATGTAACTCTCCACACAAGTGATCACACGTAAGAAGCATTCTGAAAGCTCTGGTGGCTCCTAACCTCATCATGGGTCTGGAAATTCAATGCATCATGCTTGAAGACTGATAGACATTTTTTTGGGTGGTGAATAGGATTGTGACGGACATTCCTGGAAGTAATGTTGATACTTCTCAAGGTATTCTTTATCAGCGAGCTGAATCTCGATTTTGCATGTCAATAGGTGTAATTAACTACAGGAAATATAGCATGTCTTGCTGGCATTGTCTAATTCCCTTAATATATGGTTGAAAAGTGAGGATGAGGTGTGAGGTCTATGGAGTCTTTCAAAGGTAGCAAGAGCTCCAGGTTTATCTTCTTGGTGGGATTTCCTGATTGATAAAGTTTGACCTCCTCATTTTTATTCTGTCATGGTTGAGAATGCTTGTAAGTTA
>Ga0116231_10003008_pt1 | contig 35214 bp, 36 predicted proteins | sample S1TSphgellanicum_2_FD_89695 | JGI IMG/M metagenome (GOLD analysis project Ga0116231, IMG submission 89695) | Host-associated microbial communities from peat moss isolated from Minnesota, USA - S1T2_Fd - Sphagnum magellanicum MG | ecosystem: Host-associated > Plants > Peat moss > Unclassified...
AGAGGCGTTTAAACCCACAACTACCACTTGACATAAGATAGAAAATGCTTGCATCTTTTGAATTGCAATGAAAACCAATTGGCAAAGAAAAGTGATTAGGACACAAAGTGGTGGACCACTTTGCCCTTTCATAAGTCAACTTATGTTGAAATAGTCACGTGACAAATAATCCACTTGTTTGTGCTAGCATCCAAATACTTACCTTGTTAATAAGGAGAATTGACCTATTGGGTGTTAGTCAAAATAACTCCTTTCCTTCATTTGCAAGGCTTGTGTTACAACAAATCTTTGTGTAGAACATGATTGGGGAGGCACAAATGTGCAAGTATGATCAACTATCACAACATTAGTTAAGGTGTGGATTATGCCATTTTCAAAGAAGACAATGTCAAATTTGTTTTTTATAAAACACTATGCTAAAACATGATATTTGTGATTTGATTTTTTTATTATAAATGCTCAAACTTAGTCATGTCAATATCCATGACATGTACAATGCCTTGTAGTAATCATTATGACTACATGACTCCAATCATTTTTCTCATTAGCCATATAATTTGAGATGTAATTAATGGCTATTAATCCTTTCAAGCGAATGAATTGTAAATGATTTTTCATTCATCAAGTTTATCACATATCACATTAATTACAAATATAATTAAATATTGATCACAATGATGACATCAACCTAAAGTCCTTAGATGTATATTAAGTTTTATTAAGGATATACCAAAAATATATTTTGTAAGTTAATATATTTAAAGATATAGGGGTAAATTGAAGTCTAGTAATAGGTAGGTAGGCCTACCTACTTACTTTTAACTTGGGTTTCTAAGTTACCTACTCCTAGGCTAATAAATAGGTCTAGCTAAATAGTCCATGTGGTTTACTATGGTTAAACACATGTTAACATTTCATAAGTCAATAAATACCTATTATTTAATTATATTTCATGGCTAGAGTATTAAAAATCATGGTCTTTTCCAACTACATGATTATAAAATCCACACAACAAATGGCATAAATTACAACAATAAAAAATATTACTAATGACAAAAGACAGAAGTTTGATTTTATTGCATATTCATGTAGTTACTAATGCCATATATTATTACAAATTTAATCATATGTGAAATAATATATCTCAAAACATTTTAGCTTCTTGGGAATTGAATGTAGATGAAAAGAATACATGCAATTACAATCATCTTACATGGAAGTTAACCTCATGAATAATGGATGCAAAACTATTATGCATTGTAGTATGTCGCAACCCCACATTGAAGGAAGTGTGAGGTCGCCACTCACACTCCCAAAAATGGGACTTGGGAGTCCTTCGAGACTCCCGAAAACTCAGAACTCGATTGCATGGGTCAAAACACCTCGCATTGAGGTGTTCTTTATACCGTTGGAAATGTCTCGACGTGTAGATGTCCAAAATGGTCTTGCATGAGCATTTGGACATCTGTAGCACAAGTTATGGGTGAAAGAAGGGCCAGGAGTCAAACTGGCAATTTGACTCCCGACCACTAAAAGTTGGGAATCGACCTGATTCCGGTGCATGCAGGTGAAGTGCAACACATCGTTGGAAGGCTCTGAAGGACAACTACAAGTTTGCTTCAAACTTCGTCCCAATCAGAGGTCGGAGTGAGAAGTTATGAATGCCCAAAGTCCCAGGAGTCCAAACCAAGACAATTTCGGGACTCCACTTTGGGAGTCCCAGGAAAAAGTGCCATTCCGATGCAAATGCGACAGAGAGATGCAGAAAATACTATATGGGGGAAGGTGGTGGCTTCCCCCGAGTCCGGGCCGTGGTGAGTCAAGTGAGTCCAAGGTTGCCCGTGGCTTGTCCTAACACCAAAACTGTGTAGAATGAGTTCTAACCAACTTGTTGGTTGGATTTGGATGTAGGACCGAATAACTAAGTCGCTTGTCCCTCTTCCTAGTCTAATCCCGGAGCTTTCAGCATGCCCCTCTCACCCCCTTTAGTGCTAGAAGCTGGGAGCGGCACCAAGTTCCAACTATTTCCGCTCTTTAATATAGTTGGACCCTTTTTGGGTCTAACAAGGAACTTGGGGGCACGTCACATGGTATCAGAGCTCAAGGTTGAGCTCAGTTCACTTCTTGGGTGTTTTGGATGGCGCCCAAGAAGAATTGGAAGCAAGCACAAGAGACCATGTTGGAAGAACCCAACGAAGATCAGGTAGTCCCACCGGAATCAATTGGGGAGGAGGAACCAAGAACCCGAGAGGACCAAGATGAGCCTGAAAGTGCAGAGGAGCAACGAAGCTTGGTCCTATTCACCCAAGAACAATTAGAAATCCTCCTCAAAATGAATAGGCCCGACTTCAATGAGCTGGTTGCAGCCCTCAAAGGAGGAGCATCCAAGGATGCGAGGTTTCAACCAGCCAAACCCGAGAACTTTGATGATGCCCGTGACCGAAAGGTTGTGCACGCTTGGCTTGCAGAGATGGAAGATTACTTACATGCCACCAAGGTTGGACGGCACTTGGCCTTGGAGCTTGCCCACTCCTACTTGAAAGGCTATGCCGCCACATGGTGGAGGACAGTGAGACAAGAGGAAGGGTAGAACCATGGCTACACTTGGGAGTTCTTCAAGGAACATGTCGAGACCAAATTTGTCCCAAGGAACTCCAATTACATCTCGAGGTGCAAACTTCGTGACCTTGTGAATGCCACAAATGAAAATTTGAGGCAATATGTGAGGGCTTACTCCAAACTCATGCTTGAGATTCAGCACATGCATGAGTTGGACCGTTTGTGCTAATTCGTGATGGCACTTCCAACTTGGGCCAAGCGAAAGCTTGAAGAAAATTGGCCCTGCTCACTATCCGAAGCCATCACGAAAGTGGAAGGCTTTGGCATGACAGAGAATGGAACCGTGGGCAAGGAAGCCTAACAAAGGATAAGCCCAAACAATTCCAAGGCTCGGGGTTTAAACCCAAGGGGAACTTTGTGAAGAAGGGGGCTCCTTTCAAAGGGGGCCAACCCAAGGGAAACGTTGGGGTGAAACCCAAAGGAGCATGTTTCAACTACAACGAGATGGGGCATTATTCCAAGGATTGTCCCAAGTCCAAAGCAGGGAGTGGGGGCTCTAAGGTAATCGCCCTCAATGCCAACCTAGCCCAAGGTGAATGCAATTGACTTAACTTCTTGAAGGGGAAGATTGTTAAGTGAGATGTGTTATGTCTTTTGGACACAAAGGCTTCTCACAACTTCATAACCTGGGAAAGTGCCGAAAGGATGGAGCTCCACTTGGAGGAGCTCAAGGCACCCATTGAGGTGCATTTTGTGGATGGGATTCCCCATACCACTACGTTTCAAGTGAAAGGAGTTCCTCTCCAACTAGGAAATTGGAGAGGAAAGGTGGACTTGTTGGTTTCCACCTTGGGTGGAATGGATTGTGTTTTGGGAATGGAGTTCATCACCTAAAACAATGTGCTCATAGAAGGGCACAATAGGCTAGTTAGAATCCCATCTAAAAGTGGGATTGTGCGGGTGAAGGCACACGAATTACCTTATGTGGGTGGATCAACCATCCACTTCATGTTAGCAAAAACTTGGGAAAAGGAATGCGTGGGAGGTTATGGCATAATGTGTGTTATGCGGGTGTTGGATGAGTGTGAGCCCAAGGAAGCCACCAAGTTGGTGACTTCCGCCAAGTGCATAAAACAAGTTTTGGAAGAGTTCCCGGACATGATGACCGAAGAGTTGCCCAAAGACCTACCCCCGAGAAGACGAATTGATCATGCGATCGAAGTGGTACCAGGAATGGCACCTCCCGCCAAGGCCCCATATAGAATGAACCATGAGGAGTTGAAAGAACTTAAGGTTCAACTAGAAGAACTCCTCACGAAAGGGTACATCAAACCAAGCAAATCACCATATGGGGCACCCGTCCATTTTGTTCACAAGAAGGATGGGACGTTGAGAATGTGTGTTGATTATAGAGCACTCAACAAAGCAACGGTGAAGAACCGGTATCCTTTGCCTCGAATCAATGATCTATTTGATCGTCTTTCGGAAGCCAATGTATTTAGTAGGATTGACCTACGTTCGGGATATTACCAAATCCAGATTGCGGAAGGGGATGAAGAAAAGATTGCTTGTCGCACAAGGTATGGCTCATACGAATTCATGGTGATGCCCTTTAGACTCACCAATGCACCCGCCACATTTTGCACTCTCATGAATGACAATTTCCGAGAATGACTCGATGACTTTGTGGTCGTCTATATAGACGACATTTTGATCTATAGTGGTTCTTTGGAAGAACATGCGAAGCACCTCCGGAAGGTGTTCCAAAGGCTAAGGGAAAACAAGTTGTATGCCAAGCTCGAGAAATGCGAATTTGGGGTGACGAAAGTGGATTTCCTTGGACATAGGATAACTCAAGAAGGTTTGAAGATGGATGATCACAAGGTCAAGGCAATTGTGGATTGGGAACCACCCAAGCCGGTGCCGGCCTTAAAATCCTTTTTGAAACTGGCCTCATATTATCGCAAGTTCATCAAAAACTTTGCGAAGATAGCCGCACCCTTGACAAACCTTTTAAAGAAGTCCGCCATCACTTACGAATGGGAAGGAGCATGTGATGAAGCCTTTGAAACCTTAAAAGGTATTTTTGTGAAGGCGCCGGTGTTGAAGTTGCCCAACTTTGACAAAGACTTTGAGATCCATTCCGATGCCTCCAACTTTGCAATTAGAGGAGTCCTAGTGCAAGAAGGAAAACTGGTGGCATTTGAAAACAAGAAGTTGAATGAGACGGAGCGAAGGTGGCCAACACATGATAAAGAAATGTGAGCAATCATACATTATCTCAAAACTTGGGGCCATTACATAGGCTCCAAAGATGTGGTGGTGTGGACCGATAATGTGACCTTGAAGTATTTTGCCACTCAACCCAAGTTGTCATTCAAACAAGTAAGGTGGCAAGACACATTGGTATTGTTCAATGTGGACATTCGACACAAGCCCGGGAAGGAAAACATAGTGCCCGATGCATTGTGTCGCAACCCCACTTTGAAGGAAGTGTGAGGTCGCCACTCACACTCCCGAAAATGGGACTTGGGAGTCTTCCGGGACTCCTAAAAACTCAGAATTCGATCGTAGGGGCCAAAATACCTCGCATTGAGGTGTTTTTTATATCGTTGGAAATTTCTAGGAGTGTAGATGTCCAAAATGGCCTTGCATGAGCCATTTGGACATCTACAGCACAAGTTATAGGCAAAAGAAAGGTCGAGAGTCAAACTAACAATTTGACTTCCGACCATTAAAAGTTGAGAATCGACCCGATTCCGATGTGTGTGTGCAGGTGGAGTGCAACACACCATAGGAAAGCCTCTCAAGGAGAGCTACAAGTTTGCTTAAGACCTCGTCCCAATCAGAGGTCAGAGTGAGAAGTTATGAATGCCCAAAGTCCCGAGAGTCCAAATCGAGACAGTTTCGAGACTCCACTTTGGGAGTCCCGGGAAAAAGTGTCATTCGGATGCAAGTGCGACGGAGAAATGCAAAGAATACTATATGGGAGAAGGTGGTTGCTTCCCCTGAGTCCGGGCCGTGATGAGTCAAATGAGTCCAAGGTTGCCCATCCCAACACGAAAAATGTGTAGAATGAGTTCTAACCAACTTGTTGGTTGGATTTGGATGCAGGACCGAATAAGTAAGTAGATTTTCCCTCTTCCTAGTCTAATCCCGGAGCTTTCAGCATGCCCCTCTCACCCGCTTTAGTGCTAGAAGTTGGGAGCGGCACCAAGTTCTAACTATTTCCGCTCTTTAACATAGTTGGACCTTTTTTGGGTCTAACAAGGAACTTAAGGGCGCATCACAGTATGTGCCCTTAACCTACATTTTCATTGCCATGGGCACATTGCAAAAGGTGAACACCCATTGAATCAATGAATTGTGTGCACACACACCAAGAAAAACATATGATGGACATTTGAAGAAGTTTAAACTGAATTGAAAATACCGTGGAAAAGAATTATGTAAGATTCATGAAACATAGGGAAGACAAATTGAGTTATAAGCCATCCACCCCCATTTAGTCTAAAACATGAAAGGATATAAAATTAATGAACATTAAACATCTTTGTGAAAAACATGTTCAAGAAGGTGGGACGAGTGAAAGCAAACTATAGTGAATCCCTTTTGGGCACTTTTGGCTTTAGTATTATAGTACATATAATATATTTGTTCCAAAAGTATGGTGCATTTAATTTTAGTTTTTGGGCCCTATGATTATTATTTTTACAAAATTAATGTTATGTAATATTATTGAAATAACAATAATATTATTATTTGTTATATTAAAAAATTCATTGATATAATTATGATATACATTGTTACAATAGGGTCATTATTTTGTTTTGATTGCATTAACTTTAAGGTTTCATTAGTCATTAAAATAATCAATTTTAATGAAATTTAAAATTATGGCCCATTTACCCATGCTTGTCATCTTGCATGTGAATGTGATTACTTGTCAAATTTTCAATTTACCACACATTTATCACATCATTGCAAAAAAATTCATTTTTTGATATCAAAATTTTCAAATTAATCACATGAAATCCAAACATTGTTCAAATTATGTGAAATGACATGGTTCAATATATCTTCAACTTTCATGAAAATTAAAAATATTAAAAATTATTTTTGGAGTATGTTTGTGTTTTTGAATACAGTATACATTACATTTGTTTCCACAAATATATTCCAATCTTCCACTTTATAAAATGAAATGAAATAGTTTATTTTAAAATAATTTGTCTAGGTTATATTTTAACATAATATGCAAAAATATTGTGAAAATTTTTTACAAGTTTGAGGTGGGATACATTCAAACATGCACATTCTTAAAAAGTAGTACAATGTTGCAACCCTAGCCTTGGGCTCACGACCAAGGCAAAGGGCTTGCAAGGGTGCAGGCCAAGACTAAGGCCAGGAGTTGCATTCTCATGCCCCCGGGAATGCAAAAGAATGTGAGGGAAAGAACCCTCACACTCCCAAGTGAACTCCCATGTTCAAAAAGTGATTGCAAGGGTCAAAACCCGATGGCTTGAAGGGTTCTTTATATCATTGGAAAGATATTGAAATGTAGATGTTTAAAATGAGCTCATATGACTCATTTGGACATCTAAAACACAAATTATGGCCAGAAGAAGGTTCGGGAGTCAAATTGGTAATTTGACTCCCGACCACTAAAAGTTGAGAATAACCCCAATTCCCTTACGTGTAGGTGACATGCGACATACCATTGGAAAGCTCTCGACAAGGGCTACAACTTTGTTTTAAACCTCATCTCAATCGGAGGTCTACACACAAAGTTATGGGGCCCCAAATTCGTAGTAGTCCTAACTTTGGCAATTTTGGGACTCCCATTTGGGAGTCCCGAAACAAAAAACCATTTGGATGTGGGCCTCGTGGAAAGGCACAAAGTATACTATAGGGGGGAAGATGGTGGTTTCCCCCAAGTTTGGGCCGTGGTGAATCTTGTGAGTCCGAGTTGCCCGTGGCTCGTCCTAGCACCAAAAGTGTTCCAACTATGCATTAATCACTTTGTGTTGGTTCTGTGTAGGTCTGTGTGAGTAGTTGATGTTTGTCACTCTTCCTAGTCCCATCCCGGAGCTTCAACACGCCCCTTTAACCCCCCCTCAAAGTGCTACGAGTTAAGGAGCGTGCCCCGATTCCTTGCTCTTCCGTTGTTTTCAGTTTGGACTCCCATTTGAGTCCATTAAGGAGCTTGGGGGTGCATCATACAATGTGACACCACAAAGGGGGTCACCGTAATGTGTTTTCACTTTAGCAATGCAAAAAACATGTGTTGCGAAAGTGTGATTCCAAGATGGAATCTTAAAATTGAAACATTTGTCAACAAATAAGTTGATAAAATGGAGGAAAATACAAACATTTTGAAGGTGACAAAAGGATGCAAGTTGTTTTCAACTATTGTTAAAATTAATATTATTGTCATTGAGATAAATAAAAATTTAGCAAGAAAAACCCTAAATAAGATAAAAGCATGTTAATGAAATAAGAATTTAAAAACTATAGTTGAAAAGTTGTGATGATTTGTGATAAACAATCTTTCACTATGTTTGGAATTACACATTTTTCAATGAAAACAGGTGTTGCATTGGTTTAAGATGAATCTTTTGGCAATGAATACATTGTAATTTAAATATATTTACCTTTTCAAAATGCCCCCCAATATCTTGTCTGACATAAGCAATACAAAATTTTATCACATAAATTATCCTTCAAAAGATAAAGATAACCAACTCCAAAAAAAGATAAAAAAGGCTTTCATCAATGTTGGGTGGTTATCATAAACAAAAGTATAGCTTTGACAATTATTCAAGTTCATAATTGTGATTTAAAAAGAAACCAAACACTACTACAATATGTGGCCAAGTTCATTATTTGTGTCATTATATTTCGAAAAAACTTAAACAATTTTACCATGGTGAAAGTGATCAAGCCCGTACTCAACAAGGGCTAGTGATTATGAACATGAAGAATTTAATAATAGCTAATTCATTAGTTTAACCTCTTACATGTTATACTAAATTAAACAAGCTAACCTAAGCCACCTAGGGTTTTAAATACATAGCCAAGGTTAAAAACATGGACCCTAGCCAACCTAATTTAAGCGTGTAAGCTACCTAACCTAAATTAAAATTGCAAAAGTTAGGATTCCCCCACCTTCAATTTGAAAAATGAATTCCTTACCATCGCACCAATTTTTTAATGCCAAAATAATGTGTTAACACATTTTAATAAATAAATAATTTTTTTATTTGAGTTGAATAGCCTACTCAACCTACCCTAATTAACCTAGCATCACCTAAATAAACCTAAGCAAGTTAAGTTAGCCTAGGGCCAACCTAGGGATTACTCTAAGGCCTACAAAAAACTAGTATATTTAGCTAGGTTACTTAAGGACTTACCTAAAGGCTACATATAAATCCTACCTATCTATAACATAGGCCTAATTAAGGGCTATTATAGGTTACTTACATGCTATTGTAAGCTACCTTAAGGGTTATGTAAGCTACCTTTGAAGGGCTATTGTAGGCCTCCTTAATCATTATGTGCGCTACCCAAAGCTTATGTAGGCCTACTTAAAGGGTATTGTAGGTTACCATAGGGCAATGTATGTTACTAGTTAAAACCTACCTTGGGGCTACATAGGCTACCTAAAGTTTAATTAAGAAAAATGTAGGTCTACCTAAAAGTCATCTACCTATTTATTTACAACACAACTATTTATAGATATACTTACATGCATATTTATTTAACTACCTACCTACAGACCTACCTACCTATTTCTCCTTAACTACCTAGAATCTATGTAATAACAATATCAAAACAAACCTATTTACTTTAGTGAACTATTAATGAAACATGATGATTACATAATGACCCCATGGTGACATTAGTCAATGTGAAATGATAAGGGTGGGGTGAACTTATTTCACTTTGAAATCCCTATAATGTCTTAGGCTAATGAACCACATCTCATTTTTGTGCTAGTGAAAGTACCATTCTCAAAATGTAAAAAATGTAAAGCCATTAATTTTTAATTAATTATTTCATAGAAAACATCTTATTATTTGAAGGCTATGAAATAACCATAAATGGTGGTTCTTTGATTATGATTTTTTTCAAAAAGTTGAAACCAACATTTTTTTTAGTCTAGAATATTGACAATTAGAATCGCAATTATGACAAAATATGTCACAAATGGCATTCCATTGTCCAAGGTAGTTCAATGAACACCTAATAAAACATTGAGGATAATTCAATTAATAGGATGGTTCATAAAAATTATTGTCAACATCATTGCCAAGATCATTTCCAACATTAATATTCACAAATGAAATTCATTCATGAACATTCATTTTTCATTGATATGGATGAATCTTATCCATCATTGTCCATTTTCATCCATAATGTGTAATTAGAAAGGTGTTTAAGAAGGCTTTTTGGATGGTGGACCAAATGAAATTTTCATAGAAATTTCTTTGAACAAAGCTCACAAAAGAATACAAATAGATGTAATTCTTTTTATTATTCTGAATTTGTTCAACACCAATTTGAAGTATGATCTTATATCATAGCCTTGTTTCTTTCATTTCAAGTTTATGTTTTCATTCATTGTAAAAGTAAGGTTATGTTTTAGTCTTTTTCTTGCACACTTCATTTCTTTATTTTGTATTAACCTCAAAGAATGGTTAACAAACTAAAATTAACTAAATAATATTGGTGGGCCCATTCTTTTAAATGCTTTCACAAGTATATATATATGTTTTTCATGTTTATCCATTGTATGCCAAAGTATATGGATTTAAGTTTTCAATTGAATAAAAAAGGTGGAAGTCACTACAAATTTGTATTCCTAATTGCTTTGGCCCTTTTAGGAATCACATTCCTAAACTTTGGAAATTTATAACTAAAATATACATGTTCAATTAATTACCTAATAAAAATAATCAAATAGAATACCATCTGAAAATTGTATATTAAAAAAACCCAAGCCTTATTTCAAAAGTGACATTCTTGACCAAAAACTTCAAATATCATAACCACTATTACATTCTTCAAATTTATCACACTATCATTATATTATTTTTAGGACTGATCTTATTTTTACTAAGCCTTCAACAAATGTAAAAGGAGGAAAAAATGTTTTTATGTATGAGAGCTTGAGTGACCTTGTGTTTCCTTTGTAATTTCTTATGTGTGTAATTTTATTCATAGAATTTGGCTTGGTGCAATAAACATGTTGTAATTTATGTTTAAATTGAATGTGTGGGTTGAATATTGTAAGCAACCTTAGAAACAAAAATTTACATTAAAAGCCAAAATAACCTTATTTTTAATATGTTGTTCCATTACTATTTGGTAATTGATTCATGAATGTACAACATGGGATATTTTAATATTATGTTATGATAATATTTGGCAATTGATTCATGGATGCATAACATGTAATAGGTTGAAGAAGAAGCAAAATTTTAGACAAATATTCAAGGTCCAACAAATTAAAAGATGAACAAGGGATTGGAAAAAAAATCATTTTTTTAAAGAATTAGATTAACATGGATGTAAACATTGAATGGTGTCACATTTGGAGTATGCATGTACTTTTGAAATATTTCAACATTTCAATGTCATTTTTTGAACAAAAAAAATTAATGGTCATAATTATGTGTTTTAAGGAGAGGCAAATATTAGAGGCTATAATTCGATTAGGATTTCTTTCCTCTTTTTTCCCAATTTTTGATATCAAGAAATTTACAAAAGCAAGCAAATTACACTAAAAAAAAAATGCATTACATTTCAAAAAAATCATAGAACCCAAAAATATAACATCAATTACTAAACATTGAAATCATTTATGTCACAAAACGTGGATGCAGTTCATTAGTCCTTGTTCACTAAACTAGCAAATTCATTACTTTCCAACTAATCCATGTTCATTAAAACCAATGAATTCACTCAAAATATAATGAAATCACTTAGTGTACATGGGCACCTTTTGTTGTAAATCCATTTCATTAAAAGTTATTTTTACTTATGCAACATGTAAAACCAAATACAAATCCAAAAATTACATGCCAACAAAAACCCACCAAAGAAGAAATAAAAAATTATAACAATGCACTTCATTAATGTTTTGTGGTGGCTCATGATATTATTGTCGCATGTGTGCAAAAATAATATTTTTAAGGAATGTAAGTTCATTTCACTTGCATCGCTTGGAACAAGTAGAATAATTCTTGAAAATTGTTAGTTTTGGTTATGTTATATAATAAAATGGAGATATAAAAACGAGTTTTTAAAAGGTGTATCACATAAATTGAGAGTGTTTGCTAACAACACAAGGACTGAATTTTATTAATGGTTTTTACAGGTTTCACCAATAAATCATTTTACCAATATGAACTTTTTGAAACCTTTTTGCAAAAGTTGACTACATTCGACTTTGGAAATACTTTTTCATGGTATTTGCGGTTCCAGTGTGGTTCTAGAGCTACCTCCTGCTCATGTGGAAAGGGATCTGTGGAAAAAAAATTCTTCTTCATCAACCGTTCTAGCGCTGAATTACCAGCTAGCCCCTTAATCATGCACTCCAGTGGCGTAATTTGCTCGGGAATAAGTTATAGATTCAAGTATGAGATTGCGAAAAATTACATGTATGTAAAGAGTCAGAGATCATAGTTTGTATGTGAAGCAAGTCTCTGCAAAAAATAGAAATTTAAGTAGCGCACGGGGGGACTAGATCAGCCGTGAATGAAAGAAGAAATTAGGAGGTGCAACGGCAGACCCTGGTGACATTCAATATTGATCTGGACCTTTGGGTCGACTCAAGATGCTCTTGTCAGCTTGTGGGGGTGAGCTTGAGAGAGAATTATATGTAGTTTGGGAGAGAACAAAATCAGACTCAGGAAGCTCCTGCACCCAGTGTTCTGTCGGGCGGTGGTAGAGTGATCGTGTCGCCTTGTAAATTAGTTGTAGATCTTCTCCATGATGTTGTGTTGAACCTCTCTAGACTTGTTACATGTGTTTCATTGATCCAGCTGCTTACTTGTGATCAGTTAGTTAGTTGCAGATTGATCAACTGCTGTTGTAGTAAGCTTCAAGAAGCTGGAATTTGTTAATTCAAAGAGATCAAATATAAGCCAAGAGTTGCAATGGGAGCCTTGTGTCTGCTTATAAATTATGGCCCGTGGAGAAATTGGAAAAACTTGGGTGGAGCAAGAGTTGGGAGCTCCTGAGACCGAGTCTCCAGCAATGCCACAGAGGAGGAGGAGGACCATGATTTTGCAACCTCCTGCGATGATTTTTGCAATCTGCAATCTTCGAAAGGAAAGCAGCAATGCTCCCCCTGCGACCTTCACCCAAGAGAAGAAAGAAGAGGAAGAAGGAAGAGGAGGAAGTCTAAGGAAGAGGAGGAGGAGGATATTAGTAATTGTATTTAGAAGTAATTTATGTGCATCATTTTTAAAACCCTAAATTAATTTAAATTTGAAATTGACACAAATAATGATGAACTATTAAAAACCATATGGGAACATAGTAAGAGCTATTAAAGGGAAAAAAAAGTTGATCACCACACTGTTAGTGTGAAGTAACATGGATCCCAAGTATATATTATGTAATTTCTATGACAATATATTGTGTCAAGCTTGTAGTTTGGACATTCCAAACATTTGCTATAATATCATGTGTATTTGGTTTTAAATTTTCTCATTTTCTCTTTTTTTTTTTTCTTTTTTGTTTCCATCCTTATCGTATCCTTTCTCCATCATCCTTGTTTATGATTAGCATTGTGCTCTTATTTTCATTTCAAAAGAAAACACATATTGGACTTTTTTCATGGTTTTCTTAGTTATGAATAATTTTCATTGGTTTCATTTTCACAATGGTCTACATCTTCACAAGTAAATGTTTGTTCTTTTATTCAATTGCATTATTATTGTTCTTTTATTGAATTATTTTTTTCTCTACTCCTACTCAACATGATTATCTTGTTGGTTTGTTAGTCTAGGTTCATGTGTTCATTGTCATTGCCTTCTTATCTATTCCTCCTAGCCATGATCACCTTGTTGGTCTCTTAGTTTAGGTTCGTGTGTTCATTGTCATTGCTTTCTTATATATTCCTCCTAGCCATGATCACCTTGTTGGTCTCCTAGTTGTGATTCTTTGTTTATAATCAACTTTTTTTTTCTTGGTTCCTTTTGGACATCCAAGTTCTTGGCTTTCATCATTGTTTCCTGCTTCTATGTTCCTCCCAATCATAATCACCTTGTTAATCTCTTGGTCATGATTCATGGCATTCATCATCATTGCCTCCTAACTTTACAAAAATAGTTCTCTTCATTGCTAAGGTCTCTCACTAGATGGCAAAACAAATGTGTCAAATGTTATAGGCCTCATTTTTAATGCTTTCTCTTTAACATGTATGCCTTGTGATGAGCCAATACTTGAGCAAAGAAGAGATGATGCCTTATAAGCCTTATTAATTGTCTTCATAATGTTTTATAATTATGAACCCAAAGCATGGTGATATTCAATCACAATTTTCCTATGGCATACCATAACTCATTTGTTTTTATATTTTGCATTCAAGTATATTAATTGGCATATATTAATGTTTTAGTATGATTACTTTGTAATAAAATATTGACAACCATGTGTTTAATTGATTGACTTGCCAATGTTTTCCTAATTTTACTGCTCCATTTTGATTGTTGGTTAGATCTTTGAAACTCCAACAAAACCCTTTTTTTCTTTTCTCTTTATGGTTGTTTCATTTTGTTTATTTTTCTTTCATTTTTGTTGTGTAAACAAAAGTAGTTTGTACATGTCTTTCAAAATCATGCTAGTTTTATCTTCAATTCCAAAGTTATAAGATAACCTACAAAACCAATGACATTGTTTATGAGGTCAATATAAGTTAAGCTTTTTAATCAATTATGTATCAACCATGTAAATGTTATGCTAATTGTTTCATGACCTATGAGTTTGAACAAATGATACATTGTTTAATCTTGGATGTATCAATGTGTTTGAGGGGGAGGATCGACTATGCTCCAAGTTGTCCTTTTAAACTTGCAAGGGAAATTTTTATTGTTTTGTTTGGTGTACACATGGGTAATGTTGTTTTGGCTAAAATAAGTACAAGTGAAGTTGTGTAAAAATGCATTTGATTTTAGAGTTCTTGTCATGGCTTGGATCCTATTAAACTCTAGTTGTAAACTAATAAAAAAGGGAGTTTGACATGCAAACCAAAGGCTCTTTCATAATTTCTATAATTCCCACATCATCCACCAAGGTGAAAACACAATCACAGGAATTGCGTAAAGGGTGGACATTACTTGAAACTATATTTTTATATCTTTGAAATTCGCAAGGAGTGTATAATAATTTAGAGAGTCAATATGTTTTTGGAATAGGCTTCATTGTTGGCAAAGCTTCAATGCTCAAAATTTGATGCAAATCAAGAATCATTTTACATGTTTAAAGCACTTAAACCTCTAGAATGAACAATCATTTTTTTTCAAATGGTTTTTTCTTTTATCAAATGTGCACAATAGCTTTTCAAAATTGGAAAAGATCTCAACATTAAATAATGAAAGCTTGCAAAAAAAATTGAAATTGATGAAATGTGTTTTTTCAACACATTTGATTCAAACTTGCTTTTGGCCTTGAAAATTATGGATTCCAAGAATGTGACTTTAACAAAATTATTCATTTTTATGTGATAAAGAACATGAATGCATAATCTACATCATATTGGATCAAAATGTAGTAAAAAAAATCTATGTTTAATACCTAGAAATAAATTAAATATGAAAAATACAAAATTTAAAATTATAACTCAACACATAATGTGACATCTCACATGCCATCCTTGGAAAAGGACTTTGGCCTCAATGCCCCCTTGCTCCTTTGACTATGTTTGCAACCCACCATGGCTTACCATTGTGTCAATTTTCCCTTACCTAGGGATAATTGACAATGCATATTACCCTCATCCAAGGATGAAAAAGAAAACAATGAAGACACAACAACAAACATAATAAAAATAATACATTCAAAGCATGTTCATTTCAATGAAATGCAAGCCATAAAAAGACATGGGTTCATTATCATTTTCAAGTTTGTGCATATTCCACACAACATAACAACTCTAAGCCTTCTACCTACTTGAAGTTTGGAGCATAATCACAAACAAGGTTGGGTATTACCAAAAAAAAAGGTTGGTTGTGGTTGTGCCCTAAACCTTAACACAAAAGCAACTAATTTTAGAACGAGTTCAAAACAGGTTTTCTTGTGCTATCCTTTGGGTATCACAAGAAAATAATTCAAAAATTAAAATCTGCACAGATCTTTGCACTCCGGCCTACACAAAAGAAAAATATTGTTCTTATCAAAAAATACTGTCAGAGTCTCAAAGAAGGTGCTCTTACCTTTGCCCTTGGCTTCCATTTTCTCCATTTGTTTTCCTCTTCCAAAAAAGCTTGCAAATGAATTTGATAGGTACTACTATATGGCTTAAAGTTTAAACCCAAGATCTGCATAGTGGTTTTCTTTTGGTAACAGTTGGAATTCATGGTTTGCCATCACCTTGTGTGACAGACAGTCTGTGTGCATCAAACCCCTCCCTTTGTTGCTGACCAGATTGGTGTTGTGACTAAATCATCCACGCTTGATGGAATTGTCTCTCTCCATTATCAATCAAGCAAGGTCATAACCTCAACAATTCTTGCAGGGGGTTACTCTGTTGACAATACATGCACCAATGATAATGGAAATGCTACCAAATTGCTGATGGCACAAAAGTCTTTGCAATATAACCATCTTTATCTGAACACTATGTAGAAAGACTTCTCCAGTTGACCAGAAAGACTAAATCTCCAGTTGACAAACCCATTAGAACATCTCCTCTGGCACACAACACAACATGTTTTGCATGAAGATCAGTAAAAATTTGACAAAGCTCGACAAAGCTCACTAGAATGACTCTGGGTCAGCAGTTTGCCTCAATATGCAAAGGCTGACAAAAGCCACTGCACAATCTAACACTTACTCTCAATAAATGATTAGATATACTGATTGGGTCAGATGCTTTGTTATTTAGTAGGTTGTGACGCTTTCCTGTCCTAGGTTCTTGTTTATGAAGGAGGGCTTGGAATCAGTAAATGAGTGATCTTGAATAGGAGAAACATTCTCGCAAGCTCAAATGTGACTGTGGGTGGAGCTGCTCTCAGGCTACTGACACTCCCTAGTACCTATATATTTGCTACAGATTCAAATGTCAGCAGACTGTTACATGATGGTACTCCCAATTCACCAGAGTGATGGGTGCTCTTCAGAAAACTCCATCAGTGTTATCTCACTCACCTCAGGCCATGATAGCTCTCAAAAAAAAATCTCAATTCGTGGGTGACAGCAGGATATCTGAAAGCAAAGATATTCAATCGATCAGCCCTTTTTTTTCTGAGACAAAAGTGAGGAATTTTGAGTTTGCTGACTAACTCTTTGTCAGCTGACGCTCTATGGAGTACGAGACTGAAGGTCCCAATTTCTCGAGTGTTCACACAGCAGCTCTGATTGACTACTCCTCCCAAACAAAAGCTAAGGACAAAAGTCTAGTTGCTGTCTACGATTCTCACCTGTCAAGCTCATCATCACGTCCTGGGATGACACCATCACCAGGAAATCACCCAGCAGCAGTAGATCCACACAAAAAAAGCTCAAGATGAGCCCCGACGACTAAGGGGCACTGCGAGAATCGAACTCGCGACCTCTCGCACCCAAAGCGAGAATCATACCACTAGACCAAGTGCCCAGATGAAGAGTTTTGAAACTATTATTGTAAATACTCAATTACTAAACATTCGTGGGTATGTGTGTTTGTTGTTTTTCCTATTGTACTTATTAAATGAGTAACTACTGTACTTGGAAACGACTAACTAACTACTGTAACTACTGTACTTTGGGTAACTGACTACTGCAGACTTGTTAAATGAATAACTAAGCATTTTTTTCACCATGATGTGCTTTCTTCGTTGCAATAAATACTTTCTTGCGTTATTATTTCAACACAACCCTTCCCAAACCAAAAGAGAGAGAGAGAGAGAGCCAGCCACCAAGAGAGAGAGAAAGAAAAATAAGAATATTATGCTAGGAGGAAGCCTCCATTAAAAACATTGTGAAAAGGTGATAAGACCTCTGATAACATTTTTGGATTTTCTTGGGTGAATGATGTATGTTCATAATATAGATACACCACACAAAAACCCACAAAACCTTGGGTTTATTTCTCTAGTAAACCTTGGGTGAGATTAGGTTTGACAATTATTATTATCACAATAAAGTTATCTGTAAAGTCACCCTCTCTTTCACCCCCCTCTATCCCCCTCTTTCAGTGGTATCCGCAAAAAAAAGAAATTTTATTATATCTCAGTATGAAATGCTGAAACTCAGTATTTAATGCACAAGGTTCGAGAGTAATTATAGTAGTTGTACACGTAGTAGAAGTGAAAATTTGTGTAGCAGCAGTGGAGACGCTCAGGAAAAAGGGAAGAAACTCCGTTTATCACCAAATTTGGTGGAAAAACTAGTTTGGGTCCCAGTTATTTCGTTTTGTGAGATTTCATTCCCAATTATGCATTTGATGCCCTATTATGCCCAAACTGGCCGTTCTCGCCCCCTAATCGCCACACGTTATGGATAACTTTACTGTCGATGAATGATAACGTTCCATATGAAAGGAGTAGCCTTGAAAAACCCAAAAAAAACACTAATGGAGAAAACTCACTTAAATCACAACTTAGTTGACATAATGGAAGTATGGATATAATCCTTTCCAAATACAAGGACATTTGTTATCTTCTCTCTAAGAACTCCCAAGAACAAGTCTTTCATCTGGTTGTAGGATTCTGCTTAGGGTTCAGTTGAGTGAATCTGAGTTCTTTCTCTCTTCATCAGTGTTTCTTCTTCACTGGTACTGCCATTCCCAACTTGGACTTGGACTTCAACTTGTTCAGAAATATCAAACCAGTGCCACCACTCACTCTCCCTGTATTGTGGATATGTGAGCTCCTTAACTCACAAAATGAATCCAGGTAGTAAATTACATCATCTCCTGATACAATTTGATAAAGACATCCTAACAAGCATTGGCAACCAAACATGTGATCAAAAACCTTTACCCCCATATCCCAAGCCCTTATTAGTTTACCTCATCTTAATAAACAAAACTGGATGGAGTGGATCCAATTACACAAAGTCTCAAAGTGGACAATTCACTGCAGCACACTTCCATCAATGTACATTCAAAACCAGAGATTACAGATAGAAACAAGCTGCAGAAGTGCCATCACATTACATGTGGTCTTTTCCAAGTAGTATTCAACCAAAACAATGAACAACTCATGTTTCCCATGTTCCACCGGAGTAACACTAGATTTGGAGTACAAAAAGATAAAGCTGGTGCTTCACTGAACTCATTGCTATTCTTTTGGATGTGGGGGAGTGGCAGGGGATATCAGAAAGAATATAGTACAAGGAACCTTCTGAAATGGGAACTTCGAATTAGTCTGGATCTTTGACTCGTTAATCAAAAAGTGATGGAGTGAATGCCTTTGGCTGCACCACTGCACCACCGACAGCAAGATGTTATCGATGGTGTACTCGGCACATTGGTGAGTTGCTTCACAAGGTAGTGAGGGATTGCCTTGCTGCTGCTGCTGTTGTCTTCTCTTATCCATTCCGTTTGTGAACAATCTCTCCATTGGATTCTGTGCCATAGCATTTATTCTGCCATATATTCAGCCCAAAAAAATTAGCGTGCTGCAAAATTTTGAAGTAAAGAAGGTCATAGCTTTAGCTTTCATCTCTTAGCTAGACCGTGGCAGCAAATATCATAAATACATCTTTTTTCTCATTCACTTAAAATTCTATAGCCCAAAGTAAACCATGGGCACATGTAGGGTAGCTGATCAACATGTTCAGCCAGTGCAAAGTGAAATAACATTTCTGAGATCTGAATGCTGCATAGAGTACACACCCAGTGCTTGAGGGCACTTATGCCAGGCATGTAAGGTAGTAATAAACCTTACTCCTTTACCCGGCAAGGGTGAACTGATGTGGTCAGAGCAAGATGAGCATCTAAATCTCAGCATCCACCGTAGCTCCTTGTTCTCATCAGCCAACAGGTGCACCTGAAATTTTTTAGACCAAGCATCAATTGTGGCTACAGAGGCTGCTCCTGTTTTCTCCTGGCATCATCATTGCCATGACCTACTGAATATCTCAGCAAAAAGGTTCCATTGTTAATGTACAACTTTCTGGACTGCAAGATGAAATCTAGGAAAGTTAGCACCATTGTACAAGCTTGCAAGTGGCTTCAACATATGCATTCAGTGCACTGAATGTGCATTCTAGTCATACTGAAAGCATGACAAGTAGAGGGTACCTCATCTTCAGCTTTCTCAAGATTATTCTTACAACCTGCCAGTTCTTGCCTCAGGGCCTGTGCCTCCAGAAGCAATGCTTGTTCTCTTATCTCTGCCACCTTCATCCTGGTTTTAACATCTCAACAATCTGGGTCAAATCAAGCTACTGTATGTGAAGTGAGCAAGGAAAGCTATTACTGGCAAGTCGTCTTCCATAAACAAGAAAAAAAACCAATGATGGTGATCCATAGAACTAATTGTAGAAGTACATAAAATGGAAGGAGAAAGTTTTCGGTTGTTACCATTCTTGATATGCTTGCAGCTCGGCTTTGCTCTGTTTATGGTCAGTTCCCTGCTGCCAGTTAAAGGAGATGACAATGTCATCTCTTTCTTCCTCCAGTGCCCTGATTACACCGGCCATGATAGCTGATGATACTGTAGAGCGAACTGTCTGCTCATCCTTCCATAAAGCCTCCATCATCTCAGAGGCACTTTGCATCTCTTGAAGCTCTGCTATAGAGTTCTTGTAACACTACATTATCACAAAAACTCCGCCTGTAGTCAATGTTCATCCCTCAGTGCAAATCAGCAGAAGAAACCATACTTATAGAATGCAGATTTGAGAACCAATATATAACATCTTTGACTACAGTTCTTCACGAGGCTTGTCAGGAATCTTCCTCCACTGCCACAAAGTCTGGGGACCTCAGACAAAGTTAACAGCTGGAAACCCAACAAGAACCTAACATCAGAGCTACCAGCACTTTGAATAATAGTACCTTTGCCTCAGCCTCCACCTCCATTAGCTTGTTCTGCAACCTGCAAAAGCATGCAGTACCTCATTTCAACAATTTTCTGTGCCACAGACATGCAGGCATTTCTGGGTGGCAGTCAGGGCATCCAATCCTGCTGTCAGAAAGAGAAAATTTTCAACAAGAAATCACCAAGACCCACAATGTGGAAGCAGAAACCAAAGTGACATCTGCAACCAGGACAATGGTACCTTTGATTCTCTGCCTCAATGTCTGCCAATCTTGATCTCAACCCAATTATGAGGTCTCCAACCTGGGGTGTCATGAGACGAGATAGTGAATGATTTCATCACCGTGCTGTTGGGTGAAAAGAAATGCACATGCCACAATCAGAGACAACACACAGAGACATATATATTACCAGTGCCTCCTGTTGAGCATTGCAGTCCTCCTCCTCAGCTGATGATTGCTTCAGAGATTCCAGCTCCAGAAGCAAAGCATGCACTCTCTGTTCTGCTAGAATCGCTCTCTGCTCTGCCAAGGCTGCCCGATCCTCAGCCTCATCTGCTGCCTCCTGAAAAACTTCCCGGTCATTGTTGTACAGAGCACACTCGTTCTCCAGTCGTGCACACTCTTGGCTCAGAATTTTACACTGTTCTGCCAGTTTTTGACTCTCTGCCACCTGCCGCTTCAAAGCCTGAGCATTCAGACATGCCTCTTCCTGCAATGCCAGAAGCACATGTTTAGGACGATGAGAGGAGGATTTCAGCATAGTTCCATCAATGTATTGCGGATATGAACTTTGAAGTAGAAATTGACGCGGTTTTGCTCGATTTGAGAGTGCAGTGCACTGCAGTGGAAGCGTTCACGGTGCGTCGATAGTACAATTCCAACAGTTCAGGCCGGCAGTTCTAAGGTTTTCTTTTGTACTCTATTATTGTGCTGCAATCAGTACAAAAACAAAGCAAATGCTTGCAAAGGAGGAGGAGAATGCGTGCCTTGGACTTGGCACACTTGTACTCCAGTTCGCTAAGGCGTCGGTGAAGGTGTTGCACCAGCGACTTGGAGCGATTTTGTTGCCTCTGGGATACATTGCAACTCCCTAGCATGTGGAAAATTGTCTCTTGCATGTAGTCGTCAAGCTCTGCCAGCAATGGAGTACATTGTTGTACCTCCATTGTGTATGAGTTCCTCTTTCTCTTACGATTCTGGCACACTATCAACGCCCAATCTTGAAAGAGATCCTGTATTATGCAACCTCCACGTCAACTCTCTCTCTCTCTCTCTCTCTCTCTCTCTCGCTCAAAAACTACTCCCACTATTGACCTCCTTTTGTCTATTCACGAGTCCACAAGACAAAACTTCAACGCATCATCAGCGACCACAAAATCTCACTCATATAATAATCTCACAAGAAGCTTTCTTCTACAAGGCGTCTCCGCTGATCTTGAAACCTACTAGCTTTATCGATGCAAGCACAAACTCTCCTTCTCTTCGTGCATTCTTCTCTCTGTATATCTCTATCTGTATGTCTGCTGTCTGTCTGTCTCTCTTTCTTTCTGCGTGTTTCTCTCTCTAATTTCCCCCTCCGAATTACTACAGGCATGTCTTAGAGTAATGCATCCACGACGAGTCCATCCATAACCACAGCACTGACAAAGAACTCAAAACACATACAGAGAAGTAAGCTCCATAGCACCCAAAAAGAACCTGCTTCTACAAAACCGTCAATAAATGCTCTTGGACGCAACGATGAAAAGCGGAGCAAAGGAAAAAAAAAAAAAAAAAAAACAGTGCGAGGAGAGAGAGAGAGAGAGAGGAGGTAGCCGTTGAGCTTTTCGGAGGGGGAATGACGGGATAGGTAGGTAGGTAGCTCCCATGCGAGTCTTCACTTATTTCGCCCCTTAAGTGGTCTATTACATCTGCTGGACAATGAGTTAGTGTGTATTCGACCCAAAAGTGGACAGTGCAGGCTACAAGCCTTTCTTTCACTTTGATTTAATTGACCACAAAAATGGTTGATTGGGTGTTTCTCAGTTCCTTTCATTGACCATAAAAATGGTTGAACAGGTCTTCTTTCCAGTTTATTTTATTGAACACAAAAGTGGTGGTGGATGAGGGCCTTGTTTTCAGTTTATTTAATTGACCACACAAATGGTTGATTAGGTGTTTTCAATTTACCACAAAAATGGTCAGGCAGCCCTTCTTCCAGTTTATTTTATTGAACACAACAGTGGTCGATTAGGCCTTGTCTCAGGTGATTTAATTGACCATAAAAATGGTCAATCCAGGCCCTCTTTTTAAGATTGATTTAATTGACCACAAATTTGAATGATCAGCCCCCTCTTTCAGTTTATTTTAATTGAACACAAAAGTGTTTAGTCAGGACATCTTTCAGTTGATTTAATTGACCATAAAAATGGTCGATCCAGGCATTTCAGTTTTTATTTCTGTCAAACACAAAAGTGGTGAATCAGGTCTGGTATCAATTGATCTAATTGACCACAAAAATGGTTGATACAAGCCTTCTCTCACGTTGAGTTTGTGGGATCAGTTGAGAAGCTTCAAAATTCCATTTTGGAACCTTCTTTCAACTTGTGTATCAAACCTCCAAAGCATTTTTCTATCTATCCAAAGCACCCATCTCACCCAACTTTTTCACTGCACATTTCAAAGCATAGTTCTGAATCTAGCTCGATCTATTTCATCTTCTTGAATGGTTGAGTCGTACCTTCGAATAGTGTGTTGTGATAGTGAACATTGCACATAAGTGTGAAAAATTGTCCACAACTCAGCATTGCCCCTTTCATTCCAGCACTGGAAGTGAAGCTAGAGAACATGACCAGAGATACACTTTGGATAAAGCTGATGGAAATAAAAACCAATGGTTTCCAAGTGAACTAGGAATGGCTACCACATGTATACATATGGCACCATTTCAGATTCACAAAGCTATAGAGTAGCTAATGAGCTTAATTCTTCAACAGTTGGGAGCACATGTGGCACAGCTAACATGCATCAGAATTTCACAGCCAGGTGGGTAAAGCTAAAACAAGTAATAACAACACCTCAAATCAAGTCTTTGATTCAGTCACTCTGCAACCTCTTGCTTCCTTCCACTCTGAAGTTCCAGCCGCAAAGGAGCCTGATCAGTTCTTTGCCAACTCCCCCTTATCCCATGCCCAACACCACACTGCTGATCCTCCATGCAAAATTCAAGAGCACTCTCACAGACCACACTTGAGTAGCCCTTCCCAAGCACAAGTACATAGACAAGTTAGGTTTTCCTGACAAAGGGTTCATAAGGATGAAAACAGGAGGTCAAGATGCCACTCTCCAATAGGAAATACCAAGGTGACCTTGTCATTTCAGAAACATCTTCTTCTGCAGGTCCAAAGAAATGGATTGTACAACTTTTCCTTGAAAACAAATGCGATCAAGCAAGAGGATGCATCAGGTTGTCTAATGCAGAGATACAAGCACACCAGCTGCAGGCCATAGAATGGCAATATGAAAAAATATTCAAGGAAATAATTGCTCTGTCAGTAACATTGTTTATTATACAGTGTAGGCAGAGTACAAACCACACATCTATTGGGATTTCTATTTGCAATCCTATAGTTTGCATGTGCAGCCCCATGCATCCCCACCAACCAATGTCCTCCTCACTGACTGCATGATGCATAAAAGCATGGATTCGAAATATATTAAAAACAACAAAAACCAATATCACTATTATCTTCCGCAGGAGGTCAGTTCCAGGTATTTCTGAAATCTCCTCCTAACCTAAAGACCCATCATCCATCACTGTGCAATAGGGCACAGTTAATCCATACATGTTTCAAGCAAACCCTGGGGACTTTCTTTTCCTCTAATCTAAACCAAGAGGCCCTACACACATATGGGTCAAGCTAGTGATGAGATCTGTGGTGTCTAGAATTGCCACCAATAGGTCAGTGCTATCTTCAAAACCTGCAAACATTGTACACATGAAAACACAAGGTCTTTGCCAATGGTGAGGAAGGCACAAACCCAACCAGAACTATGCAAGTATATGTGTGTCTTCTTTTCTGGAAACGTTTTTCAAAGACTGAAATTACTCAGCCCAACCTTTTTCAGCCTGTATACATACTGTGGCTCATCCTCATCCTCTTCATCACTGAGGTCATCCCCCAAGTTCCCCCACCGGGAATAGTCAACAGTTGAGTGCTCCTTAGGCTTTGCAATGGCCTCCCATCCTACCTTAGCTGGTACCACCTCTGGTTCCTTCGCAATTGGCAATGTTGTAGGCAACTTTGATGGGATTTTTTGAGTGGTTGGTGAATCTGGAGGAGACTCACTTTCTCCCTCCGGTATGGGTGCCAATGCCTGCACCAACCCAATAACTGCACTCTTCAGTATCATTCATGAAGAGAATCAAAAGACTGATCCCGCATAATTGATCTAAACAGCCATGTTCCAGAAAGACCTTCTTTTCCCAATGTGGGCATATGCTCAAGATGTAGATGATGTGTAAGCATACCAGCTGTGTGCGTAGGCGCGCCTGTAGGCTACGATAGACTTCAGATGAAGGGTTGAGGTCAAGGAGGCGATTCACATCAAAGAGTGCCGAGTGATAGTCCTTCATTGCTACCAGAGTTTGCGCCCGTAACATGAGTGCCCCGGTATGCTTTGCATCCAGCTCCAAAACAGCACTACACTCATCTGCTGCCTGTGCCACTCCTCTCCACACAGACACAAAAACACCCATCATCATCAGAACAAAAACATTCAACAATTCTCAAAACCCTAATGCTGCTGTGGATGCTGCACTTGCTTTTATAGTCCCCTCTCTGTCTCTCCATACCTGATGACACATTCTTTTCAACAGCATAAAACTCCATTTTATTGGCAATCACAAAAACAAAACCAGCTCCCAAAAAACCCTAAAAAAAAAAATCTTCCAGAGACATGAAATGCAACAATCATACAACACCCACTTGAATTTATTTTTAGGGTTTCAAAAGAGGGACAACAATAATTCTCACCTGCTTGTAGTTCTGAAGCTTGAGATGGCAAGCCGCGCGGTTACTATGAAGAGCAACGCGGTGATTGACCTGAGTGGTGGCATTGAGAGCATCCGTGTACAACTCCAAAGCCTCAGTGTACTTCCCTTCCCTATACTTCTGGTGCGCTTTCTCCGTCCTTGTCAAAGCACTCATCCTGCCGAGCGTCCCTTACCCAACAACACCCTTCTTCCCACTCTGCTCCCTCCCCCCACCCCCCCCCTTCTCCCCGTCTCTCTGCCTCTCACACCTGCTACTCTTCTGCTGCAACGACGACGACAACAACAACAATTTTTTTTCTGATGCAAATTGATGCAAGTAGAAAAATCCGTCTACTTGCATCAACTTGCACCTGGTCCCGAGAATTGGGTGTGTTAAGAAGATGAAAACAGACACACGATTTTGCTTGCAGTTATTTGTTTCATCGCGCACAAGCTTTTGCGAGCGATATGAGCAACAGCAGACCTAACGCGTGCGAACGAGCGAGCGAGCGAGCGAGGCCCTTGATAAGGCCCAGGTACCTTGATAAGGCCAAGGTACTTTGATAAGGCCAAGGCACGTACTGTATGAGAAGTGCATAAGGAGCCACTATCTTCAGGACATTGTGGCAATCTCCAAACTTTGGGCCCTAATAAGAGTTATCCCTAAAACTCACCTTGTCTTTGGGTCTCTCATGGGGCCTCTCTTTGCCTTCTCAAGATGAGTTTTGAGGTATCCCTAAAACATTAGGAGAAAACTTGTAGTTTATATGGAGGGCACCTTATATTCATGAATTTCCCTCCTAGAAAATTGGGAGGCATATTATGCCTACTCTCAAGGATGAGAGGGAAATTATACTTACTTGTAGGTGTAAGAACCGTCCCACTAGGCATAAGGACCCTCCCATTCATATCCATAGTCGTCTACATAGGCTTGGTTCATGATAAATTTTGCCTCATGCTTTACAATAGGTAGTAAAGCCCATGGGTGGCGAGCATTCCCCAAATATGAGGCTCCATTCGGCTATTGCCTCCTCCATCCTATGCCCTTTATTTTGAGAATGCCCCCACCCTAAACTTAAAGTCACCCATATGGGGGAATGGAAGTTCAAAACTCACCATTAACTAACCTTTTTATTTATGGGTGACCAACTTTCAAAACTCAACACAACCTAACTTTGGAACCTTTTTGGTTGTTGTATTGGGTTAAAGTTTGGTTTAAAGTTAAAGGGGAGGAACTACATTTGTTCATTGCTTGTTTTTCTTTTTGGTTGTTGTATTGGGTTAAAGCTTGGTTTAAAGTTAAAGGGGAAGGAACTACATTTGTTCATTGCTTGTTTTTTTCTGCATTTTTTTTTTTCACCTTAGTGATTTATTTATTGCTTGTTGGCTTCTCACATCTTTTTGTCAACTTAATCATTGTTTTGCTTTTATAACATATTCACGCCCAATTATTTAGGGCCATTTTTTTGGTTGTGTAAGTTTTTGTATGTTAGGTTGTTATTGCCAAAATTTACAAAAGATGGGGTGAGATTGTACAAGGGATGAGGGTATGGAGTTTGGATGCAATTGAAAAAACAATCGAGATTTTTCAGTTTCATAAAATTTAATCAAAAAAATCTTGTGCAATGAAAAACCTGATTGTTGTGAAAAAAAAAAATTACAAGATATATAAACACAATTTCAATCCTCTTCTCATGTTTTTAATATAATTTCTTTGCACATTCAAGAAAATTATGTTTTATTTGTTCTTGTAATGTTTGTTTTCATATGTTTGTTCAAGGTTATTGTCATGGTCATGTTCATATGTTTGCTTAAGGTCATCATTGTTATCATGTTCATTTTTTTGTGTTTGTTCAAGGTTATCATCATCATCACAAATTTACAGGTTTCATAAGTTTGTTTCAAATCGATCTGAAATATGTTATTTCATATATTTGTATTGTTTAAAGACGAATGTTGTGCATTATGTAAACACAAAAATCCTAGGCATGATTTTCATTTGTAAACAACACGAATATATATACAACATTTGTGTTTAAACAATACGAATAGGCATATGACATTCGTGTATAAACAATGTGCATGATATCGATGTTCAAATAGTACAAATAAATGAATGACATTCATGTTTGTTCCATATGAATATATTAAAAATAATTTCACACAGCTATTATTATCAAATCATGGCCCATGAAGTTTGTAATAATGTTCATGTCACAAACAATGATTTCATTAAAATCATTTCAAAGCTTTAATTTTCAAATTAATTTTTTAGAAATATTGTTCTAACCTTAGTAGCAAAGCGTGACCATGGCGAATGTTTGTCACAATGTAATACACTAATGTTTCCTATCGTCTTTTTTTAACTCTAGTTCCATTTCACACCAACTAAAAGAATAGATCTTGAAATATTACACTCACAACTATCATTCAAAACTTTCTATATATATATATATATATATATATATCACAAAAAAGGTTCAATTGTCCCATTTTCAAAATTCTAAAATTTTGAATATCAAATATTAAATATAAGAGGTGCACATACATTTTACACCATACACTAATAAAGCAATGGGAAAGATAATCCCTATTTCACATGAAGTCAAAAATTCAATTCCATGATTTTTAAGTTAGTAATATCATTCCTTCAAAAAAATTGACTTTTATTTTGAAGAATTATTTAACACTAAACCTCAATGGGATGTATGTGTGATGTCTAAGAAAGATTAAAAAAAATTACCTTTGATGGACTTTTTGTTATAGAACTAAAAAAAAAGAAAAGGGAAAAAGAGTGGGAAATTAATCATATGATGTTTAGGCTTCTTCACTTTGGTTGGTTAGAACTTGGGTGAATATCAAATGGATGGTTGTAAATGTTGTAGTACAATTTGTGTGCACCAAGGTTAAAGGTAAGGAAAAACTTCTTGTTTTGAAATTTAATTCATCAATCAAGCATTTAAGTTTTACGATGAACATGAAAAAGGCAACATTTGGACATGTTTTATGTGTGATTATCACCTAATTAACCTTGATTTTACTGATGTGAAAAACACAAAAAGGGACACTATTTTTGAAATTGAAAATTATGAAAATAAAAAATAAGGTCCCATGTATTGGTTGTTGGATTAAAATTAAAATTTAATTTGATTCTATAACAAGATTATATTTTTTCAAAATCTAAATTTAATTAATATAGGGTATGCATTAATAATAATTTTTTAAAATAAAAATAATATAATATATGTATTAAAAAATTTAGAGATATGTTGATGTTTATTAGGTTCAATTATGAGGATGGAAAGGGTGTAATTTGTACTAAAATTTCAAAAATAGAAGAGATATCACTAATTGTAGTATTTCTGTAATTAAGACAAGGAATTGTTGAATTGTAACAACTTGGTGGCCCATTTACTTGGGTTGGAATGTATGTTTTGTTCACTTTGATCTGGAACCTAAAAACTTCATTTTTTTTCATTTACATTTTTTTCCCCATGGAAACAAACCATATGTTCATTATTTGTGATGCCAAAAATGGTTTTGATTATTTGAAAAATGATATGGTACTCAAATATTTGTTGATGTGTTTTTAAAAGTAATTTTTTTCATGCATGATGCAATTTTTTTAATTAGACACAATCACTTTTCTTTATCACACCTCATGCCTTCAATTAAAACTGAAAATTCAAACAAATATATGGTGACAAAATTCAATGCAATCGTAAAATGTTAAACTTCAAAAGATCCTTGGATATAAATAAAAAAACATTGGAAATTAGTAACAAAATCACCATTTGCACTTACATGTGAGCATCACAAAGTTATAGTTATATTTACAAATGGGCCCTCAAAAGTAGCCACTTGCATTTACATGTGAACTTTTAAGAATCATCACTTGCACTTACAATTAAATGTAAAAAGTTGCAAAAAATAAAAAACATAATTTTCCATTCATATTTATTGTTTACATACATGGCAAAAAAAAATTGCAAAGTCACAAGGGGTATTTGTCATTTGGATAACCAACTCATCAATGAAGTTTTGTATGAGAAAAAAACATTGAACATACCATCCATTTACCCAAACATTGGAAATACGAGTGAAATTACTAACAAAAAAATTAAAACAAATTCTCAATCACAAAAGGAATCTATGAAAATGAATTTCAAAATAACAAATTAGGCATGCACTAAGTAACAAAATTTGGGTTTCAACACCCCTTCTAGCTTTCACTATCATTGAAAGGGGAACCTAACGAGGGCATCATCAAATAGGATAAGGAAATAAACCAATAAATGCACAAATTCAACCACTAATGTAAAATCAATCCTCATTTTTACAGCTAAAATATATTTTCAACGTTAATGAAAGACAAGATTATATTGTGACCTAGAAATGTATCATGAACTTATTGAATAATTTAAACAACAAATCATGAATTTGATATCAATTTATCATTCATGGGCTTTATTGATGTCCCAATGGTTTTTGAACATGTAACCATGATACTGATAATTTATCGAATATATATATAATTTCTTCCATGTTGTAGATTATATATAGCAATGAAGTGGCACATGATGTCATTACATGGGGTTTGATAATTTTAATGTTTGACCATTGATCTTGGAGCATGAAAGAAATCATTTGTTAGAAATAAAACTTTCATGTCCATGGCAAAGAAAGATGTAGGAAACAAGATTTTGGATTTAAACTTGAAAATAAGATAAAAAGTTTTCATCTTATTAACCCTAAATTCTTGTGGTCATGAATAACGGGCTTGTAATTTTGAATAATAGACATGGAAAAATTATTCATCACTATTTTTGACATGCACTAATATCCTTCCCTAAAAATGTGTGTACTCCCTTTTTTTCCCTTCATTGACCCACAAGGACAATAGTATAGTGTCATTACAACTTGGCTTGCAAGTGGTGCACAAACAAGACTTTTATGCAAAAGTTGGGTTCAAAAGTTTAGCTCCTTGTTGAAGAAGCAATTCAAGTTTACAACAAACATTTGTGAAGGCCTACTTTCATTAAGAGAGGAGTTTTAATAATGTGAAAGGAAAAAAAACAAATTGCCAAACAATCAATTTTTACAAGTATGAACATGAATAATAAGTTTATCCAAAGTTGAATGTATTGTTAACCTAAAATTGTGTTCTTGTACTAAAGGTCTAATCGCAAGCACATAAAAGAAATTGGATGATTGCATAAGAATTTGGTTTTCAAAATGTAAAACATGAAAAAAAAAAACAATTTATTGAGGCTAAATATGCATTTTCTAAATATGTATTGTACCATGTTAAATTGATAGTCAACAATTCTATTGAAATTAACAAAAGTCACACCAATAATAGAATCATGAAATCTTTGGTGTTACAAATGAACCTCACTCACATTTATGAGAAACCAAGCCCATACATATAAGAATGAAAACACAAAATGATGTCAACAATGTCTCATGTTTTATGAGTGTGTTTTATAACCTCATAATGTAAAAGATGAAATTTGAGAAGCATTCATTGAAAATAAGCTTGATTCACACTAAAATGAATTCCAACAACAAATGCTTATAAAAATTATCTTACATTTGAAACATCAAAAATAGTTTCTTCGTCATTTGTTTCTTGAGTTGGGAAAAAAGGCATATGATATTGACAAATGATGAGCTATGCAAATGTTACTTGTCTTGTCTCAACATGAAGCATATAGCTTGATGTGTATGGTGATTCAAGGACCATGAACCCAATATGACCTCTTGTTGATCACATATACCGTTGAATAAAAAACTACATTCTTCTTCCCAATTCTTCACAAAGATTTTGGTCCCACAAACATGGTAAAATTGCAAGAGACCCAACCAATGTGACCTATGAAACAAATATAATTATTATTCTTTTACTCAACACATTGATTTCAAAGATAATCCTATACTTTGTGTTAAAATGCTATGGTCTTCCAAACAATTTCTTAGCCAATAGTTTGGTCCCACGAAAATATGATGAGCTACAAGAAAGTTATATAGTAACCTGTTAAACAAATTTAATTACAATTGCCTTTCTTGACCAATCAAGACTATTTCTATTCTACTCATCGACAAATGTATGTTATAGAACTACGAATTGCATTGTCTCATTCTGACATTATCTTAACCATTTTCTTAGGTGGGATAAGCTCTGACACTATTTTAACCATTGTCTTAGGTGAGATAAGCAACTACATGTTACTTTCACTTCTAGTATAACCAATTGACTTTGACAAAGCATTGACAATGAAAGATGTGCATGCTTAATCAATCCACAATGGGAACAATTAGTCACGGTTTGAAACAAGCTCAAATTGAACTCAATCCCATCAAACATAACAACGATTTGCCTTATGAAACTCGTCACATTCCTAGGTGGAACAAGCCCTATGGGGTGGGCCATTTCCATAACACGTAAAAACTAATTATTTATTTATCAAGACTTCAATCCAACTACACACATGATGAAATTGGAAAAAAAAAAAATTAATAGTAGCACTATAATTAAGCAAATTTTAGCTATGGTCTTTTTGATTCAACTCTTCCACATTGTTGGTGTTGTTTCCATCATTCTCTTCAACCAAAAATGATTTCCTAGTCATGAGGCAAACTTGACATTGGGGGAACACCACTTCCACATCACCAACAAAGGGTGTGTCACAATATGGCCTTGCCATTTACATTTGAAGCATCTTAAGGCAAAAGAAAAATTATGAAAACTCAAATATTTCACCATGCAAAAATATACCTAATCTTCAAAAAAAATCCTCTAAAAGAAACTAAAATCCTTCAAGATATCATAACTTTATAATTAATCTCAATCTTCAAACACAAGCCGAAATATCATCTTTCAAAAATCCTCATATAAGAATACACCTATTCTCTAGGGGCTAAAATCCCTTAAGCTACTATACTCTATGATCAATCTAAACACAATATCCTTGCCTTGGTAGCCAAGGCCAACAAAGAAGATCAACAAACAACAACACTTGTCAACAAGAATAACAAGCAAACAAACACAAAAATACCCAAGTCCAAAAAATCATGTATCATATACCTATTCAGCACCTCTGACAAAAGTGGGTACTCTCTCTCTCTCTCTCTAGAGCCCCTCAGCTACTACAACTAGTGTCTTTCTTTACACCTCTCTCCCAATGAGTGCTTGCAGTGAGGAAAGAGGGATGAAACTCAATTTATCACCAAAGGTGGAAAAATTAGTTTGGGTCTCCGTTACTTCGTTTTGTAAAATTTCATTCCCAGTTATGCATTTGATGGCCTATTATGTCAAAACTGGCTGTTCTTGGCCCTTAATCGCTTGACTTTACAGACAACTCTATTACATTTACATTAAATTTGAATGTGTTTATTATGGGGTATGCAATTGTTTTAGAATTAAGGTTGTTAAAAACACCAAAAAACTGTAAAAAAAAAACACTCACTTCTAATAAGTTCCCTAATGTAATTGTCACCCCCAAGAGATTCTGCCCTTCACCCTGAGTTTCTTAGGGTCTCATTTACTCTTTCAAATGCATATAATCACTTCACCCTGCGTTTCTTAGGGTCACCTACTCTTCCAAATTCATATAACCACTTCACCCTCAGTTTCTTAGGTTCTCGTCTACTCTTTCACATGCATGTAACCCCTAAAGTTTCTTAGGGTCAACTACTCTTTCAAATGCATATAACTACTACTTCACCCTGAGTTTGTTAGGGCCATCTACTCTTTCAAATGCATATAACCAGCTCACATAGAAACAGTGGGAAGTCTCGAGTGAAAGAGTGTACAAAATTCCTAATGTCTAGGGTAAGGACCGAGAATGGGACCATTATAAGAATGTGGGCCCCACACAATGCAAGAGTCCTAAGAATGAGGACCTTGCACAAGACAAGAGTCCTAAGAACAGGGGTCCCACACAAGACAAGAGTCCTAAGAACAAGGGCCCCACACTAGACAAGAGTCCTAAGAACAAGGCCCCACACAAGACAAGAGTCCTAAGAACAAGGGCCCTGCACAATACAAGAGTCCTAAGAAGGAGGGCCCCACACAATACAAGAGTCCTAAGAATGAGGGTCCAGCACAATACAAGAGTCCTAAGAATGAGGAACCCACACAATACAAGAGTCAAGCTGGTACCCAATTTCCGCAAGAACGGTCCCATTCTTGATTCTTACCCGGTCTAAAAGAACTAGTAGAATTTTTTGTTTAATAAACGGACATTTGTGATTCATTTGAGAGGAGCGGATGAGCATTAGGCACAAGGTTGTTCCTCACGGTATGCGTAAGGTGCCATGTTCTAGTCAGGTAGAATTTATTTTACTTAGGGTAAGGCGCCCTCTACAAGCACCGGCACTCCACAATGCACCCGCCCGCCCGCCCGCCCGCCCTCCACATACACTAGAAAAAAAATTCTATGGGTTCTTTTCACCGGGCAGAATCTCTCACCGGACCAGATGCCAATGATGGCATACAATGGCCATTGGTCAGATCCAGCTTGCAGCCACCTGTGGGTTCTCAGGTCCGGTCTTGCCTATGGCCATTACCTACCCCCACATACATACATACATACCTATGATCGGAAGGAAAGACGGATTGTGTGGATGGCCATTTCTGAAATACTTAAGGAGGAAAGGAGGGGTCTTCCTCTTCAACATGAACCCAAATTTGGCTAATTCCTCTCGTCGACCATGGCTGGCCATTCATGGCTACATCACAAAAATTCAAAAAAGAGGGGTGGGTTGGGGAGGGGAGGGGCGGGGGGGGGAAGGGCTCAGGTTTCAAATTTTGAAAAATTTTCTTTTTAATTCTCATCACCTGAACAACAACAACAACTTCCAAGATCTGCGGCACAAATAGAAAATTTGGGGGAGGGGGGAGGGCCGGGGATTTGGCTTTTGAAAAAAAATAAAAATTGCAAAAGAAGTAAAATAAAAATTTCGTTATCCAAAAACTACAACAACTTCCAACATCCACGGCACCGAACGACTCACTGGCAATAGCTGTTTGGTTCGCAATTAAAGCTAACTTTTGAATCACCAACAGTGAACAGTTTTAAACGTACAGCTGTATATCGGAACGAACAATATATTCTTCTTCAACCTTTTCCTTTGGTCGTCTCCGATTGGAAAATAAGTGGTTTTGTTTTTCCGGGGAGTGGGTCAGGGCTTGTTCCGTGACTTGGGAAGGGGGAAGTAGTTAAAAGAAAACTCTTTACAACCTCTTGACACGTACCTAGTTTAGGTGACGAAGAATTGGAATTTGGTTTTTTTTTTTTTTTTTTTTTTTCCCTTTTTTTTCACTTTTTTTTTTTTTTTTTTTTTTTTTTTTTATATGAAATTTTTTTTTATATTTTTTTTTTTTTTTATAATTTTTTGTATGTTTTTTAAATAATTTGTATATTTTTTTTAAAAG